>Ga0209942_1000451_pt1 | contig 24825 bp, 16 predicted proteins | sample SalPonR1_A_D2_MG_FD_185695 | JGI IMG/M metagenome (GOLD analysis project Ga0209942, IMG submission 185695) | Salt pond soil microbial communities from South San Francisco under conditions of wetland restoration - Salt Pond MetaG R1_A_D2_MG... ...
CCGGCCTGGTCAGCGTTGGAGCGAATCCCCCACTTGTATCCGGCCTGGTCAGCGTTGGAGCGAATCCCCCACTTGTATCCGGCCTGGTCAGCGTTGGAGCGAATCCCCCACTTGTATCCGGCCTGCTCGGCACTAGTATTTACATTTAAGCTTTCTGAATACATGTAGCTAAACATTGTTGCACTTGATTCCTGGAAGTTTCTCTCCCAGTTAAACGGTTTCACTGAAGTGCTTGCCGTTCTTTGACGATTCCAGCTTTCCTTAGAAATCTGCTTTGCTTTTCTGCCCCATTTATAGCCAGAAGTAGTTGCGGCATGTGCACCGTATAGCTGCTGTTTCGCGAGCGTTGTTCGCAGTTTTTCTTGGTGAGTCGCATTTTCTGAAACAGCAACTGAAGACGTTCCCAATAAGAGGACGGCAATTGCTGTTGCAGTTATCCCATGCTTCGGTGCATTCATATTCCCACGCCACCTTCATCGTTGAAAATTTGGAAGTTACCCAAACTCCAGCAGTTTGCTGACTCGTTGAGCTGCTCGTCCCCGCACGCAGGGGTACTGAGATTCAACATAGATGGCCGAAGATGATCATTACAGACCGCGCCATACCCCCATTGGGGTATAAAGTTGTTTGGCGGGCGGTAAACGAAAGTAAAGCTTGGGTGGGTCAGTCGGGAGGTGTGCGTTAGTTATTATTGCGCAGTGCTTCAATTGCCGACCTTTCCATCTGGTAGATTTGTCTCCAGTCAGGGATCAGCGCGTTCGTGGGTTGTTCTTCGTTACTATTTTCAAGGCGTTCCACGTGGGCTTTGACGCCCCATCGTCTGGTTTCGCTCAGTCCTTTCTCCGAAGTGCTGCCGTCGTAGATCATCTCGAGATCTGGCAGCGTGGGGTTTTCGATGTCGTCGAGAATTGCCGGGCCATGGAAGAAATCCAGGTGAGCGATATCTTTGTCGATGTCCATTCCGGCGTTTCCGCAGCCGGTTTCGCCAAGCGTAATTGCGCGATGAATGCTGACGTAGCCCGAGCCCTGCTGGAATGGGCTGTAACTCAGTTTGCCATCCGCGTTGATGGCGGGGTCGGCGCTGCTGGTGAGCATGCATTTTACGTTGTCTGGCGATAGCGTAGGGTCAAGCTGTAATAGCAGGGCCACAAGACCGGAGACGACAGCGGTCGACTGCGAGGTACCGGTCATGACGAAATCGCCAGTGGACAACTGATACTCCGGAAACTCGGTGTGAAGGGTGGATCCCGGCCGCGTTAATCCGGACATGTGGCCGCCCGGTGCAACAATGTCGGGTTTTATATGACCGCTTGGCGTTGGGCCCCGTGAGGAGAAATCGGGTATGTAGTCGTCGTTCTCTGTATCGGTTGTCCAGGAATCGGTGACGCTGCCAACGGTTATGATGTACGGCAGGTTGCCGGGCGAGCCGACGGTCATGCTGCCTGGGCCCTCGTTCCCGGCCGCGGCAACCACAACAATGCCTGCCTGCCACAGACGCATCACTGCCTGGTTGATCGGGTCGAGCCAGTAGGGCCAGCGTGGTCGGGCAGCGAAAGACAGGTTAAGAATACGGATATCGTATCGTTCCCGGTTGTCGTGCACCCATTGAAGGCCTCGAATAATACTCAGGAAGTCTCCCTGGCCATTGGCTTCGAATGCTTTCACGCTGACCAGGTTCACATCCGGCGCGATACCGCGGAAGCTGCCTCCCTCGGCTGTCCTGGCCTCACCGCTTTGCGCAATGATGCTGGTCATGTGGGTGCCATGGCCGCTGTCGTCGAATGACTGGTCTGCGATGTCGGCCACCGCATCATACCGGGCAAGAACCCTCATGCTTCCGCGCGTGTTGCGAGCAATGCTGTCGCTTTCCCACAGTCCGGAATCGAGAACTGCCACAGTCACGCCATCTCCCGTGATGCCGTGTTGGTGCAACAGGTTGGCGCCGGTCACGGTGGGGTAGTAGGTGTCGGCGCTGTTGTCCGGATAGCCGGGAATCAGCTCAACGGAGCAGTGTTCTCCAAAGCGCGCTGTCAGGGCGAAATCGCGCTGAGGATGCTTCGCGGCATCAACGGGTCTGTTGAACAACAGTGAGAGCTCAATATCGTCGTGGCTTGCGATACGCTGCGGCGTTGCAGGAACCAGGGTGTCCGGACGCGCCTCCCCGGCATTCGCGTTCTGCTGCAGTGGCACGGGCTCTCCGTCCCAGCGTATGGTGTCCAGGCCAGCCAATGCGTCGGGCGCTGTCACGGACACATCCACCAGCTCGATATCGCTATCGCCCTTGTTGTAAAGCCGCCAGTGTGCTGCAGCTTCCCGATAGTGCAGCTCCAGGGACGCGGCAGCGCTACACGCATTTTTTTCTTCAGGGTTTTCGGGTTCCGGCGAGACGGTGTCGAGGTCATCAATCAGTCGCGCGATGGCCGGTGAGTCGCTAATGCTTTCCAGCTGCTTGACCGAAACGCGTGCACCCACGGCATGTATTATCGGCAATCTGTGGCTAATGTGAGCGTCGGCGGCTTCCACTTCCCGAATGATCTGTCGATAGGCGTCCTTCGAGTCGCCCTGCAGCATTACGCGGAATGTCTCGGGGTCGGCTGTATCAGCCGCCGTATCGTGTGATTGCAGTAGGGTCAGACTCAGCAGCAGGAAGAGCGCGGTCAGGTATGCTGCCATGAGCCGTCAGGTCAGATCCGTCAGGGCTTCGGTAATATCGCGAGCGTAGTTTTGCCGCAGTGCTTCGGGCACGTCCTCCGGGTAGAGCGGTCGCGCAAAATAATAGCCCTGAAGCAGGTCGCACTTTTTCTGTACCATGTGGCGCAACTGCTCCTGCGTTTCAATGCCTTCTGCTATGGATCGAAGGTTAAGGGTTTTCGCAAGGACGATAATGGCATCGACAATGGCAACGCCATCCGCGCTGGACATGTCGGCGACAAAGCTCTGGTCAATCTTGAGGGTGGTTATCGGGAACCGTTTCAGGTAGCTCAGGGAGGAGTATCCCGTGCCGAAGTCGTCTACCGCCAGATCCAGCCCCAGCGCCGCCAGTTCCTTGAGCTTTTCAATATTTGCCCGGGCGTCCGTCATGATGGCGCTTTCGGTAAGTTCCAGTTCTATACGGCGCGGATCAAGGCCGGAGCGCTCCAGGAAGTCGCGGATGGTGCGCGTAAGCTCGGGTTGGTTGAATTGTAGCGGAGAGATGTTGACACAAACCCGGAAGTGATCAAGGCCAAGCGTGTCCCAATAGGTGCAGTGACGCGCCACCTCGGACATTACCCAGGCGCCCAGCTCGATAATCTGCCCGGTGCGCTCTGCGACGGGTATGAAATCGCCCGGGGAAATCATTCCACGCCTGGGGTGTTTCCAGCGCACCAGTGCCTCCAGGCTGACCACGGCACCGGAACTGGCGTCGATCTGGGGCTGGTAGCGCAGCTCAAGCTGGTTCTGTCGCATTGCCTCGCGCAGGTCTTCTTCCAGCTTCAGCTGTTCGACCGAGCGCGCGTTCATTTCCTCGTTGTAAAAACGAAAGCAGCAGCGCCCGTCGGCTTTTGCGGCATACATGGCGGTGTCTGCGTTGCGCACCAGGCTATCAGCGTCGGTGCCGTCCTGGGGGTAAAGGGCAATGCCGATACTCGGCGTGACAACGGGGTTGTGCGAGTGCAGGGCAATCGGTTCTGAGAGACTGGCAATGATTCGCGCCGCAACTACCTCGACCTCTCGGGTTCCCCTAACGTCGGAAAGCACCACGGTAAATTCATCGCCACCAAGGCGCGCAATCTCGGTATTGCCGTCCGTCGCCTCGATGTCGCTGCCGAGAGGGTCGGAAAAATAGTTGATGGCATCGTCTTCGCGCAGCTCGTTTGACAGACGCTTGGCAATCTCGACCAGCAGCCGGTCGCCGCGTCCATGGCCAATGGAATCGTTGATGCGCTTGAAATTATCCAGGTCTATGAACAGCAGCGCCGCCGATGTCTCAGTGCGCTGGGAGCGCTTGAGTATACGATTGAGCTGTTCGTTGAAGCTGCGCCGATTGGGCAGATTGGTCAGTGGGTCGTAGTAGGCGAGGTAACGCAGTCGGTCTTCCTGCCGCTTCAGGCTATTGAAGGCATTGCTGGCGCGCAGCATATACTGAACGTCGCGACCGAGGAGAGACCAGTTCACCGGCTTGGTCTTGTACTGCGTTGCGCCGGCTTCAAAGCCTTCATCTATGGATTTGCGATCGTCTGATCCGGTCACGATCATGATGGGAATGTTTGCGCCCTGTGGCATATCGCGTATGCGGCGACAGACCTCAAGACCTGTCATGCCGGGCATTTCCACGTCGAGAAACACGAGGTCAGGACGTTCCCGGATAAACACCTCGAGAGCCTGATGTCCGTCTGCGGCCTCCACGACGACCATGCCTTCCGCCTCGAGGCATTGCCGCGTCAACAACCTGACATTCATGTCGTCATCGCTGACGAGCACCTTGGGGTGTTGATCGGCAGCGCCTGAAGCTGTTTGCATGAGACTCGCAGTGGTTAACATTGGCAAAGACAAAAGGCTAACACTCTTGCCCGAATGTGCCTAGCGCGTTGAATATAAAGCAGATTGGGGGCGGGATTGGCTTGTGTTAAAATGATTCGCCCTGCCTAAAAGAGTGTTTGGCAATTGACCATGAGCCTGGCAACGGAAAAACTGGAAACGATTCGCCTCGAGGTGCAGCAGCATCTGGATGCGGCAGAGCGGCAATCGTTGTCGCCCGATCAGGAGCGGGCACTCAAGGAGCGCATATCGGGTCTGTTGAAGCAGCACAATGCTGTTATCGTGGCGCATTATTACACGTCTCCGCAAATTCAGGCGCTAGCCGAGGAAACCGGCGGATGTGTTGCCGATTCCCTGGAGATGGCGCGTTTTGGCCACGACCATCCGGCCCAGACGCTTATCGTTGCCGGGGTGCGCTTCATGGGTGAAACGGCAAAGATACTCACGCCCGAGAAGCGGGTTCTGATGCCGACGCTCGAAGCTACCTGCTCGCTGGACATCGGGTGTCCGGCGGACGAGTTCGCCGCGTTCTGCGACGCGCACCCGGATCGCGAGGTGGTGGTCTATGCCAATACCTCGGCAGCGGTGAAGGCGCGGGCCGACTGGGTGGTTACGTCCAGCATTGCGCTTCAGGTTGCCGAGTACCTGTCGGAGCGCGGTCGCAAGATTCTGTGGGCACCCGATCGTCATCTGGGTGACTATGTGCAGCGCGAAACCGGGGCCGACATGGTCATGTGGGAAGGTGCTTGCATTGTGCACGAGGAGTTCAAGTCGCGCGGCCTGGCAGATATGAAGAAGGTGTATCCCGACGCCGCGGTGCTGGTCCATCCTGAATCGCCCGCTGCCGTTATCGCGCAGGCAGACGTTGTCGGCTCCACAACGCAGATCATTAATGCGGCGCGGGAAATGGACAATCCGCGTTTCATTATTGCCACAGACCAGGGAATTTTCTACAAACTGCAGCAGCAGGCACCGGACAAGGAATTCATCATTGCCCCCACCGGGGGCAAGGGCGCGACCTGCCGCAGCTGCGCCCACTGCCCGTGGATGGCGATGAACGCGCTGGACAACCTGGCTACGGTATTTGAGCGCAGCGATAACGAGATCGTGGTCGATCCCGTGATTGCCGAAAAGGCCATGCGCCCACTGCGGCGGATGCTGGATTTTGCGGCGGGCAATCGCTATTGAGTGGCGTATGCCGGCGTCTGACATGCGTGCACTCTGTTGACGCAGACTCAGCTCAGGAGTCGAGTCGCTCCCGCATATCCGACACGTCGCGCAAGCGCTGGTTGATCCGGGCACTCACCGTGTAATTGTCTTCGGCGGTGCGCAGCGCATAGCGCAGCTGTTTTTCCGCTTCATCGAGAATGCCGTTGAGTATGAAATACTCGGCGCGGGACTGATGCAGGCCTGTAATATTGCCGGCAAGGCCCTGGACTTCCGCAAGCAGATACCACAGGTGTGGGTCGTTGGGGCGACGCTTCGATTGCTCGACAAGCACTGCCTCGGCCACATGCGGTTCCCCGGCACTCATCAGCGCCCGGGCATAAGTCATGACCAGCGCGTGGTTACCGGGTGAATTGAGCAGGTGACGCTTGAGTTTTTGCGCTGCCTGTTCCGGGGCATTGCGGGCAATATCGATTTCGCTGTCGGCAATGATGTATTCCAGTCGATCGCGGTCGCGCGACCACAGGGGATCCAGCATCAGGGCGGCTTCATCGGTTCGACCGGCGTTGGTGAGTGCTACCACCAGTCCATAGCGAGAGGCCTCGGGAGAGCGCGGCGACCCCTCCAGATCGGTGCGGAATCTGGCGATAGCCTGCTCCGGGGTATCAGAGAGCTGGTTCAGCACCCGTGCGCGCATCAGCTGGTAGGTAAGATCGACCTGTTGAATGCGTTTGGGGTACTGCCGGGCGCGGTTGCGGGTATCCGCAATGCGGTTCTCCGACAGCGGGTGGGTGCGCAGGAATTCCGGCACGCGATTGCCAATGGCGTAGCGGGAAATTTGCAGCATGCGTTCAAACATGCTCGGTGCCGCATGCGGGTCCATTCCGGCCTTGACCAGGGTCTGCATGCCGATGCGGTCCGCTTCTGCCTCATTGCTGCGGCTGTAGCGAAGCGCCGAATCCTGGGCTGCGGCCTGGGCCGCCGACAGGGCGGCCATGCCAACGTCGCCGCCAACCGTGGCCATGAGCACGAAGCCTGCCAGCATGGAGGCCAGGGTGAGTGGTTGCTGCTGCTTCTGAAACTCTACTCGCCGCGAGAAATGGCGTTGGCTCAGGTGGGCAATCTCGTGCGCGATAACGGTTGCCAGCTCATCCTCGGACTGGGCGTGCATCAGCAGCCCGTTGTGAATGCCAATCACGCCGCCGGGCACGGCGAAGGCATTGATGGTCGGGTTGTCAACGACCACGATGTCGACGCGCCGGTCCTTCAGCTCGCTGTGATTGACGAGCCGGAAGACCAGGTCCTCAAGGTAGCTGAAGAGCAGGGGATCATTGACCAGCGGCACCTGGCCACGAAAAATCTGCAGCCAGGCCCGACCGAGCTGGTATTCGTACTCTGCAGAGAACAGGCTGGTGCTGGCGTCGCCAAGGTTTGGCAGCTTCAGATCCTGGTAGGCGTGGGCCGGCACTGCGAGTGAAAAACACAGTAAAACCGTCGCTACCAGGCGGCCGATCTTTCCCTGCAGATTGTTGGCTGGCGATGAAAACACGTCTTGCTCGTTGGTCTGCCTGAGTGGGTTGGCGTATTCTATGGTAACGCAACTGGCGGTTGTAGCTGCCCTTGAGGATACGTAGCAATGACGGAAATGGTCGACACAGAAGTAGATGCAAAGGGCCTGCGCTGCCCTATGCCGCTGTTGAAGGCGAAGCGGGCCCTCAACGGCATGCAGTCTGGCGAGGTGCTCAGAGTGCTGTCGACAGATGCCGGCTCAGCGCGTGACTTTGCCGTTTTCAGCGAGCAGAGTGGGCATGCCCTGCTCGCCAGCGAACAGGACGGGGACGTCTACACCCTCATCCTGCGCAAGTCGTAATCTTGTCTTCACCGCTCGCACATCGAGCCTCGGGATTCTCCAGACATGTTTGAAGTGTTCAACAAGTGGTATCGCCGGTATTTGCAGGAGGAGGAGTCCATTCTGCTGCTTGTACTGCTCATCACAGCCCTGGTGCTGCTCATCACGGTTGGTGACATTCTCGCCCCCCTGTTTGCCGCCATCGTTCTGGCCTATCTGGTGCAGGGTGTGGCCAACCTCATGACCCGTCTGGGTCTGCCGCAATGGCTGGGCTTCACGTTTTCTTTTCTGGTGTTCGTCGGCGCCTTTTTCGGGGTGTTGCTCGGTCTGTTGCCGCTGGTATGGCGCCAGCTGGTGTCCCTTGCCGGCGAGTTGCCGCGCATGCTGGAAGGGGGGCGACAGATGCTCGCCGTGCTCCCCAGCAAGTATCCCGAGCTGTTCAACCAGGAGCAGATCAACCAGGTGGTTGCCGCGGCGCAGGTGGAGATAGCCACCTACGGACAGCGTCTGGTCACGCGCACGCTGGCGGGCATTCCCGGCTTCCTCACGGTCGTGATCTACCTGGTCTTGATCCCCATCATGGTGTTTTTCTTTCTCAAGGACCGGCATCAGGTAATGCGCTGGGTGAGCAGCTTTCTGCCGTCCAGGCGGCCGCTGCTGACACGCATCTGGGAGGAAATGAATCAGCAGTTTGCCAACTATGCGCGCGGCAAGGTGGTGGAGGTGGTGATTGTCGGTGCCGTCACCTATGTGTCATTTACCTGGCTGCACCTGGCCTATGCGGCCCTGCTGGCGTTGATGGTCGGGCTTTCCGTGATCATTCCCTACATTGGGGCGCTGCTGGTCACCCTGCCCATCCTCGCCGTGGCCTTGTTTCAGTGGGGACTGTCCAGCGAATTTTATTACGTCCTTGCGGTCTACATGCTTATCCAGATCCTGGACGGCAATGTGTTGGTGCCTCTGTTGTTTTCAGAAGCTGTTAACCTTCATCCTGTCGCGATTATTGTCGCCGTGCTCTTTTTCGGCGGTATATGGGGGCTATGGGGCGTGTTTTTTGCCATTCCGCTCGCCACCCTGATCAAGGCCGTGATCAACGCCTGGCCGACGCGCCTCGACGACGCGCCTGCCGACGTCAACGTCAAAACCGGAGAGTAAAACGATGTCTGATCCATCCGTGCGCCTGCCCGGCGCCTGGTTGCGTTATGTGTTTGCCCTGGCAGTCACCGCACTTGCCGCCACGGTCTCCCTCGCCGCAGACCCTGTCGAATCGGTCACCCGGCCCGCGCAGAGTCCAAACGATGACTATGCCTACCGCCTGGTGACGCTGGATAACGGCCTGCAGGCCCTGCTGGTGTCGGATCCCGATACGCAGAAGGCGGCGGCATCGCTCGATGTGATGGTGGGTAGTGGCGACAATCCGCGCGATCGCGAGGGTCTGGCGCATTTCCTTGAGCACATGCTGTTCCTGGGGACTGAAAAATACCCCGATGCGGCGGAGTACGAGCGCTACATCACCGAGCACGGCGGGTCGCGCAATGCCTACACCAGCCTCGAACACACCAATTACTTCTTTGATATCGATGCCGCGCACCTCGATGAGGCGCTGGATCGCTTCGCCCAGTTCTTTGTCGCCCCGAATTTTGACGCGGTGTACGTTGACCGGGAGAAGAATGCCGTTGAGGCGGAGTACCAGATGGGCCTGAAGAGCGACGGCCGTCGCGGCCTGGACGTGCTGCAGGAGGTAATGAACCCGAGACACCCCTTCAGCCAGTTTTCGGTGGGCAGCCTCGAGACACTGGCTGATCGGCCGGGTGCCAGCATCCGCGATGACCTGATCGCCTTTTACCGCAAGCACTACTCCGCCAACGTGATGCGACTGGTGGTGATGGGCGCCGAGCCGCTGGACGAGCTTGAAGCCATGGTCGCGAAGCGTTTCGCGCAGATTCCCAACCACAATTACACGCCGGAGCGCATCGCTGCACCGCTGTTTGATCCGCGTGAACTGCCCATGCTGGTCACGGTGCAGCCACAGGCAGTCTCGCGCCAGCTGCAGGTGAGTTTCACTCTCCCCGAGTACCGATACGAGTACACCAGCAAGCCCGTGTCCTACCTCGGCAACCTCATTGGCCACGAGGGAGAGGGCAGCGTGCTGGCGCTGCTCAAGAAAGAGGGTCTCGCTGACGGGCTCGGCGCCGGTGGGGGGCTGGACTGGCGCGGCGGCTCTTTATTCAGCGTGTCTGTGTCCCTGACGGACAAGGGCGTGGACGAGTACGAGCGTGTTCTGCAGATCCTGTTCGCCTACTTTGATCTGTTGCGCGAGGAGGGGCCCAGGCAGTGGCTGTTCGAGGAGCAGGCGCAGCTGGCCGCGCTGTCTTTCCGCTTTCGCGAGCAGGGCGCGCCCATCGGCTACGTGAGCTCGCTGTCTAGCGGCATGCATGACTATGCGCCGCAGGATGTCCTCGTCGGACCTTACCTGATGCAGGACTATCGGCCCGATCTTATCAGTGAGGCGCTCGCCGCGCTGAGGCCGGAGCAGGCGCAGGTTGTGCTGACGGCGCCGGGCGTGCCGACGGACCGTCGCTCGGAAAAATACGACGTGCCCTACAGCGTGAAAACAGCGACCGAAGAGGCCATCGCCGGCTGGGTGGCGGATAAGCGGCCCGACGAGTTGCGTCTGCCGGATCCGAACGCGTTTATCGCCGAGGATGTCGCCCTGCTGCCCGTGTCGGAGGAGAACCCCGAGCTGCCGGCGGTGCGACACGAGGCGGGGCGCCAGCGCATCTGGTACCGTCAGTCCGAGGAGTTCCGCGTGCCGCGCGGCGCCCTGTACATCAACTTCCGCTCACCCGCCGTGGGCGAGTCCGCAGCGCAGACGGCAGCGGCGGTGCTATATACCAACCTGCTCAGTGATCGTGTCAATACCTTCACCTACCCGGCGACTCTGGCAGGGCTGAACTTCTCAATTTACAAGCATGCCCAGGGCATCAGCATGCGTATCAGCGGCTACAACGACAAACAGCTGACTCTGCTGAAGCGGCTGCTGGGCGTTATCGCGGAGCCGGCATTCACGCAGGACCGCTTTGACAACGTGCGCGCCGATCTGGTGCGCTCGCTGGAGAATGCGGTTGCCAAGCGCCCGTCGAGCCAGGTGCTGGATGATCTGCGTGAAGCGCTGCAGTACGGCGAATATGGGGAGGCGGCGCTCATCCATGAGCTCAAGGCGCTCGACCTGAAGGGCCTCGTGGCCTATGCGGACAGGTTCTGGCGCGAGGCACAGGCCGAAGCGCTGCTGTATGGCAATTACCCCGCGTCTGCCGTCGGTGAGCTGTCCGATCTGCTGGCGGGACAGCTGCCCGATGGCGACGCACCGGCGCTGCCCCCGCTGCGCGTGCTCAAGCTCGCGGCGGACGAATCGATCCGCTTCGTTACCGATGTGCCCCATGCCGATGCCGTGGTTGCGTGGTATCTGCAGGGTGCCGGCGACGCCGTGACAGACCGAGCTGCAGCCTCGTTGACGGCGCAGACCATGCGTTCCGGCTTCTTTCAGCAGCTGCGAACCGAGCAGCAGCTGGGCTATGTGGTCAGTGCGTTCTCCTGGCCGCAGCACGACGTCCCTGGGCTGGTAATGCTGGTGCAGGCGCCAGGGCATTCGTCGGCGCACGTGGCCGACGCCATGCAGGCGTTTATGCAGAAGCTGCCGGAGGATGTGGACGAGCCAGCCTTCCTGCGGCACCGCCAGGCCCTGGTGAATGACATCATGGAGCCGGACAAGAACCTGCTGGAGCGTGCGGAATACTACTGGCAGTCCATCGCCCGCAAACAGTTCGCGTTTGACCGGCGCCAGCGCCTGGCGGAGGCGGTTGAGAGAATGTCGCGGCAAGAATGGCTGGATTACTACCGCGAGCACTTTCTCAAGACCCGACGCTCCCTATTGGTGGTGGCGCCGGGAGAGCAGGGCGATATCCCCGACGGGCGGGCGCGTGAATTGGGCGCCGCTGACGCCATAAAGGCCGACCACGAGGTCTATACGATCGAATGATCCTATAAGGTTCCTTAAAGGAACTGATCTGTCGGTCGGGTGCTTTTTGGTGTACGATGTCGGGATTACTGTGGTGTCGTCACGCGGCGGAGTTCGCGTGACGACACCGCGCACCGATAATAGTTCCACTATAGAATGATAAGTGGGGCGAATCACCGCTGGAGCCGGATGACCTCATGATTGAAGACAACGATCCCCAGGAAACCCGCGAGTGGCTGGATGCACTCGACGCCGTGGTCAAGAACGCTGGCGAAGAGCGCGCCACCTACCTGATGGACGAGCTGACCAAGCGGGCCTTTGCCGATGGCATCCGGCTGCCCGCTGCCATCACTACCCCGTTCCGCAATACCATTTCCCCCGCCGAGCAGAAGCAGATGCCGGGCGATCTGTTCATGGAGCGCCGCATCCGCTCACTGGTACGCTGGAATGCCCTGGCCATGGTCATGCGCGCCAACGACAACGACGAGGGGCTGGGCGGCCATATTTCCAGCTTCTCCTCGAGCGCAACGCTGTACGATGTCGGCTGCAACTACTTCTTCCGCGGCAGTGACGGCGATCACCCCGGTGACCTGGTCTTCTACCAGGGCCACAGCGCGCCGGGCATGTACGCCCGCTCCTACCTCGAGGGCCGGCTGACCGAGGAGCAGCTGGACAATTTCCGTCGTGAAGTCGACGGCAACGGCCTGTCATCCTACCCGCACCCCTGGCTGATGCCGGACTACTGGCAGTTCCCCACGGTCTCAATGGGCCTTGGGCCGATCCAGGCCATTTATCAGGCGCGCGTCATGAAGTATCAGACCGATCGCGGTCTGGTCGATCACGCTGACCGCAACGTGTGGTGCTTCATGGGCGACGGTGAGTGCGACGAACCGGAGTCGCTGGGTGCCATCTCCCTGGCGGGACGCGAAAAGCTCGGTAACCTCATATTTGTTGTCAACTGCAACCTGCAGCGCCTGGACGGGCCGGTGCGCGGCAACGGCAAAATCATGCAGGAGCTCGAGGGCGTGTTCCGTGGAGCCGGCTGGGATGTGCTCAAGGTTGTCTGGGGCCGCAAGTGGGACCCGCTGCTGGAGCGCGATGAAAAGGGCCTGCTGCAGAAGCGCATGGACGAGGTCTGCGACGGCGAGCTGCAGAACTACAAATACAACGGCGGTGCCTATACCCGGGAGCACTTCTTCGGCAAATACCCCGAGCTGCTGGAGATGGTGTCTGACCTGTCGGACGACGACATCATGTACCTGAATCGCGGTGGCCACGACCCCTACAAGGTGTATGCGGCCTACGCCGAGGCGGCCTCGCAATACGAGCGGCCAACCGTGGTGCTGGCGCTCACCGTGAAGGGCTATGGCACGGGCGAATCCGGCGAGGCAAACAACGAGACCCACTCCCTGAAGAAGCTCGATCTGGACAGCCTCAAGGCCTTCCGCGATCGCTTCGCCATCCCGATCAGCGATTCCGAGCTGGCCAGCGTGCCGTACTACCGGCCGGCGCCGGATGCCCCGGAAATGAAGTATCTGCGCGAGCGTCGCGAGGCGCTGGGCGGCTTTATCCCCGCGCGTCGCCACGCCGACAATCCGCTGGATGTGCCTGAACTTGAAGCTTTCAAGGCCCAGCTCAAGGGCAGCGGTGAGCGTGCGGCGTCCACCACCATGGGCTTTGTCCGGCTGCTGTCCACGCTGACCAAGGACAAGGCCATCGGAGAGCGTGTAGTGCCCATTGTGCCCGACGAGGCGCGCACCTTCGGCATGGAGGGCATGTTCCGCCAGCTCGGCATTTATTCCTCGGTTGGCCAGCGCTACACGCCGCAGGATGCCGGCCAGATCATGTTCTACAAGGAAGACATCAAGGGGCAGATTCTGCAGGAGGGCATCAACGAGGCCGGCGCATTCTCGGCCTGGCTGGCGGCGGCCACCTCTTACAGTACCAGCAGTTACCCCATGGTGCCTTTCTACATTTTCTATTCCATGTTCGGTTTCCAGCGTATCGGCGACCTCGCCTGGGCTGCGGGCGACAGTCAGGCGCGTGGCTTCCTGATCGGGGCGACGTCGGGGCGCACAACGCTGAACGGTGAGGGGCTGCAGCACCAGGATGGTCATAGCCACCTGCTCGCCAGCACCGTGCCCAACTGCATCAGCTACGACCCGACCTATGCCTATGAGCTGGCGGTAATCATTCAGGATGGCCTGCGGCGCATGTTCTTGGAGTGCGAGAACAAGTTCTACTACATCACCACCATGAACGAGAACTACCCGCAGCCGGAAATGCCCAAAGGTGTTGAGGAAGGCATCGTGCGCGGCATGTACAGTCTGCGCCAGTCGACGCGCAACGAGGGCGCGGCTGTGCAGCTGATGGGCTCGGGCAGCATTCTGCGGGAAGTGGAGGCCGCCGCCGAGATCCTGTCTCGCGACTACGATGTCAGCGCCGATGTCTGGAGCGTCACCAGCGTGAACGAACTGTTCCGCGAAGGTCGCTCGGTGCGGCGCTGGAATCTGCTGCACCCGGAAGAGGAGCCGAAGGTGCCCTATGTCACGGGTCTGCTCGCCGATGCCCGGGGCCCCTGTGTTATGGCAACCGACTACATTGCGGCCTATTCAGAGCAGCTGCGGGCATTTATCCCCGGTCGCTTTGTGGTGCTGGGTACGGACGGTTTCGGGCGCAGCGATACCCGCGCCAAACTGCGGGGATTCTTTGAGGTCAGCCGCGAATTTGTCGTTCTGGCCGCGCTGTCGGCGTTGGTGGAGGAGGGCAGCATCGAGCGCGATGTACTGATAGCGGCGCGCCGCAATCTGGGCATTGATCCGGACAAGATCGATCCGATGCTGGCATGAGACTCCCGCCCCGCGTGATCGCACCGCGGGCGCAACGCAGACGATAACGAGGACTGACAGGTGGCAAAAGAGAAAGTACTGGTACCGGACATCGGCGGCGCAGAAGCGGCGGAAGTCGTCGAATTGCTGGTCGCCGCGGGCGACACCATCGCGATCGATGATGGACTCATCGTGCTGGAGTCGGACAAGGCATCCATGGAGATTCCCTCCACTGCAGCGGGCGAGGTGCTCGAGGTGCTCGTCAAGGAAGGCGACGAGCTCGCCGAGGGCGACGCGATTGCGCTGATCGAGACCGCGGATGCAGATGCCGGTGATGAGGCGGCAGACGTTTCCACCAAGGAGGATGCCGAATCATCTTCAGCCGATGCGGACGCGTCATCGGACGCGACCGACGCTGCCGGCGCGTCACAGGCAGACAGCGCGGAGAATACGGCCAGCGCCGATAACGATGGCGGCGCTGCGGACGATGCCGATGCCCACGCCGACGCCGGAACCGGCGAGCGACAGACCATGCGCGTGCCGGACATCGGCGGTGCCGACGCGGCAGAGGTGGTCGAGCTGCTGGTGGCCGAGGGCGATACCATCGACATCGACGCCGGTCTCGTGGTGCTCGAGTCGGACAAGGCATCCATGGAAGTCCCGGCAAGTGTGGCCGGTAAGGTGGTCGAATTGCTGGTCAAGGAGGGCGATCAGCTCTCCGAGGGCGACGATGTCGCGGTCATCGAGGTGGCCGCTGCAGACTCTTCGGCGCAGGACGCCGGTGCTGCGGCGGGCAAGGCCGCGGAATCGGGATCGGCAGACGAGTCGTCGGCGCAGGACAAGGCAGCATCGGCTGATGGCGGAAACACGAAGGCCGCGGCTGCAGACCCGGACGCGGACGGCGGCGCCGCGGAAAAAACGCCAGCGGCGGAGCGCCCGGCAGCAGACAGCGGCGCCGTCGCCGAGGCGGGCAAGGCAGATGAGGCCGGTGCCAATGTCTACGCCGGCCCCGCAGTGCGCAAGCTGGCTCGGGAGTTCGCCATCCCGCTGGGCAGGGTCAGCGGCTCTGGTCCGCGTGGGCGCGTGCTCAAGGAAGACCTGCACGCCTACGCGCAGAAAGCCCGCAAAAGCCAGGCCGGGGCCCTGCCGGCAGCGACTGACGGCGCCGGTATTCCACCCATTCCCGACGTGGATTTCTCTGCCTTCGGCGAGGTGGAGATCGAGAAGCGTGGCAAGCTCGACCTGCTCACTGCAGTCAATATGCAGCGCAGCTGGCTCAACCTGCCGCACGTTACGCACTTCGACGATGCGGACATCACCGAGCTGGAGGCTTTCCGCAAGTCCCTGAAGGCCGAGGCCGAAGAGCGCGGCACACGGCTCACGCCGATGCCCTTCCTGATCAAGGCCTGCGCGGTTGCTCTGCGGGAACACCCGAAATTCAATGCGTCGCTCACCGATGGCGGCAACAGCCTGGCCTACAAAAAGTATGTCCACATCGGTATGGCGGTGGATACTCCGGCCGGCCTGATGGTCCCGGTGATCCGCGATGTCGACCGGAAGTCGCTCTGGGAGCTGGCCGCGGAAATTCTGACGCTGGCCGAGAAGGCCCGCGAGCGCAAGCTCAAGCCGGACGAGATGCGCGGTGGCTGCTTTACCGTTTCCAGTCTGGGCGGCATCGGTGGCAACGGCTTCACGCCGATTATCAATGCGCCGGAGGTGGGCATACTCGGCGTCAGTCGTGCGGCGGTGAAGCCGGTCTGGGACGGCGAGGCCTTCCAGCCACGCACGCTGCTGCCGCTGACGCTGTCCTACGATCACCGCGTGATCAACGGCGGCGACGCCGGTCGCTTCATGACCACGCTCACCGCGCTGATCAGCGATATCCGTCGCCTGGTGATGTAATGGCCCTGCCGGCGTCGCGCGCGGCTGTCGATGGCTGAGCAATCCGCCGTCGATACGTCGATCGCGCCCTGGCAGCGCGACTTTCTGCAGCGCCAGCAGCTTCCCGCGGCCTATATTGAAAGCGCGGGCCACTGGTTTGATCCCCTGGCACTGCGCCTGCGCACGGTGGCAGTGAGGATGCCAGCTGTGGCGGCAGCGTTGCCATTCCCCGATTCGACAAGGCGGCGGACGATCGCGCGCCGATTGCGCAGTGGGACCGGATAAGTCAGCCCGTGGATATTATCCTGCTGGAAGGCTGGTGCCTCGGCGCATTGCCCGTCAGCGTGATCGAGCCGCCGCTGAATGCGCTGGAAGCCGCCGACGACCCGGACGGCAGCTGGCGGCGCCGCATCAACGCGGTCCTGGCCGCGGATTTCCTCCCGCTCTACCGGCAGATCGACCTGTGGGTCATGCTGCGTGCGCCGGGCATGGATTGCGTCTACCGCTGGCGCCTCGAGCAGGAGCGCAAGCGTGCTCTGGCGGGCGAGGGCTCCGATAAAGGCGCAGGCGTTATGTCAGAACCAGAACTCGCCAGGTTCATCCAGCATTACGAGCGACTCACGCGCCACTGCCTTGCGACCCTGCCTGCCAGAGTGGATGTTCTGTACCAGCTCGATGCTTGTCGGCGTATCCGCTCCGTCGCGGGCGACCTGCACGGCCCGACGCGGCCGGGACCTGAGCCCGCGAGGCTGTGATAGAATCCAGTCCTGTTTTTTTGACCCGGCAGGAACATACACCATGGTAATAAAACCCCGCGTTCGCGGTTTCCTGTGCATCACCACGCACCCCGTTGGCTGTGCCGCCAACGTCAAGGCGCAGATTGCCCACGTTGTGGCGCAGGGGCCTATTCCCAATGCGCCAAAGCGCGTGCTGGTGATCGGTGCGTCCACCGGCTACGGCCTGGCTTCACGCATTACCGCGGCATTCGGCGGCGGCGCCGACACCCTGGGCATCTTTTTTGAAAAAGAAGGCAGCGAGCGCAAGCCGGGATCAGCGGGCTGGTACAACAGCGCGGCCTTCCACGCCGAGGCCGAGGCGGCCGGCCTCTATGCGCGCAGTATCAACGGCGATGCCTTCAGTGACGAGATCAAGGCCCGGGCGATCGAGGAGATCAAGTCACACATGGGCCAGGTCGATCTCGTGGTCTACAGCCTGGCTTCGCCGCGGCGTCAGCATCCCCGGACGGGCGTTGTGCATACGTCCACCCTCAAGCCCATCGGCAAGGACACGGTGCAGAAGGGCGTGAACACGGACAAGGAGGCCATTCAGGACTACCACCTGGAGGCGGCCACTCAGGAAGAGATCGACAACACGGTCGCGGTGATGGGCGGCGAGGACTGGCAGTTCTGGATTGAGGCGCTCGACGAGGCCGGTGTGCTGGCGGAGGGCTGCAAGACGACGGCCTATACCTACATTGGTGAGCAGATTACCTGGGACATCTACTGGCACGGCACCATCGGTGCGGCCAAGAAGGATCTCGACCGACGCGTGCTCGCCCTGCGCGAGCGCCTGTCGAAGAAAGGTGGCGATGCCAGGGTGTCTGTGCTCAAGGCGGTAGTCACCCAGGCCAGTGCGGCCATCCCTGCCATGCCCATCTATCTGGCCCTGCTGTTCAAGGTCATGAAAGAGCGCGCTGTCCACGAGGGCTGCATCGAGCAGATCGACGGACTGTTCCGGCAGGCCCTGTATGGCGATGAGCCGGTACTGGATAGCGACGGACGTCTGCGCATGGACGGCAAGGAGTTGGACCCTGCCGTGCAGGCTGAGGTGGCCGCGCTCTGGCAGCAGGTGTCTACCGAGAATCTGCACGAGCTGTCGGATTTTGCCGGCTACCGCAGGGAGTTTCTGCAGCTGTTCGGCTTCGAGGTGCCCGGGGTCGACTACGATGCCGATGTCGACCCGGTCGTGCCGATACCGCAACTCGTCTAGGAAGCAGGTTTATGCTGGAGCCGGGTATTCCTGAGCAGATCACCCCGCTGGTGCGCCGCCTGGTAGCGCCTAACCCCGGACCGATGACCGGTCCTGGCACCAATACCTATCTGCTGGGCCACGACGAGGTGGTGGTCGTTGATCCGGGTCCGGCGCTGCCGGCACATATCGACGCCATTCTGGCTGCCGGCAACGGCAGGATCAGCGCCATTGCCTGTACCCACACCCATCCGGATCATTCCCCGGCGTGGCAGGCGGTGGCGCAGGCCACGGGGGCGCCGGTGTATGGCGCGCTGCCCGCAAATGACAGCCACCAGGACGACACTTTCAGGCCCACCACCGTGCTCACCCACGAACACCGCCTGCAGACCGGCGAGCTGTCGCTGCTGGCCATCCACACGCCGGGCCATGTCAGCAATCACTACTGTTTTCTGCTGGAGTCCGAGGGCGTGCTGTTTGCGGGCGATCACATTATGCAGGGCTCAACGGTGGTTATCATTCCACCGGGTGGTGATATGGCAGCCTACATCGACTCGCTGCAGCGGCTGCTGCATTATCCCGTGGCGCGGATTGCCCCCGGGCATGGCAGCGTGATCGAGGACAGCGAGCGCGAGATCGCGCGGCTGGTGCGCCACCGCCAGATGCGCGAGTCGCGGGTGCTGGCCGGCCTGAGAAAGCTCGGACGCTGCGATGTCGATGCGCTGGTCAAAGTGGTCTACGACGACGTCGATCCGGCGCTGCATCCCTGGGCGCAGCTGTCCATGATGGCGCACCTGATCAAGCTGGCGGCGGAGCGGCGGGCGACAGCTAGCGATGACGGACGCATCTGGGAGGCGACTGCCTGAGGCGCCCAGGTGCCCTGCGGCCTGACGCTGCGCGCGTATCCATCGACAAACCGACGAGCGTAAAGCAACGTAAAGGGAACAAGGCGCAGACCTCTGCGAATACCGCTAACAAAGGAGCGATACATGAACGGCCTGATGATGGATTTTCCCCTGACGATCACGTCAATCATGAAGCACGCCGACAGCGTGCACGGTGACAGCGAGATCGTCTCGGTTACCCGCGACAATCCGCGCCACCGCTATACCTATCGCGATGCCTTTCGGCGCACCCGTCAGCTGGCCAACGCACTCGGCGCCTGGCCGCTGGAATCCGGCAACAGCGTGGCGACGCTCGCCTGGAACGACTACCGCCATTTCGAGGTGTATTACGCCTCGGCCTGCAGTGGTTTTGTCTGCCACACCATCAACCCGCGGCTGTTCCCAGAGCAGATTGTCTACATCATCAATCACGCCGAGGACAAAGTGCTGTTCGTCGATCCCGACTTCATGCCGCTGGTCGAGGCGATAGCCGATAAGTGCCCGGGCATTGAGCACTGGGTGGTCCTGACCAGCGAAGAACACATGCCCGAGACCAAGCTCCCCAACGTGCTGTGTTACGAGCGCCTGGTGCACAGCCACTCCGACGACATCGACTGGCCGGAAATCGATGAGAACCAGGCCTGCGCGCTGTGCTATACCTCGGGCACCACCGGCAATCCCAAGGGCGTGCTGTACTCCCATCGCTCCACCCTGCTGCACGCCTACGCCACCCTCATGCCGGATGCGCTGGGGCTGGCCCACCACGACTCGGTGCTGCCCATTGTGCCCATGTTCCACGTCAATGCCTGGGGCACGCCCTACGGTGCACCCATGGTCGGCGCGAAAATCGTCTTCCCGGGCAACAGAATGGGCGATGGCGAGACGCTGGCAAACCTGATTAACGAGGAGCAGGTCACGCGCTCCGCGGGCGTGCCCACGGTTTGGCTGAACCTGCTCAACTACCTGAAGCAGTCCGGCACGAGCGTCGACTCGCTGAAGCAGATCATTGTCGGCGGCGCGGCCTGCCCGCTGTCCATCATGGAGGCTTTCGACAAGCACGGCGTGGAGACCCGCGTTGGCTGGGGCATGACAGAGATGAGCCCGCTCGGCAGCGCCAACGCCAGCTACCACGAGCGCGAGCAGTACTCGCCCGAGTCTTTCGCAAAGCTGCGACAGAAAGCCGGCAAGCCCATCTTCGGGGTGGAAATGAAGATCATCGACGACGACGGCAAGGCGCTGCCCTGGGACGGCGAAGCCTATGGTTCGCTGATGGTGCGCGGGCCGTGGATCTGCTCGGGCTACTTCAAGCTCGACCGCACCGATGCTCACACCGCCGACGGCTGGTTCGAGACCGGCGATGTCGCCACCATCGACCCGACGGGCTACATGGCGATTACCGATCGCACCAAGGACGTCATCAAGTCTGGCGGCGAGTGGATTTCCTCCATCGAGATCGAGAACGTGGCCACCGATCACCCGAAGGTCGCCGAGGCGGCGGTAATCGGCCGCTACCACCCCAAGTGGTCCGAGCGACCGCTGCTGGTCGTGGTAAAGGCGCAGGAGGGCGCCGACCTGACCGCGGAGGAAATGCTGGCCTGGTTCGACGGCAAGATTGCCAAATGGTGGACGCCGGATGCGGTGGAGTTCATCGATGAGCTGCCCCACGGCGCCACCGGCAAGATCCAGAAGGTGGACCTGCGCGACCACTTCAAGGGCTACGCCTTCAAGGAGTGAAGCGCGTAGAATGAATCATTTGGCGGCCCGCACGTCTACAGTAAAGGGGCCGCCACACGCGCTATCTCTATCAACGGCAATGGCGACATCCGCAGCGACGGTTGACACAGGCAATCCACGGGCACCGGCATGAAGAAAATCGGCGAATGGCTGATTGCACAGGGCAAGCTTTCCGAGCGCGACGTCGAGCGGGCGCTGCTGGCGCAGGCCGAGATGGGCGACCTCTTCGGCCGCGTGCTGGTCAAGCTCGGCCTGGTGTCGGAGCTGGATTTTGCTCAGGCCCTGAGCCAACAGCTGGATATTCCGCTGCTCACGGCCGCGGATTATCCCGAGGAGCCCCTGCACCTCGACGCCGTGGCCGCGGATTTCCTCGCCAGCAATGCCGTGGTGCCGGTGGCGGTGACAGAGGGTGGCGTGCGCTTTGCCGCGGCGGTGCCCCAGGACAGGTTTGCCGCCCGAGCGCTGGCCATGGCGCTGGACAGGCCGGTGGATATCGCTCTTGGCCTGGAATCCGATATCGCCCGCGCCCTCGAGCGTTACCTGCGCGGCCAGGAAGACGATGAGGAGCGCGAGGACATCGCCGACCAGTTCGCCGGGCAGAGCGATGACGAGTTCATCGAGCACCTGCGCGACCTGGCCAGTGAGGCGCCGGTCATTCGTCTGGTGAACCAGGTAATCCACCGCGCGCTGGACATGGGCGCATCGGACATTCATGTCGAGCCCTTTGAGGATGGGCTGCACCTGCGCTACCGCGTCGACGGCGTGCTGCAGGAGTATGCGGACCCACCGCCGCCCTCGCTGGCGCCGGCCATTGCCTCGCGTATCAAGCTGCTCTCGCACATGAACATTGCCGAGCGCCGCCTGCCCCAGGATGGTCGTATCATGACCCGGGTGAAGGGCCACGAGCTGGATCTGCGGGTATCGACCATTCCCACCGTGCACGGCGAAAGTATTGTCATGCGCGTGCTCGACCGCGAGAGCATCCGTCTCAGCCTCTCGGACATGGGCTTTTCCCCCGATACCCTGGAGCGTTACCAGGGCCTGCTCACCCGCCCCCACGGCGTGTTGTTGGTGACCGGTCCCACGGGTTCGGGCAAGACGACAACACTTTATGCCTCGCTGGCGTCCATCGATTCCCAGCGCCTGAAGATCATCACCGTGGAAGACCCGGTGGAATACCAGCTGAACGGCATCAACCAGATCCAGGTGCAGGCGCAGATTGAGCTCACCTTTGCCCGCGCGCTGCGCTCCATCCTGCGCCAGGATCCGGACATCATCATGATCGGCGAAATGCGCGACACCGAGACGGCGCAGATTGGCGTGCAGTCGGCGCTCACTGGCCACCTGGTGCTGTCCACCCTGCACACCAACACCGCTGCCGGCGCCATCACCCGGCTGGAGGACATGGGTGTTGAGCGCTACCTGATTACGTCCTCGGTAAACGGCGTCCTTGCGCAGCGCCTGGTGCGCACACTGTGCAGCAGCTGCAAGGAAGCCGTCGAGCTTGGCGATACCGCCATTGCCCGCTACGGGCTGAAGCGCTTTCTGCCGGCGGGGCAGCGCAGCGTGTACCAGGCGCAGGGCTGCGACCATTGCCTGCAGACCGGCTACATCGGCCGTACTGCCATCCATGAGCTGTTCCTGCTCGACAGCGATATGCACGAGGTGATTATGGGCGGCGCCGACGCCACCCAGCTGCACAGCGCGGCGCGGCGCCAGGGCATGATTACCCTGTACGAGGACGGCCTGCGCAAGGTGGTGCTGGGGGAGACCTCGCTGGAAGAGGTGATGCGCGTTACCCAGGACCAGAGCGGCGACGAGGCCATGGAGCCGCCGGTGGCGGCCACCGCGCAGTCGGCGCTGGCCTGAGGGAGCCCGACATGGCGCAGTTCTATTATCGGGCCCTCGGCCGCGACGGCAAGAGCCTGGATGGCACCATCGAGGCCGACGCGCTGGAAATCGCCCAGCGCCAGCTGCGCGCTCAGGGGCTGACCCTGCTCAAGCTGGAGGCGGGCAGTGGCGCGGCGCTCAGCAAACGCCAGGGCAAGCCGCCGGGGCGCCAGGATATCCTGTCCATGACCTCGGAACTCGCCGTGCTGCTGCGCGCCGGCCTGCCGCTGGATCGCGCCCTCAAGGTGCTGATCGACATGGCCTCGGTGCCGGCCATGCAGTCGTTGCTGCAGGACCTGCTGAAGGCGGTGAAAGGGGGCAAGCCGCTGAGTACCGGTCTTGCCCCCCACGCCGACCTGTTCGGCAACTTCTATATCAACATGGTGCGCTCCGGTGAGGCCAGCGGCCAGCTTGGCTCGGTGCTCGACCGGCTGGTTGCCTATCTCGAGAGCGCCAAGGCCAACCGCGACAGCGTGGTATCGGCGCTCATCTACCCGGCCATTCTGCTGGTGGTGGCGGTGCTGTCCATCGTGGTCATGCTCGGCTTTGTGGTGCCCCAGTTCGAAACCCTGTTCAACGACATGGGCGACGCGCTGCCGCCGCTGACCAGCTTGGTGATCGCGGGCGCGGATGTTGTGCAGCGCTGGGGCCTGCTGCTGCTGGTGCTGATCATCGGCGCCGGCATCGGCGTCCGGCGCTGGGCCAGCACCGAAGCCGGTACCCGCGCCATCCACCAGCGCATGCTGACGCTTCCGATCATGGGCAATATTGTGTTCGAATTCGAAGTGGCGAAATTCGCGCGCACCGTGGGAACCTTGCTGAGCAACGGTGTGTCTCTGTTACAGGCCATTTCCATTGCTATCGACACCGTGGACAACCGCACCGTCAAGCAGGCCCTGCAGGTGCTGCCACCGGCGGTGAAGGCGGGCAAGCGCATGTCCATTGCGCTGGACGAAACCGGGCTGTTCACGCCCATGGTGATTCAGATGACCCGGGTTGGCGAGGAATCCGGCAGTCTCGACAGCATGATGCTGGAGCTGGCGCGAGTCTTCGACGATCACGTGCAGTCCGGCGTCAAGCGCAGCCTGACGCTGCTCGAGCCGGTGCTGATCCTGTTCATGGGCTTCGTGATCGCGGTCATCATTATCGCTATTCTGATGGGTATTCTGTCGGTGAATGATCTCGCCATGTAGGCTGACCCCATATAACGCAGCGCCCCACCGGGCTGCTGCATAAGCAATCAATCAAGGATCCAGGCATGCAAGCACGACACTCCCGCACTTTGTGGTCACGACCCGAAGGCAGCCAGCGCCGCCAGCGCGGCTTTACCCTCATGGAACTGCTGGTCGTACTGGCCATTCTCGGCCTGCTCATGAGCCTGGTGGGCCCCCAGGTGCTCAACCAGCTGGGGGGCGCCAAGACCAAGACGGCGCGTATCCAGATTCGCGACCTGGAGCAGTCGCTGGAGATGTACAAGCTGGATGTCGGTCGCTACCCCTCCAGCGATGAAGGTCTGGACGCGCTGGTGCGCAAGCCCGGCAGTGCCTCGGGCTGGAACGGCCCCTATCTGAAGTCCGATGTGCCGCAGGATCCGTGGAAGCGCGACTACCACTACAAGTACCCGGGCGAGCGCGCCGAGGTGGATATCTACACCTACGGTCAGGACGGCGCGCCTGGCGGAGAGGGTGAGGATGCCGACGTCGGCAACTGGCAGTAGTGGCGCGGGGCAGCCGTTCCGCAGCGCGCTGCGCAGGGCCGGCTTCTCGCTGGTCGAGCTGATGGTGGTGATGGCGATCGCCGGCCTGGTGCTGGCGGTGGCGGTGCCGGCGTCGATGCGCTTTTACGACAGCATGCAGACCCGGCAGGCCGTGCGCGACACCATCACGCTCCTGTCGTCCGCCCGACAGCAGGCGGTAACCCGGGGTGTCGCCCAGGATGTGGTGATTGATCCGCGCCGCCGCACGCTCACCCTGAACAATACCGTACGCGAAATGCCGGGCGACCTGGCCCTCACCGTGCACGGCGCGGCCGAGGTGAACCGGCAGGACGCAGGCGTCATCCGTTTTTATCCCGAGGGCGGCTCCAGCG
>Ga0209942_1000452_pt1 | contig 24736 bp, 13 predicted proteins | sample SalPonR1_A_D2_MG_FD_185695 | JGI IMG/M metagenome (GOLD analysis project Ga0209942, IMG submission 185695) | Salt pond soil microbial communities from South San Francisco under conditions of wetland restoration - Salt Pond MetaG R1_A_D2_MG... ...
AGGAGTTGATGAGTAGAGGTATTTATGCAAATCTTCATACTCAGAATTTTGCTGCAGGTGAATTAAGAGGACAAGTGTTGCCGGAAGCAGGCCTGTACTTCTATGCGCCCTTGAGTGGTGTCGCTCAGGTACCGCAACCCGCTAACACGAATGGTAAGGGCATGGCAATTTTAGAAATGACCCGTAATCAGGCGCTTTTATCCGGAAGCATTTCGGATCTCTCTGCTGCTGTCGATACCACGATTGCAGGAGGAATCCATATTCACAGCAATTGGGCCGGTGCAAATGGTCCCGTTATCCGATTGATTTCAGCCAATTTCAATAATGGCTTGACAAGCGGAACTTTCGGAGTCCAGAATAATAACTATGAATGGACAGCCAGTGAAATTGTCGCCCTGATGGACCGTGGTTTTTACGTAAATGTGCACTCTCAGGCTTTCCCGGCCGGAGAAATTAGAGGTCAAATTTTACCTCCGGCTCAAATGTATATGCGAGCGACCTTTAATGGTCAAAACGAGGTCCAACCCATCCAAAGTGAAGCCAGTGGATCTGCTCTTGTTGAAGTCAACAGGAATAGCGTCATGGTAAGTGGTGGATTCGAAAATTTGCAATCGCCATTGAATACCGATATAGCTGGTGGCGTGCATATTCATGCAGGTAGTGCCGCTGAAAATGGAGGTATTGAGTTCATTATTCAAACAAATTTGACTGCAGATAGTATGAATGGAACCTTCTTGGCATCTCAAAACTCATTCGAGGCAGATATGATGGATGTGCAGGGACTTATGGATGAAAACCGATACTTCAATATTCACAGCCGGGGTTTTCCCGGAGGAGAACTTCGAGGGCAGATTCTGGAAGAAATCAACTTCTTCCCGTCAAGTTCGACTGAGATACTCACGCCTGCAAATGGAAGTGAGATCACCATCGAAGGTGATACAGCGCAAATGGTTAACATTTCTTGGGCTGATGAAGGCATGGATGAAAATGAAGTGGTTTACCTATGGGAATTAGCTTCGGATGAGTCCTTTGATAGTACAGCAGTGTTAATGAATGTAGGCCAGCAGACCTCACTTCAAATCAGCTTCGGACAGATAGCAAATCTGTTAGAATTGTTGAATGTTGGGCTATCTGATACGACGACCCTATTCCACAGAGTGGTGACTTCAGATGGTTCAGTTATGATACCCGGTGAGGCTGCAAGCTTGACTTTACAAAATGGTACGACGACATCAAATGAAATCGCGGGTTCTGCTCGGGGATACGATTTTACCATATTCCCCACTGTAAGTAACGGGAGTGTTCAGATTCAAATGGAACAACCGCGAGGGAGCAGATCATCGGCTAGTAGTGAAGTTGTTGTGAAAAATGCACTTGGACAAACCATTGATATTCTACCGATGACCCAGTCCGGTACAAACCGGCAGGAGGACTATCAATTTGGCTCAAATGCCTCGGGACTATATGTTTTTTATTGGGTAATCGATGGACAGCTTATGTCTACCCAAAAAGTAGTCTTGCAGTAATTCCTTTTTTTCATTCTATTTACAAAGCAGGTCAGCTCGTCTGGCCTGCTTTTTTTTATGGTGTACATCTCAATATTGAATAGTGGAAATAAAATAGGGATTTGCCAGATCCCATGGCTAGGCATGTAATCTAGTGAAACTTGCATTGCATCATTACAGACTATTTCTTGATCATTTTGCCCTCCACATCATTGCTTTTCAGGCTCAGAACAAACATAAATGACTCTCGCATTAAAATCTAAGCAAAAATTACTGCGGGCGATTGAGCGGTATTGAGGCGTATAAACACCAGAAATAGTTTCCTAGATCCTGAGTTAGCTTATCCGATGGCGATAACAACTCAGCCCTTCTCATTTTCTCACGATTTAGATTATAGAAGAATAGGTTTGGGATCAGGTCAAACGTGCAAAAAGGACTGATCGTGTGTAGCTTATGAATAGCTACCCTCGGCTCTATGCAGCGGCGATGAAACTATCCCTATGTCATAATATATAATTGGAACTCTCGGCAAGCCATTCTATTTGCGATAAATAGGTGCGAATAAAGGGCCTTGTGTAAAGCCCTCTCATCTACCCATGAGATGAGATAGGAATTAAAAATGCACAACAGAATACGAATTTGTATTATGCATTTATATGTTTACATCATATCAAGCAAGACCGTTTAGCGAGGAAATCAAAACCAATTAAAGAAAAAAGCAGAAATTAAAAGATTGCTCCATCAGTGGAGGCACTTAGAGGAAAGAACGTAAATTAAAAGTAAGGGAGGAATAGCGATCAAACCTCCCCAATCACAAATAGCTTGGAAAGAGTCGGCGTTTCGCTACCGCCTTTAGGTTCTATTGTCACTGCAAAAGCTGAAGCCTTTTCGATTTCGCCTGACATAAACGCAGGCTCCGAGGATTCTTCACTCCAGGGGTACACGCCTAAACTGGTCGGTGTTCCATCTACGATAGCCCACAACTGGTAATCCTGGTCTTCCGGCGGAGGTGGCATATTGCCACGGTCCATTACAATCTGTTGATCTTCGGTATTCCAATACACCTGAGCTACACCGTCGGGGAACATTTCTGTCCCCTGCATTTCAACCCGCTGGGTATTGGGATTCGTAAGCACCGAATTGACCGATGCCAACTGACCATAATCCTGACGAAGCGCTTCCAAATTTTGGGCCTGTTCACTTATTATTTGATCATTTTGATTGAGTTCATCCTTAAGGGCGATCAAGTTTTCCTGACTTTCATAATTGAAAAACATCAAAGCAGCCAGGGAAGAAACAATTAAAACCGCGCCTACAGCCGCCCACCTGCGACTCAACCTGATTACTTGGGCATGATCACTTGATGGTTTAGCTACTTTGGATGCAGATGAGATGTCATCGTCTTTTATTTGATCAACTTCTGCGATAGCACGCAACACCTCCCCTTTGAGTTTGGGAGGTGGGGACACTTCTGATTGAAGAGCAAAAATCTCCAGGGTCGACTGCAGAGCCTCCAATTCAGATTTAATTTCCGGATAGATGGATGCCATACATTCTACTTCTTGCTTCTCTTTCGAAGAAACACTTCCCAGAACATACTGTTCCAGTATTCCTGACGATATGTATTCATTTATATCCAAAGCAACAACAGCTTAAATATTTTTCTTAAATCTTGCACCGCTTTCCGAATTCTCGTTTTGACCGTACCCAGAGGAATATCCAGTTCTTCTGCTACTTCCTTTTGGGTATATCCATTAAAGTAAATGTAATTCACGATAATGCGGTATTCCGGAGACAGCTTATTGACGAAATCCCTAAGTCCAATAGTTATTACCGGACTCTCGGTCTTTCCTCCCTCTGATATATGTACGGCTGAATCGAAGGTTTGGATTTTGGGTTTCCCCACATTCCCAGTTTTTCTTAATGCATCGATAGCGGTATTGCGAGCAATATTCAACATCCAGGTAAATAATTTCCCTTTTTGGGAATCATAAGAGTGGATGTACTTCCAAATTTTTACAAAGGTATCTTGTGTGACATCCTCCGCAGCTTCTTCAGACCGTAAAATCTTGGTTACCATACCATAAATGGCAGCAGAATAAGCATCATACAGCTTTTCAAAAGCAGAACGATCTCCGTCCCGTATTTTTTGTAAAATTTCGGTTTCTTCTTCTTTGCCCAATCTTGACATTAATTCAAATATACACCTTTTTTCATCAGGCTTTAACCTGAACTATTCATAAACTTTACAAGATTCATAAGTTGATAAAATAATAATTTGCTAGAAATCAACTATTTATCATATGGACACCCGTCAAACCTGAGCAGTTTTTCAAAGTAACGCAGTTTGAATGATGAGATCTGATTATCACTTTTGGGTATAATTGTAGTCAGGTAAAACAAAGGAAAAGCTTTGGCCCGCAGGGCGAAATAGACGCAGTATGGGAGGGGTATGGGAAAGGCATTTCGAATAGAAACAGCCTAAACTTGTAGAGGAAATAAATAATATAGAAAAAGAAGTTTAGTACACATAAGTGTAAATTAAAATCTAGCCCTCATCCAAAGGCTGATACTCATCATTGTCAACTAACACGCGGTAAGTTTGAATCATGACCAGTAAACCAAACATAACCATGGCAATAAAAATAAAGGTGGGGCCGGGATAAATTGCTGCCAATGCTAAGGTAACTAAAGCAGCAATGAAAACGAGAACTGATACAGCTGTTAAACTCATACAAGTAATACATTGAAATGCAAAAAAAGTTCATTTCCAACTTAAACCTCCTACCCTTCCTACCGCCAAAAATTGCCTATGTAAAGTCTAGTACATACCTTAGACTCAGTTTGTGAATCAGATCTATGATAACAGAATTATTCTTCTCCAAATGGACAGCGGCATCGAGGACTTTGCTTCTATTTATTGTTGGAGTATTGAGCTTGCAAATATCAACGGCTCAAGAAGTAACCATTGTTTCAAAGCGCTCTAAGGAACCCATTGAATTTGCGGAAATCATTCACAGTAAGAGCCAACAGTCCTGGCTCACCCATACCAATGGAGTCGCTCAAATCTCTGTACTCGATTCTGCCGCTATACTGCAGGTTCGAGCTATTGGATATAAACCGATTATTCTAACTTACCACAAGCTTAAAATGGCGGAGTTTCGCCTGGCCATGGAACCCTCTCAATTGAATCTGGAAGAGGTTGTTGTTTCTGCTACCCGATTTCGGGATAAAAAGAGCGAGGTGTCTACATCCATCACCACTATCTCTCAGGCCGACAACCTGCTTGAAAATCCGCAAACCGCGGCAGACCTGCTTCAAACAAGCGGAAAGGTCTTTATCCAAAAAAGCCAACAAGGAGGAGGAAGTCCCATGATTCGCGGTTTTGCCACAAACCGTTTGATTTACACCGTAGATGGGGTGCGTATGAATACAGCCATTTTCAGAAGTGGCAACATCCAAAATGTCATAAATGTAGATCCGTTTGCCCTTCAATCCACTGAGGTTATTTTCGGTCCCGGATCCGTCATGTATGGAAGCGATGCGATTGGTGGCGTCATGAGCTTTCAAACCCAAAACCCGACCTTCTCTAAGACGGATGCATTGGAGTTTGAGGGGAGTGTATTGGGACGTTTTTCCTCTGCTAGTAATGAACAAACTGGCCATCTCGACTTGCAGGTAAAGGGTGAAAAATGGGCGAGCGTTACCAGCATTAGCTCCTGGGACTACGACCACTTAAGACAAGGGAGAAACGGGCCTAACGACTATCTAAAAACGGTAAATGTTCGTCGCATAGAGGATCGAGACGTAGTCATTGAACAAGATAATCCTTTACTTCAAATTCCATCGGCTTACTCTCAGGTCAATGTAATGCAAAAGCTGCGATACAAACCGCATATCAATTGGGACCTTACCTATGGATTTCATTATTCTTCGACGTCTTCGTTCGGCCGATATGACCGTCATAATCGCATGCGAAACGACCAGCCCAGATATGCAGAGTGGAAATACGGCCCTCAGAAATGGCTCATGAATCATTTAGAGATAAATTATACCGGCCGTTCAAGGTGGTATGACCAGATCAAGATCCATATAGCGCACCAATCATTTGACGAAAGCCGTATAGACAGAGATTTTGGAAGTGTAAATCGCCGAATTCGAGAAGAAAACGTACAGGCGTATTCAATCAACTTTGATATCAAAAAGATTATCTCTCCTTCCCATACCTTGAATTATGGAGCAGAATATGTCCGAAACGATGTACACTCAAAAGGGCGCTCCCGGAATATTGTAACTGCGGAAGAAGTCATCGGGCCCTCCCGTTATCCTCAATCGAATTGGACATCCATTGGCGTGTATGGAAACGAAACATGGAAAATCAACGATAAGCTGTCTCTGAATAGTGGCCTACGGTATACCCACTTCATATTAAATGCTGATTTTCGAAATAATCTCGAATTCTACCCACTCCCCTTTCGGCAAACAAACCTTGAAAATGGATCGCTCACAGGAAGTTTGGGTAGTGTCTATCGACCTTCAGACAAATGGGTGTTCAGGGCAAATTTGGGCACGGCATTTCGAGCACCCAATGTTGATGATATTGGCAAAATATTTGATTCCGAACCCGGCGCTATTATTCTACCCAATCCAAATCTATCTGCTGAATATGCCTATAACTTTGACATGAGTGCTGCGGGCCAGATCGGAGAACGCATAGAAGTCGACTTCAGTCTGTATCACACTCAACTGCGCCAGGCACTTGTTCGGCGAAATGCCACGCTTGACGGCAGAGATAGCATATTTTATGACGGTCAGCTCAGTCAGGTCCAAAAAATTCAAAATGCGGCTCAATCCACTATTTATGGGGTCCAGGCGGGTATCAAATTTCAAGTATTTGAGCCCTTTTACTTTATAACAGATGTGAATTTTCAAAACGGCATAGAGAAAACGGAGGATGGTGAAACCAGCGCTGTTCGACATGTTCCCCCTTTTTTTGGCATCAGCCGATTGAAATACGAAACATCGAGGATTACATTGGAATTCAATGCTCAATATCAAGGGGAGTTCAAGCACAGCGATTTGGCAATTAGTGAAAGAGGTAAAACGGATATCTACGCTTTGGATCAGAACGGAAACACCTATGCGCCCGCCTGGTACACGATAAACTTCAACTTCCTTATAAAGCTCTCCCCAAAATGGATGATAAGTGGAGGTCTGGAAAACTTAACAGATCAGCGATACAGGCCGTATAGTTCAGGTATATCAGGTGCCGGAAGAAATTTCATTTTATCCGCCAAAGTCAATTTATAGATATATTTAAATGATAGGAATTTGGCCGCATCCCCGAGGCTCCGCCTGGCGGCGGACCTCGAGGGTCGGGTCGTCCAGGGGTTCCGTCCTCGAGGACGCCTTCGGCGTTCCTCGGGACAGCCTCCGCCTTACGCCGGGGCTCCCTTACCACCCCTTGCGGGGCCTACGCGCCGGGCCTCAAGACCTTCTAACATCATATCCCAAAACAAACTATAAATAGTCCTCATCATTGACCGACGAAGCTCCCAAGGAGCGAAGGCGGTACGACTTGATCCGGGATCTCCTGCTCGCAAACCGTTTATTTACTCCCTACACTACACCCAAAAAGAAAAAAAACTACGTCATCCCGGACTTGATCCGGGATCCCCTGCTCCCATTCCGTTCTTTTACTTAGGGATTCCGAGGCGCAGTGCCCATAAGCCCTGAAAGGGCGATATACAATAGCCCAGGCCAAAGGCCTGGGTGTCAGAAACAGAAATCCCTAAAGCCCTGAAAGGGCGCAGTAAAAAATGCTGTGGGAAAATAATTAATATGTATATTGTAATGCATTCGGAATTAAAAAGTCAATAATGGGTCAGTCATTGGCACAGAATTACATCCATATCATTTTCAGTGTCAAAAACCGAAAACCACTCATACATGAATCAATAGAACAGGAGCTTTTCCAATATATTGGTGGTCTTTGTAAGAACCTAGAGAGCACACCTCTTGAAGTTGGTGGTTATAAAAATCATATTCATATACTATGCATTTTATCTAAAAAGCTACCATTAGCCACACTCATTCAAAAGGTGAAGTCAAAGTCCTCAAAATGGATAAAACCAAAAGGACCCGAATACAAGAATTTTTATTGGCAAAATGGATATGGCGCTTTCTCAATAAGCTCTTCTAAGGTTGAATCCTTTCGTTCTTACATCAAAAAACAAAAAGAGCATCATCAGAATATGTCGTTTGAAGAAGAATATAAGGACATGCTGAAAGAAAATAATGTTGAATTTGATGCGCGTTATATTTGGGATTAGCTACTGCGCCCTTTCAGGGCTGAAGGCATAATTACCCTTAACCCAGGCCTACCGGCCTGGGCTTTTATACTGCGCCCCTTCGGGGCTTTAATATCAAAACAAACATAAAACCCCCTCATCCCTCGCCCGACGAAGCAGCAAAGCTGCGAAGGCGGGATTCGCCCGACGAAGCTCTAAAGGAGCGTTGTAGGGCCGACTTGATCCGGGATCCCCTGCTCCCATACCGTTTACCGACTCTTTAAAATACACACCAAAACAAACTAAAAACACCACCTCATCCCGCGCTACGACGCGGGATCTGTTACTCGCATACCGTTTACCGACTTAGGGATTCCGCATCAAGTGCCCTAAATTCCCAATAAATTGGGAAAGGGCAGGCGCAATGAAGAGTATCTTGTGAGGAGACCCGGATCTGGGATCTGATACAGCCCACCGCACCAAAAGAGAGGAACAATAAAATCGCATAAAACAAAAAAACCTCTTCATCCCGGACCCCGATCCGGGATCTGGTGCTCGAATACCGTACATTATTGTCCGGGATTGCGGGTCGGAGCTCCCTAAATCCCCAATAAATTGGGAAAGGACAGGCGCAATGAAGAGTCTATTGTGAAGGACCCCGATCCGGGATCAGGTACTCCCATTCCGTTCTTTTACTTAGGGATTCCGGGGCGCAGTGCCCATAAGCCCTGAAAGGGCGATATACAATAGCCCAGGCCAAAGGCCTGGGTGTCAGAAACAGAAATCCCTAAAGCCCTGAAAGGGCGCAGTAAAAAATGCTGTGGGAAAATAATTAATATGTATATTGTAATGCATTCGGAATTAAAAAGTCAATAATGGGTCAGTCATTGGCACAGAATTACATCCATATCATTTTCAGTGTCAAAAACCGAAAACCACTCATACATGAATCAATAGAACAGGAGCTTTTCCAATATATTGGTGGTCTTTGTAAGAACCTAGAGAGCACACCTCTTGAAGTTGGTGGTTATAAAAATCATATTCATATACTATGCATTTTATCTAAAAAGCTACCATTAGCCACACTCATTCAAAAGGTGAAGTCAAAGTCCTCAAAATGGATAAAACCAAAAGGACCCGAATACAAGAATTTTTATTGGCAAAATGGATATGGCGCTTTCTCAATAAGCTCTTCTAAGGTTGAATCCTTTCGTTCTTACATCAAAAAACAAAAAGAGCATCATCAGAATATGTCGTTTGAAGAAGAATATAAGGACATGCTGAAAGAAAATAATGTTGAATTTGATGCGCGTTATATTTGGGATTAGCTACTGCGCCCTTTCAGGGCTGAAGGCATAATTACCCTTAACCCAGGCCTACCGGCCTGGGCTTTTATACTGCGCCCCTTCGGGGCTTTAATATCAAAACAAACATAAAACCCCCTCATCCCTCGCCCGACGAAGCAGCAAAGCTGCGAAGGCGGGATTCGCCCGACGAAGCTCTAAAGGAGCGTTGTAGGGCCGACTTGATCCGGGATCCCCTGCTCCCATACCGTTTACCGACTCTTTAAAATACACACCAAAACAAACTAAAAACACCACCTCATCCCGCGCTACGACGCGGGATCTGTAGCTCGCATACCGTTTACCGACTTAGGGATTCCGCATCGGGGTGCCCTAAATTCCCAATAAATTGGGAAAGGGCAGGCGGAATGAGGATGCTATTGTTGTTTTTCGTACTGGTTTGTTCTACAGCCGCTACGCGGGATCTGGTACTCGCATACCTTTTATTTACTCCTTCAATACACCCAAAACAAACTAAAAAAACGTACTCCCGCGCCAGCGATGCGAAGCAGGCTGTCCGCCTTTGGCGGATAGAGACCGACCGAAGGGAAGGGCCGAGTGAATCCGCGGAAGACCGGCGAAGGCTGGGCTGAAGCGGCAATATGAACGAGCTGCGAAGCGTAGCGGCCCCAAAATATTTGGGGCGGCGCCCTAAAAATCAAACCTGAATGAATCGATACCTAAACTTTTGGGCTCCCATAATATTTAAGAATTGATGAAGGCATTAGATCATTGGTTTTCGGAACAAGGCTGGACCGTCTTTCCTTTTCAAAGAGAGAGCTGGGACTATTTTGACCGCGGATTCTCGGGCATTGTGAATGCACCCACGGGATCAGGTAAGACCTATGCCTTATTGCTTCCAGCTATGCGACAAGCAGCCCTACTTAAAGAAAAAGGCATTAAAGTATTATGGATCACGCCTTTACGAGCCCTGGCCCGTGAGATACATGAGGCGGCAAATCGCGCTGCTGAGGCTCTCGACTTCCCGGGCAAAATTGGTATACGAACAGGAGATACGAGTGCTACGGATCGAGGGAAATTGAAAAAATCACCACCGGACGTACTCATCACGACGCCGGAGTCTTTGCATATCATGCTGTCTGCAGGGAACCCAATGGAATCCTTAGGAACCCTTTGTGCCCTTGTCGTGGATGAATGGCATGAGTTATTGGGATCGAAAAGAGGCGTACAAGTGCAATTAGCAGCCGCCTATTTGGCTCATCGAACTTCTGTTCAAATCTGGGGGATTTCAGCCACTATTTCGAACCTCGAGGAAGCTATGGATGCTCTACTTGGCGATTTGCCACAATCAGCTAAACAGACACTGATCCGGCATGAAGCACGGAAACAAATCGAAGTACATACCGTATTACCTGAGTCGGTAGAATCTTTCCCGTGGGCCGGTCATCTGGGATTGCGCATGATGGAAAGCATCCTTCCTATCCTGGAGTCCTCAAAGACAAGCCTGGTATTTACCAATACGAGATCACAATGTGAAATATGGTATCAGCGACTGCTGGAAGAACGACCAGAGTGGGCCGGTATCATTGCCATGCACCACGGATCGATCAGCCGGGAGTTGAGAGACTGGGTAGAACAAGCCCTGCACGAGGAGAGTCTGCGCGTGGTCGTCTGTACCTCCAGCTTGGATCTGGGTGTAGACTTTAGACCCGTAGAAACCATTCTGCAAATTGGAAGCCCTAAAGGTGTCGCCCGTTTTTTGCAGCGTGCTGGCCGGAGTGGACACCGACCCGGAGAAACCAGTGTAATCCATTTTGTACCAACCCACAGCCTGGAAATTCTCGAGGGAGCAGCCTTACGAAAATCGATCGAAGCAGGGATCATGGAAGAACAACTTCCCCATCTCCTCTCCTATGATGTTTTATTGCAATTTATGATGACTCTGGCCGCAGGGCCGGGATTCAAACCTAAAGAGTTTCTAAAAGAGATTCAACAAACGTTTTGTTACCGGCACCTCGATGCCAGAGATTTTAATCAACTGTTGGAGTTCTTGATGCAGGGCGGTCCGGGATTGCAAGCCTATGAAAAATATAAAAAGGTGGGTATTGATTCCTCCGGCCGAGTTCGCGTATTAAACAAACATATCGGTCGAAGGCATCGCATGGAAATCGGAACCATCGTCGGCGATCAGGCCCTTCTCGTTAAATTCAGTAATGGAAAAAAATTAGGACAAATTGAGGAATGGTTTATCAGTCAACTTCAGGTAGGTGATGTATTCTGGTTTGCCGGGCGGAATCTCAAACTCAAGCGCATCCGTGAGAATACGGTAACCGTGCAGGCCAGTAAATCAAAAGCCGGCCGCATACCCTCCTGGATGGGAGGTAGAATGCCGTTATCCAGTCAATTAGGGGCTGCGATCCGCGAACAGGTGGATCTATTCCGGGCAGGAGATATTACGGATCCTGAAATGGAAGCCCTGGTGCCGCTATTTGAATTGCAGGACAGTCGGTCGCATTTACCTCGCTCTGATGAGTTTCTGGTTGAGTATTTTGAGGATCGGGAAGGGTATCATTGTGTGCTCTACCCATTTGAAGGGCGTATGGTCCACGAAGGCTTAGGCGCTCTGCTTGCTTACCGTCTTAGCAGGAATCAACGGATTAGTTTTTCTATCGCCATGAATGACTATGGTCTAGAATTGCTCTCCGATCAGCCTTTTGAAGTAACCGAGGGGCGGTTACGCGAAGCTTTGAGCACAGAGCAATTGCAAGATGACATCGGCAAAAGCATCAATGAAGTTGAAATGGCTCGAAGGAAGTTCCGGGATATCGCTTCCATAGGTGGCCTTCTCTTTCAAGGATTTCCCGGACAACGAAAAAAGGACAAACACTTACAAAGTTCAGCGGGTCTACTCTTTGATGTATTCCAATCGTACGAACCTGATAATTTACTTTACATTCAGAGCTTTGAGGAGGTGAAAACCTTTCAACTGGAAGAAAGCCGCCTCCGAATGGCATTGGATCGGATCGCCACTCAGGAAGTTTGTATTGAGATCCCCGAGAAAGCCACGCCCTTCGCCTTTCCTATCATTGTAGACCGACTGCGCGAACGAATGAGCACTGAACAGTTGGAGGATCGCATACGGAAAATGAAAGTCAGGCTGATAAAGGACTAAGGGCAATCATATCGTTTTTACCGCTTATCAAAGAGTATCTCATGAAGTCAAAGCCAGTTCTTATCGATAAAATCTGCAACACCCCAAAAGGGATTTTTGCTAAAAAAATGGGGCGGCCGCGATACCTCTGAGATGACTGGATCCTAAAGTAAAAAGCGGATACGCTATCATTTTTTAGGGCGTGTCAGATGAAGTGGTAAATCGGGCTGTGATTGAGAAGGTTCCCATTCAAGAATATTGGCATTAAAGGGTTTGAACAGGTCTCGGGTGCTGGAATGGCAGGTAAAAATGATGACTTGTCTGTTTTTCGCAAAACTAGCCAATACTTCTGCCGTTTGTGCTGCTCGTTGAGAGTCAAAATTGACAAATACATCATCTAAAGCCACAGGAAGATCCTCTGCTTTTTCCTCGTACTCTTCGATCAAACCGAGCCTTAAAGCCAGCAATAATTGTTCTCTTGTCCCCCGACTGAGTTCTTCTACTTTCTTTTTCTTTCCTTTTCGAGTCTCCAGACGGATATCCGAATCCATGATAGACAATTCGATTCGTTTATACCTGCCATGGGTAATAGCTTGGAAGTATTGCTCGGAATTTTGGATAACCTTGGGCTGTTTCTCCTTCTCAAATTGCAGTTGAGATTGAACCAGTACTTCTTCAGCCATCCGATAACTCAGCCAATCGAGCTGCGCCTCCCGCATTTGAGTCTCCAGAGATTCCAACTGACTCAATTTCTTTTGTAAGTCATCGGGTTTACTGAGTTCGTCAATCTGTTGCTGAAGGCGTCCGGACTGCTCGACAATATTGTTGAGTTCGGATTCTAGCTCTTCCATCTGTTGGCTGAGACTTTCTCTACGATCTTCTAACTCCACCTTTGTCATTTGGTGCAGGGCCATAAGAGTAGGCTGTAATTCATCTGGCCCTGTTACATGCTGCATGGCTTTCTGAGCCTCATCCCGTTTCGCTTCCCAATCATCTCGAATCTCCTGCGCTTCCAGGTGATCTGCCCAGCTCTCCCCATTGGCAAGATAGGATTCTTCCCAGGCCTCGATACTCTCCTTGAGACGATGCTCTTCAACCTGGTTCACCTGCAGGTTGGCTTCAACATCCTCCAATTGTTGTTCTAATTGCCTTTTGCGTTGTAATACTTCGCGTGTTTTCTCAAATTGGTCCAAAACCCTTTGCGCATAAGCGATCAGATCCGATGGATCGGGAGTAGGAAAGGGTTCCAGCAAAGCCCTTAATTTGTTGATATGAGTTTTTGCTCGCTCCTCATTCAATCTCTCTTTCTTTATTTGCTCTTCTTTTTCAATATAGTCGGTGATATCCCTTTCGGCCGAAAGGAAAAGCGAGGGCGACCAATTTGTGGGAATGGGCGTGTCTCTCAAATGCTCTTGCCATTGGTTTAGCAATTGCTCTTTGGAATGTGCCGCTTCTTTCAATTTACTATCTACCTCTTGCACCTGTTTCCTAAGAGAAGCATTCTGGACTTCCCACAGCTGGCGTTGCTCCTGAAGAGCATCAAAAGCTTTCAGTTGATCGGCGAGGTGTTGTTCCCTTTTATGAAGGGTCTCCCATTCTTCTATGGAACGGTTGGGCTGACTAGAGGTAACTAACTTCCAGAGCGATATTCCCAGTAATAAAGTCCCAAGAACCATTAATCCAATAGTCCATAAATCCTCACTTTCGATAAAATACCCGGCTCCTGCTACTAAAAGCCCCATGATAAGAATGAAGACCCAAATCCCTATACTTGTTGAAGATTCTGACGATTGGGCTCCCATTCTTTCCCGCTGTGCTTGAAGCGATCTAATTTTCTCCGACACTGCCTCTTTGTCCGCCTCCGAAGAAATATCCAAGGAATTCAGGGCCTGTTGAAACTGTGACTCCTGAGTATTTGACTCGCTTATTCGAGGAATTAAATCAGCTTTGCGATCGCGTAACCGTTTTTCCCTATCGTCGCAATCGTGGAGCTGCTGCTGAATTTCCTGCGCCCGGCTGGCAAGAAGTTTTAGAGACGTGATTTGGAGAATTTGCTCTCGGTCCATTGTATCTCCCCAAGACGTCAAAATTTCGACCTGCCGTTTTTGGTAGGTTTCTATTTGTTCCTGAGATTGATTCAAATCTTCCTGTGAAGATTCTGCAAGTCGAATATTTTCCTGAATCACTCTTTCACTTGATAAATGATTCTCGAAAACCGGATCCCATTCGAGGGCATCGATTTCTCGCTGGAGTTTTCCCATTTTCAATTGTAGATCCTGGACTTCTCTGGAAATTTGCTTACTCCTTTTAGTCGCATCCGCATATTCCTCAACAACTTGAGCAGGAATACGCGGATTGTTAGGCAATGCTTTCAATTGTTTCTCGGCATTGCGCCATTCGACATACCGATCAAAAACGGTGACTAATAATTCCGCCTTTTGCAATTGCTTTTTGGATTGATCGATTTTTTGAACCAGCTGATCTCTTTTGTTGGCAATCAAGTCCAGCTCTTCATTGACCGCATCGAATTGGTCAATTGTTCCCTTCAGCATTTTCACCTCTTTCTGAAGATCATTAATATCCTGACTGAGTTGATTCAATATTTGCGTCCGTCCTCGTGGCAAATAGATCTCCTCCGCATATTTCCGGAGGTCGGACTGAACTTCGCCAAGCTTAACATCTGCCAGGCCCAGCCCCATACTAAAGATCTTATCTTTCATCTGGGAGTCCGTCAGATTGTCCTTTTCGGTTAACTCATCCAGCGTAATTCCATAAATGTTGCTATACAAATCTGCCTCTGCGTGATCCACGAACCTTCTCCAGTCCTTTTCAACTGTATATTCTTGATTTTTGTGTTGAAAAATAATATCATTCTTCCCCGAACGAAACAGACTCGATGATTCAGCTTGATTTTTCAAAAGAAGGTCAATAGTGCCTCCATGGCTCCCTCCATTTATTGGAGGTCTGCGTTCATCCGTTAGCCTGGGATAACCAAACAAAGTAAAGCGTATAAAGTCAAGGAGAGTGCTTTTACCAGACTCATTCCGCCCATAGAGCACATTTATACCCGGTCGGAATCCATCGACTACGTGATCCCTAAAAATACCGAAGCCATCAATATTCAACTTGCGTATAATCATTTTTTGTCCTGTATAAGTCGTTCAATAAGATTCCACTGCCCTTTTTCCAGTATTTCTAAACACTCCTGCTCTGTCAATTCAGGTATATAACGATTGAATTTAGATGATCGAATATCTTCAAAGAGTTCGAATGCCAGGGTTTTTAGTTGAGACTCATCCTCTTTCAAAGATTCAAATCGGCGTAGCACATCACCCACAAAATCAGCAGATTGAATACGCTCTTCGATATCAAATGCAGGCCGTGTGTTGTCAATAATTCGGTCGATATAAATGAACTGTGATGAAAAATCCTGAATTTGTTCGTGAAAATAGGACCTGATATCCTCTTCATTCAACTCGGAATGTAACGGAGTAGCCCCTCTTAAGGTCAATCGGACCAAAATGGAAATCTCCTTCCCATAGGCAGTGTCTTCTGCTAAATGAGCTAAGCGGTCATGAAATTCATTCAAATTGTCTACATCGGAAATATCCAGTTCCAATCGTTCAAATACCACCTCAGATAAAGGAAGAAATTCAGTACTATGAACATCTCCATTTTTAACATGAATTTTCATGCAACCTTTCAAGCCGGTTTCATTAAAATGCCGACCCTGGATATTGCCTGGATAGATAGCCAGAGGTTGGGATTCACTTACGATTTGTCGCTTATGAATGTGACCTAGGGCCCAATAATCCATACCCGCTTTCTGAAGGTCCGTAAGGGTAAAGGGAGCGTAATTGGCGTGTCCTGTATTGGAGCCAAAGTTTCCGTGTAAGACTCCAATAGAAAAGGCATCCGACGAATCAGACTTAAAAAGTTGAGCTAAATTTCGTTGCTCATCTCTTGTCGGATAAGAAATACCGTAAATACCTACGGATTTATCGTCTATGGTTTGCCCTATGCGCTCAACTTTGTCACCGGAAAATTGATAAACATTGGAAGGCAAATCCAGGTGACTGGACCATTTATCCAATGGGTCGTGATTGCCACAAATCAAATACACTGGAATGTCAGCTGACTCCAGTTTCTTCATCCCACTTAAAAAATGAAGTTGTCCGCTCAAATTGCCTGAGCCACTATCAAAAGCATCACCGGATATCAGCAGAAAATTAACTTTTTCATCAATACACCTTTGAATGAGCCTATTAAAGGCCGCCTGACTTTCAGAAATCAAGCGATCGGCTAATTGGGTATCCAAATGAGCTATGCTTTTAAAGGGACTGTCAAGATGCAGGTCTGCAGCGTGGATAAAAGAAAATGATGACACGATAATTATTTTTTCTAAAAATACAGATTCTTGTTCAGAGAGCGAAAGACAGCTGATTAAAAAGAAGGGAATATTTTATCATTGGGTGAAAAAAGTCCTTCACCGGCTAATAAAAACCCTGGATTGCCAAGGAACAGATTCCTTTAGATTTTGCCACAAAAAATGGGTAATAATCCTTACTTTCGCAGTCTATTCGAACCAAAAATTGACGTTATGATAATAGGCGTACCAAAAGAAATTAAGCCCAGTGAAAATCGTGTTGGAATCAATCCCGCCGGTGTACTAGAGCTCACAAAAAGAGGACATACAGTTTATGTGCAATCGACGGCCGGAGAAGGCAGTGGGTTTCTCGATGAAAAATATGAAGGAAGTGGTGCTACCATTCTTCCTACCATTGAAGATGTATATGAGAAAGCGGAAATGATCGTAAAGGTCAAAGAGCCTATTGAACCGGAATATAATTTAGTTAAAGAGGGCCAATTGGTGTTCACCTATTTTCATTTTGCCTCCTCAGAGCCATTGACCCGAGCTATGGTTAAAAGTGGTGCAACCTGCTTAGCTTACGAAACAGTAGAAATGGCCGATCGCTCTTTACCTCTTTTGGTACCTATGTCTGAAGTGGCTGGTCGTATGTCTATACAAGCTGGCGCACACTACCTGGAGAAGCCCAAAGGGGGTAAGGGTATCTTGCTCGGTGGAATAGCCGGAGTACAACCCGCTAAAGTCATGGTTCTGGGTGGTGGCGTTGTAGGCACTCAAGCTGCGAAAATGGCTGCGGGCTTAGGAGCAGATGTAACTATCCTTGATATTAACCTAAACCGTCTGCGTGAGTTAGAGAATTTCATGCCGCCAAATGTTCGAACGTTACATTCAAATGAATTGACTATACGGGAATTGGTTCCACGATTTGATCTTATCATTGGCGCGGTATTAATTGCAGGCGCTAAAGCACCGAACCTGATTACAAAAGACATGCTGACTCTTATGAAACCTGGGACTGTGCTTGTTGATGTCGCTGTGGACCAGGGAGGATGCATTGAAACCACCCGACCTACAACCCACGATGACCCCATTTTCTTTGTGGATGATGTATTGCATTATTGCGTAGCCAATATGCCCGGTGCTGTGCCTTACACGAGTACAACGGGGCTTGTTAATGCTACATTACCATACACTATTAAATTGGCTGAGAAAGGTTGGAAAGCGGCAGTCCAAGAGGATGATTCACTCCGCAAAGGTTTGAATGTCATCGATGGGAAAATTGTATATAAAGGTGTCGCTGAAGCTTTTGATATGGATTATGTCCCGGTAAAAGAATTATTGTAATATTCAAGTCAACCCAGAGCAGGTTCGAGTAAGGAAGACCCCTTATTCTGATAAATAAAACGCCCGCGTCATTTTATGATATGCGGGTGTTTTTTTTCCATTGGATTGAAAAAGAGTCATTGATTCTATAAGAGCTTGCGCTTCATCACATTGTTTTGACCATTCAAGTAAGCTTAATGTGAAATTCTCATTTTTTGAATGGCGTACTCGTAGTTCTCTCTTTAAATACCATGAATGGTTTAGCGCCTCTAAACAAATACGTTTCCGCTTCACATAAGGAATAATAATATTCAGAGTCGCTGATGGACTGCTTATTTTATGTAAGTTCCAGAAAAATTGATTGAAAAAATAGGCCGTTGTGTGGCGGTAACTGTCTCTGAACTCATCATGCGGATGCGTGCCAGACGAAAAATACGGTGGGTTAGAAACCAGGGTGTCAAAACGGATTTTGGGCGAGGGTTTCATTCTTAGAATATCTTGACGCTCCGCAACTATTCGCGAACTCCAGGGTGAATGGGTTGCATTCACCCGAGTCAACTTAACAGCGTCACGGCTTTTGTCTATTCCCATAATTTTCACGCCAGAATTTCTTTGAGCGATCATCAACGATAAAAGACCAGTGCCGCAACCTACATCTAACACTTGATTAGCGCCCACAACATCGACCCAACTGCCCAATAAAACGCTATCCGTGCCTACAGGCATTACATTCTCATCATGATGAATGGTAAATTGCTTGAAGTGAAAAGGTTTAGAGTGCACTATTGTATTTAGGATTCAAGGAGCAATAGTTTTAACCTGCCTTTTAGTTGTTCACTTCGATAATGAATATAATACATGCCGTCAGGCAAAGAGGGTATTCCGGAAAGGGAGTTCATGCCAGGAACTAAGACTTGATTTGATAATTCGATAACGCGACCATCAATAGAAGAAATAAATAATTCAAATTTTTGAGCTTGATCGCCGCCCCAGTGCAGTTGTACTCGATGAGCTACTGTGGGTTGAGGAATAACTCGCAGACCAGAAGGAGAAATAGTTTCTGGATCTTCGGCAAGAATACACTCGGAATGAAGCGGGTCATTCTCACACCAACGTGCCATGAACTCCTCTAAAAAAATCAGAGAAAGATCTTCCTCAAATAAAATCAAGAGGTTCTCGTCATTGGTATCTTCTGCCTTCTGTGTCCAATTATGGGACCCTACAATAAGCGCTGATCGCTCAGTTCCGGGGTCTATTATGGCGTACTTATGATGATGAATAAAACCTTGATTTGAGGCTTGAACATCAACCCCATTATCTCTTAAGGTAAAATACTCCCCTCCATTGTCATTAATGTTATTGATAATCCCCTTTATTTGGACCCCTTGACTTTGCTTATCCAGCAAAAGATCCCGAATTTCATTTTTCGTGAAGGTCAGTAAGCTGAAATAGATCTCCTCTTCCGCAGATTCCAGTGCGCGGAGAATCCCTTGAGTGGTGCCATCAGAAGGTGAAAAATACGAGCGAACAGGAAACGTCCGAAAGAACAAATCCTCAGGGGTGTTATTTAACTTATCATCTCCTCTTATCGATAATTCAGATTGATAGAAATCGTCTTCCCCTCCCCACAAACTTTCAAATTCCTTCAAATAAATACGGGCTAACATTTGATCTTCAAAAGTTAAAGCTGAATTGGGGTCAGTATAGAGCTGGTTGCGAGTCAAGTTCGTACCGCCCATAAATAACCACGCATCAGAAGGGGATTCAGGGTCAATAACAATAAACTTATGATGCATTAAGGCATTGCCTCCACGGCCCATCCGAAATACTGGAAAGGCCGTATTTGAAAAACCGAGATTTCGATTGTTTCCGTCAACGATGCATCGAACGCGAACCCCTCTTTCGTGTGCCCGGTCCAAAGCGGCGCGTATAGTCAGATTATTAAAATTATAGGCACATAAATTCACTTCATCCACTGCATCATCGATACGATCTGAAATCTCATTGACCAAATTAGCTCCTTCCACATAATAATTCCAGCGAATAGGTATGCTATCCCGTATGGAATTGTTAAAGAAGACCTCAACGTTTTTAGAGGAGGTTGACTGAGTGGATACCCAGTGTTCACGGTAAAAAAGGGTATCTACTTCATTATAAACCGAGTATTCCAACTCATACAGCTGAGCAGGACTCAAATCATCAATCATGATGGATTCCTGACCGCTACCTGAGATAAATACGGTATCCGTTTCCATCAAATTGGAACGCACAATCACATAGCCCTCAAAATCAGATGATAAAGACAAATCTATAATGAGAAAGTCAGTTCCCGCATTACTCATTAAGGGAGGAGCTTGCCAAACCAAACAGCCGGACTCTTCGGCAGATTCTACTTTCAACAGCAAAAAACCTAAGCCTTCATCATCTCTATATGGAATACCAGAAAAAGAGAAAAGGGAGTTATCAAACTCATTTCCTAAAAAGGAGGCCGTTTCAGGTACCCAATAGTTGATACGTTCACCGTCTAAAAATTGCACATAATCACCTGAAGTCCATACCTCGCTTTCAGTAGAGTCCCAAAAAACGCAGGAAAGATTTGTGTATTCGCTACTTTTTCCTGAATCGGCAATTCCAGGCTGAGGATCTGGAAGCTCTCCACTCCCGAGTAATTGATATTCGAATACTTCTCCAATTTCATGGAGCCCCTGAAAAATCACTTTTCTACCCCGAATCCGAATTCGGTCTCCCTGTCTTACGTTTTGGTTGAAGGCAATATCGGGAACATAAATCGCGATGCCGCCAGTTTCATCTTGAATGAAGCGAAGGGATCGCTCATTTGAGGGGTTCAAAATCACCCCCTCAACTTCTACAACTGTGCCTTCTTGAAGATCCAGCACTTCCGAAACCGGTATAATCTGAGCGGATACCCCGGAAATAAAAAAAAGTATGCCCAACAAGAAGAAGGGCATACTTAATATTTTTCGATAAGGAAGGAGCATATTTGTATTATTCGACAACAATATTGTCTAAACGGTAGGTGGTCGTGTTTGTTGCGGCAGTTCCTTCATACTTGTACCCAACGTAAACTTGAGTCCCATAAGAGGAAAGATCAATTTGACCACTATCTATCCAATCGTATTCCTCATCGCCTGACCCAGCTACGCGGGCTTCTGACAATTCTACCCAGGATGCCGAACCTGCATCACCTGAAAAGTCCGTAGAAATCCAAACGGAAAGACCATCATGCTGGTAAAACGCCTGGGCACTTTCAAAGGAAAGCGTAGGTGTCTCAGTCGTATTAATCTCGGGAGTAACCAACCAAACTTCATTACTTGCTGCATCGGCATTAAAAGAAGTCATCTGAGCAAATAAGTTTTGCTCAAAACTTCTATATATCCATCTTCTATCACCAACCGTGGCTTGATTTGTCCAGCCACTTAAATTAATTTCATCACGATCTTGGCCCGATTGAAAATCTTCATTAATCTCATCTGTAGGGTCTCCTCCACCTGTACCAATGACTACAACATCATTAAGGTTACGTAGACTCAATTGCTGGGACTCTTGATTTCCCCCCTGAGAAACTATGGCAGTAATCCTAAGTGTATCTGTAGGGAAGTTATCATTGGCCCAATCGGCACCCAGCGAGGTAAACAAATCCATTTGAGCCGTTCCATCATCCATGACAACAGAAAAAGCCCAATCAGATCCACCCGATTTTGATAGCTGAACATTATCAACCTGAACCAATGTAGATTCAAGATTGTCAAAATCAGCTAATATCTCACTCAAAGAAAGTACGCGAGGCGTTACCGTACTGCTGCCATCCTTACACGCACGACTCAAGGGGACATTATTCACCTGCAATAATCCTTGGAATTCAGAAAGCTCTTGTCCAGATACATCTACTTTGACGCGATCATTGAGAGAAAAACTATGATCGCTTGAAAATCTAACAAGGATACCGAATCCGTTGTCATCCTGAACAAACATATTTTGACTGTTGATATTGCCCGAATTTCTATCGGAAATAACAGTCCCTTCAATGTAAAGGTCATTCGGCAGGTCCACCGATGAACCTGAATGTCGATTTCGAATATCTTCAATCGGCTCCAGTGTTCCACTGAAATCGCAATTTCCGCCGCCGGTTCCATCACATCGGTCTCCACCCATATCCACATCATTCAAGTTTCGGATAAACAGCTGCTTGGTTGTACCAAAAACAGAATAAACTCCAACAATGCTGCCTCGACCTCCCGGAAGGGTTTGATCAGCAAAATCAGCGAAACCGCTTGATCTCAGAACGATCTGGTTCCCATCACAATCTTCCAGTGTTCGATTTTCACTTCTCAGATTCTCTGCATCCGCAAAAGTTAAACCTAATTCAGATTCGACCACCTGCATATCATCGAGCTCTACTAAGGTGGACAACTCCTGAAACCCTAATTCATTTACAGAAGTGACCTGAGGAGTGATAAATTGCTCGCGTTGGCCTTTGGTAATATATTTATCTAACAGGGTTTCCTCAATACCACCCATTTGCTCAAAGCCATCGTCATTTATAAATATGGATCCTCCCATTTGAATCAATCCATTAAAATCACCAATAACTAAGTCTTTTGCCTCAATATAAATTCGACGACCAATTGGATAATCATTATGAAGGTCACGAGCATTTAAAAGCAAAGTGAGACCTGTACCCTCTTCATCTTGAATTACAATAGATCGAAAGTAATTCCCAGAAAAGTCATCCGCTATAACAACGGCTGACACAACCCAGTCTTCTTCTATTGTAACAAAAGTACCCTCCTGCCAAAGATTTACAATATCAGCCAAAGTAGCATTGGTTTCAATATCAGGAACCTCTTCATCCGGAATTTCCGGAACATCAAAATCTTCTTTAACACAAGAAGCTATAAGAAGTGCAAAAACACTTAAAAGCAGAAAAAATGAAAATCGTATATTTTTCATAGCTGTTTCAATTTTACAATTATATTCTTAGAGTGGCACTGACAAAATAATTCAGACCAAACATATAAAACTTGTTATTTGGAAATCGATCAACATTGGGCACATCGGTCTCCGTCCGAGCATATTCGAACCGAAACTGTTCGAATCCGCCGGTTACGATATCCTGGTTGTTGAGAAGATTGTTAATTCCTACGTTGATATACAAGTAATACCCTCCAAAACGAAATGATTTACCGCCAAACAAATCCAGCGTCATCGCTGAAGGGGCTTTTTCCTGGTGCACAATGGATCGATAAAGCTCGGAACCTGGCTCTACATTTGTTAATGCATTTGGTCGGCGCCGATCCGGATTCATGGCTAAATAGATGTGATCATAGTAGTTGAGGTTTAAATTCAAAAACCAGAAGTCCTTCGATCGATAAGACAAGCCAATCATCCCTGCAGTTTGGGGTACATTATCTTCAAAAAAGTTTTTCAGGAATACTGTGCTACCTTCAGATATAAAGGTCTCATCAGGATCGAGTACAATGGTAGCATTCGGTCGCGAAGTATAAATATAAGACCCAAGCGAGGTAGCGGCATTCACACTCAATGAAGGAAAAAGCTGCCATTCGACAGCAGCCTCAATGCCCATATGGCGCTTATCGATGTCAGTCATAATGTAATTAACAAAGCCCGCTTCCACGGACTGCCCGCGAGAGTCCACAATGGACTGATTAGCTATGGCCCCTACGTCCAAAAAGAAAGATCGGTTAAAGTATTGATCCCGAAAATTCATGATATACCCTGTAATCCGTGCTTTAAGATAGGGAGATCTCAAAATATAGCCCCCCTCCAGACCTTCCGCTTTTTGTGAGGTCAAGCCCGGAATCAATGAATTTCGAGTTCGGGGTGAAGCGAAACTATTTCTAAAGGTAGGTGCCTCAGAATAGGCCATCGCATTGACATAAAGATAGTTTCTACCATCAAACTTATAGGTAGCTCCACCCTTAAATCCATAGGTAATGAACTCAGGTGACTCGGACTTTCCTTGTGAATTTTCCGGAAATTTACCATTCGCCCACTCACCATCACGCCAAAAAGTACTGTAGCCTCCTCGAGCAGCACCAAAAATTTCCCATCGCTTACTCGAATACTGCAACTGACCCCAGACTTCAGCTCGACGAACATGGCCTGTATAACTGTACTCAAATCGGTCGCCTTCTCGGACTACTTTATTCGGAGTGCTTAAATCATTAGATACAACCTGATCGTTGAGATCGAAATTTCGCAATAGGAAGCGGTCTACATCAAACCAAAAATCAGCCCCCAAAAGATCATCTATCAACTTATAGTTGTCAGAATTTAGCACTTCAAATTGGCCACTAAGTTGCATGGTCCAACGGTCGCTTAAGGTTTTATTAAAGAGAGAGCGAATACTCAATTGAGTCTGATCAAATCGCCGGTCTTCAATCATGTATCGCGCCACATTTCCATTAACGGTATTGCCTTCAATTCCATTCGCGTTTTGAACACTAAACGGACTATTTCGATTGACATCGTAGTAATGATCCCAATCCAATTGCATCCGATCCGGGTTGCTTGACAAATAATCTGCGACTTCAGCAGCAGCTTCCGGATTATCGATAGAACTGGGCAGCTTGCGATAAAAGCTAGGCCGGGGATCTCTGGTTTTATCAAACCAATTTAATGCGGTGGACCCATTACTTCCAGTTCGAACACTTACCGTAGTAGTTAGAAAATCGCCCTCTTTTGGCGTCCAATCGTGCCGCAAAATAGCCACCGGTTGGTGCGTATGGCGCATACGGGCGTTCCGCTTTTCT
>Ga0209942_1000464_pt1 | contig 24324 bp, 3 predicted proteins | sample SalPonR1_A_D2_MG_FD_185695 | JGI IMG/M metagenome (GOLD analysis project Ga0209942, IMG submission 185695) | Salt pond soil microbial communities from South San Francisco under conditions of wetland restoration - Salt Pond MetaG R1_A_D2_MG... ...
TAAAACGGGAACGACCTTGATCCATGATTCGTTAAAAGAATACAGATATTATTAGAGGGGGCGTTTTATCTATTCTATATGGAGATGCTCCCACTAATTTTCTTTTACGTTATTTTTGTTGAATGAAATCAACAAAAGCGGGGTGTTTTTGATATGAGACCACACATCGGCCAATTGTTTTTTTTCTTCATCGCTCTGGCGATATATCCCGGAATGGACTTGTGGTCGCAGTGTCAAAAAACAGGCCCCTATGCAGTGGAACCCGGAGATCGGTTTGAATTTACGATTTCTATCGACTCTATCGATGTGGATGATTTGTCGGATCCCTTACAGGGCTTATGTGCAGTATCTTTAGAATACGAGCACCAATCCGTTTCCAATATGCAGATCGAATTGGAGTCCCCGGCCGGGCAACGCATAACGCTGGTAGGGCCGATAGGAGTTTCAGACCTTACTTTTTTCACCCAGTGGAATATTTCCTTCCTGCCCTGCGGAGCTGCAGTAGATCCGGACCTGGATTTTGACGATACGTATTCGAATTTGTACTCATGGGGTGTACTCGGAGAAGCTACGGGATCCTACTATCCCTTTAGTGGCTGCCTGGAAGATTTTGATACCGGGCCTATAACGGGTGACTGGAAGGTGATTGTAAGAGATCAGGGTTTATTTTATAACGGTGAAATTCACAGCATAACACTTTTCTTCTGCAACCCCACCGGACTGGAATGTTTGGATTGTGCAGTACCTGAGAACACTTTTTCATCGGACTCTTTAGTTGTTTGTTCCGACGCTTCACCCTATTCTCCGGATTTAGATACAGCCGCTAATTTTGATACCTCATTTCACATCAATGCTTACCTTTTCCAAGAAGGAGATACCATTTTGTGGTCAGATACCGACTTTCTTGTCGACTCCCTGGCCTTTGGCACTTACGAGGTCTGTCTGTGGACAATGGAGCAGGCCGATTCGGCTGCCTTTTTTGGTTTGCTCGACTCACTAACCCACCCGGATAGCCTACTCAGCGAGGTTCAGGAAATTGGAATTTGTGCCGTTAATGGAGATTGTGCTCAGCTCCAATGGTTTGATAACACCGATACCTTATTCATAGATACCATCCTCTGCTCCGGGGAGTCTTTAATTTTTAGGGGTGACACTTTGGATACGACTGGAGTCTATCTGTTTCAGGATTCTTCATCCATATGTCCACAAACCCTTCGGGTTAATTTAGCCATTCGTCATCCCATGGCCCAGATTCTGACTCTGGATACCCTAAACTGTGAAAAGGATACTGTGGTAGCAGATGCTTCGTCTTCAGTAACCGCAGATAGTACTCGGTTTCGATGGGAAACAGCAGGAGGGCAGCTGTTAGGCCGTTTACAGACCTACACTTTTTCAACGGTTGGGAATTATCAAGTCATAGTATCAGACGGGATTTGTCAGGATACGCTGGACTTTGAGCTTTTATCTGATGAAGAGCTACCTGAATTTGAAATCTCAGGAGATACGACAATTACCTGCTCCCGGGACTCAGCGATTTTGTTTCTCGATACGATCGACCCCGGAGCCTCTTACTTTTGGGTGGTAGATCAGGACACCTCTTTCCTGGATTCTATTGTGCAGAATATAGCCGACACCATTTACTTTTTTGCGGAGGGGACGAACGGTTGCCGGGATAGCCTGGCTATTATACTCACCGAGGACTTTCGTGCCCCCGTATTTGCTATAGATACTCAAGTAACTTTATGTCCGGGTGATACCGCTTTATTATCTGCTGTTGTAGATACGGCAGAAAATTACATCTTTGAATGGTCAGGCCCCGATGATTTTGTAAGCTCAAAGCAGGATACACTAACAGATCAGGCCGGAACCTACATATTGCAAGTTACTCATCCCGAAACAGGCTGTTCTCGATCAGATACGCTGACATTGGAGGAGTCGCCCTTACCCGAGATGCCGGAAATTAATTCAGACACCCTGAATTGTCTGCAGCGGAGCGTTCTACTTCAATTGGATACCGTCGTTTCAGGGTGGAATTATTTTTGGCTAGGCCCATTGGGGGATACACTAGCGATGGCAGAACCTGAGGTGGATCTGGCAGGACGCTATATTTTATGGGTGTCCGATCCGATGGCATGTTCGGATTCGATTCACTATGAGGTTCCTGAAACAATCAATTTTCCCCGCTATGAGATACGTCCCGATACCCTGGGTTGTATTGATGAAAGCGCCCTTCTCAGCGTAATATTCTTTTCGGATTCCTCGGGCTTCAATCCAAGCTGGGAAGATCCGCTGGGCCGAATTTTTGAGTCGGATAGTCTGGTCACCAGCCTGCCGGGGTCTTATATATTCAGACTATCTAATGGCGACTTTTGCGAAACCGCGGATACTTTTCTTTTACTGGAAGATTTTACGCCTTTTGATCATATCCTTCAGGCAGACGCACTCAATTGCGAAAGGCAAGAGGCAGAAATAACTATTTCCGGCGGAACGGCCGATTTCGATTTTCAATGGGAAGGCCCCGATGGGTTTTCAGCCACAGGCGATACCCTTACCGTCGCAGAGCCCGGGCCTTATACCGTGGCTGTTCGTTCCGTCAATTGCTTCTATGAGCGCGGGATCCGAGTTGAGGTAGATACGGCTTCTCCACCAGTTGAGTTTGAACTCTTGGCCGTAAATTGTGCCCGGGACACCGGTCAACTCACCTTTCAGAATTCCAACTTGCGGGAACTGTCGGTCTTTGCTCCAGACTCTGCAAATGTAGATCCCATTCCGGGTTTTACCTATTTGTATCAAGCGGACACGACGATTACTTTCCGCCTGGAGGGCACCAACGGATGCACGACAGATGCTCGACTCAACTTACCCGTCGATACCCTGACGGCACCCATAACTACCTTCGTCGACACAGTTACCTGCGATCAAAATCAAATACAGGGTCGCTGGCAAAGTGGAGGCATGGTAAGTCAAAGCAATTGGTTTCAAGACGGGGATCTGATTTCTACGACAGACACCTTCTCCACATCCCGCCTTGAGCCTCTTCAACTCGAGCTGGAGTTTGACAATGCCTGTATCTTTGACACCTTAATTCAGCTTCCTGTCGATACCGTAGCGCCGAATCTTCTCTTCTCCGCGTCTGATTTGACTTGTGACCAAACAGAATACAATCTAGAAGCGGATGCCACAAAGGCATGGCGAGAAGTAGTTTGGATTACACCTGATAATGACTCGGCTTTCAGCACCCTGTCCATTCCCATTCAATTTGATGGAGAGTATCAATGGCAGATCACCGGCGCTAATGGCTGTAAAAGATCAGGCCGATTTATGATAGATCAAGATACCACTTTGGCCGAGGTGCAGGTGCAGGACACTTTGATTCCCTGCGATCAAGATCGTCTCCAACTCATTCCCGAAGCGGACAGCAGCGAGTGGAATAGCTTTTTTTGGCGTTCATCTGATGGATCTGTCTTAAGCGAATGGGCGCCCACGGTAGGGGAGGGTGCTTATGCCTTTGTTTATCAAGGCGATAATGGTTGTGTAGATAGTTTATCCGTCGAAGTTCGACAGGATGAAGTGCAAGCGACAGTCAGCAATATCGACAGCCTGTACATTTTAGATTGTACGCAACGCACAGACACCCTACGACCTCAGATTGAGGGTATGCCTGATGCGACTCTCTGGATCCGCCCGACGGGTATACTTCAGGTGGGGTCTGAGATTGAAATTGCTGAAGCCGGTAGCTACCGACTTATTATCAGAGAACGCGGAATTTGTTTGGATACCCTGACGGTTGACGTTCAGGTGGATACCATCCCACCAGTAGTCACCCTTGCTGCCGATACTTTATCGTGCAATCAGCCTGAAGTCCAGGCTGAAGTTGATATTCAGGCAAGCGATCCTCAGTTTCAGTGGGAAGGGCCATTGGGCTTCACCTCTGATGAGAGGGAGCCCACTCTCCAAAGACCAGGGAAATATGGACTTACCATTACGGATGAAAATGGCTGCTTTACTGTTGACTCGCTTGATGTTTTTGCCGATCTGGAACTGCCCGAGGTGAATGTTCCCGATAGCTTATTTACCAATTGTGACCGTCCCATTGTTCCCATCCAAATTAGTATTGCAGCTGATGAAACTATTGAATGGTGGGATGATGGCCAGGTGGTCAGCACCGAAACCCAGCTGGAATATCCGCCGGGAGACTACCTCACAGCCGCAGTAACCGGAGCTAATGGCTGCACAGGTATTGATTCCATTTATCTTTCTGAGGAGCCCAAATTTCCACAAGCCGACTGGTCATTGCCGATTCTGGCTTGCGATAATTTGCGCGATACCATCGAATGGCTCGGAGCAGATGGCGTTTACACCTACCGATGGTCGGGTCCGGAAGCCTATACCCACACGGGGCAACAGCCCGTGGTCAGTGTCCCCGGTTTGTATACGGTCCGGTATACCAATGACGCTCAATGCGAAACCATAGACAGTCTCAGCGTGCAGGCCAGCTCGCAGCCTCCCACCTTCAGTTTGCAGAGCAATGACACCTTGAGATGTTTGGATAGTACGGCCATTTACCAGATCATCTTGAGTAATCCTGCGGAGTACGAGTATCAGTGGCAAGCCCTTTCAGGTCGAATTGTCAGTTCTTCAGATGAGCTGGAGGCCAGTCTGCAGGGACCTGGAGAATTTGTAGTTACGGTGCAGGATAGAGACCGTTTTTGTGTGAGCCGTGACACCTTTGAGATTGCATTTGCAGATCCTAATGAATGGCCGTTGGCGTATCAGTCCTTTGACCAGGTATGCATTGAAGATACTCTGCGAGGCATTGAAATTCAGGGGCTAGACACTTTAGGTGTGGGTCCCTTTACTTATATTTTGGACGGAGATACGGTGGAGTCTGCTTCTCTCAATAATCTGCAGCCGGGCAATTATGCACTTGAGGTTTACGACCGTCAGGGATGTCAGCAGGAAACGAGTTTTGAGGTGCGTGATGGGATTGATCAGATATGGGTTGATATTGGTGAAGATGGAGATGTCAATTTGGGGCAAAACCTTAGCATTACACCTGAGGTTGATTTGTCCGAAGATGAGATTGACAGTTGGGTGTGGGTGGTGAATACCCGTGACAGTTGTTTTCAATGCTTTCCCTTTGACTGGACCATTCGCGGTCCGACTAGGATTGATTATTATTTAACGACAACAGGCGGCTGTATCCTGACGGATCAGATAAATCTACTGCCGCCCATTGAAGAGCTGGTATTTGTCCCCAACGTTTTTTCGCCGAACGATGATGGGGTCAATGACTTTTTCTTCATTCAGACCGCTTCGGCAGAACTCGATCGCATTGATGAAATCCAGATTTTCAATCGCTCCGGCAATCTCATATTCGAGCGCCGGGACTTTCCGCCCAATATTCGGGGCGAAGGGTGGAATGGCATGTTTCGCGGGCAAAAGCAGGATCCGCAGGTATTTACGGTTCTTTTAAAATACACTTTCGAGAACGAGCAACGCTCAGAGGTATTTAGCCTCACTTTGGTGCGCTAGAATAATGTCTTGGGGGCATCCCCGAGGCTCCGACTGAAAGCGGAGCCTCGAGGGTCGGGCTATGCGGGGGTTCCGTCCTCGGAATCGCTGATTGCGATCCTCAGACCGCACGGCCCAAGGGCCGGCGCCCCTACTATCCCTTGCCCGGGGTATGGGCTATTCAAGCTAGAGTGTTGTTTTTTAAGACCTACTCAGACCTTTCTCGAATGGAAATCAAAGGGGCTTTGTGACTCCCTACTTATAGCCAGAATCCTGGCGAGGTAATATATATTGTCCTAGGAATGGCATGTAAGGAAATCATTGTATATTTCTTTTTTCAGCTATGGTTTTCTTTATTTTAAGCTTTAAGCTGTAATTTTTTGGTACATTAGTTCTGGCTTATTAACATAAAGCAGCTTTTATATATAATCCTTCGTATATAATATAATATGGAACGTTTTATTCTTTTGATTTCTATTTTTATTGTTTTATCAAGTTTGCAGTCAGGGTCAGCACTTTCGGCGCAAACCCATGATTTCCCATGCGATGCTCAGGCGAATCCGGTAGATGGTTGGATTAGTATGACTCAGTCAAAGGTTCTGAGCGGGAATTTTGAAGGTGTCAGCCCCTGGGAAACAAATCTGGCTGCGGTTAACATTCAGGATTTCGGTGTTGCAGGTGCAGATAGCTCCGTTTTTTACAAACTAGAAGTCAATGAGAATAGCCGATATATCACTTTGGAGTTTATGGGCGGAACAGCGACTGAGGTGGCAGCTGCTCTTTTTTCCTTAAGCAATCCCTGTCCGGTAGATTTAACTTTTGGTGAGGCTCTCTATCAGGATAGTGATGGAGCCACCTTATTAATTGAAGAATTAGATACAGAAGGCTTTGTTCGATTCGATCTCTGCGGATTTTCACCTTCAGACCTTTCTAATCTATATCTGTGGCTGGCCACCCCTGAGGAGGGCGTGGGTAATTTTACCATTGAAGTCACGCAAGGGATTCCCTCTGAGAATGACAATTGCGGTGATGCCATTTCTTTCTTAGTTGAAGAACCCGAGTTTGAGGAATGTTATGAGGGGACAAATAGCTGGGGCTGTTCAGAGACCCTGATTGGAGCGGTAGAACCTTGTATTGCTCCTTTGGAAGAGGCTGGTTATGCCACCTTTTGGCACGAGGTCTCTTTAGAAACAGGTATTGATTTTTTAGAAATTGATATAGAACACAGTTCAGGGGGCGAGCTTATTCTTTCAGCTATTGAGTTTGCGGGTACAGCTTGTATTAGTAGTATAACAGAATTGGCCTGTCAAGAATCTTCGACAGGCATTATAGAAGACGTGGGAGTCCCACGTCCAGGGAATACAGCAGGACAGCTTTATGTTCTTGTTTCCACTCCCATTGAAAATGCAGGCGACTACTCTCTGTGTATTACTGGCGGCGACTCCAGTTGTCTGAATACGCTGGAACTCGAAAGATGCCTTTGTGAAACGGATCCCCTTTGTGGCTTAGAGTCCCCTGGAACCTATTGCTTACAATTGGAAAGCTACCAAACTCCATGGGCAATTTTTCCAGGTTGCCCTGGGGATGTTTTGAATAATCCCAGTTGGTTTTCTTTTGTCGCTGGACAAGACTCTATCTCTTTACTTATTTCGCCAAATATGTGTATTCCTATGGGAGGAGCAAATGGTATTCAATTTGCAATTTACTCCTCTGGCGAAACAGATTTTCCGCCAGACCCGGAATGTATGGAATGCAATCCCAGTTTGCAAAGCCTTACTCCGGTTGTTACTCAATGTGGTTGCGTCACTTCTCCCATTACAGCAAGTTGGACACCCGAACCGGGTCAAAGATATTTTGTGGTGATCGACGGCTGTGCTGGCTCGTTTTGCGAAGTTGATCTAGAGGTTCTTGAGGGCGGAGGGCCGCCCACCGTTAGCCCTTTAGAATTGGAAGATTTTGAAGAGATACAGATAGAGGAGTTCAATGAGGTGGATATTTTTTGTCAGGGAGCCACGGGAGTGTCGATAGATATTGTCCCCCCTTCTGGATCTAACATGCTCGAGTATCAGGTACTTCCCGGGGGAGAGGTAAAAACAGTTCGTGTAGATGGATCTATTGGAGTATTCCCCCTTCCTATTCCTGACTCGATTTTTATAGATGAAGGTGCTTTTGAGGTTTGTGCAGTAGCATTTAATCAGTGTGGCAGCTCTTCGGGTGAAATTTGTAAGGAATATTCTGTAATGGAAATTCCAGATCAGTTTGATGATACTTTGGTGCTATGTAAGGACGAGACTGTAATATGGGAAGGAATAGAAGTTCCCGGGCCAGATCAGGAACCTGGAACAACCCGCACCTACGAGACCCAAAAATTTACGGAGTCATTTGATTGTGCATACTCAGCATTTATTGATGTCAGGGTCCTGGATGAGGCGCAGAGTTCCCTGACCATCGATTTTGATCAAGATGTGGACAGCCTGATCGTATCGTTTTTCAACCTTACTGACTTTGCCGACTCGCTAATGTGGAGTTTTGGCGACGGAACCATTTCATCTGAGCAGAATCCCATACACACCTACGAAGAGGCAGGAGTATTCACCGTTTCTTTAACGGCAATGAATCAATGTGATACAGTGACGATGGAACGTCGAATTGGCGTGGGAGGCTTTCCTGTTGCAGACTTTGAAGTTTCCGGACCTACAAGGGGGTGCGCCCCGCTCGAAGTTCAGTTCGAGAATAATTCAACAGGTGATATAGAGACCATTCAGTGGATTTTCGATGGGGGCTCTCCCGCTATTTCCAGTCAACAAAACCCCTTAGTAAGGTATACAAGTCAGGGACAATATACGGCAACACTGATTGTAGAAAATGCTGTGGGACAATCTGAGATTTCAATAGATCGGCTCGTAGAAGTGAATACCTTTCCAGATGCAGAAATCAGTTTTGAGCAGGTGAATGATTACACCTATGATTTTTCATCAGAATTGAGTCCAGCACTCAATGTAGATATACGTTGGGAGTTTGGAGATGGGAATACAATCGTAGCCCCTAATCCGAGGCATACTTATGCTGAGATTGGAGAATACGAGGTCCTTTTTATTTGGTCGAATGAGTGTGGTCAAGATACATTAACCGAGCAAATCGAAATTACAACTTCTGCGCCTGCGTTTCGGGAGCCCTCCGCTATCCAGCTATTTCCCAACCCAGCTCGTGAATTTGTTATTCTTGAAGGAGTGCCTATTGGCGCTCTCGTGCGGATGACCGATACGAAGGGAAGAATTACCTACTCAGCTATCCATAGTGGCATCTTGCGACACCGCATAGCTCTATCTTCTTTTAGGTCAGGAGTGTATTACATATTGATTGAATACAAAGGGGATATTCAGGTCAAAAAACTGCTTGTCGAATAATTAACCTTTTGATGCCAGCAAAATTGTAGGCCATCTTTGTATCTAATTTTGTTTACTTCTTGACCAGACAGATGGAAATATAAATCATCCTGCAATGCCGGGCGATCAGGCAACTTGCAATTCCGAACCTGAACCTTTTAGGGCGAATAGGCCTATTTTACAATATTCATTTGTAAACGTTTGTAAAGGTATATAACGGTTATAGACGTCAATAACGGTTCGTGAAGTGTGGTGTTCGAACCCAGTCAGACGGACGATTAGTAGTTTGGGACTTTTGAATGATAGGCTGGCGAGGGGATAGGCCTATTTTACAATATTCATTTGTAAACGTTTGTAAAGGTATATAACGGTTATAGACGTCAATAACGGTTCGTGAAGTGTGGTGTTCGAACCCAGTCAGACGGACGATTAGTAGTTTGGGACTTTTGAATGATAGGCTGGCGAGGGGATAGACTTATTTTTCCAATAACCATTTGTAGACGTTTGTAAAGGTAAATAACGGTTATAGACGTTTAGAACGGTTAGTTATCCTTTCAATGCTATGATGCATTTAGGCCTCATAAGCTTTAAATTAGTTTAATCCCTTTCACGGTTTAGACCTATAGAATGGAAGATTGCGAAATAAAAAATTTTAAAGGCAAACGGTCACAATAGTTCTTTTTCAGCTCAACTCTTTCAAAGTGGTCAAAATTCAATAGGCGGCCTTGCGGGCTGGCCGCGTGAGGTGCCTGGAGGGGCCGACCGCAGGGAGGCGTGCGAAGATGAGCCGCAGGCTCAGCAAGTACGGAGCGTCTCGAGGCCGCCTCCCTTTTTATGGGGAGGCGGCCCGAGGATAGAAGACGCGAACCCCGGAAGGGACCGACCGCCGAGGACCAAAGGGACTCGGGGGGCACGCCCAAAAAATATATATGATTGAAAATTTCAAGATGTAATCTTAGGTCAAAATTTTGATTGGGCTGCGGGGCGACAAGAGGGGATAAATTTGATGGTGAATTACCAATAGTGTAATCAATTTATTATCTTCATGGTGGAAGCAGCGTTTCTGACATGAACCTGCTCTTACCTTTAAATACAACTCTCAAAACGTATGAAGCAGCTATACCTACTTTTAATCAGTATTGGTTTCGTTTTTTCACTATCGGCGCAAAGCTATGACCTTCCCTGCGATGCAGAGACAAATCCTGTCGATGGCTGGGGAACAACCACAGAAACTCAAACTTTAAATGGAGATTTTACCGGAGTTAGCCCTTGGGTCACCGATATTGCCGGTGGGGGAATCCAGAATTTTGGAGTTGCGGGTGCCGATAGTTCCCTATTTTATAAGCTTGAGGTAGACCCCAATACGCGGTATTTGCGTATCGAGTATTTGGGAGGTACTGCAAGTGATGTGAGTATTGCCTTATTTTCTGTAGTAAGCGCAGAGTGCCCTGCTGGAACGAACTATGGAGAAAGTTTATATCAAGATCCCGACATGAATGATATGTTGGAGGAAGATCTAATTGGCGAAGGAGAGGTTATGTTTGACCTTTGTGGCTTTATCCCACCGAATTACGACAATTTGTACCTATGGCTAGCGGTCCCCGAGTTGAGTGTGGGCGATGTGGAGATTGATGTCACTCAGATGGTATCACCGTATAATAATGTGTGTGAGGACCCCGATCCGGCTCGTGCAGCGGGAGACTTGGGTACCCTGGCGTTTAATGCGGAGACGGGAGAAGGATTGGGATGTACAGCACCCGGAGGTTGGACTGCAGATCAGACGAATGAAGCCGCCTGTCCTGTGGAATTTGACTTTAATGTGACGCCTTGTTTTGATGGACATGAAGACGATCCGTCCGTATGGTACACTTTCCAAACGGGTCCGGATGTAGAGTTGATAGACCTGACAGTGGAGCATTTGGAATCCCTGGATTTGAGAGTATCTGTTTTCGAAATGGAAAATCCCTGTATGGCTGGAAATGTACTCTTTCCGCCTTCTCAAGATCAGGACGACTACTGTGATTCCGGATCTGATTTAATTGAATTTGAGGATTTGGTAGTGAAGCCGAATACGACCTATTATATTGTGGTGAGCACGCCTATCGATGAGTGGGGCGAATTTGATATCTGTTTAGAGGTATGCGAGCCTCCAGCTAATAATGAAATATGTGATGCGACCGATGTTGATTTTCCAGATTTGGGAAGTTACGATCCGGATAATCCCGTGGAAACACTGAATGGGGAAACCACAGAATGTGCGTATGGGTTTTTTCAGGATCTTGATTTGGGCTTGATGGAAGATTTCGGTTGTGGTGACGATGTAGAAAATGCGGTTTTCTACAAATTAAATGTTGATGATTATGCAACAAAACTGACGATAACTTCGGGCGGACTTTCAACAGGAGGCGCATTATCTGCTCAGGTTTTTATCATGAATACACCGCCTGACTGTGCTACAAAGACTTTTGATTACTCTATTCCGGCTAATCCCGATTTCAATGAGTGTGATTTAGCTCCGGGAGCTGATCTGGAAATTGATCTTTGTGAAATTGATAACGGGGAATACGATAATTTATATTTATGGGTAGCATCAACCCAAGAGGACGCCGGGGAATTTGATTTGGAGTTTTTCCAGGAAATCGCTCCCGAAAATGATCTTTGTGAGGATGTTACTTCTCCTGACCGAGAAGCCAGGAACCTAGGAGTGTTGGCATATAATGATGCACCGGGAGAAGGATTGGGATGTACCGAGCCTGCCGGTTGGAACGGCCCACAAACCAACCGGGGTGCATGTCCGGTGGAGTTTGATTTTGGTGTAACGCCTTGTTTTGATGGACATGAGGATGATCCGACCGTTTGGTATACTTTTGAAACCGGTCCCGATGTAGAAGAGATAGACTTGACGGTGGAGCATTTTGAGTCGGCCGATTTGCGGGTGTCAATTTTCGAAATGGAAAATCCCTGTATGGCTGGGAATGCGTTATTTCCACCATCGCAGGATAATGAGGATTATTGTGATTCAGGTTCTGACCTCATTGAGTTCGAAGACTTAACAGTTAAGCCAAATACTCAGTATTTCATAGTAGTGAGTACACCTATCGAGGAGTGGGGCGAATTTGATATCTGTTTGGAAGTATGTGAACCACCGGCCAATAATACGATTTGTGATGCAGAAGAAATCGACTTTCCCGGCCTGGGAGATTACGATCCCGATGACCCAATCGGTCCGGCCACAAACGGAACGACCGTTTGTGCTTATGGATTTTACGATGATGCCGATTTGGGAAGTTTGATTGATTTTGACTGTGGAGACGAATTTGAAAATGCGGTGTTTTATAAGCTCAATTTGGATTATTACGCTACGGAATTGACCATCACTGTAGATGGATTATCTACCGGAGGACAATTAGCAGCTCAGGTTTTCTTTTTCGATGGAACACCGGATTGTGTGGCTAGAGGTTTTAATGCGAACATAACTGTTCCTGCGAGTGATGAGTTTGAGGAATGTGATTTCGCGGGGGGTGTAGAATGGGAGATGGATTTATGCGAGATCGACAATGAGGATTATGAGAATATGTATTTGTGGATAGCCACAAACAAAGAAGATGCGGGAGAATTTAATTTAGAATTTTTTCAAGAGGTGGCTCCCCTTAATGATGAGTGTAACCAAATGGATGGACCTGAGGCAGGTGATAGAGAGGCTGCAGATCTGGGTGTGATTGAAGTGGGGGATGTGAGCGGTGATTGTGATCCTCCTTCTGGATGGGACACGCAGACCAACCGGGGGGCATGTCCGGTAGGCGTTTCCGGCAATGGCTGTTTTGATGAGTTTCAAAATGAACCTACAGTGTGGTACACTTTCGAAACTGGAGAAGATGTGGAGTTGATTACAGTTGAGGTCAATCATTTTGAAGCAGATGAAGTCCGGATTGGCTTGTTTGAGCTTCCTGTGGAATGTGAGTTTCCTGGGAATATGCCTCCGAATCAGCCTTTTGATGAATATTGCCAAGGCGATGTCTTTAATGGGGGTGTGGACAGTATTTGGAATTTATTGGTTCAGCAGAATACTCGATATTATGTGCTTGTGAGCACGGATATCGAGGAGTGGGGTGAGTTTGAGATTTGCGTAAAGAATTGTGAACCTCCGGAAAACGATCGCCTGTGTGATGTTTCCATGGATGAAGATTATCACATTTATCCCGGTCGAGAGGATGAAGTGAATCGTAATCCTATAATTGTAGGTGGAACCACTGTATGCGCTAACAACTTTTTTACTGATTTTGAGCTCACCACTGAAGACTTCGGCTGCAATGCCGGAGAAGGTGCAGAAAGTGCCGTTTTTTATAAAATTGATCTTGATAGTCTCGCTTCTGAGGTAACCATAATTGCCAACGAAATTGACCCATTAAATACATTCTCTATGGGGCTGTTTATGGTTATGGATTCTTGTGAAGAGAATCGGCAGTACCAGCAACAAATTTGGGTAGATCCGGAAGGAGAGGAGATGGTTTCTTGTGATGGCTTTGATGAAGAAATTGTATTTAATACTTGTGGGCTCAGCCTGGAGGAACGGAATAATATTTATTTGTGGGTAGGAACAGAGCGTCTGGATCAAGGTGAATTTGAATTAGAGATCAGTCAAAAGGTGGCTCCTGAGAATGACGATTGTGAAAATCCGCATACGGAGACTTTTGAGCGCACCCTTACAGATACCAATGAAATATGCGGAACTTTTACAAACCTTTTTGCTTGTCCGGAGGAGTATACAATGGTAACGACGCCCCCGGGTGCCGACCCCATGTGTCCTTTAGATCCGCTGGAAATTGAACGAGCAGGTGTTTGGTTTGAGTTTTCTACCAATTCCGATGCGGCGAGATTAGATTATATTATAGACCACTCCAATCAGGAAGAAGTACAGATTTTATTCTTTGAGGCGAGTCCAACTTGTGATGATTTCACCTTATTGTTCTGCCAGGATGAAAACGATCCGGACGGATACATTGAAGAAGAGAATTTGTTCATTGAGCCGGATATGACTTATTATGTTTTGGTAGTGACCGAGAAAGAAAATGCGGGCGAATTTGAATTGTGCATTCAGGTTAAGCCCCCTATACCTTGTGAGGGCGAGGCCCCGTATTTTTATGATCAAACGGAGATTATCTGTGGATTGGACGCCCTGAACGGCTATTGTTTAGATATGCGTGAGCCCTATGGACCAGCAGCACTCACCTGGCCGGGATGTCCTACGGTTTCCTTTCATAATCCGTCTTGGTTTACTTTTGTCGCGGGAGCGGAAGACCTATCCATTGAAGTATTTATTTCCGATTGTGTCAATAATCAAGGAGTTCAAATCGCTTTGTATGAGCTGGATTGTGAGATCAATTTTGATCCGACCAATCCCGACGGTACGCAACCCACAGCGGATCAATTGGTTTCACCTTGTTCCTATGTTACGGCTCCCACGCAAGGTTCGGTCATATTTAATACCGATACAGATCCAGGGCAAGTTTACGGAATTATTGTGGATGGCTGGAATGGAGACCAGTGTAATGTTGCAGTTGAGGAAGTTCTAGTGGGAGGTGACCCGCCTGAATTGGATGGTACAGATTTGGAAGAACCTTCTTTCGTAGATGGCGAATTTGGCTTTTTGGAAGACACGATTTGTGCCGGAGCAGAAGACGTTCCTTTTGCGCTGGAAGGTGAAGTGGAAGGTGCATGCTCCTATTCATGGACTCTGGATGGAGAAGAGATTCCAGATGCAACAAATTCTACTGAAGAATTTATAGATTTCCCCAATCCAGGCACCTATGAAATATGTGTATCCGGTTCGAATTTGTGTAACGAGACAGACCCGGTTTGTATAGAGGTAGTCGTTGCACCATTGGAACCCTATATTACTTTTGACACGATATGTGAGGGTGATGATTATGTTTGGATTGGACCCTTTGGTGGTGAATTAGCCCCCGACCCCGCGATTAATCCCAATAACCCAGGTACATTCCAATATACGTCAACAGCCTTTAATCAGTTCGATTGCACCGTTCCAGCGGAGTTGAACTTGTTTATTAGAAATGAGAACGATGAGAATCCGACGCAAGTTGATACTTTCGGCTGTTATGATGATGTTGCTTTAGGTGATTTCAGTTATTACTGTGAAGTGCTAACAGAGCCGGGAACTTATGATCAGGAATGTATTTCACCCTTTACGGGTTGCGATACTTTCTTTACGATTGATCTTGTCGTATTTGGAGGACCATTTAATATTGATCCTGCCTGTACCGGAAATCGCGAAATGGGTTTCTTTTTTCAGGACCCTGAAGAGGCGGGTTATACGCCTTGGTTCGAGCAATTTTTATTAATAGATAATGATCCCGACCTGGATATCGAGTATAACTGGCTCGTAATAAATGAAGATGATACTCTGGGTAATGAGAGAGATCTCATTCTTAATCAAGATACGATTGAGAAATATGCAGATAACCGATTCTTGAATCTCAGATTGGAAGTGACCATCACATTTGAAGGTGATGTAATCTGTACATCCAGTGCAGAATACTATTTTGACTTAGATAATAATTTCCCTCAGGCGATTGATGTTTTGGGTGACACTTCTTACTGTGTAGGGCAGCCTGAGTTGACCTTATTCGCTAATGTTGAAAGTCCGATTTTTCCTGATCCGAATGGCGAACCAGACCCCATCTTCCTTCTGAATTGGGATCTGCCTGATGGGTTTAACTATGTTCCACCCTCGGCATCAGATTCTGACACCATCACGATTTCTGCGCCGAATACGGTGACGGACTCAGTATTATGTGTAACTGTCTTTTCTGAAAGATGCTTCTTTACAGATACCTTGTGTATCGACTTGCGACAGGAGATTCCCGATGTGCCCGAGCTGGGCCCTGATGGGTTTACTTGTGATACCTTTTATACGTTTTCTCCAGATCTGGCCACAAGCGGGGGATGGAGTGTGATTGATACACCTCCAACCGGGAATACCCTGACATATGGAAGTGTGGGGTCACCAACGACCACCATTAGCGTAAGTGAACCTGGCACTTATACGCTGGAATGGCGCGAAGGGCCTGTTAGTTGTGCCGAATATGATACGATTCAGGTTACCTTCTGGGAGAATCCTTTTGCTGTCAACTATGCAGATACCTGTTTCGATCTGGATTTCCAGGTAGAAATAGAAATTGGTGGTGGTGAAGGTCCTTACACGATCCATCCCGATACCGATGTTTCAGGCTCTATTGATAACAATGTCTTTACATCAGACATCATAGAAATAGATTTTGATGGGAATTATGGGGACATTTTATATCTGGTCGTTCAAGATGCCAATGGCTGTATTTCAGACTCCATTCCGATCACACTGGTATGCGAATGCGAATCGGAAATTGGAATGATGGCTACAGATACCTTAGAGTTATGTGAAGGTGACGAAGCTTTTGCTACTTATCTAGGTGGACATGAAAATGATGGTAATGATACTCTCATGTATATATTGCATAGTAGAGACGATGACACATTAGGTACAATTATTGATACAGCCACTTTTGTGGATGGTGGTATTCCTTATCCGGATGGAATTACTTTCGGTCAGGTATATTATATATCTATGGTTATTGGGAATGTGCAGGCAGCAGATAGCGCTTATGTGAATCTGACAGATCCATGTTTAGTTGTCGCACTGGGACAACCGGTAATCTGGTATGAGAACGCTGTATCAGATGCGGGCATGGACCGCGAAGAATGTGGATTTTCTACAAATTTGGCAGCTACACCTTCCGTAGGTACGGGAACCTGGACCACTGTTCCTGATACAGGAGCGGTTGTGTTTGACAATCCGAACGATCCGAATACGTTGGTGACCGTAGATGAAGTGGGTATCTACACCTTCAGATGGTCCGAAAATAATGAAGGATGCGAGGATTTTGATGAAGTAGAGATTGATTTTAAAGGCGACATCTTATTTACATGGTTTGATGAGTGTAATGATATAGCGACAGAATACCGAGTCACGATAATTCTTACTGGTGGATCCGGGGACTATTTCGAGGTGAATGGCGAAGGAACCATGGTAGGAGATACGCTATTTTCAGATTGGATCCCCAGAGGGACGGCTGTTACCTTTACGGTAGACGACGCTCTGGGTTGTGGTCCGATTGATATCCCTATTTTCTCTGATTGTGAGTGTACAACGGACATTGGAGTACTTGATACAGCTAACTTTTTGACAGCTTGTGCAGACGAATGTATTGATATCACATCTTACTATGCAGATTCTGGCGAGTTCTTGGATGGCAATGATGTGGCGAGTTATATTCTTCACAATTCAAATGATACGATCCCCGGATCCGTTGTCATTGGTCAGCGCGCAAATGGTATTTTCTGTTACGAAGATTTTGCGGGTGCTATAGAATTTGGAGATACGCTTTATGCAGCGAGAATTGTTGGAAATAATCGTGGAACTGGTGAGGTAGATATAAATGATCCGTGCTTGAAATTAACTTATGGGATACCCGTATTGTTTTACGAGGTGCCGGATGCAAATGCCGGTCCTGATGAACAATACTGTTTCTTTGAGGGACAATTGCAAGCTACTTTTGCCACAGATGGTACGGGTGAGTGGACCTATTTAGATGGCACGTCTGTTAATGTTAATATTACAGATCCGACCTCTGATACGACCACAGTTGTTGTGGAAGATTTTGGTGTCCATCAGTTTATCTGGACAGAGACAAACGAGGGTTGTTTTGATAGCGATACTGTAGATCTGCTTTTTGTTTCTACACCAGAATTTGATTCATCTAGCGTGGAAATAAACTGTGATGATATTGCAGAAAACTATACGGTGACGATCGATATATTACTAGGTGACGATTCCACACTTATTGTAGATGGCACGGTGGACGGCACATTAACTGATCGGACCTTTGTTTCAGATCCGATTCCAAGTGGAGATGCCTACACATTTAGAGTGTATGATATTAATGGTTGTGATACGATTAGCTTCTCTGATTCGTTTGAGTGCCCTTGCTTAACTGAAATTGGCGCTATAGAAGGGGATGAGCTTCATCTCTGTGAAGATGAAACCGCTTTTGGTATTCGATATAATTCAGATGGTGAATTTGAAGATGGGAATGATGAATTGAGATTTGTTCTCGTTAATGATCAGGGAGACCGATTAGTCGAGCGAACGAACGCGAGCTTTAGCTTTGATGATAATATCATGAATTTAGGTGAGACCTATTTTGTTCGTGTGTATTTAGGTTCAGTGATTGGAGGTGATTTCCAGTACGATGAAGATTGTACACTTTGGGATGGAGAAGTTCCCGTGACCTGGTGGGCTTATCCGCAGGCCAATGCCGTGGCTGCAATGGATACCATTACTTGCGTGATAGAAAGCATTGAAATAGACGGAAGCAGTTCAGTAGGGCAGCGATTGGAATATTCCTGGTCTACTGTCGGCGGTAGTATTGAGTCGGGCACAGCAAATCAGGCTGTGGTTTCCGTTACAGCTGGAGGGACATATACTCTAGTGGTTACAGATGCTCTAAGTGGTTGTTCTGATGAAGTTTCTGTCGTGATAGAGCAAAGCGATGATGTACCTCAAGCGATCATTCAAGCACCGGAAATTCTGACCTGTTTGGTGGATGAAGTCATTTTGGATGGGTCCGGTTCATCGAGTGGTCCTGATATTGTTTACAGTTGGACAACAACAGGTGGTAACATTGTTTCCGATCCGAATGAACCCTCAATAACCGTAGATGAAATTGGCACCTACCAATTGACTGTAGAAGACCAGTCTAATAATTGTCGGGTTTCAGCTCAGGTTACCGTTAGTGAAGACCGTGATATCCCCGACGTAGAGGCTGTTGCTCTCGAGCCATTAAGTTGCTCCTCTGAAGAGGTCACCGTTTCCGGTGAAGGTTCATCCGAGGGCGCTAACTTTACTTACAGTTGGTCTACAGATGGCGGTGAAATTGTTGGTGGGACTGCAGGCCGCGATATTCAAGTATCGGGTATCGGGTTTTACACCTTAGTGGTTACGAATGAAGATAATGGATGTGTTGACTCCATTACAGCAGAGGTGGTTCGCGCAGATAATGAGTTGTCAGGTATAAATGTTGATTTCCGACATCCTCAGTGTAATGGGGACGTAAATGGGTTAATTGAGATTGAGCCCATTGGTGGTGAAGATCCCATAACCTATACTTTAGTTGGGCTGGACGAGAATAACACGGGTACCTTTTCTAATCTGGGACCCGGAGATTATATCATTGAAGTGGCGGACACTTATGGTTGTGTAGAAACAGCAGAAGTGACACTTATCGATCCGCCGATAATTACCCTGACCCTTACAGAGTCAGTTGTAATTGAGAGTGGTGATAGTGTTATTGTTGATGCCTTCTTACCGGCTGATGCCATCATCGACACCTTAATTTGGGACACCGAGGGACAACCATACAGGTGTTTGGACGAGGACTGTCTATCCATCATGATCACACCGTCTGAAACGGTTACAGTGAGTGCTGAAGCCATTGGTGGTGTTGGATGTTCTGATGCTGATGCCATGCGGATTATTGTGAAAGTCTATCGCGATGTCTATATCCCGAATGTATTTACTCCAAATGGGGATGGAATGAACGATTTCTTCCTCCCTGAGACCGGAAGACGCGTGACTCAGGTTAATAGTATGCAGATTTTTGATCGCTGGGGCGCCTTACTTTTTGAAAGCAGAAACTTTATGACAGGCGACACCAATTTCGGCTGGGATGGCACCTTCCGTGGAAAAGAAATGAACCCGGGGTCCTATGTCTATAAAGTCGAAGTAACTTACGATAATGGCACTACTGAATTACTGCACGGATCAGTCACTCTGGTCAGATAGGTCAGTAAATTAAAAATTATGCCAAAGCACAAGGGGTCGGGTGAATTTCACCGGCCCCTTTTTGTCTTTTTCCCGTCAGGATAGGAAAGAAATTAACAAATCCTTAGCAATTAGGCAGCATTTTCCTATTTTCGATTGTCTATACAATTAGACCCTAACTTAAATAAAACACTATGAGACAGTCAATAGCTTCACAGCTGGCTATTATACTTCTATTATCATTTCCGATTCTTTCTTATGCACAGACATATGAATTACCATGTGATGCATTCAATACCCCAGTTAACGGATGGGGAAATACAACGGAAACGCAGACTTTAAACGGAGATTTTTCTGGCGTTAGTCCCTGGGAAACCGATTTGGCAGCAGGAGACCTTCAAGACTTTGGTGTCCCGGGAGCGGATAGCTCCGTGTTTTACAAACTTGAAGTTAATGAATACACTAACTACATAACTATAGAGTATCTCGGGGGTACTGCGAGCGATGTTTCTGCTGCACTCTTTTCGGTAAATGACCCTTGTCCGGGTGCTACAAATTATGGTGAAGCTTTGTATACGGACAGTGATGGGAATGATCTGCTTATAGAGCAATTAGATGTAGAAGGACTTGTTCAGTTTGAATTGTGCGGATTGACAGCGCCGGATTACGACAACCTTTATCTCTGGTTAGCTGTGCCAGAAACGGGGGTAGGTACTTTTTCCATTGATGTCACTCAAGAGGTGGCTCCATATAATGATGTTTGTGAGGACCCAGACCCAAATCGCGCAGCTGGAGATTTAGGTTTGGTCGAGTATAATGATCAAACCGGGGAATGCAATCCACCACCTGGCTGGATCAGCCCTCAGACGAATGAAGCGGCCTGTCCTATAGCCTTTGACTTCACGGTAACGCCCTGTTTTGATGGGCATGAAGAAGATCCGACGGTGTGGTATACCTTTGAAACCGGTCAGGATGTTGAGTTTATTGATTTGACGGTGGAGCATTTCGTTTCATCCGATTTGAGAGTTTCTGTTTTTGAAATGGAAAACCCCTGTATGGCGGGTGATGCCTTATTTCCAGGTTCTCAGGATTTAGACGATTACTGTGATTCGGGGGCCGGTCTCATTGAGTTTGAGAACTTGATAGTAAAGCCCAATACACAGTATTTTATCGTGGTTAGCACTCCCATCGAAGAATGGGGCGAATTTGATATTTGTTTAGAAGTATGTGAACCACCGACCAATAATTTAATCTGCGATGCTGAAGATGTAGATTTTCCAGATTTGGGCAGTTACGATCCGGATTTAGCTATTCCTGGCTCACCGGTGGCCGGCACTACCGAATGTGCGAACGGCTTTTTTGATGATTTAGACTTGAATACCCTAATTGAGTTTGGCTGTGGGGATGATTTTGAAAGTGCCGTTTTCTATAAGCTAAATTTGGATGAATACGCTACAAAATTGAATATCAGTGTGGATGGCCTTTCGAGTGGAGGACAATTGGCAGCTCAGGTGTTTCTTTTTGATGGCACCCCCGATTGTATCAATAGAGGATACAATGCCAACATATCAGTATTCACAGAACCAGGCTTTAACGAATGTGACTTTGCGCCTGGGAACGATATGGAGATGGATTTGTGTGGAGTACCCAATGAAGACTATGATAACTTGTATTTGTGGGTAGCGAGTTCTATTGAAGATCAGGGAGACTTTAACCTTGAATTTTTTCAGGAAATTGCCCCGGTCAATGATTTATGCGAAGATGTCAGCTCTCCTGATAGAGAAGCTACAGATTTAGGACTGATTGATATCGGAGGGGACAGTGGCGATTGTAACCCTCCCGCTGGATGGGGTCCACAAACCAACCGTGGGGCTTGCCCGATTGGATTTCCTGGAGTTTCTCCCTGCTTTGATGAATTCGAAAATGAAGCCGTAGTTTGGTATCAGTTCGAGACAGGTGACGGTGTCGAGCAAGTCACGCTCAATGTGAATCACGATGAAGCAGATGAAGTCAGAATGGCCTTATTCGAGATGCCTACGGTATGCGAAACCTTCTCTGTTCCCCCGGGCCAGGATGAGGATGAATACTGTCAGGGAGAAGTTAATGATGGCGTAGACAGTCTATGGAATGTACTCGTTAGGCAAAATACAACTTACTATGTGGTAGTCAGTACTCCGGAAGAACAATGGGGCGAATTTGATATTTGTATTAGTCATTGTGAAGCGCCCGAGAACGATGTTCTTTGTGATATTATTGGTAACCCAGATTATGATTTCCGCCCAGGAGTAGAGGATGAAGCGAACCGCAACGCTATTGTGTTGAATGGTACAACAGTATGTGCGAATAACTTTTTTACTGATTTTGATCTGGGATATGAGGATTTCGGCTGTGCAGATTTGGAGAGTGCCGTATTTTACAAAGTGGATCTGGAGGAAAATGCGAACCAACTGACGGTGACCACAAATATTATCGATCCGGTAAATTCTTTGGCAACCGGACTTTTCTTACTCGACGACCCTTGTGATCCTACTCGCCAGTACAATCAAGAGGCCTGGTTAGATATGGATATGCAACCCTTAGTCGAATGCGACGCTTCCGTCGAAAATGAGATCGTATTTAATCTGTGCGGCTTGGATGTGGATGATAAAGACAATGTGTATATATGGGTGGCCACAGAGCGACTGGATCAAGGCGAGTTTGAATTGGAAGTTAGCCAAAAACTTGCACCCGAAAATGACGAATGTGAAGATGCCTTTGAGTTTAGTCCAGCAGAAATTGATCGCGAAGAGTGTTATGCAGGTAATAATTTTTGGGGTTGTCCTGAAAACTTAAGTGGTGCAATTAGCGATTGTATTGAGCCGCTTACCCTTCCAGGATATGCTACTGTATGGCATGAAATAACAGTTGGAATGGAAATTGACTTTTTGGAAGTGGATTTGGATCACAGTTCTGGCGGGGAAGTGATCGTCTCGGCCATAGAATTTGCAGGCGCTCCATGTGAGAGCGATTTTATTGAATTAGCTTGTGGTGACGATACTGACGGGGCAATTCTAGATTCTGTACCACCCCCTGCTAACCCGGCTGGGCAGGTATTTATTTTAGTATCTACTCCTGCTGATGAGTCGGGTGAATATGAATTATGTATAACCGGTAGAGAAATTATTGGGTGTATAAATGATCCTGTGCCCGAAGAATGTTTATGTGCAACAGACCCCATTTGCGGGGCGGATACATTATCAGACTACTGTTTGCAAATGGAGAGTTTTCAAACACCCTGGTCTAACTTTCCCGGATGTGGAGGAAATGTACTTAATAACCCCAATTGGTTTTCTTTTATCGCCGGTGAAGACCCCATATCTTTATTAATCACTCCCAATGATTGTGTTCCTCAGGGAGGCGCCAATGGAATTCAAATTGGTATCTACTCTTCTGATCAAGCCGACTTTCCACCAGATCCGGATTGTAATTCTTGCAATCCGAGTCAGCAAAGTCTTAACCCTGTATTTACCCAGTGTGGGTGTGTTACGACACCGGTAACGGCTAATTGGACGCCCGAACCTGGCCGTCGTTACTTTGTGGTTATCGATGGTTGTGCGGGGGCATTTTGTGAAGTTGAAGTTGAAGTTTTGTCTGGGGGAGATCCACCCGAAGTAGGACCTTTTGGAGTCGGTGACTTTGAAGAGGTCCAACTCGAGGAGTTTGATGACGTAGATACCTTTTGTTTAGGAGCAACGGGAGTTACTTTAGATATCGTAACCCCAACAGGGGCCTCCATTCTGGAATACCAAGTGCTGCCCGGGGGAGACGTAGAGTCGGTTATCGCCGATGGGAATGGTGGGGTCGTCACGATCGATCTTCCCAATTCAGCATTCCTCACGGAAGGGGCTTTTGAAGTGTGTGCAGTAGCATTCAACGAATGTGGAAGTACATCAGACGAGATATGCAAAGAGTATTATGTGCAGGAAATTCCAGATCGTTTTGATGATCCCCTGGTGTTGTGTAAAAATGAAACCGAGGTTTGGGAAGGAATTGAAGTTCCGGGTCAAGGTCACGCCCCGGGAACGACGCAGACCTACGAAGCTCAGCTCACGAATGAAGAATTCGGTTGTCCTTACTCAGCTTTTATAGATGTCACACGGTTGGATGATAATGAAGATAATCCTACTCAAATTGACACCTTTATTTGTTATGATGAACTCATTACAGCAGGTTTTAACTATTTCTGCGAAACGATAGAGGAACCCGGAACATTTGAGCAAGCCTGTGAAGGACTTTCAGAGAATGGATGTGATACCTTCTTTGTCATTGATTTATTAGTGATGGGTGGCCCCTATGTGATTGACCCTCTCTGTGATGGAAATGGTAATATGATATTTTCATTTCAAGATGCCGATTTAGCTGGATATACGCCTTGGTCTGAGCAGTTTCAGGAATATGCAAATAATCCTGATTTTACCATTGAATATGAATGGGTGGTCGTTGGATCCGGCCAGATTTTAGGAACCGATCAGAATTTGACCTTATCGCAACTAGAAATTGAGCAAAATG
>Ga0209942_1000465_pt1 | contig 24295 bp, 27 predicted proteins | sample SalPonR1_A_D2_MG_FD_185695 | JGI IMG/M metagenome (GOLD analysis project Ga0209942, IMG submission 185695) | Salt pond soil microbial communities from South San Francisco under conditions of wetland restoration - Salt Pond MetaG R1_A_D2_MG... ...
ATCAACAGCACATCCACATGAGTCATCAATGCAGTCGTGAAGCCCAGCCGCGCGCGCATGCCCGCGGAATACGTTTTCACCGGCTCGTCAAAAGACCGCCCCAGCTCAGAAAACTCATGAATATCCGCAAGATACCCCTCAGCCTCGCGCTTCGTGGCGCCCTGCAGCATGGCGGAAAGCAGCGCATTATCCCGCCCGGACAGCGAGGGTTGGAACCCCAGGCCAATGGTCAACAGGGAACAGCTGATCCCCGGCCGGCGCCACACGGTTCCCCGTGAGGGCGCCAGAATACCCGCCATCAGCCGCAGCAGGGTGGTCTTGCCGGCGCCGTTGCGGCCGATAATGCCGAGGGTCTCGCCGCGGTGCAGCTTGAGGGAGACGCCATCGAGCACCCGGTGCACGCCGTGCTCGAAGTTGTCTTTGCGGGCCTGGTAGCTGTGGTAGACGTCCACCAACTCCAGCATCACCTCGCCACGGGCGGCGTCAGCGCCAGCCCCCGCCAAGGCATCTCCATCACCCTCAATCACGGCATCACCCTCGCCCAGCGTCATGCCGTAATCGCCTTCAGCGCCATGCGGGCCATAGCGTCGATAAGACTGAGATTGTGGCTAGGGGTTTGTCTGAGCGGCATGCGGCTGTCTGCGTCAATTGTGAAGCGCATGTTACCAGCCTCAACTGCACTTCCCACCCCTACATCGCACAAACAAGGCCGTACAACTGTCGTGGAGCAATTTGAGACGCTGCCTGGGAATGCAAACTAGGTGGCAGAAAGGCTAAGCCGGCTTTCGGGCTGCCAAAAGAACGTTTCCGCGGAGGTGCACTTTCCATCAGATGCGGCCATCGGCTTGCGGGGGCCCGCCCTCTGTTCCATGTTCTGATTTCTGGCGCCCACAAACACTGACCAGCACCGCCACGGAGGGCGCGATGGCCAGCCAGCACCACGATACCGGCTACAAGGAGCTCTTCAGTCACCCGGAGTTTGTGCAGCAGTTGGTTGAGGAATTTGCCCCGCCCAGGATCGCCGCACTAATGGACTTTACAACGCTGCAGATCCACTCCGGCAACTACATCACACCGCTATTTGAGGAGAAGTTCGAGGACGTAGTGATGAGGGGCGCTATACTAATGCGCAGCTGGTCGCCCGACATTCGCCCTTGAGCGGCGTGTTTGGCATCGAAAACGCCTCGCAGGACCTGGATTCGCTGCAGCAGGCTGTGGATCGGGTAATTGCCATCATCCGCGCAGACCCGAACAAGGAGCGCACAGATGCGATAATCACCCGCTGGCTGAAGCGTCACCTGCAGCGGCTGGGGGTGAGTGTAGACCTGGATCAACTGAACAGTGTCGTGGAGCAAAAAGATATGCTGGCGGAAAGACTGGGGTACCTGGGTGAGAAGGAGCGGCGGGAAGGTCGGCGGGAAGGTCGCCTTGAAGGTGAGCGCCGCGTTCTGCAACGGCAGCTGGCCCGCCGCTTCGGCGAGCTGCCGGACTGGGCTGCGAAGCGGCTGGAAACCGCTTCCGCCGAGCAGCTGGAGGCCTGGGCCGATGAAATTCTGGTGACGGCGAGTGTTGAGGAGCTGCTTGGGAATGCAAAATAGGCTATCGAAAGGCTGACCCGGCTTTTACGCTGGCAAAAAAATCTCCGCGGAGTCGTTTTTTGGTGATCAAGAACGCCAGACAGTGACCAAAAAACCGCCCAGATCGCATGGCGCCTGCAGCTGCGGCAAATTGCGAGAGTGCGACGAGAGCGCAGCGAGAATCTTTCCCACAGCCTGCAATTGTTACACGTTTAGTGGAGCCGCGTAAAAACCTCGGGGTGTTGCTCCGCAATACGCAACAGAGCCACGGCTGGGCCTTGCGGTTCACGGCGACCTTGCTCCCAATCCTGGAGCGTACGCATACTGACACCCAGTAAACCAGCAAATGCCGATTGCGACATGTTGAGTTTCGAGCGAATGACTTGCGGAGCTGAAGGTTCCGAAAGCTCCGTGGCTTTTAATTCAACCTTGCCCTTCTTGAACTGCTGGATTTCTCTGATGCCATCCAATATCTCAGCACCGATATCTCGTTTACTCATGATCGATTGCCTCTGCAATTTGTTTCAGAATATGACCAGGAATCGTAGACCGCTCAGATTTGCTATAAATCGTAAGCATCCAGATTTCATGATCAGGCTTCTTCCAATAGTAGATAACTCGAACACTACCGCTTTTTCCCTTTCCGTCAGCAGCCCAGCGAACCTTCCTGACGCCTCCCGAACCTTTTACGATATCGCCTGCGTTAGGTCTTTGCATAAGATACGTTTGCAAGGCCCGATAATTTTCATCGGTAAGATAATCTGGAAGCAGCTTTGTGAAAGCACTGGTTTCAATGAATATCATGCTGCCCACCATACGGCATTGCCGTATTTTTGCAAGAGGCAGCGCTACAGGACTTTACGACCTGTAACAGGCACATTGGGTCACCCCCTGCCCTGGCTTGCAAATTGCCATGAAAAACATTTCCGCGGAGATGCACTTTCCATCAGATGTGGCCATCGGCTTGCCGGGGCCTCTGTTCTGCTCCATATTCTGATTCTGAACGCCCACAAACACTGACCAGCACCGCCACAGAGGGCGCGATGGCCAGCCAGCACCACGATACCGGCTACAAGGAGCTCTTCAGTCACCCGGTTACACAGTAAAATTTACAACCTCGTCAGAACAGCTCACCAGGCTGATGCCCAGCTCTCGGGCTACGATCATCTGGCCACCTTGCGGACCTCTTGCAACGCCGTAAGCAACTCAGGGACATCGTCAACGACAATACTCCAGACTGTGTCGTCATCAACACCCAGGTAGGCATGAATGAGCCGGTTTCGCGTGGCGACCAGCAGGCGCCAGGGCACCGCTGGATACCGCTCGCGCACTTCAGGAGGAACATGTGTTGCCGCTTCGCCGATTAGCTCGAGGTTTCGCAATGTTGCATCGTACGTGATGCCACTCGACACGAAGCCTGTTTTGTCGTAGCCCTCAGTGTATGTAAGGACTCGCTCTGTGAAACCAATCATATCGTCAAGATAGAACATCCAGGCTCGACTGCTCTCATCCGACACGGATCAGCTCTCGTTCAATATAGGGGCGGAGCTCTGCTCTCAGGGCCTTGTCCGTCACCAGGTCAACCGGACACCCCAAAAGGTCCTCCAGGTAGAACAACAGACCGAAATAACGCGCCGAAGTCGCCGGCCCATCAAAGGCCACGAGGACATCCACATCGCTGCGTTCACCGGCCTCATCGCGAGCGGTAGACCCAAACAGGCTGAGCCTGGTGACACCGAAGTCGTCACGCACCTCGCCCATGCTTTTCTTGAGCAACGAAAGTACTCTGCGTTTTTCCATGCCTTGCTCCCAAGCCCCACCCAAAGAGGCGCCAAAGAGATGTCAGACGATTTGTGCAGTATACCCTTGCAATTGCTTGCTTAACGAGGAGGGACACAGGACTTTCGGTAATGCCCAGTTCCCGCTGCGTCATGTGCCGAGGCTATCACCGCCGTCAGCGGCTTCCGCGGAGGTGCACTTTCTATCAGATGTGGCCATCGGCTTGCCGGGGCCCGCTCTCTGTTCCATATTTTGTGTAGCAGTTGGTTGAGTGATTTGCCCCGCCCAGGATCGCCGCGCCAATGGACTTTACAACGTTGCAGATCCACTTCGGCAACTACATCACACCGCTATTTGACGACATCTAGAAGATGATCCGGCCGGAACCACCGGAGTTCCTGCGAATGTATCAGCCCCACCTGCGCTATTATCTAATCGATGAGGGGCGCTATACTGACGCGCAGCTGGCTGCCCGACATTCGCCCTTGAGTGGCATGTTTGGCATCGAAAACGCCTCGCAGGACCTGGATTCGCTGCAGCAGGCTGCGACTGCCGGATGGCCCATCCATTCGCCGTAATCTGCGTGAATGCGACAAAGGCGCGCACGACGCTTGAGGGCTCAGGTCATGCCGTAATCGCCTTCAACGCCAGAAACTGCCCGCGCCGCTGCATCACGCGCAGCATCGCCAGTATCACGGCAACCGACCCCACGCCGATCAGCATCAGGTGCCCGACAGCCGGCGCCATCCCATACATCAGCACCTGCCGGTACGCGTCCAGCACAAAAGCCAGCGGATTCAAGGTCAGCACGGTCTGGATCATCGCCGGATCGGTCAGGCTGCGCACATCCCAGAACACCCCCGAGGTAAACATCAGAAAGATCATCCCCAGACTGATGAACATGCTGAAATCAAAGGCCAGGCACACCAGAAACGCGCCAATCAGCGACGCCGCCACGATCATCAGGTAGCTCACCAGCATCAGCGGCGGCAGCCACAGCCAGCTGGCGTTCACCGCAAACCCATTCATCCACAGCACGATAAACAGCAGCACAAATACCGAGGCCTGTTTGTACAGCCCCTCGTGAATCGTGGCGAGGGGGAACAGGACCTTGGGAATATCGATCTTGGCGATCAGGCCCTGGGCTACCACAATGGAGCGGGAAGCCTGGTTGATGGATTTGGAAAACCAGATGAAGGCCAGCTTGCCGACCATCAGGAATACCAGAAAGTTTTCCTGGCGGTTCTGCAGAATCAGCTCGAACACCACGTAGAACACGGCAACGTACAGCAGGGGCTCCAGCACCCACCATATATAGCCAAGAAAATAGCGCGAGGCGTCGGCCTTCAGCGACATGCGGGCCATGGTGTCCATAAGACTGAGGAGGTGGCGGAGTGTCATGCGGGCATCTGCGGCGGCGGAGGCGCAATGTTACCAGCCCGCGCTGTACTTCCCACCCCCACGCCGTACAATTGGCGGGATGAGAGCCACACGTCCCCGCAAGCGCTTTGGCCAGAATTTTCTGGAAGACGGTGCCATTGTCAGCCGCATCGAGAGCGCGGTGGCGCCGCGTATCGACGATCGCGTGGTGGAAATAGGGCCCGGGCGCGGTGCGCTTACCGAGGCCCTGGTCAGCAGCGGCTGTTATCTGGATGCCATTGAGCTGGACCGCGACCTCACCGCGGGCCTGCTGGCGGCGTTCAGCATTTACCCCCGCTTCAAGCTGCACAGCGCCGATGCGCTGAATGTCGACTACGCTGCCTTGCTCGACGACAACGACGGCGAGGACGACGCAGAAAGAGGCAAGCGCCTGCGCGTGGTCGGCAACCTGCCCTACAACATCTCAACGCCGCTGATTTTCAGGCTGCTGGAAAACACCGCGATTATTGAGGACATGCACTTCATGCTGCAGCTGGAGGTCGTGAAGCGACTCGCCGCTGAGCCCGGGGGGGGCGACTGGGGTCGGTTGGGCATCATGGCGCAGTATCACTGCTGCGTGGAGCACCTGTTTGATGTGCCGCCCAGCGCCTTCAACCCGCAGCCCAAAGTGCAATCTGCCATTGTGCGCCTCACGCCCTGGCGCCATTCACCCTATCCACCGGTGGATGTAGAGACACTGCGCCGTACGGTGCAGGCCGCCTTCGCCCAGCGCCGCAAAACGCTGCGTAACAACCTCAAGGGCATCGCCACCGATGCGCAGCTCGAGGCCCTGGGGGTAGACCCGGGCGCCCGTGCCGAAACACTGCAACTCACTGATTTCATTGCCATAGCGAACAAAATTCATGACTGATAAACCCTTCGACCCTGACAACGTCACCGTCGATGTCCGCACCACCTATCTGCCCTCGCACTCCAGCCCGGAGAACGACCAGTACACCTTTGCCTACACCATCGACATCACTAACTTTGGCAGACAGCCGGTGCAGTTGCTGTCCCGGCACTGGCAGATCACCGACGGCAACGGCGAAGTGCAGGAGGTGCGCGGCGACGGCGTGGTCGGCGAGCAGCCGGTGATAGAGCCCGGCGCCCATTTCCGCTACACCAGTGGCGCAACCCTCATGACGCCGGTGGGCTATATGCAGGGGGAATACACCATGATCGTGCACGATGGCCGCGCGATCAGCCCGGAAGAGCAGCCCGCCTTTGAGGTGCCCATTCGCGCTTTCACCCTGCACACGCCCACGGCGCTGAACTGAGCGGCTGAATTGAGAGACACGCGGGCATGAGCACCTGGGCGGTCGGCGATCTTCAGGGCTGTCTGCAGCCCCTACAGTGCCTGCTGCAGCGGGTGAACTTCAGCAGCGACCGCGATGTGCTGTGGTCGGTGGGCGACATCGTCAACCGCGGCCCCAGCTGTCTCGATACCCTGCGCTGGTTTCACGCGCGCCGGGACAACATCCGCATGGTGCTGGGCAACCACGACCTGCACCTGCTGGCCGCCGCCGCGGGCCACAAGACCCTGTCCCGCAGCGATACCCTCGCGCCCATCCTGGCGGCGCCGGATCGCGACATCCTGCTCGACTGGCTGCGCCAGCGCCCGCTGCTGTGGCAGGAACACGGCGCAACGCTGGTGCACGCCGGCATTCCGCCGCAGTGGTCCGTGGACGAGGCCGCCGCGCGGGCGCGCGAAGTGGAAGCGGTGCTGCGCGGCGATGACTACGAGAATTTTTTTGCCGACATGTACGGCAACACACCGGACTGCTGGGACGACGCCCTCACCGGCAACGACCGCTTGCGAGTGATTACTAACTACCTCACGCGCATGCGCTACTGCACGGCCGAAGGCCGGCTGGACCTGGTAAGCAAGGGTCCGCTGCACGATCCCGGTGAGCCCGCGGCCAGCGATCCCGACCTGCGCGCCTGGTTCCAGCACCCGCAGCGCTGTGCCGCGAAGGACCGCATCGTCTTCGGCCACTGGGCGTCCATTCAGGGCCAGACCGGTGACCCCAATGCCATCGCGCTGGATACCGGCTGCGTGTGGGACGGGCAGATGACGCTTTACTGCCTGGAGACGGGGGAGCGGGAGAGCTGTCGGTGTCGGGATGGGGTGGCTGGCTGAGTCAGATGACCTACCATGTGCCAGGTCCCATGGGTTCCCGCTGCTAACCCTGGATAAACGGATGAAGAAGGCCGCTGACAAGCTTGGCATTCAACTACTGGAGTGAGGTCATGAAAGTTTTCACTTATTCCGAAGCCAGACAAAATCTCTCGAAGTTACTATCAATTGCTCAGGAAGAAGAAATTGAAATCCGGCGCAGAGATGGAAGTGTTTTTGTCTTGAGAGCCAAAGAAAGAACAGACAGCTCCCCTTTTGATGTGCCGAGTGTAAGGTCGAACACAACAGTTGAAGACACTCTGGATTCCGTCAGGGAGTCACGTCAGCGCTGAGATTCTTGCCGCGTCCTAACTACCATAGCGATTCCCGCAGGCGGCCTCACCGATCGCGCGCTGTGTGTGTATCGTCGACCGCCACCGCCATTGCCTCATCGTCACTCAGCTGCGAACGCGCGCGGGCCTGTGCGCTGTGACGCCTGCTGCGGACATTGCCGTCATACTACGGTGGCAACAGTTTTGTAATCCGGGGCAAGGATCTACCTTGCACTATAGATACTGGTATTCAGACCAGACCCTGCAATACTTCACGATGAAGGCCGTTCAAGCCCCAACAACAAGGAGATTCACCGTGAAACAACAGTATTCAGCCGCCCTGCTCGTGGCCGCCCTGGTCGCAGCGCCCGCCATGGCTCAGGACTTGAAAAAAATGATGGGCGCCGTCGATAAGGATAAGGCGGCCGAGTCAATCGACGTGGAAAAAGCAAAAGAGGCCATCAGCGCCGATGGCGTCGACTACAAGAAAGCGGCCGAGGCAGTGGACGTCGAGAAGGCCAGTGAAGCTGTGGATACCGACAAGATCAAGGAGGCGCTGAAAAAGCCCGGCTGAGCCAGCGGTTGGAGTATACCGCGCCCTGGAGATCACGGGAAAACCAGGGCTAACAGTGCGTCCATGACTAGCGCTCGCTGGCACCCCGCCGGCGCTGGCGAGCACCGCCCAATCCGCCGAGCAGTGCCGTGAGGACCGCCAGTGACCAGACGCCAGTGGTGGGGATGGGAGCGGCTTGCTCGGCTTCGCCAATGCTCGGGGTCGCGACCGGGGCGTTGCGGTGGAAGCTTTCAAAGGAAACCTCGGCCGGCTCATCCTGCGCCTTGCCGGTGCAGTCAAAGCGTGCCGTGACCTCATAGATCAATTCATCCGAGACGGTTGATCCGTCACGCCCGCGTAAGGTGACAAAGCCAGTGTCGTCCGACTCCAGCTCAACGTTACCACCACCCGTCCAGACGCCTGAGTAGTCCCGTTCATCCGAGACATTGATCGTTTCGCCGGGACCGCCATCCTCCGCATCGTTTCTGTCGATGGTTTGAATATCGCCGTCCAGATTCACGACATCGGCGCTGGAGTTAATTCTGATCGTGCCATCGGGCAGCGGGACGGTGGTGATGGAGCCGTCATTGCATGCAGTTTCAAAGGAGGTGTACGCAAAATAGGAATCGCCCTCGACGATGTGGCCGGCAACGATGTCTTGCGTGTGGCCGGGCGCACTCAGCACGGCCAGGCATGCCGCCGTCGCGGCAGGAGCGCCAAGGGTTCGAACTCGATGGAACATTCATTATCCTCCCACAGGAAATTGATGTATGTGCTTATCTAAATAACGACTCATGCCACCCGCTGAGGTCCGCGGTTGCGCGCTCGCGCGCGCTGGCCACAGTGCCGGAGTACGTGAAGCATCGGAGGCTCGGAGTATGCCCTATGGGCAAAGATCGGGTGTTCTGATTTGCGCGGTTTTTTGTTCTGATTCCTGCCTTCGGCATCCTGATGCGTAACAACGTGCGAAAAAGCGCGTATCAGGACAGGTTTTTTGCCGCCTGACCTGTTCTGCGCGATGCACTTCTGTACTCCGCGGGTGTCATCCCGCAGGCATTCTTGAACGCGGTGTAGAACGCCGAACGACTACTGAAGCCGGCTTCGTAAAGGATCTGCTCAATGCTCATGTGCGCAGCGCCAGGATCATCCAAACGCTCCATCGCATGGAGAGTCCGGTACTGATTCAAATATTCAGGAAACGTGGCATCCGCGAATCCGTTAATGGATTCCGACACCAGGCGCTTGGGTAACTTCAGGCGTTCTGCGAGGGCCGGCAGCGTCAATCCGGACAGGCGGTAGAGCCTGTCTTGTTTCATGGCACACTCAATCCGCTGATACGCCCACTTCTTGCCTCGCGGACTGACAGCTTCGCTTGATTCAAGGGACGCCTCTGGCGCTGGCACCTCGGGACGCGCGGGCGCGGGTGAGGCCTCAGGTTCAGCAAGTTGCTGCCTGTAGCGCCTCAAGGATTGCTGATTCACGCCATACAGGCTCTGCAGGTGATTGATGCGAAGACGGTAGTAGCCAAGGAGCGCACCGAGGAGGAGAAAACCGAGCGCCAGAGCAAACAGCAGTCGAAGATTCCTGCTCCGCGCCAGCGCCAGCTCAATTTTTTGCTGCTGAAGCTGGCTGGTCTTTTCTTCGAACTGCAGCTGCGTCTTCAGCTCGTTGACGCTGGCGCGCTGACCGGCCATCTCCCTGGCCAGCATCGCTTCCCGATAGGACGCCAGGCTGTTCATCACCTGATCCGCGGAGCCCAGCCGGGCATACGCCTCGATCAATCCGGTGTAGAGATCATCGGGAACGCTTTGTGGCTCGAGGCCGAGAGTCTCAAATTGCCCCGCGGCAGCATTGAAGTGGTCAAGTGCCTTGCCCGGCCTGGCTGTGGCCAGCGCAAGCCTGCCCCGCTGCAGCCGGAAGTAGGCCTGCATAATGCCCACATCGTGGTCATGCGCCTTGCGGCTGCCCTCCTCAATCAGCCTGCGCGCCTCGTCCCAGTCGTGCCGGCGACGAAAACTGTCTTGCGTCAGGTTATAGATGATCTGGAGCTCGCGCCTGTGCGCCTGATTGTCGCGATACACGGCCAGGGCAGCACGATTTGCGGTGATGTACTCGTCGAAGCGGCCAAGATCATGAAAATTGACCGCCTGATTCTGGTAGATCAGCGCCTGCAGCAGGGGCTCGTCCGCAGACCCAATCAGCGCCTGCGCTGTGTCGAGCTCGGCCAGTGCGTCCTGCCACTGGCCGAGGTTGTAATAGACCAGCGAGATGTTGTTGTGTATCTCGGCCGCCTCGACGGGCCGATTCCGACCCTTCTCGATGTCCAGAGCACGCTGATAGCTGGCAATGGCTGCGTCATAGCGCCTCAGCAGGTCATTGACCACGCCCAGGTTGTTGAGAATCTTGACCTGCAGATCAAGATCGCCCTGCGCGTGATCCGTGGCAAGCGCTTGACTGAAGTGATCCCTGGCCAGGTTATAGAAGCTCTTGCGGTAATAGGCCAGGCCCAGAGCGGCATGCACCTCCGCCAACCATCGACCGCCAAGCTCTGCGCTCTGCCGGCCGAGCAGGGGTTCAAGGGCTTCGATGGCAGCATCCAGGTCGTCGTCCATCAGGGACTGAACGCGTTGGACGAATCTGTCCACATCCCTGTTTGCAACAGCGTCATTTAATGATGTAACGCTTTCGACATCTTCTGCGGCGCTTGCCCTGCCTGCCCCAAAGCCCACCACACACCCGATCAAACAGACAAAAAACAGACGCCTACGACGCACACCAACCCCGCGCATGAAAAATCGTTAACGATTGACAGGCTTCCCACACCCGGGGCACAGCGCCTGCAGTAAAACGTGTCGAAGGATACAGGCTTGTGCGTCGCTTTGCGCTCATAACGGCGCCCCGCTAGCTGCTACAATCCCAGCATGCAAACCTATCTGGTCGGCGGCGCGGTCCGCGATGAACTCCTCGGTGTTCCCTTCCACGAACGGGACTGGGTGGTCGTTGGCGCGACACCGCAGGACCTCCTCGATCAGGGTTTCACGCCCGTGGGCAAGGACTTCCCGGTCTTTCTGCATCCAGAGACAAAGGAGGAATACGCCCTCGCGCGCACCGAGCGCAAGCAGGGCCACGGCTACACGGGCTTTGCGGTGCACTTCGAACCCTCGGTCACGCTGGAGGAGGACCTGCGCCGGCGCGACCTCACCATCAATGCGATCGCCCGGCGCCCCGACGGCACCCTGATCGACCCCTATGGCGGCCGTCGCGATCTGGAACAGCGGGTACTGCGCCACGTCAGCGAGGCCTTCGTGGAAGATCCGCTGCGCGTCCTGCGCACCGCCCGCTTTGCCGCTCGCTACGCGCCACTCGGCTTTCGCGTTGCGCCGGAAACCCTCGAGCTCATGGCCACCATCACCAAGCAGGGCGAGCTGGCACACCTGGCGATGGAGCGGGTCTGGGTGGAGACGGAGCGCGCCCTACGCGAAGATGATCCCGCCACCTATTTTCGTGTGCTGCGCGACTGTGGTGCTCTCGCTGCGCTGTTCCCGGAAGTCGACGCGCTGTTTGGCGTGCCGCAGCGGGCAGAATACCATCCCGAGATCGACAGCGGCGTGCACACCCTCATGGTCCTGACCCAGGCTGCACGCCTGTCCGGCAGAAGCGAGGTGCGCTGGGCAGCCCTGCTGCACGATCTCGGCAAGGCCGACACTCCCAGAGACGAGCTGCCGCGGCACATCGGTCACGAAAAGCGCGGCCTGCGGCGGGTCAACGCCCTTTGCGACCGAATCAAGGTCCCCAATGCCCACCGACAGCTCGCCCTCACCGCCTGCGAGTACCACTTGCTCGTCCATCGCTGCCGTGAACTGACCGGCAAGACCCTGCTCAAGCTGCTGAGCGCCACCGGGGCCCTGCGTCCGGAAGGGCGCTTCGAGTCCTTTCTCACGGTCTGCGAAGCCGATGCCCGCGGACGCCTTGGCAGGGAAGAGTCGCCCTACCCGCAGGCCGACTACCTGCGCGAAGCACGCGATATCGCTGCGGGCATTACCGCGAAATCTTTTATCGAGCAGGGTTTGCAGGGCAAAGACATCGGGGAAGGCATTGCCCGGGAGCGTGTGCGACGGCTGGAGGAGTTTCGGCGGGGGCAGACGTCGAGCTAAAACGCAGAGCCCGCCTCGGAAGGGTGCATATGAAGCGCTGACCCTGGAGCAGCGCCAGCTTGCAGGCCGCAGCTTAGCGCGAAGCGCCCTACGCCAGCGGTAACTCCCTGCCCCGCCAGGAAAATTCCACGGCCTGCAGCCGCTGGGCCTGGTGGTCATAGTCCGCCCACAGGCTGGCGTAGCTTTTTCCCTCGGCGGGGTGCAGCCGCTGCGGCGCCAGCTCGGCCAGCGGGCGCAGGACGAAGGCATTGGTGAGAATTTCCGGTCGCGGCAGAATCACGCCGTCCACCACGCCCACACGGTCGTCATAAGTGAGGATGTCGATATCCAGCTGGCGCGGGCTGTTGCGGGTGGCGTTCTCGGGGCGCCCGTGGGCGAACTCCAGCTGGCGCAGCTGCCGGGCAAGTTCAGCGATGGCAAGGTCGGTCTCGATGCGCACCACGAGGTTGAGGAAGGGCTTGCCGCTGAAGCCAATGGCGTCGCCGTCGTAGACAGAGGAAGTGCGAGGCTCGCCGAAAAGCGCTGCCAGCGCGTCCAGACCCACGCCGATGTAGTGCTCGCGGCGGATATTGCTGCCGAGCCCGAGAAACACCGTTGCCATCACGGCCGCTCGCCGCGCTCGATGATCACGCCCACATCGCGGGCACCCGCAACTGCGCCGGGCTTGCACAGGCGCAGGCGCAGCCAGCTGACGCTGAATTCTTCACGCACCAGGCTGGCAAAGCGCTCGGCCAGGGTTTCCACCAGCTGCACACTGTTCTGTGCGGCGTATTGCCGCAGGCGCTCGGCTACGGCGCTATAATCGAGGGCATCTGCCACATTATCAGTGGCGGCGCCGGCGGCGACATCCGCGCGCATGTCGATATCCAGCAGCAGCGTCTGTTGCACCTGCCGCTCCCAGTCGTACACGCCGATCACGGTGTCAATGCGCAGCTCGCGGATAAAAACCGTATCGCTCATACGGCGTGCTCAGCGGCGAGCGGCGGCAATTCGTGCATGGGCCAGCGCGGGCGCACGCCCGTCTCATCCGCGTCCACCTGCCCGGCCGCCAGCCGACGGGCGCCGGCATAGGCAATCATTGCGCCGTTGTCGGTGCAGAACATCGGCGCCGGGTAGAACACCTGCATGCCGCGCTTGCCCAGATCGGCATCCAGCCGCGCGCGCAGGTTGCGGTTGGCGCTCACGCCGCCCGCCATGACCAGGGTAGAGAGCTGCTCCTGCTCCAGCGCACGGCGGCATTTGATCATCAGGGTCGCTACCACGGCCTCCTCAAAGGCGCGGGCGATATCGCAGCGGTCCTGCGCCGACAGCACGCCATCCACCGTGCACTCGCGCACGGTGGTCAGCGTGTGGGTCTTCAATCCGCTGAAGCTGAAGTCGAGTCCGGGTCGGTTGACCATGGGCCGGGGGAAATCAAAGCGATCCGGCGTGCCGGTCTCAGCCAGGCGCGCCACGTGCGGCCCCCCGGGGTACGGCAGGTCGAGCATTTTGGCCACCTTGTCGAAGGCCTCCCCGGCGGCGTCATCCACCGACTCGCCGAGCACCCGGTACTCGCCAATATTGTCCACCCGCACCAGCTGCGTATGGCCGCCAGACACCAGCAGGGCGATAAACGGAAAGTCGGGGGCGCGCGCTTCCAGCATCGGCGCCAGCAGATGGCCTTCCATGTGATGCACGCCCAGCGAGGGGATGCCCCAGCCCAGCGCAAGCGAGCGCGCCAGCGTGGCTCCCACCATCAGGGCGCCCACCAGGCCGGGGCCAGCGGTATAGGCGATACCGTCGATATCGCCGGCTGCGCAGCCCGCCTCATCCAACACCTGCTGTATTAAAGGAAGCGTTTTGCGGATGTGGTCGCGGGACGCCAGTTCCGGCACCACGCCGCCATACTCGGCGTGCACCGCAATCTGGCTGTACAGGGTGTGCGCGAGCAGGCCCCGCTCCGTGTCGTAGATCGCCACGCCGGTTTCATCGCATGAGGTTTCCAGTCCGAGAACGCGCATCGCTTCTGTATCCGGGAAAACTGAGGTCGGCATGATAACGCACCAATGGGGTCAGGTCCCTCTGTAGAAGCAGATCCGATTGCTGGGGCCTGATATCCCTGATACGGGAGAGGCGCCACGAAACCGGGGGCTTTGCAAATCCCGCAACTTGCGTTTAAAATGCGCGCCCTTTCTGGCGATGTGCCCACAACGCTCATCTGCCTTGCATTAAACGACAGGAATTATGAATGCCTCAGATCAAGGTGAAAGACAACGAGCCCTTTGACGTCGCCCTGCGTCGTTTCAAGCGCTCCTGTGAAAAGGCCGGCGTACTGTCGGAAGTGCGTCGCCGCGAGCACTACGAAAAGCCGACCACCGTGCGCAAGCGCGCTGCTGCCGCTGCCGTCAAGCGTCACCTGAAGAAGCTGTCCCGGGAAAACCGCAAGCGCGTACGCCTGTACTGATCGCGCCTTGTCCGGCTTCGCATAATGAGCGACATCTCCCTCGTCAATACCATCAAGGCGGCCATGAAGGACGCCATGCGGGCGCGGGACAAGGATAGGCTGGGCACCCTCCGGCTGATTCAATCGGAGTTCAAGCGTATTGAAGTTGACGAGCGCATCGAGGTTGATGATGCGCGTGCATTGGTCGTTCTCGACAAGATGATCAAGCAGCGCCGGGACTCCCAGGCCCAGTATGAAGATGCCGGACGCCAGGAACTGGCCGACAAGGAAGCGGCGGAAATCACCGTAATCCAGGAATTCCTGCCCCGCCAGCTCTCCGACGCCGAGCTGAACACCCTCATTGATGAGGCGATTGCCAGCAGCGGCGCCAGCGGCATGCAGGCGATGGGCGCGGTGATGGCGGAACTCAAGCCAAAGCTTCAGGGCCGCGCCGACATGGGCGCTGTCAGCCAGCGGGTCAAGGCCAGACTGAACGCCTGACCCTGGCAATCCGTCCCGCGACACCCCCTCCCGCGACCCAGTCGCTGGATTTTGCGTTACCATCCGCCGCCTGAAGCACCCCGGCCCGCGCAGCGCAGAGACCCCATGGCAGGACGCATTCCACAAAGCTTTCTCGACGACCTGCTGGAGCGGGTTGACCTGGTCGACATTGTCGATCGTCGGGTCAAGCTGAAGAAGACCGGTAAGAACTACAGCGCCCGCTGTCCCTTCCACGACGAAAAAAGCCCGTCTTTCACCGTCAATCCGGACAAGCAGTTTTTCTACTGCTTTGGCTGCGGCGCCGGCGGCAACGCTCTCGGCTTTGTCATGGATTACGACAACGTGGACTTCCCCCAGGCCGTGGAGACCCTGGCCAACGGGCTGGGCCTGGCCATACCTCGGGAAGACAACGGCCGTGGCGGGCAGTCGGCATCCGCCGAATCACAGCACCGGCCCCTGTATGCCCTGCTGGAGAAGACCGCTCGCTTTTACCAGCACGCCCTGCGCACACACGCAAAGGCCAGCCGGGCAATCGACTACCTGAAGGGGCGCGGCCTGTCCGGCGAAATCGCCCGCAGCTTTGGTCTGGGCTTTGCTCCTCCGGGCTGGGACAACCTGCTCAAGGCCATGGGCGAGGGCGAGGAGTCGCGACGACAGCTGCTGGACACGGGCATGCTGGTCAGAAACGACGCCGACCGACTTTACGACCGCTTTCGCGATCGCATTGTCTTTCCCATCCGCGACCAGCGCGGACGCATTGTTGCCTTCGGCGGCCGCGTACTCGGCGATGACAAGCCGAAGTACCTGAACTCGCCGGAAACCCCCATCTTCAACAAGGGCCGCGAGCTCTACGGCCTGTACGAAGCACGCCAGGCCAACCGCAAACTCGACCGCCTGCTGGTGGTGGAGGGCTACATGGACGTGATCGCCCTGGCCCAGAGCGGCATCAGCAACGCCACGGCCACCCTCGGCACCGCCACCAGCAACACTCACCTCGAGCGCATTTTCCGCCTGTGCCCGGAGGTGGTGTTCTGTTTTGATGGCGACCAGGCCGGACGCAAGGCGGCATTCCGCGCGCTGGAGGCCACGCTGCCATGCATGACCGACGGTCGCCAGGCACGCTTCCTGTTTTTGCCCGAAGGAGATGACCCGGACACAATGGTCCGCCGCGAGGGCGCCGACGCCTTCCGTCATCAGGTCGCCAGCGCCCGGCCGCTGGAGCAGTTCCTGTTCGATAATCTCGCCGAGGGTCTGGACACCGCAACGCTGGACGGACGCGCACGCTACAGCCAGCAAGTGCTGCCTTATTTGCGCCAGCTGCCGGTCGGGGTGTACCGCGAACTGATGTTCCGCGAGCTGGCAGAGCGCACCGGTCTGGAGCTGGCCAGCCTGATGAAGCTGGAGGTGCCGCCACTGCCCTCCCGCCGAGCAGACGGCAACGCAAGAGAGAGCGGCTCACGGGTCGATGCCGGCCACCGGAGTGCCGGCCACCGGAGTGCCGGCCACCGGGATGCCGGCCACCGGAATGCCGGCCACCGGAATGCCGCAGCGCAGCAATATGCGGAAAACCGGGAAGCCGGAGACCCCGGCCCCGAGTACGACGGGCCCTATGCCCCGGGGCCGGATCCGAGCGACGGCTACCCGGCCGCAGAATCCCCGCGCCAGCGCGAGCCCCTGCGCGCCGCCAATGGGGGCCATGCCAACCTCGCGCAAAGCGCTATTGCCCTGCTGCTGCACAAGCCGGCAGCCGCGGCCCTTGCCGACCCGGCCGGACTGGCGGATTTAGAGGGGGAGGATGCGGCTCTGCTGCGCGATATCCTCACGCTACTGCAGTGCCGTCCCGAGTCCACCACGGCAATGCTGCTGGGCCACTGGTACGGCACCCGCGAGGGCGACTTGCTGAACCGTCTCGCTGGCCAGGAGCGACTGATTCCGGCCGACGGCATTGAAGAGCAGTTCCGGGACACCGTGTCCCGCCTCGTGTTGCTGCCCCAGCGCGCACGCCTTGAAGCGCAAGTCGACAAATTGCGAAGTACCGACTACGCTCTCATGGGCGCGGCGCAAAAGCAGGAACTGAAAGAGCTGTTGCACCAATTGCAACAACTCGACAAAAGACCTCGAGGCGCTTAGCCCTCTCTTTGCTGCAACTGCCTGCTGTATTTGCTGCAACTGCCTGCTGTAACTGCGCTGCTGCCACTGCGACGGCCGGGCTCTACTTTCGCCCTTTATTGTGCAAGTGCCAGACGAATGCGCAAGTGCCAGACAAATACCGGGCAGCGTCGTGCATCGCACGCTGTTTAGAGAGGCCTGCGTAAGGCGCTTAAAGTACGTAAACAGCACACAAAAAAGTGCATGGAAATATTTCCCGGACACATTGTGGGCATATTCTGCTGCTTCACGCTATAATGGCCGGCTGATTTTTTTGTATTTAATAGATTGACGTAGGGTTTATTAATGGCCAATGTCGTTAAACAGCAGTCTCGCCTGAGGTCCCTGATCGCCAAAGGCAAAGAACAGGGCTATCTGACGTACGCGGAAGTCAACGATCACCTGCCGGAAGACATTTCCGATCCGGATCAGGTAGAAGACATCATCCAGATGATCAACGACATGGGCATCCATGTCTATGAGCAGGCGCCGGATACTGACGAACTGATAATGACCGAGGGCGACAGCTCCGCGGATGATATTGCCGCCGCCGAAGCCGCCGCCGCCCTCGCCGCCGTTGAAACCGAAGCCGGACGCACAACGGATCCGGTGCGCATGTACATGCGTGAAATGGGCACCGTCGAGCTCCTCACCCGCGAAGGCGAGATTGTTATCGCCAAGCGCATTGAGGAAGGCATCCGCGAATTGATGGCCGCACTGGCCTTCTATCCGGGCGCGGTGAAGACCATCCTCGACGAATACGCTCTGGTCACCAAAGAAGAGCGGCGCCTGAGCGACATCCTTGTCGGCTATCTCGACCCGGCAGATCACGTGCCATCGGCAGCGCAGATCGCCGAAGCGGCCGCGGCAGCTAATGACGACACCGAGGAAGAGACTGAAACCGGCCCTGACCCAGTAGAGGCAAAAAAGCGCTTCACAGCGCTCAAGCGCCAGTACAACAAGGTCGAAAAGGCGATTGCCGAAAAGGGCCGCAGCGACAAAGACACCATTGCCGAAATGGAAAAGCTGGGTGAACTGTTCAAGTTCTTCAAGTTTACCCCAAAAACCTTCGAGCCCCTGAACGAAGCGGCGCGCACCTCGCTGGCCATGGTTCGCGATCAGGAGCGCGAGATCATGGCGATTGCCGTGCGCGCATGCGGCATGCCGCGCAAGGACTTCATCCAGTCATTCCAGGGCAGCGAAGCCGACGTCAAGTGGGTTACCCGCCTGGCCCGCAAGAAGGACTATGGCGCCAAGCTGACGGCGCGCAAGGAAGACATCCAGCGTGCACAGCGGCGCATTCAACAGATAGAAGAGCAGGCCGGGCTCAGTGTTCTGGAAATCAAGGAAATCAACCGTCGCATGTCGATGGGCGAGGCCCGTGCCCGACGCGCCAAGAAGGAAATGGTCGAGGCCAACCTGCGCCTGGTAATCTCCATCGCCAAGAAATACACCAACCGCGGCCTGCAGTTCCTCGATCTGATCCAGGAAGGCAACATTGGCCTGATGAAGGCGGTAGACAAGTTCGAGTACCGCCGCGGCTACAAGTTCTCCACCTACGCCACCTGGTGGATTCGCCAGGCGATCACCCGCTCCATTGCCGACCAGGCGCGCACCATCCGTATCCCTGTGCATATGATTGAGACGATCAATAAACTCAATCGCATCTCCCGCCAGATGCTGCAGGAAATGGGCCGCGAGCCCACCCCGGAAGAGCTGGGTGAGCGCATGGACATGCCGGAGGACAAGGTGCGCAAGGTGCTGAAGATCGCCAAGGAGCCTATCTCCATGGAGACGCCCATCGGCGACGACGAAGATTCGCATCTGGGCGATTTCATCGAAGATCACACCATCCACTCGCCGGTGGATTCGGCCACCGGCCAGGGCCTGCAGGAAGCGACCAAAGATGTGCTCGGCGGTCTGACCGCGCGTGAGGCAAAAGTGCTGCGCATGCGCTTCGGCATCGACATGAACACGGATCACACGCTGGAAGAGGTCGGCAAGCAGTTCGACGTCACCCGCGAACGTATCCGCCAGATCGAAGCGAAGGCACTGCGCAAACTGCGCCACCCCACGCGCTCCGACTATCTGCGCAGCTTCCTCGATGAATAAGCCGCAGCGTGACAGGCTGTCTGCGGCGGCACCCTGACCCTCCCAGGCCCGGGACTCACGTCACTCTGATCAACGCACCGTTTAAATCTCCCTGGAGGCCCCTGGCCGCCTGGTCGAAGCATCAGCTGCAGCCGGTAAGCCACTGGCTGCTGGATACCGATTCACTGACGCAGCGGCTGCAGCTTGGTGGCGCGCCATTCAGCGTGCAGCGGCGACGCCAGGGCTGGCACAAGCCGACTCTCAGCGAACGCACAGCACTTGAGCTGCCGTCAAATCAGATGGCGCTGATCCGTGAAGTAGTATTACTGCGCGATGGGCTGCCAGTGGTGTTTGCCCGCAGCGTTTTTCCCAGCACCACCCTCACCGGCGAACTGCGCTGGCTGCGACAGCTACAGAACCGCTCGTTGGGCAGCATTCTGTTCAGCAGCCCGGGGCTGCGGCGTAGGCCCTTTGACGTTGCCCGGCTGCAGGGGTCGACACCACTGATACCCGAAGACCTGCAGCAGGAGCAGCCCGCCTGGGGTAGACGCTCCGTCTTTCTGCTCAATGATCGCCCGCTGCTGGTGGCCGAGATTTTTCTCGAGTCCTTCCGTCCCTGGTGTGAACACCGTTCGCTACAGCGCAGTCAGCGACGCTGGTCGACCGGGAAGCGGCGCGGCTAGTGAGCCATCGGTATCGGATAGCCGCGCCAGGTCTTGACCGGGCGCAGGGTGAAAATGGTCTGCATACTCGACACGTGGGGCAGCCGCGCCAGGCAGTTGCGGTGGATATAGGCGTAGTCCTCCATATCCCTGGCAACCACCCGCAGAATGTAGTCGGCATCCCCGCTGGTAAGATGGCATTCAAGAATGTCATCAAATCCCTGCACGGCATTTTCGAAGGCTTCCAGCACCTCCAGCGCCTGGGAATTCAGGCTGATCTCGACGAACACGAGCAGTGACAGCCCAAGAGCCGCCCGGTTGATGCGCGCGGCGTAGCCGACAATTACCCCGGCTTCCTCCAGCGCTCGTATTCGCCGATGACAGGCCGAGGTGGACAGGCCGATGGCATCGGCGAGGCTGGCAATGGGTTGGGCAGAGTCGTGCTGCAACGCGGCAATTATCCTGCGATCAAAACGATCCATGCGTTTTTTTCCCGATATTTACTCTAAATACGCAATTAAAACGCATAACCAGGCCCTTTTCAGCCAAAAAACCGGAAATTTTTCACGCCGGGTAATGTCACACTCACAGGGCGCAAACTGTATCGCGCAGGCAGCCAACGGCTGCGGCGTTCCCACGTCATTCACAAACGCTTACCAGACCAGACACCACCGGAGACTCCCATGATCGTAGGTACCCCTAAAGAAATAAAAAATCACGAATACCGCGTGGGCCTGACACCTGAAAGCACACAGGAGCTCACGGCCCGCGGCCATCAGGTTCTCGTGCAGACGGGCGCGGGCCTGGGTATCGATGCCACCGATGACGCCTATCGCGCCGCCGGAGCAGACGTGGTGGACACCGCAGCAGACATTTTTGAACGCTGCGACATGGTTGTGAAAGTGAAAGAGCCGCAGGCAGATGAGCGAAAGATGCTCCGCGAAGGCCAGATTCTCTATACCTACCTGCACCTGGCGCCCGACCCAGAGCAGACTCGCGACCTGATCGCCTCCGGCGCCGTCTGCATTGCCTACGAAACCGTGACCGACGACGACGGCGGCCTGCCGCTGCTCAAACCCATGAGCCAGGTGGCCGGACGCATGTCGGCCCAGGCCGGCGCCGGCGCGCTGGAAAAGGCCCGCGGCGGGCGCGGTGTACTGCTGGGTGGGGTTCCCGGCGTTGCTCCAGGCAAGGTGGCGATTATCGGCGGCGGCGTGGTTGGCTTTAACGCGGCGCAAATGGCGGTTGGCCTGGGCGCCGATGTCACCATTCTCGACCGCTCACCCACAGTACTGGAGCGGCTGGGCATTTACTTCGAGTCGCGCGCCAAGACACGCTTCTCCAACACCGCCAACCTCGCCCAGTGCGTGGCCGAGGCCGACCTGGTCATCGGTGCCGTCCTGGTACCCGGCGCCGCCGCACCCAAACTGGTAACCCGGGACATGCTCAAGACCATGCATCGTGGCGCTGTCGTCGTCGATGTCGCCATCGACCAGGGTGGTTGTTTCGAAACCTCTCACGCCACCACCCACGATGATCCGACCTTCATCGAAGAAGGCGTGGTGCACTACTGCGTGGCCAATATGCCCGGCGCCGTCGCCCGCACCTCCACCTACGCGTTGAACAACGTGACGCTGCCGCGCGCCCTGCGCATTGCAGACCTTGGATGGCGCGACGCCCTGGCCGAAGACACGCACCTCGCCAACGGCCTCAACGTCTGCCACGGTCAGGTTACCTACAAAGCGGTCGCTGACGCCCTGGGGCACGCCTACACTCCGGTGGCGGACATACTGCGCGGCTGAGGCACCACCACCCGGCGGGAGTCCAGGCACCCGCCGGGACCGCTAGCGCGGGGGACCTGTCGTTGCAGGCCCGCGGCGCGGGCACTTCTCCGGGGGCGAAACCGGGCGTACACTGGTTTGCATCATGCGATGACAGCCAGCGAGGCAAGCGCAATGACCTCTGTACTACCCGAGGGGCACAGCCCGCTCAGCCGTGACCAGCTGGACGCTCACTGGATGCCCTACACGGGCAACCGCCAGTTCAAGGCCGACCCGCGCCTGCTGGTGGGCGCCGAGGGCATCTACTACATTGATGATCGCGGAAGGCGCATTCTGGACGGGCTGTCCGGCCTCTGGACCTGTGGCCTGGGGCACAATCGCAGCGAAATTGCCGAGGCCGTGTACCGGCAGCTGAACACTCTGGACTACTCCCCTGCTTTCCAGTTCGGCCAGCCCCTGTCCTTCCAGCTGGCCAACCGGCTGCGGGACCTGACCCCGGCGGGCCTTGATCATGTGTTTTTCACCAATTCCGGCTCTGAATCCACCGACACCTCACTGAAGATGGCCCGCGCCTACTGGCGTCTGCGCGGCAGGCCGGAGAAGACCCGTCTCATCGGCCGCGCACGCGGCTATCACGGCGTGAACTTCGGCGGTATCTCCGTCGGTGGCATCGGCGCCAACCGCAAGATGTTTGGCCAGGCCGTGGAAGCCGATCACCTGCGCCACACTCTGTTGCCGGAGAACACCTTCAGCCGCGGCATGCCCGCGCGTGGCGCCCATCTCGCCGACGAACTGCTCGAGCTTATCGCCCTGCACGACGCCAGCAATATCGCCGCAGTGATCGTCGAGCCCATGGCCGGCTCCACCGGCGTACTGCCGCCCCCGGTGGGCTACCTGCAGCGTCTGCGCGCGATCTGCAGTGCGCACGACATTCTGCTGATTTTTGACGAGGTCATTACCGCCTTTGGTCGCTGCGGCGCCATGACCGGCGCCGATGCCTTCGGTGTCGTGCCCGACATCATGAACGTTGCCAAGCAAATGACCAACGGCGCCGTGCCCATGGGGGCCGTGATCGCACCCCACGAGATCTACCAGACCTTCATGGCGCAGGAGACGCCGGAGCACCTGCTGGAATTTGCCCACGGCTACACCTATTCCGCGCACCCGGTGGCCTGCGCCGCGGGACTTGCCGCACTGGACCTGCTGGTAAAGGAAGCGCTGCCGGCGCGGGTCGCCAGCCTGGCACCGTATTTCGAAAATGCCGTGCACCAGCTGAAAGGCTGCCCGCATGTTGCGGATATCCGCAACTACGGCTTTGCCGCAGCGCTCACCCTTGCCGTAAAAGACGGCGACCCCACGCGCCGCCCTTTTGAGGTGGCCATGCGCCTGTGGAAAAAGGGGTTTTACCTGCGCTACAGCGGCGATACCTTGCAGATGGGACTGCCCTTCGTGATAGCGCGGGAGGAAATTGACAGCCTGGTGAATGCGCTGGGGGAGGCGCTATCCGACAACGGGTAAGGTGTGTCACGTTCCACGACATCCAGCCGCGACGTCATCCTTCACGGCAAAGTTCACTTGCCTGCGATGCCATTTTCCCCTGTAATCGCCCTCCCAATTGTCCATGACGCGATGCCCTATGAATATTGACCGCCATACCGTAGCCATCTTCCACTACACTCTTCGCAATACTGCCGGTGACGAGCTGGAAACATCCCGGACGGGAGAACCCAGCGCCTATCTGCACGGCGCTGGCAACATACTCACCGGGCTGGAAAGAGAGATGGCCGGCAAAGCCGCGGGCGATGTCTTCAGCGTCAGCCTCGCCGCGCCGGACGCCTACGGCGAGCGAGACCCTCAGCGCCAGCAGCGGGTACCGGTGAAGCACCTGGTGTTCAACGGTCGACTAAGGCCCGGCATGCTGGTGCAGCTCAACACGGATCAGGGCCGTCGGCCAGCCACGGTCATAAAGGCCGGAAAATTCAGCGCTGACCTCGACACTAACCATCCCCTGGCCGGTCAGGACCTCGTGTTCGATATCGAGATCGTGGACGTGCGCGCCGCCTCCCGCGAGGAAATCGCCCACCGCCACGTACATGGGCCGGGTGGGCATCAGCATTAATAAGGCATCACCTGGCCATTCGCACAACGGTTGACACGCTCGCCCAGTATTTTAACCTGCTGTTTATTGGCTATCGGCCAGACAGTCATTCGAATGGCTGAGCAAACCACACTAAAAATCCATTAGGGGGTAAGTAAAATGCAAAAGCATCAGGCGCAACCGGGGTCTCGAAAGGCGCGCACCGTACAGCTCGCCGCAACGTTGATTTGCTCACTCGCGGCTGCGGCACCGAGTTTCGCTGGCTTGCGCAGTGGAACCATTACATTTTCAGCCGCATCGGCCGCGGCCATACCCACGATGGGCAGCATCGCGCTCATCCTGCTCTCATGCCTGCTGGCCGTTATCGCCATCAAAAGCTATCGCAGGACCGGTGGCATTGCGCCGTCGATTGTGGGTCTGCTTTGCGTTGCGGCACTGGCCGGTACAGGGAGCAGCTTTCACCTGATACAGCAGGTGAAGGCCGATCAGGCGCGGCAGATAAACGTTGATCAGCCCGGAACAGAAACCCTCATACCGGGCCTCAACAATTTTCAGAACACCTCCGACTCGGCGTTGAACGTTGACAACATTCAATACGAGGGGACGTGTGGCGCCGCCGACAACGCGGCAATAAAAGGCCCAGTTTGCGCACCCGGAATACG
>Ga0209942_1000471_pt1 | contig 24218 bp, 14 predicted proteins | sample SalPonR1_A_D2_MG_FD_185695 | JGI IMG/M metagenome (GOLD analysis project Ga0209942, IMG submission 185695) | Salt pond soil microbial communities from South San Francisco under conditions of wetland restoration - Salt Pond MetaG R1_A_D2_MG... ...
CCGAGGAATACATTCCGTTCGCCGGCATCCTGATCGCGGTCTGCGTGGCCATGCGCATGGACACGGTCGCGGCCATCGGCATCATGGTGGTCGGTTACGGGGTGGGTTACGGCGCCACCATCATGAACCCGTTCACGCTGCTGATCGCCCAGGACGTGGCCGAGCTCCAGCCGGCCTCGGGTTGGGGCTATAGGGCGGCGCTGTTCTTTCCGTTCCTGGCGATCGGCGTTCATCACGTGTGGTCTTACGCACGCAAGGTGCAGCAGGATCCCTCGAAAAGCCTGGTGCATGGAATAGACGAGGCCCAGCCACCGCCGCAGGCCGAACAGCTGGAAATGACCGGCCGCCGCATGGCGGTGCTCGCGGCCACCTTCGGCGCGCTGGCACTGCTGGTCTACGGCATCACCGTGCATCACTGGTACCTGGTCGAACTGGGCGCCATGTTCATCGCGCTGTCGGTCATCGTCGGATTGATCGCCCGGATGGGCGTCGACCGGCTGGCCGTGACGTTCAGCAACGGCGCAGCCGAACTGGCCGGCACGGCGGTGCTGATCGGCTTCGCCCGGGCCATTGCGCTGCTGCTCGAAGACGGCCAGGTGCTGCATACCATCGTCAACGCCATGGCCAGCCCGCTGGTGGGGTTGCCGGCCGAGCTTTCGGCGGTCGGCATGCTGGGCATCCAGTCGATCATGAACATCTTCGTGTCTTCCGGCTCTGGCCAGGCCTACCTGACCATGCCGCTGATGGCGCCGATCGGCGACCTGGTGGGCGTGGAGCGCCAGGTCTCGGTGCTGGCCTACCAGTTCGGCGACGGCTTCATGAACATGATCGTGCCGACCAATCCGGTGCTGATGGGCATCCTGGGCCTGGCCGGCATTCCCTACGCGAGCTGGTTCCGGTTCATTCTGCCGCTGATCCTGAAACTGCTGGTGATGGCCGCGCTGGCGATGGTCGTCGCGGTCTGGATCGGCTACAACTGAGAAAAGCGCATTCCAGACCAGGTCATTGCTCGAAGCCGTTGGAAAAGATCACGTCGATTTCGCAGCTCTGAACCAGCACATCGTCGACCAGCCAGTCCTCCTGCGCGACGAGTACGTCCGTACCGAGCCGGAAGCGGAAGCGCAGGTTGCGTCCGCCCAGGCCGTCGAGATCGACCACGGTGCGTGTCCATGGCTGGATGCCGCACCAGCCCGGAAGCCCCTCGAGCACGTTGTCGCCGCCGAACTCGATTGTCGCGACATAGGGATTGTCCAGGATATCGCTGCTCTCGAACCGGATCCAGGTCTGACCGTCATCGTCCGAATATTCCACAATCGCGCCGTCGTAGCAACCCGACTGGCTTTCCTCGATGCTGAAGTCGGAAAAGAACTGCAGGGTCGGCGAGGACACCCCGTCGGGCAGAACAATGCCGGGCGAGACCAGCCGCTGGTCACTCGGCTGGGCAACCGAAGCTGCCTGCCAGGCCGACTCCGGGCTATTGGCATCGACGTCTTGCAGGTTCCACGTATCGGGGCCTACCGGCGCCGCGTGGGTCCAGCCATTCTCGCCGGATTCCATGTCGTCGGCAAAATATTCGATCGCCACGGTACCGACCCCGCACGCGCCCGGTGCCAGCGCCGTCGTGAAGGATGCCGCTGTCGTCGACCCGGCGCCGCACTGGTTGAGCGGCGAGACGCGCCAGAAATAATCTGTGAGCGAGTCGAGCTCGAACGGCAACTGGAACGCGGTTTCATCGACGGTCTCGGAGACCAGAATGTCGCTGAAGCCAGAGTCCGTGGCCAGTTCGAACAGATAGCTGTTGGCCTGATCGGATGCGTCCCATTCGAATACAGGCTGAAACGGGATACCGACCGCGGCATCGAGAGGACTCTGAAGCGTGGACGCCGACGGCACGATATCGGCGACCGCTACGGATAAGGCCACCGTTTGCGATCCCGCGCCGGTCGCAGTGCCTTTGATACTGACCGGGTAAACGCCTGCCGATGTTGTCGACAAGGCCGTAATCCCCGCGATCGCCGCCGCTGGCGGATCTGCAGGCATCACGGTGTCCGGAGTGATGCTGCCGGTAAAGTCGATCGACAGCGCCGGGTCGAATGCCAGCGAAACGTCGCCGCCGAACCCCTGCAGACTGCCGATCTCGAGCGTGATATCGGGCAGCACGTCGTCACCTCCAAGAACGCAGGCCTGGAGTTCGGCCGGATCGACGCTGAGGATGAAATTTGGCTCGCCGCAAGTCTCGAACCGGAATTTGCCGATCCGTGTGTTCCACTGGCTGGCGGGGTTGTATTCGCCGGTGAACCAGAACGTGCACTCGTCGACCGGATCGACATTCATCGAGGAATAGTCGCCGTAGCGGTTCGAGGGATTCGGCGCCGCGCCCACTGCCAGCGACACCTCGGCAACCGGCATTGTATCCAGCGGATCCGAAAGCAGGCGTCCCGTGTATCGCAGGCCGGGGAAAACGGCGGTCGCATCGGAAACGTTGTAGCCGACAGCGATGTTACCGCTGCCGTCCATCGCGATCGAGGGCATCCAGCGGTGAACGTCGTCGGGGGATATGGTCCCTTGCTGATGCATCGTCCAGCCGGTGCCGGCGTCGCGCAGTTCTGCCCAGCGCACACCGTGCAAGTCATTCGCGCCGCCTGCAACGTCAGTAACCCAGCTTCCGACGATGACCTGGTGGGTGCCGAAGTTGCGGTACTGGGCGCGCCACATCACCGGTTCGCGCAAAGGATCGAGCCGGGTAGTCGAGCCAGGTTGGGGCACACAGGAAAACGAGAACAGCCCGCACAGATCGGATTCGAAATCGGCCACGCCGATGTTGGTGGGCCCCGAAAACGTGCTGTTGCCCGGGTTGTCCCAGTCCACGCTGAATGACCAGAGTTCGACGAAATCGAGTGACGGATCCGCGCTCACAGCGTTGTGCACCTCGTCGTCGCGGTGGCGCAGAAACAGCCCCGGAGTGCCAGGGGGCGGCGGCAGAACGCCATCCCAGTCAGCCGGCTGAAGCATCTGGAATCCGAAACCGGCCAAGCCGGGGACTTCAAACACCTGCGTCGGACGCGTCGTCAGGCCCTGGAGCATGCTTTCGCGATCCAATGCGTACACGGTCCGGCCGGGACCGGGGCGAGTGGCGCCATCCTCGTTGGCGCCGATGTAATAGGCATCGGGCCAGACCCCGTATTTCGGGTAATCGGGAAGAGCACCGGAATCGGAAAAGAATTCGTAGATGTACCAGAGACCTGCGGTGGGATCGGCAGTCTGACTGATGTAGACGCAAAAGGACCGGTCGGTGAACTCGGACAGAAACCAGCGTCCCGGCGGCTCGCCGACACCATTGTCGACGGCAGCGTCGAACATCACGATCGGGTCACCCTTTCCCGAGGCGCAACCCCCCCCCGAGAAGGTTGCCAGGCTTTCCAGCGTAAAATTCGCCTCCTCGACACCGCTGGTCTTGTCCAGTATCAGTACGCGCGTGGCGCTGCCGTTGATCAGCTGAACGTAATAATCATTTCCGACATCGCCAACGGTATCGGGCGGATTGACGCCGGTGAAGCCGACACCGTCCTGGCTGATGAGTGGCGTATCGAAAGCGCGTCCGCCGCTGCGAGTCGGCGTCCGGTTGCCAAGCGCCCGCAGTGGATCGCCGCCAGAGGGTTGCAGCGCGGTGACCGGCGGGACGTAATCCGCGGGTACGCCCTTGCGCTGGGGAATTTCCTTGATCGGGTCGCCCGGCCGCCAGGCTTCGGGCCTGGGCAGACTGCTCAAGTCGACGCGGACCTCGGCAGGAGTGACGCCGGTATCGAACAGACCTGCGCCACGCAGCACGATCTGTTCGGCGGAGACGTTTGTGACCCAGCCTGCAAACAAAAGGCTTGCAGACAATACCAGTCTGAAACGCGTCCTTTTCTTGGTCAAGTAATGTGCCCTCCGGGCTGGCTGGGAAATGCCTTAATCGAAGCCATCATTGCTATCGGTGACCCTCGACCACGAGCCGGACCGGCGCATGATCGGTCTGGATGGCAAGCGCGTCGGCTCCGGCATGGTAAGCGAATACCGTCGCCCTGCCGTCCCGGCTCCGGCTCTGCAGCAGCGCCAGCGAATCCGTGGTCACCGCGGCGCCGGACACTACCCGGAATTTCAGCACCGCATGCGAGCTGACAAGAACATCGACCGGGGCGCTGCTGGTCTGAATTCGTCCCCCGGCGAGCTTTCGATCGCGCGGCGGGTTGTAAGTGACATGACCATCGATAACTTCAACGTCGACAGGACCCGCCGTGCGCAGGTTGATGTTGCCGGCATCGGCCCGGATACGCACCGGATATGTGGCCGCATGCATGGTGAAATCGCCACGGGCCATTTCGACATCCAGCCCCGCCTTGTCCGGCAGCGCAACCACGACATCCACTCGTAAAAGCGCCGCGGCTTGCTCCGCGGCGACCACTTCGAAGACAGGGCCTCGGTCGCCGTCGCGCGTCCGGACACTGGCCGGGATGCCGTCCCTTGACGTTGACTGCACGGTTGCCCTGAGCATTCCGTCGGCCGCATCGGGGATAGCGCGAATCCTGACGTTGCCGAACGGATTGACGATTCGCACAGTCTCGCCGCGAATGCTTTTCACCGCCTGATCGATCTGGTGAATTTCGCCAAACCCGGCCGGCTCGGGCTGTGCATGGACCGAACTGAATAGCAGGACCAAGGCAGCCAGCGCCGAACCCGCGCCAGGCCGGCAAATCAATTCAATCCGGCAAAGTCCCACGGAGGCAGCACCTGCACGGCCGGACCGTGCATGCCGTGAACACGGCATCAGTCGACGTACAGCGAACTGACCGATTCGCCTTCCGCCATCCGGCGAATCGTCTCGGCCAGCATCTGGGCTACGGACAACTGCCGGATACGGCCGCAGTCGCGGGCTTCCTGGCTGAGCGGGATGGTGTCGGTCACGACGATTTCGTCGATGCGGGAATTGGTGATGTTCTCGATCGCCCGGCCCGACAGGATCGGATGCACGCAATAGGCCACGACCTGGCGCGCGCCGGCGTCCTTGAGCGCGCCGGCGCCGGCGCAAAGCGTACCGGCGGTATCGATCATGTCGTCGACCAGCACGCAGGTCTTGTCGGTGACGTCGCCGATCAGGTTCATCACGGTGGCCTCGTTGGCCCGCGGACGGCGCTTGTCGATGATGGCGAGGTCGGCGTCCAGCCGCTTGGCGATGGCGCGCGCGCGCACCACGCCGCCGACGTCGGGCGAGACCACGATCATGTTGTCGTCGCCGTAGTGCTTCCAGATGTCGGCCAGCGTCAGCGGGGAGGCGTAGACGTTATCGACCGGGATGTCGAAAAAACCCTGGATCTGATCGGCATGCAGATCGACGGTGACCACCCGGTCGGTCCCGACCACGCCGATCATCTTGGCCGCGACCTTCGCCGTGATGGGCACCCGGCTGGAACGCGGGCGGCGATCCTGGCGCGCATAACCGAAATACGGCACGATGACGGTCACGCGACCGGCCGAAGCACGCTTGAGCGCGTCGATCATGACCAGCAGTTCCATGAAATTCTCGGCCGCCGGCTGACAGGTGGGCTGGATCACGAATATGTCCCGGGCGCGAACATTCTCGACGATCTCGACCATGACCTCGCCGTCGCTGAAGCGCCCCACGTTCGCCTTGCCCATCGGCACTCCCAGGTGCCCGGCAATCGCGTGGGCCAGCTCCGGGTTCGCATTCCCGGTGAAAATCATCATGGAGGGTGTGCTCACGGCCGGCGTCCATCCTGCTTGGGAAATTTGAATACGAGTGTCAAAAACTATCGGCAAAGATGGCTGGGACGGCAGGACTCGAACCTGCGAATGCGGGGATCAAAACCCCGTGCCTTAACCAACTTGGCGACGTCCCAGTCGATTGCGCAGTTCACCCCGGCGAAACGATCGCGCCGCAGCGAACTGGAATTATAACGATTAGGGCGCCCCCGTTGGTAGGCTATGGGACGTTGATGCTAGATCCGGTGCGCTGGCAACTCGCTTTTCAGCGGTTCGCAGGCATGCCGCCCGGCTCGAATCGCCAACCCGAAAGCGCCGCGCGCACACGGTAAGGTGGATTTTCCGCAGTCACGCGCGCCGGTAGCAGTACGCCGTCGCCGCCCAGCTGGGTCCAGCGGTCGAAATTCAGCCGCCATCCGGCCCACTCGAGCGCTTGCAGCACGCCGTCCTCCGCGTAACGTGTCCGGGCGCCTGCCGGCGCCGGCAGCCCGCGCAACCATTCGCTCATCCAGCGCACCGGAATCGGCCAACCCACCGCGCGTTCCACCAGCAGATCCGGATCCGGCCCCTGCAAGCGACCGATATCCGAGCCGGTCAGCGTAGACCCGGTGGGCGTCATTTCGAGTCGCCACTGGCGCCCGCCGGCAACCGTTCTGAGCAGCACCACATGATTTACCCCGTCTGCGGTCCAGGTCATCGAGAGGCTGCCGCCGCGTTCACCGTCCGACAATCCCAGCCGGCCGCTCACCGACCACTGCGGGTGCGTGCTGAACCAGACCTGACGCTCGGCGAGCCAGGCGCCCTCGGGGCGCGGCTCGCGTAGTGCGCATCCCGTGGTGAGCAGCGCCAGCGACAACGCGGTCAAGGCCGTTGCGCGCACGTGCATCAATCCAGCCCGATCCGCTGCAGCATGGCGTCGTAGACTGAATCGCCCGCCATTTCATCGCGGGTGCGGACCACCCATGCGCGTGCCTCGTCTCGACGATCCAGCGTCCAAAGCGCTTCGACCAGGTGCGCGACGATTTCGGGATGGGGCTCGGCCTCGGCCGCGTCGCGCAGGTAGGGAAGGCCTTCCTCGGCACGCCCCAGCTTGAACAGCACCCAGCCCATGGAATCGAGGATGGCTGGATTTTCCGGTTCCAGGGCCAATGCGGTCTCTATCAGGCGCAGCGCCTCGCGCTGGCGATCAGTGCGGTCCGAAAGCGTGTAGCCGAGTGCGTTGAGCGCCACCGCATTCTCGGGATCGCCCTGGATGATGGTTCGCAGGTCCTGCTCGGCCAGCGCCAGCTGTTCCTCATTCACCGCAGCCATGGCGCGTGCATATAAAAGAGCGGTACTTCCGGGGAGCTGCGTCAACGCTTCGCTGAGCAGCTCCAGCGTCTGCGCGTTATTGCCACTTTCGGCCAGTATCTGGCCCTCGATCAACCAGGCCTGCTCGGTAATCTCCGGCTGCGGACTGCGCCGCACCTCGGCCAGAACGGCTCTCGCTTGCGCCAGGTCGCCGCGCGCGGCGAGCAAGATCGCCCGCCGCAGATCGGCGCGCTGCTTCAGCGCGCCGTCAACGCGCGAATACCATTCGATCGCCTCGTCGCCCATTTCCAGGATTTCGGCGAGCACCCCGGTCAGCCATGCATGCCTGGCCCCGGCTTCGGCGGGTGCCAGCGACGCCATGCGTTGCCAGGTTGCGCCGGCGGCTGCGATTCGGCCCAGATCCTGCTGGACCACGCCTCGGGTATATAGGATTTCGGTATCCTCGGGCAATCTTGCCAGAACGGCGAGCGCTTCTTCACCGCGTCCCAGCTCTCGCAACAGCTCCACCTCGGCAATCGCCGCAACTCGATTTTCCGGCGCAAATTCGCCTGCCAGGCGGAAATATTCCAGCGCCAGCTCGGGGTCGGAACGGGTTCGGGCGATCTGCGCCGCCCAGCTTGCGCGCTCGTAATCGGGTTTGATACGCAAGGCCTGCCGGGCCAGTTCGAACGCCTGCTGCGGTTGTTCGAGCTGCCAGGCAAGACGACTTCGCAGGTAATCGTCGAAACCGGGCTCGAAACCTTCTGCCTGCGTGATGAGACGTTCGAGCGCAGCACTCGCGACGTCGCTGGAACCCGCGGTTGCCAGCAGCGCCGCGGCCGCATCCCAATCCATAGGATTGCCTATGCCCACCAGTCGGGTCTGCAACAATTCAACCGCACGATCGACCCGCTGCTGGCGCAGGGCCGCGATCGTGGCGAACTGCGCCGCCTGCTGCGATTCGGGCTGCAAAGCCATCCAGCGAGCGGCAGCAATGGTCGCAGTGGGCCAGTCGTCTATGGCCGAAGCCAGTTGGGCCGCCTGGCGGGCCACTGTCGGATCGCTGGTCGTTTCCAGCGCCTGCATCAGCAGATCGACCGCATAACGGTACTCGCCCGCCTCGGCGGCGGCCCGCGCGTCGGCAACGACAGCTGCGTTCTCGGCAGCCTCTCCCGGATCGGCGGAATCAACTGTCGCCGCGCATCCCGAGAGCAACGCGGCTATCATTACGCCCATGATTGCCGCGGTCACAAAACTGATCTTGGGCAAAACTATCTTGAATTGCTTTGCATAAGCTAGGACAATGTCGGGTTTGTCCGTTTCTGGTTCATTCATGTCGGTATTTGCTCTTGGGCTGAGTCACCAAACCGCGCCGGTCGCGATCCGGGAGCGGCTTGCGTTTGCGCCGGAAAGGCTCGGTGATGCGCTTGGTTCCATGCATGCCGTTCCCGGCATACGTGAATGTGCGATCGTGAGCACCTGCAACCGAACCGAACTCTATGCCAGCGGCGAGCACGCTAGCATAACGGCGTTGCAGGAATGGATGCACGACTGGCACGGTGCGCGCCGGGGCGAATTCCGGGAATACCTGTTCACCCTGCAGCAGCGCATGGCGGTCGTTCATCTGCTCAAGGTCACGTCGGGCATGGATTCGATGGTGCTCGGCGAGCCGCAGGTCGTCGGGCAGGTCAAGCAGGCCTGGAACTCGGCGCAGGAACACCAGACCCTGGGCACCATTCTGGACCGCCTTTTTCAGCATTCGTTCCAGACATCCAAGCTGGTGCGCTCGGAAACCGGCATTGGACACAACCCGGTGACCCTGCCGTTCGCCGCACTGAAGCTGGCACATCAGATCTTTGGGGACGTCAACCGTCTTTCGGCGCTGATGATCGGTGCCGGCGAAATGATCGAGGACTGCGCCCGGCATTTCAGCGGCCAGGGCATACGCGCCATGACCATCTGCAACCGCAGTCCGGAGCGCGCAAAGCTGCTGGCCGAGCAGTTCAACGCGAAGCCCATGGGTCTGGACGGACTGCGCGAAACGCTGGCCGACCACGACATGGTCATCGCCTGCACCGGCAGCTCGACGCCACTGGTCGACAAGGACATGATTCGCGAGGCGCTGTCGCGGCGGCGAAATCAGCCGATGTTCGTACTCGACCTTTCAGTGCCGCGAAACGTCGACCCCCGGGTGGGTGAACTGGGCGACGTTTATCTGTATACCGTCGACGATCTGCGCGAAATCGCGGAGCACGGCCACCGCAAGCGCACCGAAGCGCTGGATGCCGCCACCCGAATCGTCGACGGCCAGGCTGAGGCCTTCGACCGCTGGCTCAACCTGCACGCAGCCGGTCAAACGCTCAAGTCGCTGCGGCAAAGGGCTTTCGTCGAACGCGACAAGTTGCTGGATCAGGCCCGCCGCGAGCTGGCTGCCGGGCGCGAGGCCGACGACGTACTGGCGCGCTTTGGCCACCGACTCACCAACCGGTTGCTCCACGCGCCCAGCATGCAGCTTCGGCGGGCGGCCGAAATCACCGACGAGGAGTTGATGGCAGCCGCGCGCAAACTGCTGCTGGACGATCCGTCGTGACCCCCGGACTGCAGCGCCGCCTGGAACAGGCCGTCGAACGCTTCGAGGAAATCGAGCGGCTGCTGGCCGAGCCCGAGCTTGCAGACGATCCACGACGATTCACGGCCCTTTCGCGCGAGTATTCCGACCTCCAGGCCATCGTCGAGACCTGGCGGGAAATCGAGCGGCTGGACGAGCGCGAATCCGAAGCGCGGGAGATGGCCGCGGAAAGCGACGGCGACATGCGCAAGATGGCGATCGATGAATTGAGCGAAATCGAGACCGAGCGCGAGCGACTGGACCGGCAGCTTCAGCGCCTGATCGTTCCGCCAGATCCGAACGACCGCAAGAACCTGTTCATTGAAATCCGTGCCGGCACCGGCGGCCAGGAAGCCGCGCTGTTCGCTGGCGACCTGTTCAGGATGTACGGCCGCTACGCGGAGTCGCAAGGCTGGCGAATCGAAATCCTGTCCGGCCAGCAGGGCGAGGCCGGCGGCTGGCGCGAGCTGATCGCGCGGGTCATTGGCAATGGCGCGTATTCGAAGCTCAAGTTCGAATCGGGCACGCATCGAGTACAGCGCGTACCGGCCACCGAATCCCAGGGCCGGATCCATACCTCGGCCTGCACCGTCGCGATCCTGCCGGAAGTCGACGAGGTCGACGAGATCAAGGTCGACCCCAGCGATCTTCGCATCGATACCTATCGCTCTTCCGGCGCCGGCGGTCAGCACGTCAACACCACCGACTCGGCGATCCGCATCACCCATTTGCCCTCCGGCATCGTGGTCGAATGCCAGGACGAGCGATCGCAGCACAAGAACAAGGCGCGCGCCATGAGCCTGCTCAGCGCAAGGCTTCTCGAAGCGGAACGCAGCCAGCAGCAATCGGAACAGGCGGCCAACCGAAAGCTGCAAGTCGGTTCGGGCGACCGTTCCGAGCGCATTCGTACCTACAACTTCCCGCAGGGCCGGGTCACCGATCACCGCATCGGCCTGACGCTGTACGACCTGGACAACATTCTCGAGGGCGAACTCGAAGAGCTCATCGAACCGTTGACGGAAGCGCACCAGGCGGATTTGCTGGCCGAACTCGGCTGACGGCACCCTTGCCGGGCGCGACCGCGTCTGAATCAAATTCAACTTCTAAAACCATTTCGCCACGCGATGGTGAGGGCACCGGGCCGGGTGCGGCGGCCTGTAAGTCCAATTCAACTTCTAAAACCGTTTCGCCACGCGCTGCGCGCTTGCTGGCGACCGACTTTTCACAAGCGCCTGAAAAGTAGGCAAAAGCGCTTTTTACAGACGGCAGAGGGTTGCGGTGCGGGTTGATGCAGCGGGTGGTTAGGTGTTTGATCACGTTGCTCGCTGGAGATCTTCTTGTCCGCTCGTCATGTTCCGCTTTGGCGCCCGGGCGATGACTGGATTACGGCTTCGATGGTTGTCGGAGCGGGGTCGTGACGATCGCGGGGCGTTGTGCGGATCGGTGGATGCTGAAGCGGGTTTCAAATTGGGATGGTAAGTGGGGTCGGTGGCCTGGCCGGCCCCTTGATGGTAGAGCCGAAAACGTCTCTTTCCGTAGGTCGCGGTCGCATCCGCGACGGGATGCCTGTATCGACCCTTTGCATCGAGGATGCCATCCCGACCTACGAACGCCGACAGGGGTGGGTTCGCCATGGCCGGCACCGGGCAGGAACACGGACCGCAACCAGGCCCGAATCCCGCTCACCGCACCGGAACTGGGACCCGCTTCAGCATCCCCAGCCCATCAGGATTGGCACGATCGAGACAACCCCGCTCCGATAATGATCAAAGCCGGAATCACGTCGCCGCCCTTAAGCCGGGCGAAACGGGTTTGAAGTCAAAGCCAGCCAAAGGAAATTGAATCACGTGGCGAACAGATCAAAAGCTCCGCACTTCCTTGATCAGATCGTAAGCCTTGCGAATTTCTCGGGTCTTTTCTTCGGCCATCGGCCGCATGCTTTCGGGCATGCCGCGCGATGCCAGCTTGTCGGGATGATGCTGGCTCATCAGCCGGCGGTAGGCTTTCTTGACCTCCGCATCACCGGCTTGCGAATCCACGCCCAAGGCTGCATAAGCGTCGGCCAGACGGGCCGGGGCGCTCGTTGCCGGGTCACCGTCGTTCGCGGTCGCCCCCCTGAGCATCGCTTCGATGCGGTCGACGTCGGCGTCCGACAAGCCCAGCCCGCGCGCGACCCGGAGCAGAAGCGCGTGCTCCCCGGGGTGGATGACGCCGTCGGCTGCGATGGCCGAAAGCTGGATCTGCAGAAACAGCTGAAGCAGCGCAGGACTGCGCCCGCCCAAGGCCCGCAATCGGGCCAACTCGGAATCGAGATCAAAATCCGGCGCCTTGCCGCGATTGAAAGCCGCCTTCGCCGACCGACGTTGCCCGTCGCCGGGCGCAACACGGTGAATGAACGCCTCGGCAACCCGGATCTCGTCGTCGCTGACGCGCCCGTCGGCCTTGCACAGGGCGCCCATGACGGCAAAAGTGGAATCGATGAACTGGGCCCGAACCGCCGCCAGACCGCGACCGAAAAGCACCGTCAGCAGGTAGTGGCCCGCCACGCCGCCGACGACTGCGCCCAGCACGGCACCGGCAACGCCGCCGGCGACCAGGCCCAGCAGGCCGCCAATCAGGATGAACAGGAACATGGCGGGATGATACGCAAGCTCGTGTTTGATCGGTGGTTGGCGTGCCGGTGGGGCAGCTTTCGGCTGCAGCTGTATACCCACATGTTGTCGGCAAGTTCAAATCCAAGCTCATTTAGGCCTGCGGTGATGAGGGCAAACTGGCTGTGTGCAGCAGCTTTTAAATGCTGCCGCATGCGGTCTGGTGTTCTCACCATCGCGGGGCGAAATGAATTTGAAGTTCGAAATCGACTGTTAGGACCTGCGAGTCCGACGCCCGAGATCAGAAGTCCGGCTTCAAGGGCCACCCTGCCGGCCCCGGGGCATCCTCACCACCTGGCCGTCGTCGGCCGGCTCATCCGCCAGGCTTGCGAAACAGGAAGGTAAACCGATCGGTATTCCCGGTGACCGTCTTGCGCCCGACCTCATAGCGAAGCTCGTCGTCCAGACGGTAATGCAGATCGGCAAAATTCTCGAATTCGAAACCGGCGGCCTGGATTTCCTTGATCATCAGCACCGGGTCGACGCGCCGGCGGTTTTCGGGTTCGTCTGGCTGCATGTGGCGGCGGGTATGGTCGACCACACCGTAGACGCCGCCGGGCCTGAGCGCAGCGAATGCGGCCCGGTTCATGCTGTCGCGACCTTCGGCGCTGAGATTGTGCAGATTGCGGAACGTCAGCACTGCATCGACGTTGTCAACGCCCAGGTCGAACGGCTTTATCGATGTCAGTCCCGAATCCTCATCGCGCTCGATCTCGAGCTCGGGCTCCAGAACCTCGATTCGGTCGAACGGCGCGGTGCCGAAGAAATCGGCGTCAGCCACTCTACCGGCGCCGATGGAGACGTAGAGCTTCCCCTGGTCGCGCAGCGCCGGCGCAAGCAGCTTCGTATACCAGCCGCCGCCGGGAATCAGCTCGACAACCGTCATGTTTTCGTCCAGGCCGAAGAAATCCAGCGTCTCCACCGGCAGCCGGTTGGCGTCGCGCTCGCGCTCGGCCTCGCTTCGCGCCTCGGATTCCATTGCCGTTCGAATCGATTGCAGGAACGGTCGCTCCTGATCGGTCTCATCCTGCGCCACGGCGGGCAGTGCCATCAGCAGCGCCACGGCTAGCATCAACTTGTTCATTCTTCAATTCTCCGATTGTGTTGGCAAATGCCTTTCTTCGTGTCCGGCTTTCGACTTCTGGCGGCCTCACGCAATCAAGCGTTGGGCTGCGGCATCAGTTTGCGCATGGTGCGCATCAGGATGCGGAAATAAAGTGAAGGGAACCATCGCTTGAGGCGGTATTGCCAGCGCGTCTCGGAATGGGTCAGCAGCAGGAACCTGGGTTTCTGCGTGGCCTGGTAGACGGTCTCGGCCACGTCTTCGGCCGAAATGCCGGAGTGTTCCATCCAGCGCTGCACGCGCTTGGCATAGCTGTCGTCGGGCGCGCGCATCGAATCGGTGAGCGCGGTCTTGACGAACGCCGGACAGAGCACCGAGACTTCGACGCCGCAGGGCGCGAGTTCGGCGCGAAGCATTTCCGACATCGAGACCACCGCGGCCTTGGCGGTGCCGTAGGACGCGATTCCAGGGGCGGCGGCCAGCCCGGCCCAGGACGCCACGTTGACGATGTGACCGAAGCCCTGTTCACGAAATCGTCCGACGAAGTGGTGGCAGCCGCGCACCACGCCCATCAGGTTGATCTCCAGCACCCATTCCCAGTCTTCCAGCGGCGTCTCGCCCAGCATGCCGCCGGTCGCGACCCCGGCGTTGTTGACCAGCAGATCGATGCGCCCGTATTGATCGTCGACGAAATCCGCCAGCGCTTCCCATTGCACTGATTCGGTCACGTCCAGTGCCCGTGCGGCGTGTCCGGACCCGGTCAGGCCCGAGGCCACGGTTTCGGCGCGGTCGGGGTGCTGGTCTGTCACGATCACGCGCCAACCCGCCCGGGCAAAGCGATTCGCCATCGCGGCGCCGAGACCGGACCCGGCGCCGGTGATCAATGCGACCGGAGTGGTGTCTGATTGCATGGACAAGCTTCCTGAAAAACGAGCGGCCAGCATAATCGATCCGCAATGACCCCGGTTCGTTTGCAGGCCGCCGTTAAAATAGGCGGCCCTGACCGCTGCGAACCTGTCGATGCCTCAACCGTTTTCCGTTCTCAATCCACCGCGCGCCGAGTCCGGCGAGGGCCAGCAGTGGCCGCTGCTGGAAGACCTGGCGCTTGCGCTGGCGATAAGCGGATACGCCCGGCGGCGCGGCGGGCCGGTGCTGGTGGCGGCTGCCGACGGCTATTCGGCGCGGCGGCTCAGGGACGACATCAATCACCTGGGCGGACCGCGGGCCGACCTGTTCCCGGACCTGGAAATCCTGCCCTACGATCTTTACTCGCCCCATCCGGACCTGGTTTCCCGTCGGCTGGAGGTTCTTGCCGGCCTGCCGGATCGCCGGGACGGCGTGATCATCGCGCCGATCAACGCGCTGATGCAGCGGCTTGCGCCGACCGGGTTTCTGGCCGGGCGCAGCGTCGGCTTCAAGGTGGGCGAGGAACTCGACCTCGGCCGGTTCCGGGAACGCCTGTTCGACGCCGGCTACGAGGGCTGTGACCAGGTCTGGCAGCCCGGCCAGTTCGCGGTACGCGGCGCCGTGTTCGATCTCTGGCCGATGGGCATGCCGGTGCCGTTTCGCATCGAGCTGTTCGATACGGATATCGAATCGATTCGCTCGTTCGACCCTGAAACCCAGCGCTCCATCGACAAGCTCGACCACGTCGAACTGCTGCCGGGTCGCGAATACCCGTTCGATGAAAACGCGCGCAACGAATTCCGGCGCCGCTTCCGCAATCGCTTCGAGGTCGACCTCAGGCGCGCCCTGCCCTACCAGGAAGTCGGTGAAGGTCAGCACGGCCAGGGGCTGGAACAGTACCTGCCGCTGTTCTTCGACCAGACCGCCAGCCTGCTCGACTATCTTCCCCGCGAGCACCGACTGGTGCTGCTGTCCGGGTGCGACGAGGCCGCCGGCGAATTCGCCGAGCAGGTGAGACAAAGATATGAACAGCGCACAGGCGATCGCGAGCGGCCGCCGCTCAACCCCGAAGAGCTGTACCTGGACGCGGGCGATCTGCTGAGCGCGCTCAAGAAAGACGCGGCGGTGCGCGTGTCCCGGCGCCAGCCGGCCGCTGCCACTTTCAGCGCGCCCGAAGCGCTGGACCTGGATCACGCACCCGAGCAGGCCGCCCAGCGCCTGCTCGACGCGCCGGGGCGGATACTGCTGGCCGCCGATACGGCGGGACGACGCGAACTGATCGCGGCCAATCTGAAGCGCTACGGCGTCAAGCCGCGGCTGTTGGAATCGTGGGCCGCCTTCACCAGCGGCGACGACCGGCTTGCGCTGGCGGTATTGCCGTTATCCGGCGGCTGCAGCCTGCCGGATGAAGGCGTCACCATTCTCACCGAATCGGAGCTGTTCCCGGGCCACACCCGCACCCGCCGGCGCGACCGGAAAAGCGGTCAGGATCCGGAGAGCATCGTGCGCAGCCTGGCCGACCTGCAGCCCGGCGCGCTGGTGGTGCACCTGGAACACGGCATCGGGCGCTACCTGGGCCTGGAAGTGCTCGATGTCGGCGACACGCACGGCGAATTCCTGACCCTGGGATATGCCGATGGCGACAAGCTCTATGTACCGGTCACCGATCTGCACCTGGTCAGCCGTTACACCGGCGCCGATCCCGATGCGGTCATGCTCAACCGGCTGAGCTCGGACAAGTGGAAGAAAACCCGGCGCAAGGCGGCCGAGAAGGTGCGCGACGTGGCCGCCGAACTGCTCAACGTGCAGGCCCGCCGGGCGGCGCGGCAAGGCCACGCGTTCTCGTTTGATGAGAGCATGTACGCGCGCTTCGCCGCCGGCTTCGAGTTCGAGGAAACAGAAGATCAACAGGACGCCATCGACGCGGTGCTGTCCGATCTGAAGGCGGGCACGCCGATGGACCGGGTGGTGTGCGGCGATGTCGGCTTCGGCAAGACAGAAGTTGCGCTGCGCGCGGCGTTCGCGGTGGTCGACGGCGGGCGCCAGGTGGTGATGCTGGCGCCGACAACCCTGCTGGCCGAGCAGCACTACCGCACGTTTGCCGACCGTTTCGCCGACTGGCCGGTCAAGGTCGGATTGCTGTCGCGTACCGGCGGCAAGAAGGAAAGCGACCGAACGCTGGCAGGCCTCGCCGACGGCACCATCGACATCGTTATCGGCACCCACCGACTGCTGCAATCGGACGTCAAGTTCGGCAACCTCGGGCTGGTCGTGGTCGACGAGGAACAGCGCTTCGGCGTTCGGCAGAAAGAACAGTTGAAGCGCCTGCGCGCCGAGGTCGACCTGCTGACCCTGACCGCAACGCCGATTCCGCGCACGCTGAACATGTCCATGACCGGCTTGCGCGAGCTTTCCATCATCGCCACGCCGCCGTCCCGGCGCATGGCGGTCAAGACCTTCGTTTCCGAATGGGATACGGCCACCATACGCGACGCCGGCAACCGCGAATTCCAGCGCGGCGGCCAGGTCTATTTTCTGCACAACGATGTGCGCACCCAGCCGCGCATGGCCGAGGACCTGGCAAAACTCTTCCCGCGGGCGCGGATCGGGATTGCCAACGGCCAGATGCCGCCCGGCGAGATGGAGCGCACCATGCGCGACTTCTACCATCGTCGCATCAATCTGCTGGTGGCCAGCACCATCATCGAAAACGGCATCGACGTGCCGACCGCCAACACCATCATCATCAACCGCGCCGACAAGTTCGGCCTGGCCCAGCTGCACCAGCTGCGCGGACGGGTCGGACGCTCGCACCACCTGGCCTACGCCTACCTGGTGACGCCGCCGTGGAAAGCGATGACCACAGACGCGCGCAAGCGGCTGGAGGCGATCCAGTCGCTGCAGGAGCTCGGCGCGGGCTTCACGCTGGCCACCCACGACCTGGAAATCCGCGGCGCCGGGGAACTGCTGGGCGAGGACCAGTCCGGACAGATCGAGGCGATCGGCTTCCAGCTCTATTCCGAACTCCTCAACCGCACCGTCGAGGCACTCAAGGCCGGCGTCGAACCGGACCTGGACGAGCCCGTTGACGTATCTTCCGAGGTCGACCTGCACACCACCGCGATGATCCCGGCCGGCTACCTGCCCGACGTACACCAGCGCCTGGTGCTTTACAAGCGGATAGCGCAGGCTCGCACCGGCAAGGAACTCCACGAACTGCAGGTCGAGATGATCGACCGCTTCGGCCTGCTGCCGGAGGAGATCAAGAATCTTTTCGTCGCGGCCACCCTGCGGCTGGAAGCGCGTACGCTGGGCATTCGCAAGCTCGAAGTCGGCCCGGCCGGCGGGCGCATCGAATTCCTGCCCAAACCCGACATCGACATGGCCGAGATGATCCGGATGATTCAGAAAGAGGCTCACACCTATTCCCTGCCCGCCCAGGACCGCTTGCGGGTCCAGGGCGAATTCGAGCGGCTGGAGGACAGGATCGCGGTGGCCGAGAATCTGCTCGAGCGCCTGGGTCCGAAGCCCCGTGACAATAATGCCCCGGGCGTCGCGGTAGCCCGGGCAGAGACAAGCTAAACTTCCTGCCATGAGAATTGCCATAGACAAGGGTGTTGCCGGCCTGGCGTTGCTGCTCGCCGCAACCTCGCTTTTTGCCCAGCAGTCGGCAACGGGGGAATCGGACGCGATCGAGTATCCGCCCGTCTACAGGGTCGAGGTCATTGTTTTCAGCCATGCCGATGGTCGATCTGACCGGATCCGCAGCGCGGCGTCCATGGATTTCACCGATCAGCTGGACCCTTTGCTGCTCGCCCGGGCCAATGACTTGGCCGAAAGCCGGCTGGCCGATCTTGCCGTCGCATTGCCGGTGGCCCGGATTCCGGGAAAAATCGACGAGACCACGCCCGGGCTCGAAACCGACGGACAGATCCTGCGTCCGATTCCGCCCGTGTATTCGGCGCTTGGCGACCTGTCGCGACCGATTCAGCGCGCGATGGACCGCCTCCTCGACGCGCCGGAATACGAGCCGCTGATGGCACGGGCGTGGATTCAGTTGGCCCCGCGCGGCCGGCCCACCGCAGCCCTGCGCATTCACAACCAGACCGTGGTCGACCTGATCGAGCCCGACGACGACCAGAGTCTGGTGCCCGTGGCGCATGTGCTGCCGTTCGGTCCGCTGGTGGAAACGCCGCCGCCGGCGCTGGATATCTACCAACTCGACGGCACGCTGCGACTGCGCCAGCGCCAGTTCCTGCATCTGGACCTTGACCTTGTCTGGCAGACGCAGGCCCAGGCTCTGGCCGATCGCAGCATCCCCACAGGCGGTCAGAGCGCCGTAACGAACGATCTGCAAGCGACCGGAAGCGACTGGCTGCTGCACCGGCTGCAACAGTCCCGAATCGTCGAGCCGGGCCGGCTCGAGTATTTCGACTCCAGCCTGTTCGGCGTGCTGGTGAGAATCGAGCGCTTCGCGCAGGTCGTGCCCGAAATCGAAATTCCGGAGCCCGAGCCGGCAGCGACCGACGCAAATTTGCCGAAATCGCCGGAAACGGTCGACCCGGTCACGAATTCCGGCGGTTGACGGTATCATTGCCGTCCGGCACTCAAGCTCTAGATGCTCTCCCCCATGAACTCCAACGCCCTGACCGCACTATCGCCACTGGACGGCCGTTACGCCCAGCGGCTGGCGCCGCTTGCCCGGCTGTTTTCCGAAGCCGGCCTGATCCGGCAGCGCGTGCGGGTGGAACTGGCGTGGTTCCGCCACCTGGCCGGCGTGGCGGACTTCGACGCGCTGCCGGCGCTCGCACCCGACGACGAAGCGTTCCTCGACCGTCTGGGCGATGACTTCTCCGACGCCGACGCGACCGAGGTCAAGGAGATCGAGCGCACCACCAACCACGACGTCAAGGCCGTCGAGTACTGGATCAAGACGCGCATGGGCGCACGGCCGGGACTGGCCGACAAACTGGAAATGGTGCACTTTGCCTGCACCTCGGAAGACATCAACAATCTCGCCTACGGCCTGATGCTCCAACAATCGGTCGTCGAGGTGCTCGACCCGGTGCTGGGCGAGCTGGATGCGCACCTCGCCGGCATGGCCGAAGCCTATGCCGAGGTACCGATGCTGTCGCGAACCCACGGCCAGAGCGCGTCGCCGACCACACTGGGCAAGGAAATCGCGAATACCGTATTTCGGCTGCGCCGCCAGCGCCGTCAGCTCGCGCGGGTCGAGATCAGCGGCAAGATCAACGGCGCGGTGGGCAACTTCAACGCCCACATGGCCGCGTGCCCCGAACTGGACTGGCCGGACGTGGCGCGCGATTTCGTCGAACAGCTGGGCCTGATCTGGAACCCCTATACGACACAGATCGAGCCGCACGACATGATCGCGGAGCTGACCCATTCGCTGGTCCGGATCAACACCGTCTTGCTCGATTTCGCCCGCGACAGCTGGGCCTATATATCGCTCGGCTATTACGTCCAGAAGACCGTGGAAGGCGAAGTCGGCTCGTCGACCATGCCGCACAAGGTCAACCCGATAGATTTCGAAAACGGCGAGGGCAACCTGGGTCTCGCCAACGCTTTGCTCGGGCACCTGGCCGAGAAGCTGCCGGTCTCGCGCTGGCAGCGCGACCTGACCGACTCCACGGTGCAGCGCTCGATTGGATCGTCATTCGGCTACTGCCTGCTGGCCTGGAAATCCATCCAGCGCGGGCTCGGCCGGATCGAGCCGAACCACGAACGGATCGCGGCCGACATCGACAGCGCATGGGAAGTGCTGGCCGAGGCCATCCAGACCGTGATGCGGGTTCACGGCATTGCCGAGCCCTACGAAAAGCTCAAGCAGCTCACCCGCGGCCGCACCATAGACGCCGACGGTGTACGCGAATTCCTGGAGCAACTCGAGCTTCCGGCAGCCGAAAAACAACGCCTGATGGCACTGACGCCGGCCGGCTACACCGGCAACGCGGCCGACATGGCGCGCGCCATCGGACGATACGTATGAAGACGATTCAGCTCGCGGAATGGGACGGTTTCGACGCGCGACGCTTCCTCGACGAACATTGGCAACACACGCCGCTGCTGATCCGGGGCTGGTTGAAGCCCGCTGCGCTGGGTATCGACCAGGTCGTCGCTGCCGCCGGCGACGACGACCTGGGCTCCAGGCTGGTGGTCGGCTCGTTCGAAAATCTGGACTGGACCCTGGAGTACGGACCGTTCTCCGAAGATGACCTGCCGTCGCTGGATCGTCCCTATCAGTCGCTGCTGGTCCAGGACATGGACAAGAAATACTCACAGGTTGCCGAACTGCTGGCTGCGTTCAGCTTTCTGCCGAACTGGCTGCTCGACGACGTCATGGTCAGCCAGGCCGGCCCCGGCGGTTCGGTCGGTCCCCACGTGGACGCCTACGATGTGTTCCTGGTCCAGGCCGCCGGCGCGCGTCGATGGGAACTGGCCAGCAGCTTCCAGCCGGACCTCAACGAGGATTTCGAACTGGCCGTCCTGCGCAACTTCAAGGCGGAAGTCAGTTGCGTGGCCGAGCCCGGCGACGTGCTGTACGTGCCGCCCGGGGTCGCGCATCACGGCATTGCCCAGCAGAACAGTCAGACCTGGTCGGTCGGGCTGCGCGCGCCGTCATCGGCCGAACTGCTGTCGGAGCTGGCCGCGTTCCTGGGCGAACACGAGGCACGCCTCCCGCGGCTGAATCCGCTCAAGTACGACACCGAACGCGCCGAGCGCATAGACCAGACCCTGCTGCAGCACGCCCGTCGACTCCTGGCGCAGGCGGTGCAGCTCGACGACGAAGCCCTGGTCAGCTGGCTCGGCCAGACGCTCACCGCGTATCGACAGTGGTCGCCGGGCAGCGACGACGACAGCGCAGCGGAGATGGACATCGAACCGCCGCTGGTGTTCGCTCCGGGGACGCGTCTGGCCTGGAGCGACTCGGGTCTGCTGTTCGTCAACGGACAGCAGTGGCCGTGCCCGCCGGAATTCGCCCAGACGCTTTGCCGCACCTGCCGTATCGACGCCTGGCCCGAAGACGAAGAGGCGCGCAAGCTGGTCGAGAACCTGATCGAGCAAGACGAGTTGATACGGCCGTGATGCCTGTGGCAGCCTAAGCGGCGCCGCGAGGAAACGCCTTCCCCCTGCAACGCTTATCCAGCTGTGGCTTAGCAGTTATAATCAAGGATTGGCCAGCGGCAACCCCAGCTCTTGCATTTTCAATGACCGAAGACCTAGAAAGAAAATACCGGACCTCGCACTTGTCCGGCCTCAATGCTGCATTTGTCGAACAGCTCTACGAAGAGTATCTGGACGACCCCGACTCGGTGCCCGAATATTGGCGCGACGCCTTTCGCGGGCTGCTCGACGGCGCGAATGATGACACCCGTCACCGCGCCATCGCGGCGCATTTCGAGGCGCTGGGACGACAGCCGGCGGCGCAGCACGTCGGATCGGGCGCCGAGGATTTCAAGCAAGCCGGCGTTCTGCGGCTGATCAATGCCTACCGGGTGCGCGGGCATCAGCGTGCCAGGCTCGATCCGCTGAACCTCAGCGAGCGGCCCCAGGTGCCCGATCTGGATCTCGATTTCCACGCCCTGAACGAGTCCGATCTCGATACCGAGTTCCATACCGGAAGTCTGGCTGCGCCTGATCACCTGAAGCTGTCCGAGATCATCGAGATCTGCAAGCGGACCTACTGCGGCAGCGTCGGTGTTGAATACATGCATATCGCCGATACCAACCAGCGCCGATGGTTGCAGCAGCGGCTGGAACGCGGAAGCGGCTCGTTCGAGCTTCCGGCAGAGGACCGAAAGCGCCTGCTGGAGAAGCTGGGTGCTGCCGAAGGTCTCGAGAAATACCTGCATTCGCGCTATGTCGGCCAGAAACGCTTCTCGCTGGAAGGCGGCGAAAGCCTGATTCCGCTGTTCGATACACTGATTCGCCATTCGGGCAGCCAGGGCATCCGCGAGATGGTCATCGGCATGGCCCACCGCGGCCGGCTCAACGTGCTGGTCAACATCCTGGGCAAGTCTCCACGCGATCTGTTTGCCGAATTCGAAGGCAAGATTCAGCACGACGACCCGGCGCGCTCGGGCGACGTCAAGTATCACCTTGGCTTCAGCTCCGATGTGCTGACACCGGGCGGCGTGATGCATCTGGCGCTGGCGTTCAACCCGTCGCACCTGGAAATCGTCAACCCGGTGGTGGCCGGCTCGGCGCGTGCGCGGCAGAACCGGCTTGCCGATTACGACCATGAACAAGTATTGCCGGTGCTGGTGCACGGCGATGCCGCCTTGGCCGGCCAGGGCGTGGGCATGGAACTGTTCAACATGTCCCAGGCGCGCGGATTCAAGGTTGGCGGCACGTTCCACATCGTAGTCAACAACCAGATCGGCTTCACTACCTCCAACCCGCTGGATGCGCGCTCGACGCTTTACTGTACCGAGGTGGCCAAGATGGTCCAGGCGCCGATCTTCCACGTCAACGCCGACGATCCGGAAGCGGTGCTGTTCATCACCCGGGTGGCGGCCGACTTCAGGCGCGAATTCAAGAAGGACGTGGTCATCGATTTGGTCTGCTACCGGCGGCTGGGTCACAACGAAGCCGATGAACCGGCCGCGACGCAGCCGCGCATGTACGAGGCCATCCGCAAGCTGGATTCAGTCTACAAGCAGTATTCGAAAGAGCTGATCGACGATGGACTGGTCGAACCCGATCAGTTGGACAAGTGGCACAGCGGATTCCGCGACCGCCTGGACGACGGCGAGACGGTTGTGGAGTTGGCCGATGCAGACGATGCGCTGACCACGGTGGACTGGACGCCTTACCTGGATTCGGACTGGCGCACCGGCGCCGATACCGCGATGCCGGTCGACGACATCAAGGCGCTTTCGGAACGACTGACAACGCTGCCCGACGATTTCGAACTGCACAAGCAGGTGTCTCGACTGATCGATCAACGGCGCAAGATGGCCGACGGCGACGCGCCGCTGGACTGGGGCTTCGCCGAGACCATGGCTTATGCCGGCCTTATCGATTCAGGCTACGGATTACGTCTGGTCGGCCAGGATTCGGGCCGCGGCACGTTCTTTCATCGCCACGCCGTATTGTTCAACCAGAACGACGGCCGTTACATCACGCCGTTGAGCGAGCTCGCCGACAACCGCCACAAGGTGGCCATCATCGACTCGCTGCTCAGCGAGGAAGCCGTGCTCGGGTTCGAATACGGCTACGCCACCGGAGAGCCCGGCTCGCTGGTGATCTGGGAAGCCCAGTTCGGCGATTTCGTCAATGGCGCCCAGGTGGTCATCGACCAGTTCATCACCTCGGGCGAAACCAAGTGGGGCCGGCTGTGCGGCCTGGTCATGTACCTGCCTCACGGCTACGAGGGCCAGGGTCCCGAGCACTCCTCGGCACGCCTGGAGCGCTTCATGCAGTTGTGCTCGGACAATAATATCCAGGTCTGCGTACCCACGCTGCCAAGCCAGATGTTCCACATGATCCGGCGCCAGATGCTCAGGCCGTACCGCAAGCCGCTGGTGGTGTTTACGCCCAAGAGTCTGCTCCGGCACCGGGATTCCGTGTCAAGCCTCGAGGACCTCGCCAACGGCGGTTTTCAGGTCGTCATAGACGATCCGTCCGGGCCCGAACCGGACAAGGTCGAGCGGGTCGTGTTCTGCGCCGGCAAGGTCTTTTTCGATCTTGCCAAGAAGCGTGACGACGAAGACGATTCCTTTGACAACATCGCTGTGGTGCGCGTCGAGCAGCTTTATCCGTTCCCGCGCGAGGAGCTGACGGAAATCATCGAACGCTACTCGAACGCCGAACAAATCGTCTGGTGCCAGGAAGAACCCATGAACCAGGGCGCATGGTTCCAGATCCGTCATCACCTGCAGGCCTGCATGGGCGACAGGCAGTCGCTGCACTATGC
>Ga0209942_1000479_pt1 | contig 23918 bp, 25 predicted proteins | sample SalPonR1_A_D2_MG_FD_185695 | JGI IMG/M metagenome (GOLD analysis project Ga0209942, IMG submission 185695) | Salt pond soil microbial communities from South San Francisco under conditions of wetland restoration - Salt Pond MetaG R1_A_D2_MG... ...
GGATAAGAAGAAATCATTTATAAACGATATATACTATATACATATTGGATAAGAAGAAATCATTTATAAACGATATATACTATATACATATTGGATAAGAAGAAATCATTTATAAACGATATATACTATATACATATTGGATAAGAAGAAATCATTTATAAACGATATATACTTTGTATATATTGTACAACAAGAAATCATTTATTCGTATACCTTTGAATGTAATTAGACAATCTCTTGTACCAAGGAAGTTTATAATAATTGACTATATCTTTCTCTAAAGAAAATCTTGAAATGAATGTTTGTGGACCTTTATCTTTTTCGTAAGGATAGTTAAGTAAATCCATCCAATCATATAGAGTTTTATCTTCATCGGCCACATGAAACATCGGAATGTTGTATAGTAATTCGAGTATACTACTTATATGAGGTCGTTCAAAACAATCTTTTGAAAGAGTAGACCTTACGAACATATTAAAATAGGATGCGTTGAATCGATCATTTATACTTTTCTTGTAATTAAATGGTGGATTGTAATGTTCTATTTTGTGAATAGTATCGTCTTTCTTCTTTGAATCAAATGGAAACACTTTATTCATAAGAATGTATAACACAACTCCGTAGCTCCAAACGTCCACTTTATCACAATTCTCGTTTGTAATAGCATTAGACATAACTTCTGGGCTTGCATAATGTAATGTGCCATTTGTTTGTGAGTAAGACTTTGGGTCGTCTTTAAAAGAAGCAAACCCCATATCTATCAGAACCAATCTACCTTCATTGGTTATCATAATGTTGTCTAATTTAATATCTCTGTGGTGTATACCTCTACTATGTAAATGATATATTGCTTCTGCTAAAGAACACGCTATCGGTAAGACCTTTCTAGGATTAGAATACATTTCTAAATATTCAAGTAGTTCTTCTCCTTCTATATATTCTTGTATAACACAATGTCTGTTCTCATGTTCAAAGACTTCATAATAATCTACCAGATGATCATGTTTTGGTACATTTCTTTTCCAATATCTATATTCTGGTAATTCTTCTAAACTATATTTTTCTATACTTAATAACTTTAGCACTACTAATCTATCTTTTTTGCTATCATATGATTTGTAGACTCTAGCAAATGTTCCTTGACCTATACATTTTAACAATTTATATTGTTTTATTTCATGAAGTGAAATCATTTTTATATAATGGTTTATGTTTATCGAATAAGTTTTAAAGGACTATCACGAGCAAAACAATAAAATATTGTTTTCTTTCATTGAGATTTTTGGTATTTTCTTTCTCCATTTCAATTGCGTGTTTTAAACTTACTGCGAAGTGGTCGGAGCCCCTGAAGCTGCAGGAGCACTCGAAGCTGCAGGAGCACTCGAAGTTGCAGAAGCGGTCGAACTGTTTGAATTTTTCGAAGAAGATACCGTTGCAACTCCTGCAACTCCTGCAACTCCTGCAACAGTTGCTGCTCCACCAAGTCCTAACACGATAAGAACTCCAACTATAGCAAGAATAATAATAATTGTAGCTATTACTCCTAATATCGCTAATAAAGTACTGAATATACCCTCTTGCTTAGCTTGTGCGGCTTGATCAATCGTGTCTTGAAAATCTTGTTGTGCGTTTATAACATCTGAATTATTAGATAGACATTGACTTACAAGATCTAAAGTTTCTTCGAAACTTAAATCTCCAACATTAACGGTTCCTCCACCAGTGTTTAGGATATCTTGACCTTCATTTTGAAATGCTTGAAAATTACATTCTTGATCGTAGGTATTAGTGATGGTATCTGATAGTTTTGTTACTGATGCAGTGTAATCAATTGCAGTATCGTCAGAAAATGATACAAGTGTATCGTTTACAGCTTGTGCGGTTTGTTCTGTTTGTTCTTGTATGTCTTGATCTAAATCTGTATTAAAACTGGTATCAGATTCGCATTGCGTAAAAGCAGTAACTGATTCTTCAAAGTCAATATCTCCTACATTAACAGTTCCAGTTCCTTCGTTAGTTATAGTTACTTTTTCATTCTCTTGATAATTGGTACCACAATTTTGATATGCTTGATTTATAACGCCTATCGAAGCTTGTGTTGCGGTTATAGCTATGTTTTCTGATAGAGTATCACCAAATATTAACCCCATTATATTTTTATATTGGAATATTTTAATAAATTAAATTAGAGTTTATAAAAAGAATGAGCAAGACTACAAAAGTAGTTTTAATAGTGGTTGGTGCCATAACAGCTATACTTGTAACTTTTGGTATTTTAGCATTTATATACTATTATGAAATATTTATCAACCCACTACCGGGTGTTTAAGAATTTTACGTTTGTTGTTTAAACAATCTATAAAATATATAAATATGAAAGTTTGGAAAGGATTTCTTCGAAATTATAGAAGAAAGAAAGAATTACAGAAATTTATTAATAATTATGATAGAAACATTAGTAAAACATTTAAAATATACGAATCCAAGTTATACGAAAACAATAACGCTTTCGTATGTGTATTAAATTCTCGGGGTTCTATAGTCGGAGCAGTTGTAATAGTTATTCAAAATATAAACAATGAAAGAGTAAGTTTTATAACACACTTTGCAATACATGATAAATGTCAAGGAAAGGGTTATGATAAGAAACTAATGATTAGAATAAATTATTATTCTAGTACTATGAATATACGTAATATATGCAATATAACTAGTGAGCAGGATGGTTTAGAAATTAAAAGATGGAAAATGTTAATTAAATATGAAAATACCGAATATAAAGATACTAAGAGCCATTTAATAACATCCGATATTCAAAGACATACTGCTTACAGGTTTATACACTCTCTTGGACAAAGCAAATATAGATACACTCCTTCAACTTTTTCTTTCAAAGAATATATTAAAACGTACGACACATACATGTTTATAGATGAATACGTTAAAGGTGTATGGTCTATATCAAAACAGTTTATACAGATACAAAACGATGAAATCTTATGTATATGTGTAAATTTATGTCTTTCTTCCGTTCAACATGCATTTCATATGTTTATAGATATGATAGCTACTATAACACTAAAATACGAAGACGTTTTTGTACATGGTTATTTCGTGGGACCTCTAGCTGATTGGTATACAACAATTAAAAATATGGATATAGATGAAATGAATTCAGTTTACTTAACATTTAACAAAGATAATATTTCAGATTGTTCGCAAATTTATTTTCCAATACTATGAAATGCTTTCTTTAAAAACAGATGATTATATTTGGTTGAACGATGTAGTAACCTATATAAGACAACTTATATATCCTTATCTTCCCTATGAATTTTCGGGTAACGAAGTGTACGATAATGTATATATAGGATCTTATTCAGACACTGTATGTTTAAAAGAATTGAAAAATGAGGGAATAACTCATATATTGAGCGCTGTAAACGTTGACCCTTTTTGGTCAGAAGAATTCGTTTATGAGAAAGTTCCTTATAGAGATAGTGAAAACGAAAACATAATGAAACATATGAACAAAGCTATAGAATTTATTGAAGATGCACGAAAAGAAGGAAAAGTATTTGTTCATTGTTTCTATGGAGTAAGCAGAAGCACTTCACTTGTAATGGGTTATTTACTAATGAAAGAAGGATATACATACGAAGAAGCACTAGAGATCATAAAACATAAAAGAAATATAGCAAATCCTAATAAGAAATTTGAAAAACAGCTTAGAGAAATCGTTAATACTTAGATTATTAAAAAACTTATGATTGTGTTATAAAAACAATAAATTATTGTTTATTTTTAGATAGCTCCTTTTCCAAGACTTCCTGTGTAGAATTCTTGTATTTCATCTATATTGAAATGTGTTTTGTTTATTTTCTTGTCTAATAGATTTCTATCTAAGGATATATTATACAAATTAGTAAGACGCTTTAATTCTGAAACATTCGTTAATCTGTTATGATCTAGATCTAAGATACGTAAACTTCTAAGGTCCTCTAATACAGAAATATCTTTCAAACGGTTTCTCGCTAAACGTAATTCTTTTAAATTTACTAGATTCTCTGCTTCTGAAATATTCGTTAATTTGTTATTATTCAAATTTAGTATAGTTAAATTAACAAGATTCTGCAAACCTGAAATACCCGTTAATATATTACCATCTAAATTCAATTCTATTAAATTTACGAGATTCTCTAATTCTTCGATACCTGTTAATCTGTTATTACTTAAATTTAAGACGGTTAAATTAGTAAGATTCCCTAAATATGAAAGATCCTTCAATTTGTTATTACCTAAATTCAATTCGGTCAGATTAATAAGATTCCGCAGACCCGAAATATCCTTTATATTATTAGAGTATAGATCCAATTTGGTTAAGTTCGAAAGATTATCTATTCCCGAAACATTTACTAAAAGGTTGTTTACCAAATGAAATTCAGTCAAATTAGTAAGATTCTTGAATTCTGTAACACTTGTTATTTTGTTACCAATCATGATCAATCTCGTTAAATTTGGAATACTCTCAAGTATAGAAACATTCTCCAGTGGACGAAAGCACCACTTAAATTTGGTTATTTTAGATAAATCATCGTCATGAGTAGCCTTTTGAATCTTTTCGATAGTTAACATTTTTTAATATAATAACAGTATATTATATTATCATTTTACACTCTCTATGAATTTAGCTCTAGTACTTTGTATTGCTTCTTATATTACACAGGGAGATTTACCAAAGGAGACTTGTAAAAACGCATTACGTATATACATATAGTATATATCATCTTTTCTTATATTTTATTCGTATAGTTTCAAAACAAAACAATATAAATTATATTGTTTTTTTTTAAGAAATTTATAGATATTCTTTCTTATACATCTTAACAAACTCTTGAATATCCGAAATCCACATATCGGAAGCAGATTTCTTCTCTACCAGAGGAATTTGTTTCAAGAGACTATCTACTTCAGCTTGAAGCTTTTCGATTTCTTCCAAAGTGCATTGTACTAATTTCACTTTATCAAGAATGTCTCCTGGGATATTCCTTTCAGCCATTTGTTTCAGAATAGATTCCTTGGAAACGTGAAGAACTTGAATTCTCTTGTATTTAGCCACCTCCATGATAAATTTGATTTTCATGTTCAAAAGATCAACAGTTCCCTTAATATTGTTAACGATTAAGTCTTTTCTCTTCTGGTAGTATTTAAGACGTGTTTGATAGAATGTTTCCAAAATTTGAACAATGTTTGAAAATTGAATAGGTTTTGACTCATTCATAAGTACCAGGCTAGTCATTCCGTAAGACTTGAGAAGCTTCAAATTGTCTTTGCTTGGCTGTTGAAAACCAGTAATAACAAAATGAGGCTCATCGTGATTGGAGAGATTTCTATAATCTACGATTTCCTTATTTTCTACCAGATCTCCTAACCATTCGTTATACCAATTGATAGATCTTCCAATAGGAATCTCTGTTACGTGTACCTTTTGTTCCTTATCCACATGGTACTTTCCAATAAATCGGAGAGATACACTTTTCTTCTCATCACTCATAAATTCTTCGTCCTTTTCTTGATTCGGAACGTATTCTCCTTCCTCTCCTGCAGCTTTCGCGTCAGTGTCTACTGAATGTTCAGCTTCTACATCCGAATCGCTTTCTGGTGTCTCTTTCTTTACATTCTTGGGTTCTCGAACATAATATTCTAAATCTCCAGTAAAACCTTTATATGAAGGTTTAAGAATGGGAACAGTCTTGTTCTTGAGTCTTGCGAGCAACCAGTCACACACATTCATAACATCGTGATTTGGAATGTATGTCTTCCACGCACTACCAATTCCTCTACAACCATTAATAATATGCATAGGAATTATTGGAAAGAGAGTTTTAGGTTCTATCTTTTCACCTTCTTCAATAATGTATTCGTAAAGAGGAACATCTTCCTGTCTATAAACATACCAAAGCCACTTCTGTGGAGCAAAGAAAATATATCTAGGACTTGCAGAATCTTTTCCAAGCTTCCATCGAGTTCCAAATTGTCCCTTGTCAACAAAATAAGGAAGATTATTAGAACCAGTATATCTTTGAGTCATGTTAATAAGAGTAGACGAAACACAGGCTTCCCCGTGATGGTAAGCAGTCTCAGAAGAAATATGGCCAACCATTTGAGCGACTTTCTTCTTCTTACAACTCCCGTTTAATACGCTCGTCCTAGTCCAACCGGGCGCATTATGTCTAACCGTAAAGAGAATCTTGCGTTGTCCGGGTTTCAATCCATCCAAATAATTAGGAATTGATCTTGTATTGTTTTCAATAGAATAATCGATAATCTCTTCGTCGATAGTAGTACTAATAGAAATTTCTTTGTGACTTGATAGATTTAGCTTTGGTTTAGTTTCAGCTAACCATTCCTTTCTATCGTTGGCCCTCTTTCTTCCAAAAGCAAGTTCAAGATACTCATTTGCACGATTATCATATACACAATTTACCTCATTGGAAGTTTTAATGTCTTCTATGATGTTATCGTCTGTAGAAGTCCCTAATCCCTTATAATACTCATGTGTATACTTTTCATAATTAGAAGTTTTGGATTTCCATGTTTCAAAATCCTGAATTGTGTAAAACGTATTGATTTTCTTTTTCAATGAAGTTCTAATGATTGGTGTTCTAACATAATAGACAACACCTCTTCGCAAAAGTTCAGGAAAGAAGCATCTAAAATAGAGAAGAACTAATCCTTTGATATGATAACCGTCTACATCAGCATCTGTAAGAATGTAAATTTTACCATACCTTAGCTTATTGTAATTCTTATCAAGAGAATAGTCTACTCCTTCTTGAAGTCCTAAAGTCTTCTTCAAACGGGAAAAGACCTTATTTTCATATACTTTAAGAGGATTTTTCATAGCATTTAGAGAATTGAGAGGTTTACCACCAAGAGCAAAAACTCCCATTGTGTCTTGCGTGCCAGCAAAAGAAATCCACTTAATACCGTATGTAGCAGCCGAATCTCCTTCAGTGACCAATAAAGTACATTCTTTGGATTTCTTAGTACCAGCATTGTTAGCGTCCACAGTCTTGCTGTCTTTGATATGCTTCTTCTTTACTCCATCTTCCTTCTTCGCAATCTTGTAATGCTTAGCCATTATAGCGGACTTCAATCTATCAACTAGGTCCCATTTCAATAGTTTATTCTTTAAAGCTTTCGAAATACCGATTTTTGGAGTAGGACTTCCCAATGAAGATTTGGTTTGGCCACTAAATTTAGGATTTATGAGTGTTGCGTTCAGAACAAGAGTTACGTGAGCCTTTATATCTGTAAGAGTAATTTTAGCACTTCCAACAGCACACTTTTCAGACATTTCCTTATTAATGAAATCGACAACTACTTGACTTATAGTTTTATAAGCAGCGTTCACATGTACACCACCATCTCTAGTAGGTATACCATTAACAAAGCTGATATGTTGACCTTTATCTGGAGTATCCAAAACACACATCTCAATAATTGGTTTGTCGCTGCTATTCTTTGCTTTTCTAGCACCTTTCGGCCATTCATAATGAACTACTGAAGTGCTAGTAGTTTCTTCTCCAAATAGCAATTCGCAATAATCTTTGATATCTTGACACTTTAGCTTGTAGTCATTGAAAGATACGGGAGATTTACTTACAAGACCAACGTTAGCCACGTGCATAGCAAAAGTCTCAAATGCTTCTCGATTATATTCCTTAAGACGAAAATAATCAAAATCCAATTCGTAAGAAATACAAACAGAAGATTTTTTCTTTGTATATTTACTTACTAGTGGTTCCGACTTATCCTTCTTATTGTTTTTCCATACTTGATAGTATTCAAGTTGACGAATAGAATCACGAACCGTTAATTCAAATTTCTTCGAGAAAATGTTGGTAAGCTTAGCTCCGTAACCATTTCTTCCACAGTATGTTCTGTTGTCGTCTTGATTATAATTAGAACTAGATCTCAATTGATCAAAAATGAATTCTGGCAACCATTGTCCATCTTTTCTCTTTTCTACAGGAATAGGAACACCTCCATTCTTAATGGAGATTGTTCTAGAATCCATCGTAACATCAATACTTCCAATGGAAGAACGAAATTCTTCCGTCCTCCTAGAACGTTCAGCATTGTCTCCAGCATTTGATAGAATTTCCACAAACACTCGGTCAATTGCATCTGCTAGAGTTACGAGACACTTTCGTGCTTTTGCTCCCTCATCAGATACTGACAGACACCACGAACTCTTTTCAGTAGGCTCCACGCTACCAACGTAGGTATCGGGAATCTTAAGAATGTGTTCTTCTGGATTTAGTGAAACATAATCACTAGTCTCTGGGAGAGATACGGACTCGTTAATGTTGTCAAGATTACTCATAATGAATTAAGAATACCTATACAAGGAATGTATAAATGTCATATAGATTATGATAAATTTATTTAATTGTGGGAATTTCATAAGAGTAACGTAACCAAATAGTAATCACATTTTGACATTGTTATGATCACTGTGTTGATATGTTATAGTGAACAATAACTATGAATTGTGTACCTTGTAAACATCACGAATTTATCAAGATGTTGGTTGTAGACGAAGCTCTGACAAAAGCTCGTCTGAAAGAAAACGTTGAAATGGTTCAATGGTTCACGAAAATGAGCAATTCTGATACTGCTTTAAAAGAATTACAGAGAATTGTTCCTGAAAAGGACTTTGAGTCTATTAGGAGAACAGCTATCAATGAGATGTTTATGAGTGCTTCTTATAGAGGAAATATCGACGCAATGAAATGGCTCATATTCAATATGAATACTGATACAGCATTCAACAACGATGAGTGTATTCGAATGGCTATAGAATGCGATCATATAGAAGTTTTTGAATTTCTCTTACAATTCTATGATTCTCGTATTCTATTTACCAGCAATAATCATGAAATGTTCAGATTAGCGTGTACTAATAACTCTTTGAGAATAGCCTTGCGTATGGTTGCTATTGTGCCTTGTTATGAAGTTGATCATGATGAAATAGATATTGATTCCTACAAGATTAAGAATTAAATAAATTGTTCTACAAATAATAAAATTACATATCTTTATGTAATTTATCTACACCAATTAAATGATTCGTTATATATGTTTTAATGTGAACTAATGAAATCAGTTTTCATAGCTTTAAGTAGATAAAACAGAATATTCTTATTTAAAGTTGCTTGACTTAATACGTTTCTCACATCCTTTTCTGTAACTTCATCGGATAGGTTCTCTTCAAACACATTCCACATATTTAAGAGCTCATCGTTCTTCCATAGCTTATTCCATATTTTAACTTGCAGTTCTGCATTGTTCTTCAATGATACAAATGCTTTCTTATGTAAAAAGATAGAAGTTATCATACTGTATAAATCAAAAGAACTATGAATAAATCTCTTATGAAGCTTATTCTTTGTAAATAATACATCTGTAAACTCGTTACGTATTTCGTATTCATCTTCTATCGATTCTTTACATTCAAATAAATCTGAATGTATGGAAGATACATCGTCTTTAGGAGCAAATCGTAGCCATGTATTGTTATACTCGCAAGTTATAGTAGAATTCTCGAAATTGTTTATTTTGATTGTGAAAGGACTTTCAAGAACATATCCTTTATAGTCTATCATGATCGGTTGATTGTATATATGTACGTTGTGTATGTAAGCATTTCCGTGTTTGAAATCGCATCGAGAACTAGAGAAATCATAGAATATTATCAATTGATTAAGTAAAGACCAAATAGTATCTATATCAAAGTATGTAACAACTTCGTCTCCATATGTAATTTTCTTATTGTATATGTCGTTATTCATTATATTTTCTACAGAATTAGGTTCTTCGACAAAACATCCTTTACTTATATTTGAAAGGTAGGAACATTTTATACGTCTTGATGTAAAAGGCACCATATTATTTTTAGACAAAATACTAGTTAACATGTAATGAACAAACAAATCGTTTGTAAAGCTGTCTGAATATACTAGCAAAGGGTACTGATGCTGAGGCATACAATTACTTACAGATACTCTTTTAGTATCGTCATAGGATACAAACGGTTTCAATGTATTTGTAAACGATATATGTACATGTTTTCCGTTCTTTAGTTTAATTCTATCTTCATTCGTTTGTATACATTTTTTAGCAAATGAATTAACAATAGAAGAATCTGTTAAATCTGAAGATTTAACATCTCTGTATATTTGTTTCTTATTACACAAAGAATGAAGTAGTTTATTCATTTATAAGACACTCTACACTTTTAGATCATATTAAACGATTAGAAAACTATAATTGTAAACTATAGATGCAAAACCTTTCAAAGAGTTTTAACTTGTAAATTTTAACATTAAAAACAATACATTTTAATTATATTTAGAAATGGAATACCTTCACCCAATCAGTTATGCTGGTGTTGTACTTTCTGGTATTTTACTTGTAGGTGTCATAGTAGTTGCGCTCAGTCTTAACGATGCTATAGATGAATCCATTGTTTACGGATTGGGTGATGAGAATAATGTAGATACTAGTCTACTAACAGCTAAATGGGTATATGCAGGAGTGGGAGGCGTAATTTTATTGCTATTAGCATGGTTTACACATTCTATAATTATGAAGCATTATTATCGATACAAAACTGGATACGATTTACCGCAACAGAAAGTAGTTGAATGTACATGAATTGTTTATACGAAATCGTGAAGATATACAACCGTACAAAATTTCAATAAAGAGTATTAATAAAAACAGTAAAGTTTTTACTGTTTTCGCTGATGTTTACGTTTAAATATATAAATCGTTAAATAATGCTTATATAAAATGATAGTTCAAACGTCTCAAATAGTAAGGTTTGTACAAGACGAAAATGATTGGTTTAAGAGACAAGGATATGTATGGATAACATTGGGACAGTTTATTTATATAGAAGGCGATAAAGTTATTAAAGTGCCAAGAGGTTTTCTCTCTGACGGAGCAACTAAGGCCCCTGATTATGGATCCGCGTGGGTTTTTCACGATTACTTGTACGCCACTCACAAATTTACGTCAGGACAAGAATGTACAAGAGAAGAAGCAGATCAAGTGATGTATAATATACTTAAACATGAAAGATTAAACGTGTATGCTTTTATCTTTAAAATGTTCATACGTATGAATCCTTTTAACATATTTACGAAAGCATGGGAAAATAGTGGTAAAAGAGGATTGCATGTCTTTGGAAACAAGGAAATAAACAACTCTTACTAATAAATTTCGTTAATAACTTAAAGTCTAATAAATCTATAAACAAAATTTAACATAATAAAATATGTTAATTACTAGTTTACGAACATATAACAGCGATAGTCTTAATGAAAGTTTATGCGAAGAATACATGCAAAATACTAATTATACTGATTACGAAGCTTTTTGTTTTATAACCAATATAAGTATTTTTGTTCAAAGATTACTAAATAATAACGAAATATCTGTAGTCTTAGATGTTAATAGTGACGGTGTAGTATACGTTAAAATAATAGACACTTCTAATAGAGAAATAGCACTTAGTCAAAAAGATAAATCAACAATACAGGAACGTATTATAGAAGAAAATAAGAGAAGATTAGAAACATGTTTGCTCTTTACATCTTATAATAATCAAATAGAAGGAGTAAGTTCAGCATGGGTAATGAATATGTTGCCACTTGTAGACGTTCCAAATAGGTACTTCGACTCTATGAAAATAGAAGATGAACATATATATCTATATATGAATTTCTCGTCTTCAAAAGATTACGAATATGATTACAATGAAACTCTTCAATTTGTTGTAAATGAATTGCAGAGAATGAGAGACGAATATTACATGATAGGTATGGAATCTATAGAAAAGAGTTGGAATCTCGAGAGAGTAAGCCAAAGAGACGAAACAATGCTTTCTTACTACAAGCCTTCTTGGGTAGATACTTTTATAGCAAAAGATACACACAAATTATTAAAACATGTACTTGATAACACTGGGCAAATATTTATAGATATTGATAACTTTGGTAGTTATGTAAAGCGTTTCTTTGTAGCTTCTTATCTAAATGATATGAACAAAACATATTTCTTTGGTAGAAATAGAATATATGTTAATAATGTACATACTTATAAGGAAGCAGCTCGTATAGCAAGAGATATTCACATGGAAGCTTCTAAGGACGCTAGTATTGTGTACTTTCGCAATTCTTTACTTGCTAAAGCACAAGACTATTTACAGTTAATGATACAGAATTATAACTTAAACACTTTTAATTATAAGCCTATAGTTTATGAAGATGAACATAAGGAATCTCCTTTTGTTACTATAGGACTAAGGTATCCTGATGACGATTTTACAGAAGCGCAAAAGATGATACTGTAATGTGGAAACTAAATAATTCTATTCGTTTTGAGTAATAATATTTAGAAATAAAAACTATATGTATAGTTTTTTTTTATTGAGTATAGATGCTCCTTTAATTTACCAGGAACGTTTCCACCAAAGTGTTAAAAATCTCATCTTTACTAAGAGAAATAGATTGCTTATCTTTCTTAATGGATGCTAGGTACATTTCATCTGTTGGTTTCTCTATGTGCCTGACTACCCTTGAATTCTGTATGATAGCCTCCAAGCACACATCAGGAGTTGGACTATCGATACTCATGAGAGCATATCCGTTCTGTCTAACAGCCTCCAAGCACATTTCATGAGTAGGATTCTTGATATATTCTATAGCTAATCCACTCTTTCTTACAGCATCCAAGCATACTTGAGGAGTAGGATTCTTGATAAGCTTAAGAGCGCATCCATTCTTCTTAACAGCCTCTGAACACATTTGAGGAGTTGGGTTGTCAATGAACTCAATTGCCCACCCATAGTTCTTAACAGCTTCCAAACGCATTTCGTCGGTTGGATTCTCGATAAACTTGATGGACCATCCGTAACTCCTGACAGCCTCAAGACACACTTTAGGACTTGGATTCTTAATATGCTTAATAGCAAATCCGTCCGACTTAACAGCTTCTAAGCACATTTCATCTGTTGGGTTCTCTACATATTCAATAATAGATCCACAATTCTTGATAGCTTCTAGCCACATTTCAGGAGTTGGATTCTTAATATTTCGAATAACACTTGGGTATTTCTTAATAGTCTCCGAGTACATCTCATCTGTTGGGTCTTTCATATGCTGAATAGCATATTCATTCATCTTAACAACTTCTACGTCACTATCAAATGCGGTATTGGAATTCATTCTTATCTATAGAATATATGTTTTACATAACTTCATAATATTAAAATGTCAATTCAACACGTTCCCACGACTTTCTACATTTTTTCGTATTTTATAAGTTTTATTATAATAATTTACATTAGTATACTGTAATAATAAAGTAGATATGCTATATACATTGTAAATAAAATAGTTATTACGACGAAATATAGAGGAATATCTACTGTTTCTGTATATGTTTCCTCTATTCTTTTAGATAACATGTTCTGTTTTCTCTCTGGTTTTGTAGATAAATCGGTAGAATATATTTCATTTAAATAATTCCACATTCTTTCAATATAGTATATTAAGTATATGCTATATGATAGTATATTTGTAAACACGAATGTTATTAAAGGTTTTACTGCATTCGATAGAAGACAGGAATATTGTTGAGAGGAATCATTCCATTTAAGTATGAAATACCTGTTCCAGGTTCGCAGTAAACATATAATTTACTAAGTTGTACTAATTCCTCCAATTTAGAGCCAGACACAGGATCTCCATATACATTCAACTCATGTAAATGCTTGAACATTTCAATATACGGTATATGTATAAACAAATTTTTACTTATATCTAATTCTTCGAGATTCTTTAATTCAGTTAAACAGAATACATCTTCCAATTTATTTTCAGAAACATCTAACACTTTAAGCTGTTGAAGGTTAGTTAAACACGACACGTCAGTAAGTTTATTATCATAAAGGTCCAATTCGATTAGATTTTTCAATTCTGCTAAACAAGAAATATCTTTTATATAATTGTTACTAATAATTAAAGTTTTGAGATTCTTTAATTCTGCAAGACATGATACGTCCGTTAAAGATTTTGAACTAAGATTTAAACGTTTTAGTGAATAAACATCTTTACATTTGGATAGTTCTTGAATTAGTTCGATAGTTAATTTAACCATCGTATGATATGTTGTAAATAATTTAATTAGTAAAATAAAATTATGTTATATATCAGCTATCGCTAATTTTTTATCTTACCACCACATAACTAAAACTATAACAGTGAAAACAATAATCGATATAACTATAAGCCATACCCAACCCCATTCTTCGTCATACCCAATAAAGTTTTTGCTATGATCTACCACTATTATATCCTTTTTAGTTTTTATAACACTTACTTCGTCTATAGGAGTAGATTTCAGAATAAGATCGTTTTCTTTTACACCTACTACATAAATTTCTACATCCTTTACATTGTTTTCTTTGAGCATTGAGATCTCTTTTTCACTTAGACCTTCAAACTTTTCCTTCACGTTAATGTCTATATGAATACACGCTTTTGTAGAATTTGTAGATACAATACAAGAATAGTATTTATTTCCTTTCGAATCCGTTTTCATTAACCATATTTGATCTGGATTTCCAGAAGATTTATTTACAGTTTGTGTGGTATATGTACCCTGAAGATTTATACTAGAACAACCAACGTCTCCATAGCATTTAATATAATCTTTGAATAGAAATTCTCCAACCGTACCACTATCTATTCGTTCTGGACGCTTTAAGGTCCTAAGAATATTATTCATTATATCATAGTTTGTTTCGGATAAAATAGTAAAAGCTAGAGTTACGTCATTTATAGCTTTTTGTATTTCACTATCTGATTCTTGGTTCATCATCATTTCATTACAGTGTTCTGATAGAAAATGTAATGAATTAACCAAATCATCAAAATCTAATCTAATAAGAGACATTTCTATAGCATAAAAATACAATTACAAAGATAAATTCACTATGAGCGACAAATCTAACGAAGTCTTCGAGAAAACTAGATTAATAACAGATAATTCTAAAGGAATATTGTTTGTATGCGAGCAAGATCTATTAAATAGAAAAGAAGATATTGTTTCACAAATTCAATCAAATGATACGCAAGAATCCATATCATGTATAGTTTTTGAGAAAAATACAGAAGATGTAATAGGTATTATCGAATCGGTAGAAACCGATATAATGTTTGGTTTAAGAGTTAATTCTTACGAAATAGATATACCAGAAAAGATTTCAGTCATTCAATATAACGTTTCAGATACGATTAAAGATGATGTAAAGAACATCAAATTGTATATAGAAAGCGGATATTCTGTTATACTAAGAATACAAAATAAATTCTTATATGAATGCATAAGAGATGTTCTTCATCAAATGTATATAAACGATATAAACTATTCGCATACTGTACTTCAATTGGTATTTGACGAGAAAGCTAATAAAAACATTCCTCTTCCATCAGTAATTTACAAGTTGACCTATGTATTGGCTCATACATTACCTATAGCTGTAGAAGGGTTAATTATAGAAAGAACAGACGATTCGGAGGTAAAAATGGTTTTAGATATTCTATACGCATTTATGCCTGTAACCAATTGGGTAACAACATACACGTTACCAATATTTAGTTCTTATACAAAATGTTGCAAAATGACAAAACTCCCTTTAGATCAAAGAACAGATATACTTAAGATATGAGTGAGGAAAAGCATAATGTTAACACATTTAGAGACGATGTACCTAGAGTGGGTGAATCATGGGATCCGGAAAAATATCAGCCAACAGGAAGAAAGAAATTTTCTTATTCTAAATTTCATATAGATGAAGTGTGTAATGCGTTACAGACATCAATAAGAAGAAATATACCAGAAGAATCTATCCAATGGGTTCTAGAACTTGCTCGCACTGACGATAGAATCAAAAAGAGTTGCTGGAAGAAACTATTAACCAGTGCTTTAGAAGACATAGGCCCTTCGTCTCCCCGTGCAGTTTTAAATGTGTGGAACTTATATAAGAAATCTATAAATAAGAATTACGATGAAATGGAAGCTTTAGCGTCAGCGGCCGAAATGTTATCTATGGAACCTAAGAGCAGATTAAACATAAACGCTTATGAATATACGTGTCGCTTCTATGGAAAAGACAGAATAGTAGTTACTCCTGCAGAAACTCTTCTAGAAAATTTAAAAAGGAATTTAGTCGAGAAAAATTGTTACAAAGCAATTATAGATTGTCACGAATTGTTTCAAACAAAAGAAAAAGTTTCAAACAAATTAGCTTACAGACAGGCGTGGAAGGTTCTTATAGATGTATGTGGAGAATATGCTCAAGCATTAAGTGAAATAGCTCTGTCGAAAAACTGGAAAAACATATATATGAAGACACGTTTGCTTCATATTCACATAATTCATTTATGGTGTTATGGAAAAGTTCCTTTCAGAAACAATATCGATTGTAAAATAACAGAATTATCCAAAGAATACAATAAGAAACATAAAAACAGAGAAAACCTTATAGGAATGCCAGATTATGCTATATGCAATTTAACAGAACAAGGTAGGGAAATATGTAGAACTATTATGTTTTATTATCAATACACAACTCAACTTCTCAAAGAAAATGAAGAATGGAGAGAGTTATCTGACGATTATTTGAACAAAACAAACAGATTTTATCTCATAGCTAAAAACGATGGAGAATTAGAGTTGAAGATTCAGGATAAATAATATAGGAGATTACTTAGAAACAAAAAGAAATAATAAAATGCTTTATTATTTTTATATTTTTATAGAGATTTCTCGTTTACTATATCGACATATGCTGCGTCAAGATAGTCATTAGCGTTTTGTGTTCTAGGTACATATTTTTCCATCAAAGATAGAATCTCTTCCGTTTTCATGAAAGGATTTTCAATTACAACAGATTTATCTAGAAGAAGCTTTATAGCCTTTGAACGATTGTACTTAACATAATCAAAAGTGATACCTAATTCTTCAAACAATGCTCGTGTGTAAAAGTAGTCAGCACCGTGTCCTTGACTATTAAGCATTTCAGTCAATATATACTGAAAGAAAGTATTGCTGACCGTATACGAAACATCATTCTCTATCTCTATGTATATAGAACCGTCCGTATAGAGATAGTCATCAAAATAATAAGAATGTTGAAAGAGTTCGTAAAAAGAAGCAGCTAACGCGTGAACATCCATTCTACCCACAAATCCTACATCTGAAAATAAGCGACGGTATTTGGGTAGAATCTGAGCAACTATATTCTCTTGTCTCAAACTTCCCATCTCCAGCGAATACTTAAACTCTTCAATAGCTTCTCTCGAATAAAGATACATGGGAAAGAATGATATACTTCCAGCAGCTCCCTCACATACTTTATAACAAGACAAACCAAAATCAACCAAATATAGATTATTATCATTTCCGATCATCATATTATCTGGTTTAATATCTCGATGAGCTATTTCATGCCTGTGTATATAGGAAAGAGCTTTCAATCCTTGTTTTAACCATTTCCAAGCCAATTTAGGATCTACTACTTCGTTATTCTTCTCTAGACCATCTATATACTTATTTAGAGTAACTCCTTCTATAAAATCGCTTAATATCAGTAGATATTTAAGATTTTTACTTCCTCTATACTGAACAGAGTTTATATATTTATTATCTCTTACGTATGTATATCTATGATCTAGATAACAGGCAATATTGTTTCCTTTGCATGATTTTGACATAACACTTCCAAATATTCTTATCTCTGAGTCTATTATTTTGTCGTCAACAGTATTACCAAGGAGGATTTTAGCAGCAAAAGCTCTTCTTTTGTAGATAACTTTGAACACTGCTCCGAAAGCACCACTTCCCATTAAAACGGCTGAATCATACCCCAAAGATTTCAAATATAAAACCATTTCGTTGATTTCTTCTTTAGTTAACCGCATCGGTTTTTTAATGTATTATTTTTTGTTAGAAAAACCAATTATAGGTTTCATCCGATCAAATCTACTAGTTTACGTTTAAGTTTTTCTTTATTTATATAATAAGGTATTACTTCTTCGCGATCTTTATTAAAACCACAAACGGTTTCGTAAGCAGTAGATCTATTATACACAACACCTTCAACTTCTATGGGATCGTTTTCTATTCTTAAAAGTTTGTATACATTAATAGCTTTAAGTTTATCGCTTTTATTTAATAAAGCAGCCACAAATTGGTTTGATACTTGAGTGTTTACTCTGCCTGTATAAAATGGTAACATATTTCTCTTATGATAAAGATCCTGAGCATATAGATTTTTAGTGATTACGTAGTAGAAAGTAGCTTTCAATGCATACATATCTAAATACCTCGTCATGTATTCTCTTTCAGAATCATCCCTTTCCATTTCTTCAGCCAACTTACTCTTTTCAAAGAAGATCATAAAAGGTCCAAACATACTATTGAAAGATTCTTTAGTAAGGTATTCTGGAGGTGTATACATTTGAGTTGAAAATAGATCACCACATGGAGGATACTTTCCATTTATACATGACATGCCTAAATCTATTACATATAAATCGTTATTATTATCGATGATCATATTTTGAGGTTTTATATCTCTATGATATATTCCTAAATCATGCAATTTATGAACAACAGCGTAGGCTTGCAGCATCCATTTATATACGTATTCGGAAGGAATATCCTTATTTGCATCTTTATACGATTCTACAAATTCATATAAATTCTGACCTTCTATGTGTACGGTAAGCATTACAACACTTGTAAGTATCCACCGAGGTTCAAGTTTAACACTTTTTTCTATCGAGAACCTTTCTTTCGACCTTGTTCCTACAGATTCATATATCAACGCGTGATCTACATAACAAGATATGTTTGGAAAGCATTTAGGATATCTAGATACCGTTTCAACTATACTTGCTTCGTCCCATATATTTTTTGCTATTTCCTCATCTAAAGAGACTTTCATTGTTAACTTCTTTCCATCTTTTTCAACAAGAAATACGTTTCCGTATGAACCAGAACCCAATGGTTTTATTATTCTTATATTCTCTTGTTGAACATAAAATTCGATAGCGTCGTCCATTTTTAAGTTACAATAATTTTATTGTAACTATACATATGTATGTATATGTACTGATCTAGATATTTATCAGTTAGATACTAATATAGCAACTCTTATAGAAAAGTAATATTTTATTTCTGAATTTATCGTTTTCCTAAGAATTCACTTAGGGTTATTTCCAATCAAATCTATCAGTTTACGTTTAAGTTTTTCTTTATTTATATAATAAGGTATTACTTCTTCGCGATCTTTATTAAAACCACAAACGGTTGCGTAAGCAGTAGATCTATTGTACACAACACCTTCAACTTCTATGGGAATGTTCTCAATTCTTAGAAGTGTATATATGGCACCAGCTTTATGTTTATCACTTTTATTTAGCAAAGCAGCCACAAATTGGTTTGATACTTGACTGTTTACTCTGCCTGTATAAAATGGTAACATATTTCTGTTACGATAAAGGTCCTGATAATATAGACTCTTAGTGATTACGTAGTAGAAAGTAGCTTTCATCGCATACATGTCCACATACCTTAACACATCTTCTCTTTTAGATTCATCCTTCTCCAATTCTTTAGCTAATTCACTCTTTTCAAAGAAATGATTACTAGCGAACAAACTAATGAAAGAATCTTTAGTCATGTATTCTCGCGGTATATATATTTGTGTACCTGTTATCTTTTTACATGGAAATGTGCTTCCATATATACATGATAGACCTAAATCTACTAAATATAAATCGTTATTATCATCGATTATTATATTTTCAGGTTTTATATCTCTATGGCGCATATCTAAATTGTGTAATCTATAAAGAGCAGAATAGGCTTGTAGCATCCATTTATATATGTATTTTGAAGGAATATTCTCATTTGTTTGTTTATATCTTTTAATCACATCATATAAATCTTCACCTTCTATGTACACAGTAAACAATACAACATTCAAAAGTTCCCACTCAGGTCCAACTTTAACATCTTTTAAAACTAAGTGTTTTTCTTCTGAACCTTCCTTCTTAAATCTGTATATCAATTTATGGTCTACATAACAAGATATGTTTGGTAAGCATCTAGGATATTTAGATATCATTCTAGTTAAATTTGCTTCATATAATTGCTGTTTTGAATATTTTTCCTGTCTAGAAACTTTCATCGCTAACCTTTTTCCATCCTTTTCAACCAAATACACATTACCATATGTTCCAGAACCCAATTCCTTTATCACTTTTATATTCGCTTTTGCGACATATGATTTAATGATACCCTTCATTTAATTTACAATAAAAATTATTGTAAATATTTCTTATAGACCTAAATATTTATCTAGAACCTTTTTAAGAGTTTCTTGTAATTCTCTCCGTGGTGAATAAAACTCTATAGAATTGTATTCGGCTCCTCCAAAAAATATTATAGTTAAATACGCATCTAATCTATTGTAAGTAATTCCTCCATACTCTAAAATGTAATGGTCTTCTTCTCTAAGATCCTTGTATATAAAGTCTGCTGATTTTACACCATCTATTCCCAATTTCACAGTATACGTCAAATACTTATCAGTCAAATGTTTATTAACATAATTATTATATAGAGGTAACATGTTTATATTTCGATATTCATCGTGAATATACATTCTTCCAGTTATTAATTCATAAAAACTTACAGATAATGCGTACACATCAATCTTCTTGAACAGATCCGATAAACCTGTACCAGGTTTTCTAAACTCACTGAGGTCTCGAATCTTAAATCTAAAATTTGGATCTTGTCTTACCAGACTGTTGTATGAAGATTCATCTAAAACATATTTTGGCAAGTAAGCAGGAGTAGATGCAATATTTTGAGTACATTTTAAATCATCTCCAGTCATTCTATCTCTATCTCGTCCAAAAGGATCGATAAAACAGGATAAACCAAAATCTATGAGATAAAGGTCGCCCTTTTCATCTATCATTATATTTGACGGTTTTATATCAGAATGAAATATGTTTCTTTCGTGTAATTTAGCAAGAGCTCTGTATCCTTGGAACATCCATTTAAACAAAAAATTTCCTTTTATTATTTGACCTGTATTTTTCAAATCTTCAATGCGTTTAGCAAGTTCTTTACCTTCTATGTACACACTATAAACAATTACATTTATTAATGTATATCTTGGATCATCCATAACTTCATCATGAATACGATAATGATCCTTACGATAGTTGTCTTTGTAAACTAAATTATGAGCAAAGTAACACGATACATTATCTACACAATTTGGAAATGAAGATATTCTTTTAATTAATTCTATTTCTTTTATTTGACTTTCGAGAGATGCATGACCGTCATTATTAACTATTTTCATAGCCAATTTTTTACCATTACGTTCCACCAAATAAACAACTCCAAAAGCTCCTTTACCCAAAGGCTCTTTCTTAAGAAGTTTTATATTTGTTTTTTTCATATAATCTATAAGGTACTTCTCCATACTATTTTTGAAGAGTATAAAAAAAATAAAAAATTAAATAGATTCCGATGGAAGTTCAGCTATTACACTAGCTGTTTCTATGTTTGTGTGAGATGATAACTTAACATTACCAGCATGTATAAATGACTTTGAAAAATACGTTAAAGCTATTAATATTACAAATACGGAAACAGCATAAATCCACATGTAAGCTATTTCGTTAGAATTCACATAATAATCTATTGTACTAGTTATAGCATCGTTAAAAGCTAAAGCTGTCAAGAAAAAGATAATACCTACTATAATAGGTACTACAGTTTTAAGTATGGATGTTTCCGTATTTGAATGAGTAGATATAGAAAGACCCATTTTTAATATATAAAAATGATAATTCATATATTAATAATATGATTTACAAGGTTAAGATGTTTAAGAGTCTTTTCAATTTAGTTTCGGAAACTAGTAATGAATGTATGAAAGGATGGAGTGATTATTTTGTCGAAGAACCAGAAAAGTTAGAGATCGAAGAGTCTGTAGACGAATGTAAGTCTACGAATAAATATGACGAGATTCTTGAAGAAGTTCTTCGAAACCCAGGCGAATCGTACAAAATAACAACTCAATCGTACAAAGATAGTTATGAAGAAATGAAAAAGCAAAACGATAAACTAATAGCAGAAAATAGATCTCTGAGAGATCAAAGAATCATTTCGGAAAAGGATTCAAAAACTACGTTTGGTGAGCTCATCAATTCGTAAGAATACCATATGACATCATATTTAGATAATATGATGAAACCTAAGCTATACAAACATGGGTATTAAGAATTTCAAACAATTCCTAAAATCTTATGCACCAAATGCTACTAAAACCGAGAATCTCAGTCAATTCAAAGGTAAACGATTGGCTGTAGATGGTCACAATTGGATGTATAAATACATGGCTACATCCTTGAAACATGTTGTAGATTCTACAGACATAACTATAAACGAAGTAAGTAGAAGTGAAGTTTTCGATTTATGGATTCGAACTCTATCTAAATACTTGATTAATTTAGTAGACATAGGAGTCACTCCTATATTTGTAATTGATGGTCCTCCTCTTAAGCAAAAAGTCGACAATGTTCACGTGAAAAGAAAGGGAGACTTTGAAAGAAGAAGGGAAAGGCTAAAAGAAATAAATGAGAAGCTTGAGGGACTAAATCCTCTTCTCATGTCTAAATCGTTAATAGATGAAAAGAAGAAGATACTCAAAACGTTCTGTGCTCCTACTAAAGATGAAATACAAGATTTGTTTGAAATTTTAAGTACCATGGGAATTCCTTGTATCAAAGCTGCAAACGAAGCCGAGAGACTATGTACTTCTCTATGCATAGAAGGAATTGCTGCTGGAGTTATATCTTCCGATACAGACAATTTAACTTTTGGGTGTCCAGTCTTAATTACTAAAACAGGAACACCTTACTCTACTATACAGAAGAAAGACTGCGAAATTACTATTATACGTTTAGAAGAAGTATTGACTGAAAGTAAATTATCGTTTAAGACATTTATCGACTTGTGTATCATGTGTGGATGCGATTACAATAACAACATTAAAGGTATAGGAGTCAAGAAGAGTTACGTAAAATTGGTAGATTGCAAAAAGATAGAAAATCTCCCTTCCACATGGAAAATCGATTGTTTAAATCATGAAACATGTAGATCCATATTTCGCCACAGTCCAAGTCTACATCTTTTGGATGTAGGACAATCTCTTATCACAGACATAAATATCGAAAGTGTAAATAAAGAGGAAAAAATACAAATACTTCAAAAACATCATGTAAATATGTTATATGAAGAATATCTGCACATTCTTAAGAACGCTCAAACACCAACTAACACACCACCAACTATAGTATACAATTAAATTTCGAAACTACACTTTACATAAATAATTATGTAAATTAAATATATTCTTATCTTATATAGCAACTTATGTAATATAATCTTATCTTATATAGCAACTTATGTAATATAATCTTATCTTATATAGCAACTTATGTAATATAAGATAAGAATATATAGCAACTTATGTAATATATTCTTATCTTATATAGCAACTTATGTAATATATTCTTATCTTATATAGCAACTTATGTAATATATTCTTATCTTATATAGCAACTTATGTAATATATTCTTATCTTATATAGCAACTTATGTAATATAAGATAAGAATATATAGCAACTTATGTAATATATTCTTATCTTATATAGCAACTTATGTAATATATTCTTATATT
>Ga0209942_1000480_pt1 | contig 23917 bp, 18 predicted proteins | sample SalPonR1_A_D2_MG_FD_185695 | JGI IMG/M metagenome (GOLD analysis project Ga0209942, IMG submission 185695) | Salt pond soil microbial communities from South San Francisco under conditions of wetland restoration - Salt Pond MetaG R1_A_D2_MG... ...
TGAGAATAGCAGGAATGCAAAACAGGTTTCAAGAGACATACAATCTGCAGTAATATCAAAGTTCGATCTTGATTTGGACTATAAGAAAATTTCGGTGGCGCAGATAGATTTTCAGCAAGACTGGGGAAAAAGCTCCAGACCGGAAATAAAAAGTATCGGTTTCAGCGCTGAGGGAAACATGGCGGAAGTTGTTGTAGAGCTTTTGGACGGTGAAGAAATTTATGTCAGCAAGGTTTCCGGGTTTAATACGCCCAGGAACGTGCACCGCCTCTTGGCCGATGCAACATTAAGCTGCATAAACAACATGGTTAAGACAGAAAGCAAATTTATTTTAGAGGGAATCCGCAAGATAAGACTTGTGGAGGAGGATGTTTTTGTGGCTGGAGTAAGCCTTATGGCTTCCTCGCAGGAAATATTCCTGTCGGGTACGGCGGTTGTGCGAAAAGACGAGAAACAAAGCGTAGTCAAGGCTGTTCTCGATGCTATTAATCGCAAAGTCATGAAAACAAATTGATTCGATAGTAGCGAACCGGCTCAAATTATTATTTTTTAAAATCTTTTTTACATAAGCGTAGCGAAATAGCCTGTTCAAGTTAGCGGAGCATAACAGAGCATACTTGAAAAGGAGGCTATATTGTGAAAAGATTAATGGTATTATTCATGTCGCTGCTTTCACTCGTGTTGGCAGGCGGAGCTCATTGGGGCTGGAGATAAGCAAACATAAATGAAAAAAGCCGGTTCGTTATTATATACGCATGAATAAAAGAAAATAAGGCATATAAATTTTGCAATATGCAGACAAATAGAATAAGAAGCTGGGAGAATATTATGAAAGAATTAAAGTTGAAGGTATATACAATTGCCGTAAGCTTTGTGGGTTTGATTACGCTTACTGCAAGCGCCATGCATATAGCAAAGGCCGACATGTGGTTTGAATTGCTCTATTTTATTTTTTTGGCTGTACTTACAGAGTCCATGCCCATAATAATAAACAAATCCACATTCATTTCGCTGGGATTCGCCATAGGCCTGGCGTCTATGCTTTTGTTTGACCCTTTGATTGTTCCCATGGTCATTGCCTTGGGGACGATACTCAGAGTTGAAAAGATTGACGGCAAAAGCCACCACATTTTCAATACATCTTTTCAAAAGAGGTTTTTCAACGGGGCAGCATACGCAATAAGCGCATTCTTGGCAAGTTATGGATACCTTTACGGAGGAATGCTTTTTCCAAACATCAATTTCGGCGGCTTCAGCGTATTGGGCATAATGATTGCAATACTCACATATATTTTTGTAAATACGATTATGTATATGGCATTGTTTTCGATTTTTGAGGACTCGACCGTTTGGAATCTCTTGCGGCAAAATATTTGGGTTGCCAAAAATTTCGTGGCCATAGCTCCTCTTGGAGTCCTGATGGCTATTGCATATAATCACTACGGCTGGTTTGCTCTTATGCTTTTCTATGGACCTCTCCTGCTTGCAAGGTATTCCTTTATACTTTACCTTGAAATGAAAAACGTTTATCTGGAGACTATAAAGGCCTTGTCCAATTCTGTTGACGCAAAGGACCAGTATACAAACGGGCATTCCCACCGCGTAGCCCATTATGCTCTCAGGCTTGCGGAAGAAATGAAACTTGCGCCCTGGCAAATAGAAAACATAAAAATAGCGGCTACGCTTCACGACATAGGCAAAATAGGAATAAGGGACAACATACTCAATAAGCCTGGAAAGTTGACTGCTGAGGAGTATGAAGCAATAAAAAATCATCCCCGCATTGGGGCGAATATCCTTGACGAGGTTAGATTCTTAAAGGGAGTATCCGAAATAATTTTGCATCATCATGAAAGATTTGACGGAAAAGGCTATCCGGACGGACTTGAGGGAAATCAGATATCTATAGAGGATGCAGTTTTGTCAGTAGCTGACACTTTCGACGCTATTACTACCGACCGTCCCTACAGGAAGGCCTTGAGCTATGAAGAGGCAATAGAAATAATACTTACGGAATCGGGCAAGCAGTTTGTGCCAAAAGTTGTGGAAGCATTCGGAAGCATTGTCCAAAACAAGGATTCCAGGGAGCGGTTTGTTAATGTTGGGTGAATCTGTGTTTTTGGGACTTGTGCTTGGGACCATCAAAAACGGTAATATGCGTTTTTTGAGATATGTGAAGGTCAAATTTTTTTGGATGCCAATAGTGGCTTTCTTGCTTGAAACCGCAAGCGAAATCATCGTGAGCCAAAATCTTTTGGGTTTGCGTTCCTTTTGGAACGAATATTATCTGCTGGTTCAGATAATAATATATACAATGCTGATTATCTTTTGCTACTATAATATGAACAGGCGCATATTCGCCTTAATACTCATTGGAATAATGCTTAATTTTGCCGTAATATCCTTCAACGACGGAAAGATGCCTGTTGATGTCGGGGGAGCTTTGGCAGAGGGCTACAGGCTGGAGGTAGAGCAATTGGCCTCAGGCTTAATTGCCGGACATGATGTTCTTGACGAGGAGACAACGCGTCTTAAGCTATTGGGGGATGTAATTCACATTCCGCCTCCATATCCCTTTCCAAAGACAATCAGCCTGGGAGATGCGGCAATATCTGCAGGAGTTTTTTTCTTCATATTCAATTCACAGAAAAGGAGGAAAACAAGTGTTCGTTGAAAGCGTGATAATAGGAATAGTGATAGGAGTCGTACAACACGGAAGATTGACAAACATAGGAATAACAAGAATAAGGGGATGGTACCTGGCAATAGTGGCTTTGTTGCTTGGCATATCGCCCATCTTTTCAATAAACAGCCCCTTTTTTGATGATTTTGGAGTCTACATTTATCTGTTTTCGATTGTCATCATGTTTGCTGTAGTGCTTTGGAATCTTGACAAGAAAGGCTTCTGGATAATTGCTCTGGGAGCGGGGCTCAATTTGCTGGTGATGATTCTAACTGATTTCAAAATGCCCATATATATGGAAGGCCTTAAAATTGCCGGGCTGGATGGTATGATAAAAGGAATGGAATCCGGTGTTATAATAAATTATGTTCCTATTGAGAGTTTGGACTCTTGGTCGAGGTTTTTGGGTAAGTTGATCGTTCTTCCCAAGCCCTATCCACTGGCTAAAGTAATTAGCATAGGAGACCTTTTGATGTCGCTTGGCATAGTTTTTTATCTGCGGGGCGAAATGGTAAAGAAATACCGCTTTTCAAGGAGCAGGATGGTTACACCTAGATACAGGGGAAGATAAAATGCAAGCGACCTGCCCTCAGGGGCGGTCTTTTTTTTGAAGGAAGCCTGAAGAAATGATATAATATTACGAAGTATGTGAAAGGAGATGAGCCATTTGGGACTTATTGATATGCTTGTAGGAAGCATAAATGATAGAGAAATAAAAAGACTAATGAAAATAGTCGCCAAGGTTGAGGCTTTTGAGCCACAGATAAAGAATCTCGACGATGAAAGTTTAAAAGGCAAGACTGATGAATACCGAAGCAGGATAGAAAACGGGGAAACGCTTGACGACTTGCTTCCGGAGGCATTTGCCGTTGTAAGGGAAGCGGCCGTCAGAACGGTTGGGATGAGACACTTCCCTGTTCAGATTCTTGGGGGTATTGTCCTCCACCAGGGCAGGATAGCCGAGATGAAAACGGGAGAAGGAAAAACGCTTGCGGCTACGCTTCCCGCATACCTAAACGCCTTGGAAGGAAAGGGAGTCCATATAGTAACCGTAAATGACTATCTGGCTTCAAGGGACAAGGCCTGGATGGGAAGAATCTATGAATTTTTGGGCCTTACAGTAGGATGCCTGGTTCACGGAATGGACGATGAAGAAAAAAACGAGGCGTATTCTTGCGACATAGTATATGGAACAAACAATGAATTCGGATTTGATTATCTAAGAGACAACATGGTCATATATAAGGAGGGCATGGTCCAGAAGCAGCTCAACTTTGCCATAGTGGACGAGGTCGACTCAATACTCGTAGACGAGGCAAGGACTCCTCTTATAATTTCGGGGGCCGGAAACAAGACTACAGAGCTTTATATTGCTGCTGACAAGTTCGCATCGGCCTTAAAGAAGGAGAGAGACTATGTTCTTGACGAAAAAGCAAGGACAGTCATTCTTACAGACGAAGAGGGGATACCCAAGGCGGAGAAGTTTTTTAAGATAGAAAACCTGGCCGACCCGGAGAACATGGAAATTTCACACAGGATAAACCAGGCTTTGAAAGCCTACACAATGATGAAAAAAGACAGGGACTATGTAATAAAGGACGGGGAAATACTTATTGTAGATGAATTCACCGGCCGCCTTATGCTGGGAAGAAGATATTCAAACGGACTTCACCAGGCCATAGAGGCAAAGGAAGGGCTCAAGGTTAGAAAAGAGTCCCAGACCCTTGCCACAATAACCCTGCAAAACTACTTCAGAATGTATAAAAAGCTTTCTGGAATGACAGGTACAGCCAAGACAGAAGAAGACGAGTTTAAGGAAATATACAACATGGATGTAGTCGTGGTGCCGACCAACAAGCCCATCAAAAGGGATGATTTGCCGGATGCCGTATACAAGTCTGTTGAAGGCAAGTTCAGAAATGTCGTAGAAGAAATAGCAGGCAGGCACGAGACAGGCCAGCCTGTATTGGTAGGTACAATAGCAATAGAGACATCGGAGCTTATAAGCGCCATGCTCAAAAAACGGGGCATAAGGCACGAGGTGTTAAATGCCAAGCAACATGAGCGAGAGTCGGAAATAGTGGCCCAGGCAGGAAGATACGGAGCGGTTACCATAGCTACAAACATGGCCGGCCGTGGAACCGACATAGTGCTTGGCGGAAATGCGGAATTTATGGCCAAGAAGGAAATGCGAAAGCTCGGCTACGATGAGGAAATAATAAACAAAGTCACAGGAGTGATAGAACACGACGATGACGAGTCTGTGGAAGCCAAGAAAAGCTATGACAAGATATTCTCTAAGTACAAGAGCGACATAGATGCAGAGGGTGAAAAGGTAAAAGCATCCGGAGGTCTGCACATACTGGGCACGGAAAGGCACGAGTCCAGACGTATAGACAATCAGCTCAGGGGTCGTTCGGGACGTCAGGGAGACGCGGGTTCATCGCAATTTTTCATTTCTCTGGAGGACGACCTGATGAGGCTCTTCGGAAGCGACAGGATTCAGGGAGTAGTCGACAAGCTGGGAATGAGCGATGATGACGCAATCGAGGCTTCTATTCTTTCCAAGTCCATAGAAGGCGCCCAAAAGAAGGTCGAGGGAAGGAACTTCTCGATAAGAAAGCACGTGCTCCAGTACGACGATGTAATGAACAGGCAGAGGGAAATAATATATTCGGAACGCAGAAAGGTTCTTCAGGGAGAGGATCTCAAGGACTATATATTCTCAATGATAGAGAAAGTAATTGACGATGCCATAGCTGTGCACACGGTGGGCTCGGAATATCCCGAAGAATGGGACATAAAGGGACTCCAGGAAACTCTTAAAGCCATATTCATGCCTGAGGAAAATCTCGACTACGAGGACATCGAGAGCTTGGACAGGGAGACTCTCAAGAAAGACGCCTTGGGTCTTGCTGGTCAGATGTATGAAAAGAAAGAAGAGGAAATCGGCCCGGACAAGATGAGGGAACTTGAGAGGGTAATACTTCTTAGGGTAGTGGACTCCAAGTGGATAGACCACATAGACGCCATGGACCAGCTCAAGCAGGGCATAGGACTGAGGGCAATAGGAAACGAAGATCCCGTAAGGGCCTATCAAATGGAAGGCTTCGACATGTTCGACGAGATGGTAAGGAGCATACAGGAGGACATGGTAAGGTACATGTTCCATGTAACCATAGAAACCAAGACACAGAGGAAGCAGCTGGCAACCATAGAGGATGAAAAGGGCAGCGACATCGACTACAGGAAGGGCATGAGGGCCGGAGTGGCAAACAGTGCTGCCGGCGATGAAAAAGCAAAACCCTTTGTGGCGGGTAAAAAAGTGGGGAGAAACGATCCCTGCCCGTGCGGAAGCGGCAAGAAGTACAAGAAGTGCTGCGGAAAAGACAAATAATTCCAAAGGGCTGAAAGACTTTTCTTTTGAATAAGTACAGATAAAAGTAAAACAAATAAAAATATCCGACATTTTGGAGGTGTTGACCATGCTTATATTGGAAACAAGTATGGCCGAACTCAAAGGAATGGAAGAAATCTTCGACGATTTGAGGGTTTCCCTTTGACCTGGCCAGCCTGAAAGAAAAATTAGCAAAAATCGATAAAATGATGACCGAGCAAGATTTCTGGGACGATCACGAAAAGGCCCAGAAAGTAATGAAGAAATCAAAAGTGGTAAAAGATAAAATAGAATCATACGAGAAATTGTACAATAAGTGGGAGGACCTGTCCATACTGGCGGAGATGGCCATTGAGGAAGAGGACGATTCCGTCGAGAAGGAGATAGAAAAGGGCATAGAAAAACTCAACAAGTCGCTTGAAAAGTTGAGGTTGAAGACGCTTCTTAGCGGGGAATACGACCTCAACAGCGCAATACTTTCCATACACTCCGGAGCAGGAGGGCTAGACGCCCAGGACTGGGCCGAGATACTGCTCAGGATGTTCACCAGATGGGCGGAAAATCAGGGCTATGGTATGGAAACACTGGACTATATACCCGACAAGGAAGGCGGAGTCAAATCCGTTACGCTAAGGATAAAGGGTGAATACGCATACGGTTACCTCAAGTCCGAAAAGGGAGTCCACCGACTTATAAGGATGTCGCCATTCGACACATCCGGCAAAAGGCACACATCGTTTACATCTGTGGATGTAATGCCTGAGCTTCCAGACGATGCTGAAATAGATATAAATCCGGCAGACCTTAAGGTGGACACATACAGATCATCGGGAGCGGGAGGCCAGCACGTAAACAAGACCGACTCGGCAATAAGGATTACCCATTTGCCGACTGGAATAGTCGTGCAGTGCCAGAACGAGCGGTCCCAGCACCACAACAGGAATACTGCAATGCGTATGCTCATGGCAAAACTCATAGAGCTTCAAGAGACCGAGCACAAGGAAAAAATTGAGGATATCCAGGGAGACTATTCGCAGATAGCCTGGGGCAGCCAGATAAGGACCTATGTATTCCATCCCTACACAATGGTTAAGGACCACAGGACCGGAGCAGAAACAGGAAACATAGGGGCAGTGCTTGACGGCGACATAGACATGTTCATAAACGCATATCTTCAGCAAAAAAAATAGACGCTTCGGCGTCTTTTTTATTACATGAAAAAGGGGACTGCACCTTTTTCCGCGGTTATTTTCATAAACGCACTTTCTCAAAAAAAAAATATAGGATTTGGTTTTTTTTAATTGTGACCGTATATGTCCGGAATTAATTGTAAAATACAAAGAGTGGCGGAAATTGTCGAAACATTTAACAAAAATATACATATAGATATGATACAATTATATTGCTTGGGGGGTGTGGATTTGTTATCTGGGGAAAGCAGAAACAGTCTTGAAAAAGAAATACGGACAAGCATGAAGAATGTTTTCGGTAAAGGGCCTGAGAGCATAGAAATAACCTTTGGAGAGGAAACAATTGTTATCGTAATAGGAGGTTTTCTTACAAAGGTCGAGAAACTCAGAATGGAAAAGCAGGGCGGAATTGAAGGCGTAAGGGATTTTCGCTATGACGAAATGAAAAATGAAATGGAAAGAATCCTGAATGACAGGACTTTCGGCGATATTTCATTCGGCAATGCCTATATCGATGTGCATGCCGACAAGGACAGTGCATGCTTGGTATTATTTGCAACAAAAGAATAAAGCGGTAGGCGTAGAAGAATCTTAAACGAGGCTGAGACGCAGACCGAATCACTGTAAATAGTGGTTCGGTCTGCGTTTTTGTTTTGTATTATAGATTAACTAAATAATAATAAGGGGGAAACAAAGTGAAAAGCAAAAGACTTACGGCATTTGTACTTGCATTTTTAATGATTTTTACAAGTTTTGGAACAATGGCCTTTGCAGATACGGAAGGAGGCAGCGACATTTCCGGCCACTGGGCTGAGGCATCAATCCAAAAGTGGGTTGAGGCCGGTGTAATCAATGGTTACTCAGACGGCACATTCAGACCTGACAATGGAATAACAAGAGCAGAATTTGTCAAGATAGTAAATGGCCTTTTAGGCTTCAAGGTTGAAGGTTCAGCAAGCTTTACCGATGTTGCAAGCGGGGAATGGTATGCGGCCGAAGTAAAGAAGGCTGTCCATGAGGAGTTTGTTTCAGGTTATGAGGATGGCTCATTCAGACCCGACAAGGGAATTACAAGGCAGGAAGCTGCAAAGATAATCGACACCATTCTTGACATGGAAGGAACAGACGAGGCTGCTTTAAACTCATTTGGAGACAAATCATCTGTGCCGGACTGGAGCAAGAACTCCCTAATGTATATGGTCCAGAAGGGATACCTTTCAGGCTATCCGGACAATACACTCAGACCTACATATGGAATTACAAGAGCAGAAACGGTTGCGCTTCTCGACAGAGTTGCAGGAACGGTTTACAGTCAAGAGGGAACTTTTGGCCCAAATAGCGGAACCGAAACCGTAGAGGGAAATGTTACTGTTACCGCGGATGGAGTAACCCTCAAAAACACAACAATAACTGGCGACCTCCACATCACCGCAGGAGTAGGAGATGGAGACGCAACTTTTGAGGACGTTACAGTAAATGGCGAAACAATAATAAACGGCGGAGGAATGTCGACGGTTACATTTAAAAATACCAACCTGAGCGGACTTGTAATAACCAAGCAGGATGGCGATGTTCGAATACTGGTAATGGGTGATACCAAAATCGACAAAACAACCCTTCTTTCAGGAGCGATGCTCGACCAATTGGGTCTTACAGGTCAAGGCTTCGGTGATGTAAAAATTGAAAGAGTTGCAGAAGGAGAAGAAGTTGTACTTGATGGAGACTTTGAAGACATAATACTTGACTGCCCGGCAGAGGTTTCGGTTACAGATGACACAACAGTAGGTCATTTGACAGTTTCCGAAAGCGGTGAGGGAGCAAGCGTTGATGTTGAGGAAGGTTGTTGCATAGAAGAGTTTGAAGCAAATGCAGAAGCTCAAGTAACAGGAGACGGTCAAGTAGAAAGCGCAGTAATCAATTGCTGTGGAGTTGAAATAGAGCAGGAAGTAGCCGAAGTTACATTGGGCGACGACGTGCCGAATGCAAATGTAGGCGGAAAAACAGTAGAAGAAAGCACAGAAGCAAAAACGACATCCGGCGGTGGCGGGGGAAGCAGTAGAGTTGACAGAACTGCTCCAACTCTTTCTGGGTTCAGCATCGACGGAATAGAAGTTCAAAATGAAGATGTATTCGGATTCGCGCCTAACACCACTTTTAGCGCACTTACTGCAACAATGAGTGAAAATGTAACACTTACAGCCGGTGAAGAAGCAATAATAACAATAGATGGAAGCGAATTTGGAATTTTCACTGTTAGCGGTAAAGACCTTTCAATTATGCCGACAAATGATAACGAGTGGAATTATGTGGCAGGCGAATTCCAATTTGATCTTGCTGAGGGCACAATAAGAGATGCGTACGGCAATACAAATGAAGCCATAAGCCTTACATTGACTTTCGAAGAGGACACTACAGCACCAACAGCAACGGTTACCGAAAGTGGAAATACAATTATTTACACTTTCAGTGAACGTATAAAACTTATTTCACAAGAAACGGATGATGTTACCGCTTTAAATCCGGACCTACTTGGTATTTATGCAATAGATGGCGGAGATTATGAGAATGAAAAGAAAGGAACCATAAACACAGCAACATTAGAGGGTAATGTTTTAACGGTTACTTTTACCGGACCGTTAACCCCTGGCAATTATATTATGGATGCTTGGGGCTATAGCATTACAGACTTAGCTGGCAATAGAATCGAATTTAGCGAAGATCAAGTGTTTACGGAAAAGGCACCAACACTCGCAGGTATCAGCATAGACGAGACAGCGGTTGGAAATGGCGATACCGTTTCATTTGGAACAGGTACGACATTCGGCACACTTACTGCAACAATGAGCGAGAACGTATCATTGGTTGGAGGAGCAACTGCAAATGTAACTATAGAGGGAGTGGAATTCGGAACATTTACAGTCGACGGAACCGACCTTTTGATTACTCCGACAAATGATAACGGATGGAATTACGTAGCAGGTGAATTCACATTTGATCTTGCAGCTGGAACAATCGAAGATGAAGTGGGAAACACCAATGAAGATATAAGCTTTACATTGACTTTCGAAGAGGAAAGAGAAGTAGCAACAGCCGAAGAACTGAGGGATGCATTGAATGATGATAATGTTGTCAAGATAACGGTAACAAGCACTGAAGATTATCAACCTAGCGGACATAATAGCATTGGTGCAACTGGCTAAACATGATAGCTTTAATGCCGATAGTGCTAACTGGGATATTAGTGATAATTCCATGACACACAAAGATACTCAGGCCCATATTAATGCAATAGATAAAGTGTTTGAAGAAGCTGCTGAAGCAACTTTTACTTGTAACTGGAGTTGTGACTAACCAATTCAGAACGTATATTCTTAAGCTGATACAAACCGTCAGTAACTGTAAGAGAGAAAAAACCCCCAGCAAACCTTGGGAGCTGATCCGGCTCTTAAGGGGATGGGGAAAAAGAGAATACCCTTCAAGGCTCAAACCTTGAGGGGTGTTTTTTTGTGTATTTCTTTATGGAAAAGGGGACTGTCCCCTTTTCCATGGAAAGAAGCCTTACATAGGCTTCTTTTTATATGATAAAATAAAAGGTGTGACCATTTGAGGCTTGCGGACTTTTCCGTGAAGAAAATAAAAGAAAGTTTAGGGGTGTGTAAAATGGAAAGAATAATAAAACAATTGGCAAAGGAACTAGGAGTAAAGGCTTCACAGGTGAGAAGCACTGTGGATTTGATTGATGAGGGAAACACCATTCCTTTTATAGCAAGATACAGGAAGGAAGCTACGGGAAATCTCGATGATGTTGTGCTTAGGGATCTGGACGATCGACTTACATATCTGAGGAATCTGCACAAGAGGAAGGAAGAGGTCTCCAGGCTCATAGACGAGCAGGGCAAGCTTACGGACGAACTTAGGGAAAAAATAGAGTCCGCACAGGTTTTAAACGAAATTGAGGACCTTTACAGGCCTTACCGTCCAAAGAGAAGGACAAGGGCTACAATAGCCGTTTCAAAGGGCCTTGAACCCTTGGCAGATTATTTGATGGACCAGTCCGATGATCTTGACGGAATCGACAAGGAAGCCGAAAAATACATCGATGAGGAAAAAGGAGTGTCTTCGGCCAAGGAAGCTTTAAAGGGTGCCATGGACATTATAGCTGAAAGAATATCCGACGATGCCGACAACAGGAAGTTTGTGCGGTCTGTCAGCTTTGAAAAGGGAAGTCTTGCCACTGAGGCAGTCGACAAGGACCAGAAGTCTGTCTATGAGCTTTATTATGAATACAAGGAGGCTTTGGTTAAGATGCCTCCCCACAGGATTCTGGCTATAAACAGGGCCGAGAAGGAAGAGTTTGTTAAGGTCAAGCTGGAAGCGCCGGGAGATTTAATTGTTCAGGGGCTGAAGGACAGAACGGTGGTAAATGCCGAAAGCTCATCAAGGCCATATATTGAACAGGCTGCAGATGACAGTTACAAGAGGTTGATTGCGCCTTCTATAGAGAGGGAATTAAGAAACACCCTTACTGAGATGGCGGAAGAGCAGGCAATAAAGGTATTCGGCGAGAATCTCAAGAACCTTCTTTTGCAGGCGCCAATAAAGGATATGGTTGTAATGGGCTTTGACCCTGCCTACAGGACGGGCTGCAAGATAGCCATAACAGACGGTACAGGAAAGCTTTTGGACTATACGACTGTTTATCCTACGAAACCGCAAAACAAGGTTGAAGAGGCAAAGAAGATTTTAAAGGGAATGATAAAAAAACACGGAGTAAATATAATTGCAATCGGAAACGGAACAGGCTCGAGAGAATCGGAGATGATTGTATCGGATATGATTTCGGAGCTTGACCGGAAGGTATATTATACAATAGTGAATGAGGCCGGGGCTTCGGTTTACTCTGCCTCCAAGGTTGCAAATGAGGAGTATCCGGACATAAATGTTTCAATACGTGGGGCCATATCCATAGGAAGAAGGCTTCAGGATCCCCTGGCGGAGCTTGTGAAGATTGAGCCCAAGTCTGTTGGGGTAGGGCAGTATCAGCACGATGTAAACCAGACCAGGCTAAAAGACGTTCTTGACGGAGTTGTGGAGGATTCGGTAAACAAGGTGGGAGTAGACCTAAATACGGCCTCTTCTTCACTGCTTCAGCATATATCGGGTCTTAAAAAATCGGTTGCGGGAAATATTGTAAAGACAAGGGAAGAGAGCGGCCGTTTTGATGAGAGGAGCCAGCTTCTCAAGGTAAAGAGACTGGGGCCTTCGGCTTACGAGCAGGCGGCTGGATTCCTCAGGATTGCAGACGGCAAGAACGCTCTGGACAATACTTCTGTACACCCTGAGTCATATGAAGCTACAAACAAGTTTCTTGAAAAGATGGGATATTCGCTCGAGGATGTAAAGAAGGGGCGGCTGCATGACTTGGATGAAAAAATCCTGGCATACGAAATACCGGAAGACGCAAGTGCCTTGAAGGTGGCTAAAAAGGGAACTACACTCAAGAGCTTCGAAGCGCTAAAGTCTTTCAAGCTGTCCAAGCCCAAGCAGATGACATCAAGAGACAGAAAAAAACTTGTAGACAAGCACCTTAAGAAGATTGCAGAAGACCTTGAAATGGGCTTCCCTACTCTTAAGGATATTGTGGAGGAACTCAAAAAACCGGGCAGGGACCCCAGGGATGAAATGGTCAAGCCGCTTTTCAGGAGCGATGTTTTGAAGATAGAAGACCTTAAGGTGGACATGATACTTCCGGGAACTGTAAGGAATGTTACTGATTTTGGGGCTTTTGTGGACATAGGGCTAAAGAATGACGGACTTGTCCACATATCCGAGCTTAGCGACAGGTTTATAAAGAAGGCGATGGATGTTGTATCGGTCGGTGACGAGGTTCAGGTAAGGGTAATTTCGGTTGATTTGGAGAGGAAGAGAGTATCGCTTTCCATGAAGGGACTCAAGAAATAAACGGGAGGCATTTATGCTTATTATCAGGAATGCAATTGTAAACACCCTTTCAGGCGGTGTTATAGATAAGGGATTTGTGGCTGTAAAGGATGGGAAAATAGAGAAGATAGGCAGGGAGCCGATTCCCGGGGAGTTTGAAAAGGGAGCCGAGTTTTTGGACGCAAAAGGCATGCAGCTTTACCCAGGCTTCATTGATGCCCATTCGCATCTTGGAATGTGGGAGGACTCTATAGGTTTTGAGGGTTCTGACGGAAATGAGAGTGTGGATCCTGTTACTCCGCAAATGAGGGCGATTGACGCCATAAATCCAATGGACAGGACTTTTGAGGAAGCCAGGGCCGGTGGTATAACGGCAACTGCAACAGGACCGGGAAGTGCAAATGTCATAGGTGGACAGTTTGCGCTTGTGAAAACATGGGGAATATGTGTAGACGACATGATTGTAAAGGCCCCGTGCGCAATTAAGTGCGCATTTGGCGAGAATCCTAAAAGGACTTACAATGACAGGGAAGAGTCGCCTGTTACAAGAATGGGAACTGCGGCGATTCTTAGGGAAAATTTCATAAAGGCCAAGGATTATGCTGAAAAGAAAAAACTTGCGGAAAAAGATGAAGATGCCGACAAGCCGGACTTCGATTTCAAGCTTGAGGCGCTGGCTGAAGTGGTTGAAAAAAAGCTTCCAATAAAGGCCCACGCCCACAGGGCTGACGACATAATGACCGCAATAAGGATAGCAAAGGAATTCGATTTGCATATGACAATAGAGCATTGTACGGAGGGTCATCTCATAGTTGACCGTTTGAAGAAGGAAAACTTTGCCCCGATTGTCGGGCCAAGCCTTTCGGAAAGGTCCAAGTTCGAGCTAAAGAACCTTACATTCAAGACTCCGGGGATTCTTTCAAACGCGGGAATGAAAATTGCAATAATGACTGACCACCCTGTTATTCCAATACAATACCTCCCCCTTTGCGCATCGTTGGCGGTTAAAGCTGGAATGAAGAGGGAAGACGCCATGAAAGCGATAACAATAAATGCCGCTGAAATAATAGGCGTTGGGGACAGGATTGGAAGTATAGAGGAAGGCAAGGATGCAGACCTGGTGCTTTGGGACAGGGATCCCTTCGACGCCCACGGTGAAGTGCTTTGGACAATAATAGACGGAAAAGTGGTTTATGAGAGATAGCGAGCAGTTAGCAGTGGGCAGTGAGCAGGAAAGACAAAAGATAAAAGAACGGTGGAAAGAGGAAGGTGGAAAGTAGAAAGTAGAAAGTGGAAAGTAGAAAGTTGAAAGTGGAAAGTAGAAAGTAGAAAGTGGAAAGTAGAAAGTTGAAAGAGGAAAGTAGAAAGTTGAAAGTGGAAAGTAGAAAGTAGAAAGTGGAAAGTAGAAAGTAGAAAGTTGAAAGAGGAAAGAGGAAAGTTGAAAGAGGAAAGAGGAAAGTTGAAAGAGGAAAGTACAGATGCTTAAAAATTTTGTGGTGACTATCGGGTTTTGTATCTTTGTACTTTGTTTTTAAATCTTTTTCTTCCCACTTACTACTTGCTACTTTCCACTTAACGGGGTGATTTTTTGGAGACGTATGTATCAAACAATTTAAAAGAGACTGAGGAGCTTGGCAGACGCCTTGGCGTTTTGCTCGCCCCCGGGGACATGGTATGCATGAATGGGGACTTGGGAGCGGGAAAGACTTTTTTTTCAAAGTCAATAGCCACGGCAATGGGAGTGGAGGAAGATGTCACCAGTCCCACATACAATATTATCAATGAATATGACGGTAAATCTAAGATCTATCATTTTGATGTGTATAGAATTCTTGATATTGAGGAAATGTATGATATAGGATACGAGGAATATTTTTTCGGGGACGGAGTCTGCCTGGTTGAATGGGCGGACAGGGTAAGGGATCTTTTGCCTGAGGAACATATTTGGATAGAGATTACCCGCCTGGGTGAAAACAGCAGAAAATTCGTTTTTACAGCCTCGGGCAAACGCCACCAAGAGATTTTAAAGGAGTTGTTCTGATGAACATATTGGCTTTTGAAACATCGGGCATGGCCGCATCTGTCGCCGTCATGAAGGAAAACAGAATTGTCGGGGAGATGACGGTAAGCACCAGGCTCAACCATTCGGAAAAGCTGATGCCCATGATAGATGAATTGCTTATGAAGACCGAAATTACGATCAATGAAATAGACGCGCTTGCGACAGGAGTTGGGCCCGGTTCCTTTACGGGAATCAGGATAGGAGTTTCAACGGCAAAGGGTTTGGCGCAGGCACTTGACCTCCCAATTGCGGCGGTTTCCAGCCTTAAGGCTTTGGCATGCAATGCCATGTATTCCGACATGCTTGTATGCCCGTTAATGGATGCAAGGCGCAACCAGGTATACAGCGGAATTTTTCGCTGGCAAGGCACAGACCTTGTAGAGTTGGCAAAGGAGGACGCATATGATTTTGACGAGCTTCTTTTATTGCTGAAAAAAAAGGATTGCCCGGTGCTTTTTTTAGGGCAGGATGTTTTTAAGTTCAATGAAAAGATAGAGGAAGTTCTTGCTGACAGGGGAGTCATTGCAATGCCACAGGCAAATTTTCCCAGGGCGGCCTCTGTGGCGGGCCTTGCGGTAAAGAAAATTGAGGAAAATGAAATGGAAAACGCTTTCACATTGAGGCCGGTTTATTTGAGGCAGGCAGAGGCGGAAAGGCAGTATCAGGAAAGAATCGGGGAGAAATGAGGGCTTATGGAGCTTGAAATCCGTAAAATGACAATTGAAGACCTGGACAGGGTTATGGAAATAGAGAAGGAGACCTTTTCTGTTCCATGGTCCCGTGATTCATACCAGGCGGAAATAACGACAAATATTCTTTCTGCGTATTTTGTTGCAAAAGCCCAAGGCAAAATAATAGGCTATTTTGGAATGTGGTTCATTCTTGACGAGGCTCACATAACAAATATTGCAGTGCAAAAGTCATTCCGGGGAAAAGGTGTCGGGACAAGCCTTGTTGCCTGCCTTTTGGAAGAAGCTTCTAAAAAAGGGGTAAAAAATTTAACGCTTGAGGTGCGCGAAGGCAATGTCGCCGCGAGGAAATTGTATGAAAAAATGGGTTTCGTGGAAGAAGGAAGAAGGACGGGCTATTATCCGGACAACCATGAGGATGCAATAATAATGTGGAAGAGGGGAGAAGCAGCGTGCAGGAAAGGCAGTAGAAAGTAGAAAGCAAAGACAGCTGGCAGCAGGCAGTGGGCAGAAAAAGATTAAGAACAAAAGCAAGGGCAAAGAAACAGCAAAAGCAGAAAAGAAAAGAGTTTTCAAATGTATTTGCTTTTTATATTCTTTTGCATTTACTGACAACTGATAACTGCCCACTGACAACTGTTTTTCAGCAGGCAGTTGCAAGGAATATGGGTAAGACTGTCAAGCCGGGGGTGTTTGAGATGGTTAAAAAAAAGAAGGGCAAAAAATTCTGGGCGATTGTTGCAATACTGATTCTTGTACCTGTAATTGGCCTTATTTTGAATCAGTCAGCAAAGCAGAGGATGGCAGACATTCCGCTTGTTGAAACTTCGGTTATTGAAAGGGGAAATCTTTCATCAAACATATACACATCGGGCACCATAAGGGCTAAAAACAGCGTTTCTGTATTGGCAGACATATCGGGGCGGATATCTGAAGTAAACTACAAGGACGGAGACATTCTTGCAAAGGGGGACATTGTGGCCTCTTTTGAAAGGGACGAGCTTTTTTATGCTTTTAAGGAGGCTGAATTGAATCTTGCCCTTAGCAAAAGAAGGGAAGAGGCGGAGCTTGCTTCGGCGAAAAGGGCTTATGAAAATGCCAGGGAGGATTTCGACAGGAATTCTCTTCTTTATAGCGAGGGGGCAGTCAGCAAATTGCAATACGACGATTCCAGAAGACTTTTTCTGGATTTGAGAGACGAGTTTGAAAAGGTTAAAGAACTTTCGGGCAAGCGGATAGAGCTTGAAAAGCTGCGAATCGAAAAGCTTGGCGAAGACCTTGAAAAGACAAAAGTAATTGCTCCTGCTGATGGCACGGTTACAAATATGCAAATTGAGCCTGGTGGCTTCGTCGCATTGAATCAGCCGCTTTTTAAAATACAGGATTTTGACCAAATGGAGGTTTTGACTCAAATAAGCGAGTATGACATATCGAGTTTGGAAAAAGGGCAAGAGGTTCTTGTGAGGGCACAGGGAAGAGATGAAGATTTTGAAGGCAGGATTACCTCGATTGCCCCTGACGCAAAGCTTTTAAGCAATGGCCAGGGCAGCGAAACGGTGGTTGAAGTGGTTGTTGAAATAACTGAACGGACTGATGCATTCAAGCCCAATTTTTCGGCGGAACTGCAGATTCTGACCGGGAGCATTGAAGATGCTTTGCTTGTTCCATACGAGGCGGTTTATACGAAAAAAGATGGAGAAAAGCTTGTTTATTTGATTTCGGATGAAAACAGGGTCAAGGAAACGCCCATAAAAGCGGGTATGGAAGGGGACCTTTTGACGGAGATTATACCGCTTGACGGCTCCAATCCTGAAAATGAAAAAGTTGTCCTTAATCCCAGGGAAAATCTTAAGGACGGTATGGCCGTAAGGATAAAGAGCGGCAAAGAGGAAGAAAAACAATGATAAAAATTAAGGGCATCAGTAAGGTGTATTCGATGGGAGACATAGAAGTAAATGCTCTTATGGATGTAAACCTTAGAATTGGGGATGGAGAGTTTGTTTCGGTCATGGGGCCTTCGGGTTCCGGCAAGTCGACCTTGATGAATATTTTGGGCTGTCTCGACAAACCGACGAGTGGCAAGTTCTTTTTGGACGGGAAAGATGTTTCGGGTTTGGATGACGACGCATTGGCGGGAATCCGAAACAAGAAAATAGGTTTTGTTTTTCAATCTTTCAATCTTCTGCCCCGAATGACCGCTCTGCACAATGTTGAACTTCCCTTGATATATTCCGGTATAAGGCGCGAACAGAGAATACAAATGGCCATGAAGGCGCTTGAAAAGGTCAATTTGACTGACAGGGTCATGCATCAGCCCAATGAGCTTTCCGGCGGGCAAAGGCAAAGGGTGGCAATAGCCAGAACACTTGTCAATAATCCTTCAATAATTTTGGCCGACGAACCCACGGGCAACTTAGATTCGAAATCCGGCCAGGAGATTATGGAAATCTTCAAGCTTTTGAACAGAGAGGGAGTTACTATACTTCTTGTAACCCATGAAAAAAATATCGCAGAGTATTCCAAACGCATAGTGACTTTCAGGGATGGAAGAATAATAGAAGACCGCTTGAAAGATTCCTAAACCGATGGGGAAGGGGGTTTTCCCGAGTGAATATACTTGAAAGCGCAAGGGTTGCAATAAGAGCGATCTGGTCCAATAAAATGAGGTCGGTCTTGACTATGCTGGGCATAATAATCGGTATTTCTTCTGTAATAACGGTATTTACTCTTGGAAAGGGCGGGCGAGCAGCCATTGGGCAGGAATTTGAAAGTTTTGGTGTCGCCAGGGTTTTTCTTGGAATGAATTGGAGTGAAAATCCCCAAAGCGGCGATATTATAAATCATGCGGACATTGACGCCTTGGAAAGGACTTTTTCAGACGAAATATACGCAATTTCGCCTCGATACACTAGGGGCGGTGAAGTTTCAATGAACAGGAAAAATGAGAATGTTAATGTTTCAGGGGTAAACGAGCAATACAATAAAATCGAAAAAAATGAAATCGTAAAAGGCCGCTATCTCATAGAGAGCGACATAAGGGCGGCAAGGGAAGTGGCTATAATAGACTCTACGATGGCAATAGAGCTTTTCGGACGATTGGATGTATTGGGGGAAAGAATCACCGTCAGGACGCGCAACAGGAATATTTCACTTTTGGTGGTTGGTGTTTTTGAGGAAAAGAAGGGTTTGATAAGCAATCTTGGTCTGGACGAACCTCCCAAGTATGTGTATATTCCTATAAGTACCGCAGAGAAAATTTTCGGGCTTGGAGACCGGGTTTACGGAATCGACATGAACTTGCAGACCGATGTGGATGTGCAAGCTGTTTTGGACAGAATGACAGGAATGATTGAAAGAAGGCACAGAAATCAGGGAGAGGAAATATACAGAAGTTACAGTGCTGAAAGCGAAATGGAGACTGTTGGAAGAGTTACAGGAATAATATCCGCAGTAGTAAGCTCCATAGCTGCTATTTCGCTCGTGGTTGGAGGCATAGGCGTGATGAATATAATGCTGGTCTCTGTCACGGAAAGAACGAGGGAAATAGGAATAAGAAAGGCAATTGGAGCCAGACGCAGAGACATACTTCTTCAGTTTTTGGTGGAGGCCGTTATAATTTCAGGCATGGGCGGAGTAATCGGAACCGCTTTTGGAATAGGAATATCGTTTGCGATATCATCTTTTATAAAAATTCCTCCTGGAGTATCGCTTGGGACAATTATGATAGCTTGGTTTTTTTCGGTCGGAGTGGGTGTTTTCTTTGGCATATATCCAGCCAACAAGGCTGCCAAGCTCGCTCCCATAGAGGCTTTGAGGTATGAGTAAGTATAGTGGAAAGGAAAAGATTTAAGAACAGATGTCAGGTGTCAGGTGTCAGAAAAAGCAAAAACAAAAGAAAAAACAAAGATTAAAAGTAAAGGCGAAGTGTAAAGTATAGTGGAAAGTGGAAAGGAAAAGATTTAAGAACAGATGTCAGATGTCAGGTGTCAGGTGTCAGGAAGAGAAAAGACAGCGGGCAGCTGGCAGCTGGCAGTTTGCAGGAAAAGATTAAGAACAAAAGCAAAGGCAAAGAAACAGCAAAAGCAGAAAAGAAAAGAGCTTTCAAATGTATTTGGTTTTTATACTCTTTTGCATTTACTGACAACTGATAGCTGACAACTGACAACTGTTTTTCAATGTATTTGGTTTTTATACTCTTTTGCATTTACTGATAACTGATAGCTGACAACTGACAACTGTTTTTCAATGTATTTGGTTTTTATACTCTTTTGCATTTACTGATAACTGACAACTGTCCAAGTGATAAATTTGAAGAGGTGTGGGATGATGAAGAAGGAAAATGATGTTTTGATACTTGGTATTGAGACCAGCTGTGATGAAACTGCCGCTTCGGTTGTAAGAAACGGAAGGGATGTGCTTTCGAATGTGGTGCTTTCGCAAATCGACATACACAAGCGTTATGGAGGCGTGGTTCCCGAGGTTGCTTCGAGAAAACATGTGGAGGCGATTTCTCAGGTCATAGAAGAGGCTCTTAGGCTTTCTGAAAAAAGTCTTGAGGATCTTGACGCAATAGCTTCGACTTACGGACCCGGGCTGGTGGGCGCTTTACTGATAGGCCTTTCAACGGCCAAAGGTCTTGCCTACGGTATAGGAAAGCCTTTTGTGGCCGTAAATCACATTGAAGGGCATATTTGCGCGAATTTCATTGAGCACAAAGGGCTTAAACCGCCATTTGTAGGCTTGGTGGTTTCGGGAGGCCATACCCACCTTGTAAATGTCCTAGATTACGGGACCTATGAAATACTAGGAAAAACCAGGGACGATGCTGCGGGTGAGGCCTTTGACAAAATTTCAAGAGCTTTGGGCTTCGGGTATCCGGGAGGACCTTTGATAGACAGTCAGGCAAGGTTGGGAAATCCCCAGGCTATTGATTTTCCCAGGGCATATCTCCAGAAGGGCAGCCTTGATTTCAGTTTCAGCGGACTTAAGTCAGCTGTTCTTAATTATCTTAATGAGTGCAGAATGAAGGGCATTGAAATAAACAAGGCCGATGTGGCGGCAAGTTTCCAGGAAGCTGTGGTTGAGGTATTGGTGGAAAAGTCAATAATGGCGCTCGGAAAACAGAATTCCAAGAGGTTTGTCGTGTCGGGCGGAGTTGCCGCAAACTCAAGACTCAGGAAGCTTTTTAAAGAGAAATCTGAAAGTCTGGGCTTTGAATGTTTTTTCCCTTCAATGCCCCTGTGCACCGACAATGCGGCAATGGTTGCATCGGCGGCTTATTATGATTATGAGTCCGGAAATATAGCGGACTTATATGCAAATGCTGTGCCAAATTTAGTGTTGGGTTCTAAGTATAAGGCCTCGAAATAGGATTATGTAAACCGAATCAGGGTGAAAAATTCAACATTTTCGTGTGGATAAAAGTGTGGACTGTGTGGGTAACTTTTTTATGAAGGCTTGAAATACTCTAAAATAGTAAAAGAGAATGTGTGTTTTGTGTAAAAAACTGTGGAAAAACTTAAAGTTATCCACAAAATCAAGCCCGATAATATATTTTGAGAATAATTGATTAAAAAATATTATGCCATAAAAATATAACTTTACGGAAAAGTTTGAAAATTTCGACAAAATTCGAATAAATTAAAGACCTGACATTTGTCAGGTCTTTAATTGCTGCTTAAATTATGCTGATATTTTTGAATTGACGTAGTTAACTATATCGCCGATGCTTTTAAAACTTTCAGCATCTTCGTCATCAATTTCGATATCGAATTCATCTTCGATTGCCATGATTACTTCGACTGCGTCCAAAGAGTCCGCATCCAAGTCTTCAATCATGGATGTTTCCATTTTGATATCGTCTGCGTTATCTAAAACGAGTTGCTCAACAACGATTCCTTTGATTTTATCAAATACCATTAGTTTACCTCCTTGAAATGTGATTTGAATTATCAATTCTATATTTTAATTTGATTTTGTCGCAATGTCAATACTAAATTAGAGATTCCCATTCCTCAGTGATCGTTATTTGATAATGTCTTGATTAGGGTTACGAGAAAATGTCCCGGGAAGATATAATAGACCTCGACTAAACAACGAGGTGAAGACATGAAGAAGGTGGATCTGACATTGAAAGAAGAATACAAGTATCGGGTAATCAAGAAACTGATAGAAACGGAAGGGAACAAAAAAGCAGCGGCATTAAAATTGGAATGTTCGCAGAGACATATTAATCGAATGATTCTCGGATATAAGAACGAAGGCAAGGTTTATTTCAGTCACGGGAATAAGCGGAGAAAACCCCATCACACAATTCCAGATAAGCATAAAAATGACATTCTAGATCTTTACCTGAACAAGTATCCAGAAGCCAACTTTCAGCACTTCTCGGAATTGCTTGAAGAACATGACGGGATCAAAGTTTCTGTGAGCACAGTACGGAACATTCTAATGGATGAAATGATCATCTCCCCCAAGGCAACCAGGAGAATGAAAAAGAAAGTCAAAGAAAAATTGAAAGCGGCTAAAAAAACAGCTTCTTCAAAAAAGGAATCTGCAAAGATTCAAGAAAAGATGGTCGCTATTGAAGATGCGCATCCAAGACGGCCGCGATCGGCATACTTCGGGGAAATGATACAGATGGATGCCTCTGTAGATCTCTGGTTTGGCGGAACTAAAACATACCTTCATTTAGCGGTTGATGACTGCACAGGATCGATTTTAGGCGCTTATTTCGACACACAGGAAACCTTGAACGGCTATTATCATCTTTTGCATCAGATCCTTATTAATGAAGGCATTCCATATATGTTCTACACGGATCGGCGCACCGTATTTGAGTACAAACAAAAAAAATCCCCTTCCATCGAAGAAGACACTTTTACACAATTCGGCTATGCTTGCAAGCAACTTGGCATCACCATCAAAACAACCAGTGTTCCTCAGGCTAAGGGTCGTGTTGAAAGAATGTTCCAGACATTACAATCGCGCCTACCCCTCGAATTACGATTGGCAGGCGCGAATACCCTCGAGCAAGCAAATGTATTCTTAAACTCCTACATAAAAAAATACAATGCTAAGTTTGCCCTGTCTATTGATCATAGCAAATCTGTATTTGAAAAACAACCTAGCATTGAGAAAATAAATCTAACACTTGCTATTCTGGCAGACCGCAAGATTGACAAGGGCCATTGTATTCGCTTTCAGAATAAATATTTTATACCCACAAATGCGAACGGTTACCCCGTTCACTTTCATCACAAAACCCCTTGCATGGTCATTCAAGCTTTTGATGGTAGGATCTTCACAAGCATTAATGATAAGGTTTACGCGCTTGACGAAATTCCTAAACACGAAATAAAATCTAGGCAGTTCGACTATGATTATGTTCCTTCTGTTCCCAGGAATCGCTATGTGCCCGCTATGAACCATCCCTGGAGACCGTCTTCCTTTCAGAAGCATGTTAGGGCTCAACATCATCATAAACTGGAGGCTGAAAAGTTGTTTTCGGACAAAATATACTCACAAGAAATTCGATATTAGGCAACATAAAAGCACCAAGTTTACTTGGTGCTTTTGCTTCACAAATTTTGGGACATTTTCATTTGTGCTTGACACAAAATAAGAAAGGGCAAAGACAGCGGGCAGGAAGTGCAGTAGTAAGTGGAAAGTAGTAAGTAGTAAGTAGTAAGTAGAAAGAAAGAGCAAAGATAAAAACATAAGCAAAGATAAAAATCAAAAACTTAAAAGCAAAGGCGAAAGGCCAGCGTCTTGCAGCTTTGAATTGCGCGGCATCTCCCGATGCGTTGTTTTTCACCGTTTGGGATAAGGCTAAACCGTTATAAATTCGCTTGTTTGAGCGAAGCGAGTTTGCGGATTTTAGGTTTTGTCGAAAGACGAAACGGATTGAATAACCGCAAGAAGGGTGCGGTAAGTACAGTGGAAAGTAGAAAGTGG
>Ga0209942_1000493_pt1 | contig 23703 bp, 17 predicted proteins | sample SalPonR1_A_D2_MG_FD_185695 | JGI IMG/M metagenome (GOLD analysis project Ga0209942, IMG submission 185695) | Salt pond soil microbial communities from South San Francisco under conditions of wetland restoration - Salt Pond MetaG R1_A_D2_MG... ...
TCGGACTTTTCGACTACGGAGTATTGATTACCAACTAAAATTTCCGGAAACCGGAAACCGGAAACCGGAAACCGGAAACCGGAAGCCGTCTGTGTCAATCCATGCATGCCGAATACGCCGCTGGCTGAGAGCCGGCGATGAACGGAATTGCCCGGGCGCCGGCGCAGTTCTCGTCGGCCAGCATCGGGCTCGGCCAGTCGACCCAGAACCAATCGATGCCGGCCGGCCACTGCCTGTTTTCGGCCAGCTGCGGCAGGGCGTCGAACATCTTTGCCCAGATCGGCAGCGCCGATGCCGCGCCGCTGACACCGGCCGGAGCGTTGTCATCGCGGCCCACCCAAACGACGCCCAGCCATTGCGATGTATAACCGGCAAACCACGCATCACGACGATCGCTGGTGGTGCCCGTCTTGCCGCGTATGGTGGCCGCGCGCGCCGCGGGTTCTTTCAGTCGCCAGCTCAGGCTGGCGCCGGTGCCGGTGCTGGCTGCCTGCTCGAGGGCAAAATCCAGCAGCGCAAGGGCATCGCGTTCCTGGATCGGACGGAGGCGTATGGGGTATCTGGCTATCGCGTTGCCGTCGCTGTCGACGACGTCGGTGATTGCCCGCAGTGGTGCCGAATATCCGCCGCTGGCGATCGACTGGTACAGTTGAGTCACCTGCATCGGTGAAAGATCTACCGCGCCGAGGAACGCCGCCGGATGGCGCGCCGAACCCGGCGCCACGCCCAGTTGCTCAAGCAGGCGAAACAGAGGATGCACGCCGACCTGCAGACCGACCCTTACGGTCGCCTGGTTGTAGGAGTTCGCCAGCGCCGCCAGTAGCGGAACGGTGCCGTGGCTGGTCTGGTCATAGTTGCGCGGGCGCCAGTCCTCGCGTCCGCGTTGCGGCACGCTCAGCGGCTCGTCGTCGATCGGGGTCACCAGGGTAAAGCGTGCAGGATCGGCCAGCGCCAGCAGATAGAGGAAGGGCTTGATCACCGATCCGACCGGGCGTCGTGCGTCCAGGGCGCGGTTGAAGCCGATCCTTTGGTAGTTGCGATCGCCGACCAGTGCCCGGATTTCACCGGAATCGGGCTGGGCCAGCACGATCGCGCCTTGCAGATTGCCGCCCGATTCATCGATTTCGGCCAGCCCGTCAGCCAGCGCGCGCTCGGCGCGCTGCTGGGCCAGAGGACTGAGGGTGGTATGGATGCGCAGGCCTTTTTCACGCAGGTCCGAATCGCGGTAATCGGCTTTGAGCTGCCGGCGGACCAGGTCCATGAACCCCGGATGGGCGCGGCTTCGGGCCATGTCGCCTACGCTGGCGCCCAGCGGACGCTCGAGAGCGCTCTCGTATTCGCCACGATCGATCAGTCCGGTTTCCAGGAACATGCCGAGAACCAGGTCACGGCGAGCCTTGGCGCGCTCCGGATTGCGGGTCGGGTTGTACCAGGAGGCGCCCCTCACCATGCCGATCAGCAGTGCGATCTGGTCGGTGGATAGAGACGAGACCGGCAAGCCGAAATAATACTCGGCGGCGCGACCGAATCCGTGGATGGCCTGGTTGCCGCGTTGTCCGAGATAGACATCGTTGAGGTAGGCCTCGAGAATCTCGGCCTTGTCGAAGCGCGCTTCCAGGCTGATCGCCATGACCGCTTCGTTGAATTTGCGCAACAGGTTTCGGTCGGAAGTCAGGAACAGATTCTTGACCAGCTGCTGCGTGATCGTGCTGCCGCCCTGAACAACGCCGCCGGACCTGAAGTTGCTGATCAGGGCGCGCAGGATGGCCTTGGGGTCGATGCCGTGGTGGTAGCGAAACTGTCGATCCTCGACCGCCTGAATGCCGGCGACCAGCAGGGTCGGAAACTCCGCGATCGGCACCAGCGTGCGATCACGCTCGTCGAACGGCAAAAGGCTGCCGAGTTCTGCCGGCGGCAGGCGCACCAGCGCCAGAGGATTGTCGCCGGGGCCATCGAGTGACGCGACACGGTCGGCGGCGAGAGTGACCACAATCGTCCGGGCAGGCTGTTTCCCGTCGGCGAATTCGAGTTCGGGGAGTGCAACCGTGTAGCGGTTTTCGATTTGTGTGAATCTTCCCGGTAGCAGCGGTTGCGTCCGGCGCATGCCCGCGGCTTCCAATTCCAGCGCCAGATCGGCACCGGACAGTGGTCGGCCCGGATAAAGCTCGAGCGCACGGGCGTAAACACGGCCTGCCTGCTTCCACTGCCGTTCGCCGAAGCGTTGCGATGCATGCTGATCGAGGTACCAGATCCATGGGCCGAGGCAGCCGAAGCTTAGCCCCAGGAAAAACATCACGAAGCTCCGAAGCCGGAATCGACGAGGTGGGCCCGCGACAGTTGGGCGGGTTTTACGGGGTTTTCGTTTTTTTTCTGGCATCGATCTCGGAAAAATTGGCGTAGATCTCAGTAACTACTGTATCGGATCAGCCGGGAATCGACATGTGCCCTTCGGATCTGTCTGCAGCCCTTCAGCGCGCCGCTCGGGTCTTTCAAGGAGCTTTCTGCCAGAATGGCGGCTGAGTCATTATTCTGCCGGTCCGGGCTGAGGCTCGGGAAACCGGTTCGTCGAATAAAATGGCATCGACGATGCGAGTTCCTCGACCATCTCATGGGGTCTGAAATCATTGAATTTCATAGGCTTGATCAATAGGTCGTTCGCTGAGGTCGGCTCGATCCAAACCAATGTTGACCGGGTCGCCAGTGTGACAAGAGTATTTGGATGCGAGATAATAAAACGCGATCAAGGTTACTCAGCGGCTCATTGATGTGCAATTTTGCTCAACGGGATTGTTATCGGAGTCCTCGGCGGTGACCCCGGCAAGTTTCGCTTCCGCGAACGGTCCATGGCGCCTGGACGAGATAGCGGAACCTCATGCATGAATAGTCGTTCGGGCAATTCCACCAAGAATGGATCGAGCGCTTCACCAGCAGGCGGTCTGGTTGTTCTTGTGTGGACGCGAAATGTGACTGATGCCGTCGATCCAGACTGGGTCCGCGGAATTCGTTCCCAACTGTCTGTTCCTGTTTACTCCGTGGCTTCGGGTGTTTCCGGATTGAGGGCGGCTGGTTCGAATCACAAGGACTGGGACGGTGCACTTCGCTCACTGGAGAAAGAGCATCCCGGCTCCGCTGTCTTGATGCTGCGTGCTGGCGTGGGGTTGCCGAAACCTGTATCGATTCTCGATCGCTTGTTGAGTACGCAGGATCTCCCGGATATCACGACCTTTCCCGGCAATTTTTCCGATACTGACAATCCTTTCAGCGCATGGCCCGAGCAGAGTGCTCCCGAACAGCCAGCCCGGTTGGCCTACTGGTGTTCCGATGCTCTCTGGGAAAAGGTTGCAGCGCCTCGAGAGCCTGATTGTCTGCTCATCGCCCCGGGCCTTGCGCGACAAGGATCAGCCGTGTTGAAGAGTGATTCGTGCGGATTGATTGATGAGGCATTCGCGTTCGACTCGGAACTGCCCCTCTTGCCGGGCATTGGTCCAGATGCCGATTCGACAGCATTGCCGCTTGGACAGTTGCGGCTTCGGCTGCGTCAGTTGGCGCTCTCCGGGGCGTCCGCCGCCGCGGGCGCCGATCCAGATCGTCCCGTAACACTCCACATCGCGCATAGTTGGGGTGGCGGTGTCTGGCGTTGGATTGAGGACTTCATTACCGGCGATGACGGTGTGAATCTGGTGCTGATCTCGGATAGCGACCCGTCAGGAGAGATTTGCGGTCGGGGGCTTAAGCTGTTCGTTGGCGGCATTGGCCGGGGTCTGATTCGCGAAATACCTCTGGCCCCACATATAGAAAGCACTGTTGGCTCCCATAGCCAATATCGGAAATTGCTGGGCCGGATAATCGATCGATTTGGCGTTGGTCGAGTAATGATCTCGTCCTTGATAGGGCACAGCCTTGATTGTCTGGCAACGGGATTGCCAACCGTTCAGGTTTTGCACGACTTCTATCCGGTCTGGCCGTTACTGGATTTTGATCCGCTGCCTTTTATCGATAAAAACGGTGGCGTGGCCAGAACAGCCGCATTTGCCCGGTACGGTGACACTTTGCGCATGGGCCCGCACAGTCCCGGCTTCTGGAAGCGAATCGCAGATGCATGGCGTCGCGCCATAGAGAGCAATGATGTACAGTTGGTCGCTCCGGCTGACCATGTCATTCATCGTTGGCAGATGCTTAATCCCGGTTCTTCACTCAAGATAGTGAAGATTCCGCATGCTTTTCGACCATTTTCCGATAAGCGCAAGGCCCTTCGTCCGAATTCGGGCGATCCTTTGCACCTGGTAATTCCCGGGCGCTTGACACAGGGGAAGGGTTTGGAGCTGATCGAACAAGCGTTGCCCCATCTGCAGTCACTGGTGCGTATCACTGCTCTGGGATGTGGTCGGGAGGCGTTTCGACTGTTCGGCCATGCCGGCATCGACTTGATATGCGATTACCGGCATGAAGAGTTCCCGTCGCTGATCCGAAAGCTCAAACCCCATGCAGCGTTGTTTCTGTCCACGGTGCCCGAAACCTGGAATTTCGCGCTGAGTGAAGTGCGATCGCTGGGGCTGGTTCCAATCGCAACTCGGGTCGGAAGTTTTCCGGAGCGAATACGAGATCACGAGGATGGCCTGCTTTTCGAGCCCAGCGCCGAAGCGTTGGTCGATATGGTCAAGGCTATTTGCAATAATCCCGGCACGCTAGACGGATTGGCCCCCAAAGGACGTGCGCAGCAGACGCCGGTTCGGCTTGTCTCCCGATTCAATGCATTGATTCCCTGCCAAACCGGCACTCGCGCTGCGCTGCAACCCGTGGACGAAAGTGACGTTGTGCTGGGGCAGCTTGCCAACGATTTGGTGGAACTAGAAGTTCGGTATGTCCGGGTAGTCGAAGACCGTAATCTCCTTGGTAAAGAACTCGACGCGAGAACCCGATGGGCTGAAAAACTCGATCGCCAGTTTCGGGAACGGTCGAAATGGATCGAGTCTCTCAGGTCAGATCTAGACACGGCTCGCAACGCGTATGCAACTCTCCAGCTGGAATTCGAGGCGCGCTCGGAATGGTCAAAATCATTGGACCGGGAGCTGCAATCGGCTCATGAGTCGTACGCTAAGCTTCAAGGCGAACTTGAAGCGAAGGCTGCCTGGGCGCTGGAGTTGGATGCGGCACTAGAAAGCACCCGCGCGAAAATGTCGGATCTCACCGCAGAGTTCGAGGAACGCTCGGAATGGGCGTTGAGACTGGATAGGGAGAAAAAAGAGTTGGAAACAGTATTGGGTCATGAAATAGAACGATTCCGCACAGAACTGGAGCGAGAGCGTGACTCCAGGCTGACGACGGAAGCGAGGCTGGCTGAAGTTGCTTCCCGGCTGGAGCGTGTCGAAGCGGAATTCAGCAAGATGCTCGGAAGCAGATCCTGGCGGATTACCCGTCCGCTGCGCGTCGGCGCGCGCCTGGGACGAAATGCTTTGCAGCGTGGCGCATTCAATCCGTTGAGGTGGCCACACCTTGCCGGTAGATTCTTTCATCACTGGAAACTGCGTGGGGCCCGGCAAGCTCTGGTGTTGCTGCAGTCTCCGCCGATTTCAGCAGCGGAGCACGTGTCCGTTCGACCACAGGCAGTGCCGGAGAGCGGGAAAATCGCGGATCCTGTTGTGTTCCACACCGTCGAACAGCCAAAAGTCAGCGTGATCGTGCCCGTTTACAACCAGCTTCATTTCACGGCGGCGTGCCTGCAAAGCCTGGTTTCGGTGCGAAATCGCATCGATTTCGAAATCATTGTGATCGATGATTGCTCAAGTGACGGAACCCGCGCATGGTGTAAGCTGTGCCGTGGTATCCGGGTTTTGAAAAATCGAAAGAACCTGGGATTTATCCGGACCTGTAATCGTGGCGCTATTGCCGCGGAAGGGCATTGGCTCGTTTTCCTGAACAACGATACCCAGGTCACCGATAATTGGCTCGACACACTGATTGAAACGTTCGCTGATCGCCCTTCTGCGGGCATCGTCGGGGGTCGACTGGTGTTCGGGGACGGGACACTGCAGGAAGCGGGGGGGATCATATTTCGCGATGCCAGCGGCTGGAATTACGGCAGAGGCGAGGATCCGGATCGGCCGGACTTCAATTTCCTCAGTGAAACCGACTACGTGTCTGGTGCGTGTCTGGCAATCGAGCGCCAGCTCTTCGCTGAACTCGGTGGATTCGACACTTATTATGCGCCAGCCTATTATGAGGACACCGACCTGTGCTTTCGTGTTCGCGAACGCGGATTGAAGGTCTTTTATCAACCGGCATCGACCGTGATTCACTTCGAGGGCGGGACGTCTGGTACCGATGAATCTACTGGTATAAAGCAGCATCAAGCCGTCAATCGAGACAAATTCCTGGCGCGATGGGGCGAAATGCTCAGGCAGTATCCGGAAAATCCTCAGTGCTATACAAGCACGGTGGCCCGTGAAATCAGATATCGTCGTTTTTCTCGGCGCGCTCTTGTCGTCGATGCAACGACGCCGTTGCCCGATCATGATTCTGGGTCGGTGAGAATGTTTGCATTGCTAAGATTGCTTGATGAGCTTGGCTATCAGACGACCTTCATGCCCGAAAATCTGCATTGGGTCGGTCGCCATTCAAGTGACCTGCAAAAAGCCGGTATCGAAGTTTTGACCTCTCCCTGGGTGCAGGATCCGGAGACCTGGCTTTCCGAACACGGCGCGGAGCTCGAATTGATCATTGTTAGTCGCCACTATGTCCTCAATCCGATGCTCAAAATGCTGCGTGTATTGTGTCCGAATGCCAAACTGATATTCGATACGGTTGATCTCCATTTTCTGCGTGAGCAGCGAGAAGCGGAACTATCTGGAATGGCGTCGATTTCCATCGCTGCAGAAAAGACGCGGAAGCAGGAGCTTGCGTTGATTGAAGCCACGGATGCAACGCTGGTCGTCAGCCAATTCGAAAAGGATCTGCTCCACTCCTTGTTGCCGCAGGCTAATGTTTCGGTCGTTTCCAATATCCACACACTTCGGGATCCGGGCAAGCCTTTCGAAGCGCGTCACGATCTCGTTTTTGTTGGTGGATTCCAGCATCCGCCGAATCTTGATGCCGCGAACTGGCTGATCGACGAGATCATGCCGCTTGTGCTGAGTGAATTGCCGGGGGTGACATTGCATGTCATTGGCAGCAGGATGCCCGAAAGCCTTCAGCAGCGCCAGACATCCGGCATCAAGCTGCATGGATTCGTTGGGGATATCGATCCTTACATGAAGGGTTGTCGGATCTCGCTAGCCCCATTGCGCTACGGCGCGGGCGTCAAGGGCAAGGTCAACCAGGCGATGAGCTACGGTTTGCCGGTCGTCGCGACCTCGTGTGCTGCCGAAGGAATGTACACCGAGCATGGCGTGGATATTTTGATGGCCGACGATGCGTCGCAGTTCGCAGCTGAGATCATCCGGCTGTACCAGGATCCTGAGTTGTGGGAAGCGCTGGCGGAGAACGGCCGGCTCAACGTCGAGCGGCATTTCTCGGTAGCCGCAGCCCGTCAGGCGGTCATTGGGACGCTTGAGAGTGTTGGCTTGACGATCAGCGCAGACGGCGAACCGAACTGACGTTGGTGATGGAGTGCAACCTGCCCAGAAGAGCGCTGAGCTGTTCGAGGTCCTCGACTTCTAGTGAAAGTTCGATGCTCACCGCTTCCGGCTGCTCTCCGCGGTCGGTGTGCATGGCGCTGACGCCCAGCCCGTGATTAGAGATGACCGAGCCGATGTCCTTGATCAGGTCGCGCCTGTCCCAGGCATCGATCCTTACCCGAACCGGGTAACGGGTGCGGTCTTCGCGGGACCAGTCGACCTGGATTCGCCGCTCGGGTTGGCGCTGGGCCAACCGCAGATATTGACGACAATCCTCGCGGTGAATGCTGACGCCTCGGGTGCGGGTGATGAATCCTGCGATCGGGTCGCCGGGCAACGGCTGGCAGCACCGCGCCAGCTGGTACATCAGGTTGCCTACGCCCTCGATCCGAATTTCGCTTCCAGTCCCTGAAGTCTCCTGTCCGGCGGGGCGTCGAAACGGAAGCTCCGGCTTGTCGGTATTGTTTAAGGAGTTCAGGCGCAAGGCCGACTGACCGACCTGGGCGGCGGTGAGGTCGCCGGCGCCGATGGCGGCCAGCAGGTCTTCGATCCGGCGGAAATTATATTGTTCGGCCACCGGCTGAAGATCGGCGCCGGTCAGGTCGAAACGTTTGAGTTCGCCGTCCATCGCGGCCTGGCCGGCGGCCAGGTTTTCGTCGAAATTCAGTTGCCGAAAATAATGGCGGACCTTGGCTCGGGCGCGCCCTGATCGCAGGTAGCCCAACTGAGGGTTCAGCCAGTCTCTGGAGGGATGGCCCTGATTGGATGTCAGCACTTCGACCCGGTCGCCGTTGCCCAGCAAATGCGTCAGCGGCACGATGCGTCCGTTGACCTTGGCGCCGCGACATCGGTGTCCGACTTCGGTATGCACGTGGTAAGCGAAATCGAGTGCGGTCGCGCCCTGTGCCAGGTCAATGACATCGCCTCTGGGCGTGAGTACATAGACGCGGTCCTCGCTGGTCAGCGACTCGAAGTTTTCGATCAGCGCTTGATCTTCGATTGCCTGGTCGCGCTCCTGATCATGCTCCCCTTCGCCACCCTCGATCAGCTGGCGCATGACGCCAATTCGCTGCTCCAGCGCGCTGTCTCGAGGTCCGCCCTCTTTGTAACGCCAGTGGGCGGCGACCCCGAGCTCGGCGTGCTCGTGCATTTCGTGGGTCCGGATCTGGACCTCGAACACCCGCTCGTGGCTTCCGCGTACAGCCGTGTGCAATGAACGATAGAGGTTGGGTTTGGGGTTGGAGATGTAGTCGTCAAATTCGCCGGGTACCGGCTGCCAGTGACTGTGGACCAGGCCGAGCGCCGAGTAGCAGCTGGCCAGGTCGTCCACCAGCACGCGCACCGCGCGCACATCGAAAAGTTCGTGAAAGTCCAGGCCCTTGCGCTGCATCTTGCGCCAGATCGAGTAGATGTGCTTGGCCCGGCCGCTGATCTCGTGGGCGATTCCGGCGCCGTCGAGCTTTTCCGAAAGCTGTTGCATGAACGCCTCGATGTAGCGCTCGCGCTCGTCGCGCTGTTCTGCCACCAGCCGCTCCATGCGCGCGCAGGCTCCGGGATCCAGGTAGCGAAATGCAAGATCTTCAAGCGGCCACTTGAGCTGCCAGATCCCCAGACGGTTCGCCAGCGGCGCGTGTATGGCGCGGGTTTCGCGCGCCAGCGACCGCCGGGTCTCGTCGTCGCGGGCAACCTGCATGCGTGCAAGCTGCCAGGCCAGCACCAGCAGCACCACGCGCACGTCGTAGATCAGCGCAAGAATGAGTCGTCTCAGGCCCTCGGCGCGGCTGGACGAGTCGGGCAGGTAACGCTGGTCGAAAGCCACCACGCGACGAAACTGCTCGACCAGTCGGTCTGCGCCATTCTCGCCAGGGTTGGTCGCGGAATGGTCCCCGTGTGCAGCAATGATCGCGAGTGCGGCCAGTACCGTGGTTTTGTCCGGAGAAAGCGGATTGAGCGCCTTGAGCATGCGCTGGGCCAGCACTGCATCGTCGTCGGAATGCTGCTCCACAAGGGCGGTCATCGCGACGATTTGAGGATCGTCGGCGATCTCGGCGGGATAGTGGCCGACCAGTCGGCTCAGCGGAGATTGAGACTTTCGAACCATTTTGGAAACGGTGTCATTCGTCCAGCAGGCCGGCCTCGCCCAGGCGCTCCCGATAGCGGCGCTTGTTGGTTTCCATATCCCGGCCCAGGCGGTAGAGAAAGTCCCAGGAATAGATCCCGGTATTGTGGCCATCGTCGAAACGCAGCGAAACGGCGTAGCTGCCGATCGGCTCGATGGATTCGATATCGACATTCTGCTTGCCGGTCAGCAGCTTCGGCTCGGACAGACCGTGTCCGCGGACCTCGGCCGAAGGCGAATGGGTGCGCAGATACTCGCAGTCGAGCTCGAAAGCCTGGCCGTCGGAAAATTCGCACACCAGCACGCGGCGGGCGCGTTCCAGTCTGAGTTCGGTCAAAACGGGGGCGTTCATTGTCCGCTAGTGTAATACGTGGGTGACCCGGGCCCGACAGGCAGATCCAAGCCAAAAGTCCAGAGCAGGAACAGCAGCGCCCAGCCGGTCATGAAGAATATCGAGTACGGCAGCATGGTAGCCACCATTGTGCCTATGCCGAAGTTCTTGTTGTAGCGGGTCGCCCACGCCAGGATCAGACCGAAATAACTCATCATGGGCGTGATGATATTGGTAGAGGAATCGCCGATGCGATAGGCGGTCTGTATGACTTCGGGCGAATACCCGATCAGCATCAGCATCGGCACGAATATGGGCGCGGTGACGGCCCACTGGGCCGAGGCCGAGCCCAGGCTGAGGTTGATCAGGCCGCACACCATGATGAAGAACACGAACACCAGCGGCCCCGTCAGGCCTATGCCCTGCAGGAAGTTCGCGCCGGTGACCGCGGTAATCGCGCCGATATTGGTCCAGCCGAAGTAGGCGACGAACTGGGCGGCGAAGAATACCAGCACGATATACAGACCCAGCGTCGCGATCGCCGAGGACATGCCGTTGATCACGTCGCGGTCGTTCTTCATCGTGCCGACGGTTTTTCCGTAGGCGAAACCGGTGACCAGGAAGAACACGAAGATCCAGGCGACGATGCCGCGAAAGAACGGCGAGCGGATCATCTCGCCGGTCTCCGGATTTCGCAGGGGACCCCACTCGGGTACCAGCGTGATGGCCATCAAAGCGAATACGCCGGCGGCCGCAAGCCCTGCCGCCAGCAGACCTTTCTTTTCATCGGACGACAGCGGCTGCATTGATCGGCCGTCCAGGATTTCCTCGTCGGCTTCGGAGTCGTCGTACCGGCCGAGCTTGGGTTCGACGATGAAGATCGTGACCAGCGAGCCGACGATCGTGATCATGAAGGTGGAGATGACCATGAAGAAATAGCTGGCTGTGGCGTCGACGGTGTAGTCGGGATCGATCAACTGCGCGGCTTCCTCGGTGATGCCGGCCAGCAGTGGATCGATGGTGCCGATCAGCAAATTGGCACTGTAGCCGCCCGATACGCCGGCAAATGCCGCCGCCATCCCGGCCAGTGGATGCCGGCCCAGCGAATAGAAAACCGCCGCGGCCAGCGGCACCAGCACCACGTAGCCCATTTCCGAAGCGGTATTTGACAATACGCCGGCGAAGACAATCGCGACTGTGACCACGTGCTTTGGCGCGTTGAGCACGATGCCGCGCACCAGCGCCGACAGCATGCCCGATTTTTCGGCCACGCCGACGCCCAGCATGGCGACGAGCACCACGCCTAGCGGCGCAAAGCCGGTGAAATTGGAAACCAGGTTGGTCACGACCATGCGCAGCCCGTCGGCGTTCAGCAGGCTTACCGCGCGGATCATGCCGTCGTCGGCGCGGCCTCGCATGCCCTCCGGTCGCGGATCGGCGACGGCCAGATCCAGCCAGCCGAACAGACCTGAAAGCAGCACCATCGCGAGGGCCAGCAGGGCAAACAGAGTGACGGGATGCGGTAGCAGGTTGCCAAGCCACTCGACGGCGTCCAGGAAACGCGTAAACCAGTTCCTGGATTCGCCGGTTTCGGTGTTGGAAGCGTTATTGTCGGTCACGGGGAGGCGTCCTGGCTGTTTTCGAATCGCGCATCATAGCAACATCGCGGCGCGACCTCCGGACAACGCCGGTCGGCCCCGCGGTCGTGTCATCGCTGGCCGCAGGCGCAGATCATTCGTTGCGCGCCAAGTCGGCAACGATCCGGAAGCGTATCCGCATGCGATCGGAAACGCGCAATGCGCCCCCGGCGGTCGAGAATGGTTGGATGCCAAAGTCGGACTGCAGAAGGTCGATCGCACCGCTGGCAATCAGCCGCCGCTCCGTTCGCTCGACCGCAATCGGCACCACAACCTCGCGTATCTCCCCGCGAAGACGGATGCGTGCCGTCACATCGGGTAACCAGGCAGGTCCGTCGACGCTCAGCGATCGAATCGAGATCTCGGGGTGGTTTGCCACATCCAGAACGCGCTCGCCGCGCATGTTGGCCCGGGTGCCGGAAATCGCCGCGTCGTCAAGCTCTGTCTCCAGTCCCTCGGCGGCGCGCCATTCCGGCCTGTCGACGTCCAGCGCCGATGCGTCGATACTGAGATCCAGGCGCGTACTCTCGTGCTTGCCGTTGAGCACCACTGTACCGCTGATGGCGTTTCCACCAATGACGTGGCTGTGGCCCAGGCGCGCCATGGGCCCCTCGGGGTCGACGCGGATTCTGAGCCTAGAGGCAGCCGGATCGACGCGGTATGTCGTCTCGCCCGGCTTCGGAGGCGCAAAGCCGGGCCAGGGCACGGACGCCGATTCCCCGTCAGGTCGCTCCGGCACACCCGCGCAGCCGACGAGCAGGGCGAATGTCGCGACGACGAACACTCGCAAGATCCGCGGGCCCGACGATTGGCCTGCCGATTGGCGAGACAATTGGCGAGACAATTGGCGTACCGACGGGCCCAACAATTGCAACAGCATGTTCATGGCCGATACCGTATGGTTTAAACAGGAAATGAATAGTAGCGTGCCTCAATGAAAATGCCGCTTGAAAATACACCGAAGGCCTACGGTCTGGTCGCCCAGGCGTTGCACTGGCTCGTGGTCTTCGGGATTACCGCCCAATTTGTCTGGGCCTGGCGCATAGACGAGGCCGACTCGATTCGTACCCAGTTCACGCTGGTCAATCAGCACAAGTCCATAGGCATGACGGTCCTGGCGCTGGTGGTCATTCGCCTGCTCTGGCGGGCGTTCAATCCGCCGCCGCCGTTTCCGTCGAGCATGTCGGCCAAGGAGAAATTCGCCGCGTCCACGGCCCATTGGTTGTTGTACGCGTTGATTCTCGCAATGCCCTTGAGTGGTTGGATTTACACATCTGCGGCGGGTTTTGGCGCAGAATTCTTCGGCCTTGTCGATATTCCGGGGCTGGTCGATCAGAGCGAACGCCTCGAAGAGGTTTTTGGAGAAGTGCACGAATGGCTTGCGATCTGCATCCTGGCGCTTGTTTCGGTGCATGTGCTCGCAGCGCTGCGCCACCAGTTCGTGCTCAAGGATGGATTGCTGAAAAGGATGCTGCCGCTATGGAAATGAGGTTTTAGATGATGAATGTCTTCACGCCAGTCGCTATAGTCATGCTGGCCGCGTCATCCAGCATCGCAGCCGAGCAGACATGCTTCGTCGGAAGCCACGAGACCGGTGAGTTGGCGTTCTCCGGCGCTGTGGAAGGGACGGGCTTCACCGGTCGCTTCGGCGAGTTCTCGGTGAAATATTGCATGCCCGAAAGCGGTCCGGCAGATGGCCGGATCGATGTGCAAGTGAATCTCTCCTCGGCCGATACCGAAAACCGCGAGCGCGATGAAACGCTCAAGGGCGAAGAATTCTTTGCCGTCGGGCAATACCCGGAAGCCGTGTGGACAAGCCACTCGATTTCAGCTGACGCCGACGAATATGTTGCAGACGGCGACCTCGAGCTCAAGGGTATCAAGGCCTCGCAGCCGATACGGTTCACATTGACGCCGGACGGCGACGACCTGTTTGTCAGTGGGAAATTCAGCATGGCCGGGGATGCCGAGGTAGAGCGCTTGCGCTTCGACGTGGGCACCGGAGATTTCGCCGACCCGGAGTTCGTTCGAAACCGAGTGGATGTCACGTTCGAGATCAGGCTGCAGGCACAGGACTGAATCTGAACGCCCCGCATACTTCGCCGCGCGCTCGCGCCGTGGAGGTTGCATCATACGAGCCGTCAGGCGTTAGAATCGATCGGTTGAAGCCACTGAACCTATCGGAGATTGCCTGTGAAGCTTGCTCAAATTCCCCTTTTCCCGGCCCTGGCGCTATTCGCCGGGTTTTTTGCCATCAGCGGTTGCGACCGCCCGGAGCCTGCCGCACCCGAACCCGAGGCCGTCACCCAGGCGCCGGCCGCTGAGGAATCGGCGGGCTACGACATCCCGCCGTTGCCGACGCCGGGATTCGATATCGAACGTTATTCAAAGGATCTCCAGACGATGGCCTCGGATGATTTCGAGGGCCGCGCCCCGGGCTCGCGCGGCGAGTGGTTGACGGTCAACTACCTGGTCGAGCAGCTTGCCGATGCGGGTTTGCAGCCCGGTTTCGGCGACAGCTACCTGCAGCCCGTTCCGATGGTGGAGCTGACCAACCAGGAGCGTTCGTCGATTTCGGTAGAGCAGGGCGATGACGCCTTCGAACTGACCTATCCCGATCAGATGATCATTGGTTCGCGTCGACTGGGCACCGATTTCCACGGCGTCGAGGATTCGGAGCTGGTGTTCGTCGGCTACGGCGTCGTGGCGCCGGAGTACGATTGGAATGACTACGCCGGGCTGGACGTGGAAGGCAAGACGGTCGTGATCCTGGTCAACGATCCGGGCTTCGCCGCGCCGGATTCCGGTCTGTTCAACGGACGGGCGATGACCTACTACGGTCGCTGGACCTACAAGTACGAAGAGGCTGCCCGCCAGGGCGCCGCCGCGGCGCTGATCGTGCACGAAACCGAGCCGGCATCGTATCCCTGGGAGGTGGTCACCAACTCCTGGTCGGGCGCCCAGTTCGAGCTCGCTGCGCGCGGCGACGAGCCGGTCATGGCACTGGAAGGCTGGATCACCGTGGATACCGCGCGCGACCTGTTCGCCCGGGCCGGGCTGAACTACGCGACACAGAAGGAGCGCGCGGCCGATCCGGAATTCGAGGCGGTCGGGCTGGGTGCCCGAGTGACTGCGCGCGTTCGCAACAGCGTTCGGGAGGGCATGTCGTACAACGTCGCCGGCCGCCTGCCGGGGACCGAGCGACCTGACGAGGCCGTGGTCTACATGGCGCACTGGGATCACCTCGGGCGCAACATGGCATTGCCGGGCACCGCGGGTATCTTCAACGGGGCCATCGACAACGCTTCGGGCACGGCCGCGGTGCTGGAACTGGCAAGAATGCACGCGGCCGCCGGCCCCGCCAAACGCACCGGCATGTTCCTCCTGGTCACGCTGGAAGAATACGGGTTGCTCGGGTCGCGTCATTACGTGAACGAGCCGGCATTCGCGCCGGCCGACACGGTTGCGGCGATCAACCTGGACGCGTTCAGCTTCATGGCCGGCCCGACCGAGGACATGGTCGTGGTCGGCTTCGGATCCTCCGAACTTGATGAGATCCTGGCCGCGGTGCTCGAGCCTTCCGACCGCTATATCGTGGAAGAACCCACGCCCGAGGCCGGCTACTATTACCGCTCGGATCACTTCAATTTCGCCCGCGGCGGCATCCCGGCGCTTTACGCCAAGAGTGGTGTGGAGCACGTCGAGCTCGGCGCCGAGCACGTGCTCGCGATCGAGCGCGAGTACCGCGACAACCGTTATCACAAGCCCGGCGACGTCTTCGATCCCGAGTGGGATCTGCGCGGGATCGCCGAGGATGCGTCAGCGCTCTATCAGGTGGGACGCTACCTCGCAGAGTCGGATTCATGGCCTAACTGGTACGAAGGTAACGAATTTCGCGCAATTCGCGAACGTCAAAGGCCGTAATTCAGTCCAGGGACTGCGGTCGGCTTCAAATTTTCGGAGACTTGTCTGCACATCGGGCGAGTCTCCATAAATTGGCATGCTGATTGCATGATAGTGGCATGACCAAAGTCTGCCATCATATTTCACCTGCATCTGAATCCAACGGTGACATGACTGAAAGCGAGATTCGTCGGCTTGCGCGCGCGTTCGAGCATTCGGCGGCCGGCATCGCTCTGCAGTCGCCGGATGGCCTCTGGCTGGAAGTGAATCCGGCATTCTGCGCGCTGGTGGGATATTCGCGCGACGAACTGATCGGCAATTGCTTCACCGAAATCACCCATGCCGAGGACGTCAAGCGAAGCCTGGAACAACTCGAGCGTCTAAATACCAAAGAAATCAGCAGCTTCCGGTTCGACAAGCGGTACCGGCACGCTAGCGGTCGTGAGGTCTGGGTTCGGCTGGATGTTTCCATGGTCCTGGATGCCGAGGGCCGGCCCGAGCTCATCATCACCCACGCCAACGACATTACCGCGAGCCGGCAGATTCGAGAACAGTTGGCGGAGAATGAAGCCCGATTGAGTTCCATCATCAAGTCGATGGCCGAGGGCGTGGTTGCCATAGAGAGGGATGGAAGCATTTCGGTCGCCAACCAGCGTGCCGCCGAGATTCTGGGTGCCGTTCCTTACGCACTGAAATCGTTGTCGCTGTCGGATTTCGAATCTGATTGCCGGCGCCTGGATGGGACACCGATGACCCTGGACGAGTTTCCTGCGTCTGTGACGCTGGCGACCGGCAGGCCACAGCGCGAAGTCGTCATGGGTCTGGAGCGCCCGGATGGACAGGAGGTCTGGATCGAGATCAGCACCGAGCCGGTGCGCGCCGAAGGCACCGACGACCTTCTTGCAGTTGTCGCTACGTTTTCCGACATCACGGCGCGGACTCGCACCGAGCGGGCGTTGCGCGAGAGCGAGGAGCGACTGACGCTGGCAGTGGACGGCGCGAAGCTCGGCATGTGGGACTGGCATCTGGATACGCGCAAGCTGAGCTTCAACGCTATTGCCGAACGCCTGCTTGGTTACCAGGAAAAAGAGGTGGCCTCGAACGTGAGATCGGTACGGGCACTGGCCCATCCGGACGACGAGGCTACGCTGGTCGAGGAAATGGAAGCGCACCTGGCCGGCACGTCTTCATTTTTCGAAACCGATGTCCGGATGCGTCGAAAGTCGGGCGCCTACGTCTGGACCAACATTCGCGGACGCGTCACCGAACGGGACAAGAACGATGCCCCCGTTCGAGTGACCGGAATGCTGATCGACATCAGCGAGCGCAAGGCGCTGGAAGCGCGGCTCAACGAACTGGCCACGACGGACGAGTTGACCGGGCTGTTCAACCGAAGACACGGTACCGAAGTGCTGCGGCGGCAAATCGACAGGGCGAAACGAACGGGTGGCTCGTTCGGGCTGATTCTTCTCGACATCGATCATTTCAAGCAGGTCAACGACCGCTTCGGACACGATGCAGGAGACAAGATGCTGGCAGATGTCGCGGAGCTGTTGCGTTCGAGACTACGAAAAACGGATGTTGCCTCGCGTTGGGGTGGTGAGGAGTTCGCAATAATCCTGCCGTCTACAGATCGGGAAGGCGGCCGGACTTTTGCCTCCGAGCTGTTGGAAAAAATGCAGAACATCCGAACACCGGACGGTAACGCGATCTCGGCCAGTTTCGGGGTCGTGGACTACTGCGGAGACGAATCGGCATCCGAACTGGTCAAGCGCGCCGATCGGTTGATGTACAGGGCCAAGCACGAAGGCCGCAGCCGGGTGGAGGTCGAGAGCGAGAGCTGACTTTGACTGGACCGGCGTTCAGGCCCGGCCAGCGTCACGGTCGTTGGGCGAGTGCAAGTATTCGCTGTCGATGGCCGATTCGCGTAGCAGGCCGACAAGCGCGTCGATGCGCGCCGAGGCCGTCATCATTCCTTCCATTTCCTCTTCATCGGCCTGATCGTCCGGCTGATGCGCGTACAGCCAGAAGTGTACGGCCCCTGCAATCAGGCCGTCGGCCACTGCCCAGAGGTCGCCTTCGGGATTGGCATCCGCAATCTGGTTGCCGAGATCGACCGCCTGATCGGCCGCATCGTCGAACAATATGTCGTTGTCATTCATCGGTTTGATCCCGGAGTCGGTCAAGAGCCTTGATTGTACGCCGGTAGCCAAGATCGATCAGTTCGTCTGCGCGGTGGAATTCGTGGATCATGCAGGCATCCTTGGGAACTTCAACCACCAGGTTCGGCCGGAACACGGCCAGGTGCTGACGGGTAATGACTTCCTGCATCGTTTCCAGCGATTTCATCAGCATCGCGGCCAGCCCCGGTTCACTCTCCTCTACCGCCGGGCCGTCACGTTCGATCAGGTCGTTGAAGAAGCGTCTGATGCGTTCGGTGAGCGTTTTGTCATCGGTCGCTTCGCTGCCGCCTTCTGTCTGTTTTGTGGCCGCTCGCAGTCGGCTCGCCGATATCGGACCGTTGACGTTGACGACGACCGTCATGTCGCACAGCGACCGCATGGTCGGCGCCACCGGCACGGGATTGAGAATGCCGCCGTCGACCAGCAGCCTGCCCTCATAGCGGTGCGGCGTGAACAAGCCCGGGATTGCAATGGAGCCGCGGATTGCGTCGAACAGGGATCCCTTGCTCATCCAGATTTCGCGTCCCTGCTCGATGTCGACGGCGACCGCGGTGAAGTCGATCGGCAACTCTTCGATGCGTACTTCGCCGACCATCTCCTTGAGGCGCTTGATTATCTTGTCACCGCGAATGAGCCCGCCGCCGGAAAGCGTCCAGTCGACAAGCCGAAAGACATCGGACTGCTCGAGCCCCGTGACCCATTCGGCATAGTCGTCAAGCCTGCCGGCCGCGTGCACGCCCCCTATGACCGCGCCCATGGAACTGCCGGCAATCGATTCGATGCGGTAGCCCCGCTCTTCCAACGCGCGAATGGCGCCGATATGCGCCAACCCCCGCGCCCCGCCCGACCCCAGCACGAGCGAGACGGTTCGCGATTCGTTCGATCGGTCGTTTGACATGGTTACAGAATACTACTCCAGGTTTCCGGTTTCCGGTTTAGGGACACACCGTTGGGTTATCGGTATTCTTCATTGGGACGAGGCTTGGATTGCTACGGGACCCGGGTCGCTTTTTCCTTGAACCCTTAAACCTTAAACCTTAAACCTTAAACCTGGTTTTCATTCCGGCACGTCGAACGCCTGGCGCACCCATGCCAGGTAATGCTGGTCGGTGGACACGATCTTGCCGGGCGAGTCGGAAAGCTTGACCACCGGCTGCCCGTTGCACGCGGTCATCTTGATCACGATGTTGATCGGGTCGGTGCCGGTGTCGTGGGTCAGGTTGGTGCCGATACCGAAAGAGACGTTGATGCGGTCGCGGAAGCGCTGCCAGATTTCGGCGGCGCGCGGAATGGTCAGCGAGTCGGAAAAGACCAGGTTGCGCGTTCTCGGATCCACCCGGTTCGTTTCGTAGTGCTCGATCATCGCTTCGCCCCAGGCCATCGGATCGCCGGAGTCCTGACGGGCGCCGTCGAACAGCTTGCAGAAGAACATGTCGAAGTCACGCAAAAATGCCTTGAGACTGTAGGTGTCGGAGAGCGCTATCCCAAGGTCGCCGCGGTACTCGCGTGCCCAGACCTCGAAGGCGAACCGCTGGGTCTCGGCCAGCCGCGGCCCCAGCGCCTGGGCAGCCTGGATGAATTCATGCGCCATGGTGCCAATGGGTACGAGATCCAGTGCCTTTGCGAGACGCACGTTGCTGGTGCCGCGCAGACTGCCGGGAATCTCCCGGGCCAGGGTTGCGACCACCTCGTCGTGCCACGCGCGCGAAAAACGCCGACGGGTGCCGAAGTCGGCGAATACGAAATCGGTCGGCCGGTCCAGGGATCGGACCTGTTCGATCTTTTCGTCCAGCCGGCGCTGACCTTCGGAAAGATCGGTGTCCGGATGGCGGTATTGCGTATACAACTCGCTGATGATGGCCAGCAGCGGCACCTCGAACAGTATGGTGTGCAGCCACGGCCCACGGATGGTAACCGACAGCTGGTCGCCTTCTTCTCCGACCTCGATGAACCGCGACTGAAGTCGGAACAGGCGGAGAAACTCGATGAAGTCGGGCTTGAAATAGCGTTGGGATGCGAGGAAATCCAGTTCTCCAGCGTCGAGCTGCAAGGCGCACAGGTGATCGATCTCCCGTTCCAGGGCCTGCTGAAGTGGACGAAGGTCGAGTCCCGGCGTGCGGCAGCGAAACCGGTATTCGACTTCGGCGCCTGGAAACTGATGCAGGACCGCCTGCATCATCGAAAACTTGTAGATGTCGGTATCGAGCAGCGACTGGATAATCATCCAATAATCATCCGGTCGATTCCAGGGCGCCGGTGCCGTCGAAAGTCTCGATTCCGGCCTCGCGCATTTCCGCCAGCGCTTCGGCGACGCTTTCATCGTCGATGCCGCGGCAGGCGGCCAGATTGAGCAGCACCTGAAAACCGGCGGCCTGAAGCTGCAGTGCGGTGGACTTGACGCAGTAATCCGTGGCCAGACCGCCGACCAGCACGTGACTCACATCGCGCGAATGCAGCCACTCGATCACACCGGTGCTCATCTTTTCGGCCACGTCGTGGTAGCAGGCCCCGTACGGATGCATGTCCAGCTCGACGCCTTTCCAGACGAAATAGTCGTAGTCGGCTGGTCGCGGCAGGCCGGGCACGAGTTCGAAGCCCTCGGTTCCCGGCACGGCATGCACCGGCCAGTGTTCTTCGACGTTTTCGCCTTCCACGCCCGGTTTCCCAACCTCATCCGGGTCGTCGGTCACCCAGACAGCCTTCGGACTGTGCGAATCCTTGGAGCCGAGGCGCCAGCGTGCCAGGCCGGCCTGCCGGTTGAGCTCGGGTCCTATCTCGTCGCCGCCTTCGGCCGGAAGCTCGTCCGGGCACAGCGGCGTGAACGTGCGCTGCGAGTCCACGTCGAAACTTGCGATCTTGTCGATTGCCGGCAGTTGCATACGTCCGATCCTTGAGTTCGAGCCTGACTTCAAGGATACAGGAGCGAGGGTCGGTTTCCGGTTTCCGGGTTCGGGATTCCGGCGTTAAGATCCTGGAAGTCGGAGGTCATTTCGACCACTGACTACCGATCACCGCCTACCGTATTTCCGGAAACCGAAACCGGAAACCGGAAACCGTCACCCCTTGGCTAGCGTTGCCGGATCCAGACCACCGAGTTCGTCCCAGCGATTGACCACCGCACAGAAAAGCTGCGCGGTGCGCTCGGTATCGTAGCGCGCCGAATGCGCCTCGGACTGATCCCATTCCAGGCCGGCGGCCTGGACCGCTCTCGCCAGTACGGTCTGTCCATAAGCCAATCCGCCCATCGTCGCGGTATCGAAACTCGAAAACGGGTGAAACGGACTGCGCTTGAAGTCGATCCGGGCGATGGCCGCGTTCAGAAACGAAAGGTCGAAGAATGGATTGTGGCCGACCAGGATTGCGCGCTTGCAGCCGGTTTCGCGCAGGCGCCGCCGAATCGGCTGGAAGATGTCTCTCAGCGCCTCGCTTTCGGACACGGCAAGTCGCAGCGGATGATCGGGCCGAATGCCGTTGAACTCCAGGGCCGCCGGCTCGAGGTTGGCGCCCTCGAACGGTTCGACGTGGCGCGAGATCATGTCTCCTGGCGCCAGCTTGCCGTCCTCGTCCATTTCGATCACGCACGCGGCGATCTCCAGCAGCGCATCGGTGGCGGCGTTGAATCCACCTGTTTCGACGTCGACGACAACGGGAAGAAAACCGCGGAACCGGTTCTTGATTTCGATCATCGGGTTACAGCATGAAGAAGAGCCGTTAAGCTACCAGATTTGACGGGTCCGCGGCGAGCCGATCCTGCCGCCCGCGCGATTGGACGGATTGATGCGAACGGCGGCATGTCGAAATCGCATCTGCTGGAATCGCATCTACCCGAATCGCATCTACGATAATGATCAGGATGAAAGGACTCTCGCTTGCGCACCTGCTGATCGCGACGCTGCTCGCCGTTTTCACGACGGAGGCCTGCCGCGCTCAGGTCTTTTACTCGGTGGTTTCGCCGGAAGGTCGTCAGAATTGGCTGCTGGGTACCATCCATTCCGAAGACGAGCGGGTGCTCGCTTTTCCACCGGTGCTGGAGCAGGCATTGAAGCAGGCCGAGACCGTCGGACTCGAACTCGTACCCGACCGCGAAATGCTCGAGCGGCTTGCCGAGGCCATGCGCCTGCCGGATGGCACCCGGCTCTCGGATCGGCTGGACGAGGCGCTTTACCGAAGGGTACGTTCGGCCTTGACCGAGTCTGGAATGAACGCCGACAGCGTCGATCAGCTGCGGCCCTGGGCGGCTGCCATGACGCTCGGGCAGCCGCCCGTTCGGACCGGGCGCTTCATGGACCTGGTGCTGGCCCGCACGGCCGCCGAGCACGGTGCGGTTTCGGTGGCGCTGGAAACGATCGATGAGCAGCTGGCGTTCTTTACCGGCTTGGGCGAACGGGCTCACGTGGCCCTGTTGCGCCAGGCCGTCGAGGACCGTGAGCGCGGCCTGGCCGACTTCGAAGCGCTGCTGGCGGCCTACCTGGAGTCGGACCTGCAGCAGTTGCAGCAACTGGCGCGGCGCCAGTTGTCTCGGCTGCCGCAATCGGTGCAGGAGAAATTCCGCGTGCAGGGCATCACGCTGCGCAATATCGAAATGGCGCGTCGTGCGCAGCCCCTGCTCGATCAAGGTGCCACGCTGATCGCTGTGGGCGCGCTGCACCTGTCGGGAGAGAAGGGGCTGGTCGCCCTGCTCAGGGAGCAGGGCAACCGGGTCGAGGCGATTTACTGAAGACGGGCAGCGTCCGAGCGATCGCAGGTCAGGCGGCGACTTTCTGGTAGACCGCTGCGGCCACTGCGCCCAGCAACAGAATGATGCCCCACAGCGGAATGAGATATATGAACACGATGCCCGGGATCAGAAGAGCCAGCGACAATGCCAGGAAGTCGCCTTTGCGGTCGTGAATCAGGTCGCTGCGCTGGGTCAGCTTAAGTATCAGATGGTCGAGACTGAGCTTTCCGCTGCCCATGAAAACCAGCGGTAGCAGCATTGCCAGAAACAGCATCGGTATCCTGAAATTGCCGCGGAATTCGCCGTCTTCGGTCACCCGCGAGACAGAATAGCCTTCCCAGAGCTGGGCAATGCCGGACCACGATTCGGGCCAGTGAGTGGAAACGATGGCGATTGTGGTCACGACAACCAGCGCGAAGGCGAAGAAACGCGTGAACAATCCCAGTATGAGCGCCACTGCAGCCAGGATCTCGGTCGTATAGAGCATGGTCCAGTTCATGCTGGCAGGAAACCAGTCGAAAGGCGCCGGAAACGCCTTGTTGGCAAACCAGCCCGGCGTTCCGTCGACCCCGGATTTCATGGTGCCGGCGCTGTAGAACTCGTAGGCCAGTAGAAGGCGAAGGCCCAGCGGGGCAACCCAGTCGCCGGCCGCGCGCAGTCGGTCGGTAAGACGATCGTAGAGTTCGGTCAGGTTGTTCATGAAGAAAAGCTCCGTATTTCTTGTTTGAATTGATGCAGCGGCAGTGCGACGTCAGGCTGTGGCCTGCTTCGAAGCGGTGCCCAGCAGCGCCGACTTGCGCACCAGCGATTCGAGAATCCGTGAACCGTGTTCGATCATCGCTGCCGGGTCCGCGTGGCCGATTTCGCCGGCCAGTCTTTCCAGGCATAGCTGACCGCTGATTCCGGAATTTTCTTGCAGCAATTCGAGCAGCCGACCGGTCACAGCGTTGATCTGCATCCTGCCGACTCCGTCATCGGGCTTGCGGAATATGGCCAGCACGAGCTGTTTCGGTTCTGTCGGCGGCTTGCCGGCCCGGATTTTATGCACCGGCCACTGGTACTGCGCAAGTTTTAGGGTCGGGTTGACGATCGGACGGCCGACGAGCAGATCGCCGTGCGGATCGGCCGACACTTCGGCCGGCTCGGCTTCGTCGTTGCGCACGCTGGTGGCCAGAAACTGCCAGTGGCATATTTCCGCCA
>Ga0209942_1000494_pt1 | contig 23622 bp, 29 predicted proteins | sample SalPonR1_A_D2_MG_FD_185695 | JGI IMG/M metagenome (GOLD analysis project Ga0209942, IMG submission 185695) | Salt pond soil microbial communities from South San Francisco under conditions of wetland restoration - Salt Pond MetaG R1_A_D2_MG... ...
TTTATCATCTTTTTAATACCGCATATTTGGCCTTCAATCCTATTTAATCTAACCAATAAATTCTGCTCTACTTCTTCAGAAATTGAATTCATTAATAACACTTCCCATTGAAACCTTCATTTTTTTTAATGATAGAAACAATTTTAGAACGAAAACGATCACTATTTTCTATCTTTTTATTAATTCTTTTTGTCAATAAATAAGAAAGATATAAACAAATGAAAGAGGATAATATACCAAAAATTTCTGGACTTAAACCTGTAAAGATAAAAGATAGTTTCGCTCCAATAAAATAACCTCCCACAAAAAACAATAAGGGAATTATATATATAATAATTGATCCAATTACTAAAGAGCTGTCCTTAAGCTCTACTTTAACTATATCCCCCACCTGGGCGCTTTTTTCATTTTGAACTTCTGCAAAAAAATCTTCCTCTTCATGATTATTTTCCCTTCCTAAAACACAGTCTTGCTTACATTTGCTGCAGGCTGAATATCTGTTAAATTTAATTTTGGCCTTATCATTCTTAACCTCTATTACAGATCCTGTTTCTTGCATTTTTTACACTCCCAACATTTATCTAATAAAATCTGCCGATTCTTTTCTGGAGGGTGCTTCTATTTCTTTTTCTATAAATCCCAGTGGTGTAATAGTAGAAATATAATGTTCTAATGGAATATCCAACTTGTTTTTAATGCTCTCCCTATCCATATCAGCTATCCAACATGTACCTAAATTATAAAGACGAGCCGCCAACATAAAATGATATGCCGCTATGTCTGCATCCTGTTTATATCTCTTAGATTCTTCTGGATCAGAACATATTGCAACTGCTATCGGGGCTCTTTTAATCGGCTCAGTGGCTGTCTTTCTTATAGTAGATAGATCGCAGATCATTTCTTCTTCTCTAATAAACTTAAAATAATAAGACTGAGAGTTCATAGATGTAGGGGCATACCTACTTATATCTATTATTTGGTCCAGAATTTCTTCTGGAATCTCTTTATCAGAAAACTGCCTGTAACTTCTTCTTTTTAATAAAAGTTCTTTACCTGATAGATGAGGCTTAACATCATGTAAAAAACTCTGAAACTCCAGGGTCCTACCTTCTGGATCTTCTGCAAAAAATTGATATATATTAAAGTCCTTATTTTCAGAAGGGCTCTTTAATATATCCAGTTTTTCAGATAATTTTTTATACATTTGATCAACTTGCTGTTTATCTGAAAAATAAAAAGTAATAAACCCTTCATTTTCAATTTGATCCGATTCACAAAACCCCAACTGTAGATTACCTTTTTCAAATATCTTACAATGATTTTGATCTAACCAGAGATCCATACCTATTAGCTCTTGATAAATATCTGTTATCTTATTAATATCCTTAGTTTTCATAAATACGATACCTGACATATTAACACTCCTCATAAAATTTTGATATTAAATAAACGAATCCAAAATTATTTAAAAATAAATGTGTTCTTTAAAACTTTACCTTTTGAATTATACACAACTTCAAACTTATAAAACTTGCCTACAAAAATGTTGAGTATATCTTCTATTCCTGTTTCTATATTATTATATCAAAAAACCCCAGTCATTAAAACAAGGGTTTTGATTTTAACCTAAATTATTTTATTTCACAACTATATTGACAAGCTTTTTTGGTATAACGATTGTCTTGATTATTTCTTTGCCCTCTATATATTTTTTAACTTTCTTTTGTATAAATACCTTTTCCTTTAATTTTTCTTCCGTAATATCAGCACTTACATTAATTTTGTCTCTAACCTTACCATTGATTTGAATCACAACTGTAATTTCATCCTTTTTAGCAGCTTCTTTATTAAATTGTGGCCATTTAACTCTATGAACACTTTCATCATGACCTAATTTATGCCAGAGTTCCTCACTTATATGTGGGGCAAACGGAGCAAGCAATAATAATAACTTTTCAGTTACAAAGGCTAACAGTTCCTTATTAATATTATCACTATTATTTTTTAAATAATGATATATTTCATTAACAAGTTCCATAATAGCACTGATGGCAGTGTTAAAATTTAATCTTTCTTCTACATCTTCAGTAACTTTCTCTATTGTCTCATGCAGTTTTCTATGAAGTTCTTTCTCTGCATCATTTAAATCAACTTGCTTAATATCAACTTGACTAACGTCTATTTTATTTATTTCATCTAAATTATTTACAATATATCTCCACACTCTATTTAAAAATCTACTAGCCCCTTCTACACCTGCATCACTCCATTCTAAATCTTTTTCTGGAGGTGATGCAAATAGGATAAATAAGCGAGCTGTATCTGCACCATATTCTTTAAGTATTTTACCAGGATCCACAACATTACCTTTGGATTTAGACATCTTATCCCCATCTTTAAGTACCATACCCTGAGCAAGCCATTTACTGAATGGTTCATTCGCTTCTATTAAGCCTAAATCCCTGATTACTTTGGTGAAAAATCTGGCATAAAGTAGATGTAGTATTGCATGTTCAATACCACCTATATACTGATTAACCGGGAACCACTCTTGGGCTTTTTGATAAGAAACAGGTAATTTTTGATTATTAGGATCTATATATCTTAAAAAATACCAGGAGGAATCAACAAAAGTATCCATGGTGTCTATCTCTCTACGGGCCGGGCCACCACATTTTGGACAGGTGGTATTGACAAACTCTTTTGATTCAGCCAGTGTTGATACACCAGTAGTTGAGAGTTTAACATCATCTGGTAATAAGACCGGTAAGTCTTTTTCAGGAACAGGTACTGTACCACACTTCTCACAGTAAATCATAGGGATTGGAGCTCCCCAATAGCGCTGTCTTGATATAAGCCAATCTCTCAATCTGTAATTAATTTCACGTTCTCCAATATTTTCTTTTTCCATATAATCTGCAATTGTTTCAAAGGCTTTTTGTACAGTAAGTCCATTAAATCTCTGAGAATTAATCAAATAACCATCATCACTACGTGCTTTTTGCATAGTTGCTCCATTTAATTTTTCTTCTAAATCATGAGGTTGAATTACTGCCTTGATCGGTAAATCATATTTTTTGGCAAAGTCGAAGTCTCTTTGATCATGAGCAGGCACAGCCATGATAGCCCCTGTACCATAACCCATCAATACATAATTAGCAATGTAAATAGGTATCTCTTGTTCGGTCATTGGATTGATTGCAAAGCTGCCTGTAAATATACCATCTTTGGATGATTGGGGCGAGGTTCTTTCCATCTCTGCCTGGCTTTTAACCTTTTTTATAAAATTTCTTATCTCATCTTCATTGGGCTGACCGGATATCAATTGATCTACATAGGGATGTTCGGGTGCTAAAACCATATAAGTAGCCCCATAGATTGTATCAGGCCTTGTCGTAAATACCTCTAGCTCTTCTTCTATCTCTCCAATTGGAAACCTTATGCTCAACCCTTCACTTTTACCAATCCAGTTTTTTTGCATAGTTTTTACACGTTGAGGCCAATCCAGTTCAGCATGGCCTTCTAGTAACTCCTCCGCATAATCTGTTATTTTTAAAAACCATTGCTCCAATTCTTTTTGTTCAACTATGCTATCACAACGTTCGCAGCGATTATTAATAACCTGTTCATTAGCTAAAACAGTTTCACAGCTTGGACACCAATTAACGGCTTGTTCTTTCTTATATGCCAGATTATTTCTATACATCTGGATAAAAAACCATTGTGTCCATCTATAATAATCAGGATCAGCTGTAGCAACTTCCTTCTTCCAATCATAACTTAAACCTAACGCCTTCATCTGTTCTTTCATGCTTTTAATATTCTCCCATGTCCATTCACGCGGATGTATATTCCCGTGTTTAATCGCTGCATTTTCAGCAGGAAGACCAAATGCATCCCATCCCATAGGATGAAGCACATTAAACCCTTTCATCCTTTTGAACCGGGCTATTACATCCCCTATAGAATAAACTCGAACATGACCCATATGTAATTTCCCGGAGGGGTAAGGAAACATCTCTAAAACATAATAATTTTCCTTTTCATTCTTTTTTCTGGTCTTAAAGAGTTCCTTCTCTTCCCAGTATTTCTGCCACTTTTTTTCAATTTTTGTAAAGTCATAAAAATTACGCAATATATATACCTCCTTAAAGTCTCTACTATTTTTAAAATAATAAAAAAACTCCTCCCAACAAAGGGACGGAGTTATTAATCCGTGGTACCACCCTAATAGATACTTAATATCCACTCAAGTAAGTTAACGCCTTTATTACGATACCATCTAATTTTAATTTCAACGGTATAAACTCCAGAATGAGTTCGGATTTTTACATTACTGCTTTCCAGCATACAGCAACTCTCTTAAAAATGCAAAAAATCCTAATAATTTCCTTCAAAGTCAGCTTAGCCCTATATTTTATTATATAAAAATTATATTAATTAATTAAATCAAAGTCAAGAATTTTCTTCACTATTTAATATTTTATTTGCATCTGCCCAGAGTCTATCGAGCTCATAATATTGTCTCTCACTTTTATGAAATATATGGATAATTACATCTGCATAATCCATTACTATCCACCGCCCATTATTTTTACCAGCAATCTGTTCTGGAAAGATATCTTTTTCTTCCAATTTTTCTTCTATAGCATTGGCAATGGCCTGAACCTGTTTATCTGTATTACCAGAACATATAACAAAATAATCAGCGATTATTGTTAACCCCTCAACATTGAGTATGTTGATATCAAATGCTTTTTTATCTTCTGCTGCATCAGCAGCTAGCAATGCTAATTCTTTATATTTAATTTCTGACATTAATTGATTTCCTCCCTTTCTACTATTTCGTGGTTGATAAATTGTTGACCTAATACTATTATGAAATCTACTTTTGATTCTTTCATTTTTTCGATATTTCCTCCTAATATTTCCTGCAAGCCAGTTGCGATTTTTTTATTTTCTTTATGGTAATAAATTATATTTTGTTGATAATCAAAATTATCAGCATTAGAAATTTTTTCTATATTAAAACCATATTTTTTTAATTCATCTGCTGCTTTGTTAGCTGCTCCAGACACACCGTTTCCATTTAGAATTGTTATATAATATTGATCATTTTGAATATATTCTTTGCTTCTAATCAAACTATCCACTACTATATTAAGGCTGTCTTGATCTGGAATCCAGTAGCTTGCCCCATTAATATATTCCGGAGTTCCAGGTACCATATCTGTCTTAAGGTTATGCATGTTTATATTCTTAGCTAATTTCAAAAAAGGAGTCACATCTTTAAAGGGTATATTGGTATTAACCGTACTCATAAGTTCATTATAGATTGATGGTAATTTTAAGATGTTATTAGTTGAAGTAATCTTTTCCATTAACGCTTCTATAAATTTCTGCTGTCTAGCAACCCTGCCTATATCGCCCAAAGTATCATCCCTATATCTAACGTACTGTAGGGCTTTATCTCCATCAAGATGTACATTGCCAGCAGGAAGATCTATATATAAACCACCCGCCTTGTCAATGTAATGAAGTGGTTTATTGATTGTTACTTCAATTCCACCTATTGTATCAATTATATTTTCGAATCCTTTAAAATCAGTTTCTAAATAATAATCAAGTTTTATATTTAAGAAATCTTCTACAGTTTCATTTAAAAGGTCTATCCCTCCATAGGCATGTGCTGCATTGATTCTGCCGTAGCCATGTCCGCTTATTTTAATCCTTGTATCACGTGGTATAGATAATAGTCCAATTTTATTATTACTCAAATTTATACTAGCAACAATAATAGTATCTGCTCGGGGCGGACCATTAATCGATGAATCGTATCCAGCCACTATGATATTTAACTTTGATTTTTTAAATGGGTTTAAATCTAATAAACTAAAATCATCATTAAAAAATATATAGAGATATAAGGAAATAATTATCAATAAAACAACAATAATAATTATTTTCCAATTAATTTTTTTCAACATTTACCATTCTCCCTCCAGAATCTCATTCCTGATTAAAAGTGTATTAGGATGTATTATTCTGTTTTTATTAATATTATATTTTATTGTAAAATCACAAACTAATTTAACAGATGTATCTAAGTCTTTTTTACTATTTTTTCTGATCAGCTCAACACCTGGGAAATCTCTACCAGGCTCGATAATATCCGCAACAAATATTATTTTTTCTAAGTTACTCATTTGTGGTCTACCGATAGTATGATATCGTATAGCGTTTAAAATATTTTTATCCCTTATATCGAATAGCTTTTTTGCTAAAAATGCTCCCACAGGTGCATGTAATAATATTGGAATAGATTTCTCCCATCTATCAACACTTATCTTATTTTTATTTATTATTTCAAAAAGCTTCTTTGTATTATAAGGCTTGGCATAATCATGAAGTAATGCTGCAATCTCTGTTTTGTTTTTATCTTCATTGTAAGTTTTTGCTAATTCAACAGCTGCATTTTTTACTGATAAAGTGTGTTCTAATCTAAAATTGTTTTCTTCTTTTAATTTTTTTTCGATAAATTTTATATTATACATTTTATTCACCCATAAAGGTTATTTGTTTTTATATAGTTAATCACTGGATCTATAGTTAAATATTTAATAGATTTACCTTCCTTGAAATACTTTCTAATTTCAGTAGAAGAAATTTCAATCATGGAATTATCAAGCAATTTTATATTTTTTTCATATTTTCTAAGTCTTTGATCCTTCATGATTTCTGAAAAGGAATAGCTATTCCTTTTAGCTACTATTAAAATAGAGTTCTTTAAAATATATTCATTCTGATACCAGCTAAATATCTCGGCTAGTGAATCTGTACCTATAATTAATTTCACTTTATTTACATTATATAGTTCTTTAAAATAATCAATTGTATTGGCTGTATAAGATTTTTCATTTCTTTTAATCTCCCAGTCTGATATTTCAAAATGATCATTATCATCAACAACCAGTTTTAGCATATTATATCTGTGTTCAGCTGAATCTATTTTCTGCTTATCTTTATGAGGTGGTTGCCCAGCAGGCATAAAAATAACCTTATCCAGATTAAATTCTAGATAGGCTCGCTCAGCACATATTAAGTGTCCTAAATGAACTGGATTGAACGTGCCCCCCATAATTGCAAATTCCATAATTTTCTCCTTCCATTTTACTTACTTAATTATAATAAATTAATTTCTTTTATTCAAGTTATTATATCAACTAAAAAGGATTAAATCCTTCTTTATAGAAATATATTTTTAGATAAGGAGGTTTTTTAAGTGAAGTATAAATACAAAAATAAACAACCTAAAGTAGCCGATTCTTCTTTTATAGCACCAGGGGCTAGAGTTGTAGGGGAAGTTGAATTAAGAGAAGAAACAAGTATCTGGTATAATGCCTCTTTGAGAGCAGATCTAAACAAGATGATCCTAAAAGAAGGATCGAACATACAGGAAAATTCTGCCCTGCATGTAGATACTGAATATCCCTTGCTTATTGGAAAAAATGTTACAGTTGGACATAATGCAACTATTCATGGTTGTATTATTAAAAACAACTGCTTAATAGGAATGGGAGCAATCATATTAAATAATGCTCTTATTAATGAAAACTCAATAATAGCAGCAGGTAGTTTAGTAACAGAAGGTAAAGAATTTCCACCTGGTAGTTTGATTATGGGCTCCCCAGCCAAGGTAGTAAGAGAACTTTCTGAAAAAGAAATTAAAGGTATAAAAGACTCTGCAAAACATTATATTAAGCTAGGCAGAGAACATAAAAAAAGCCTAAAGTCAATAACCCCATCCAAATCTTAGATTTGGATGAGGCTTGTTAAGAACCTGGTTAATTAATCTTAGTTAGCTACGATATGTTAGAAAACCTGGAGTGTTCCCCAAGCTCCTCATTTTACGTTCAGAATTACAGGCTTTGAGGTTCCCCCATTAGATTAGACACATAGTTTAGACGATTTTCTTTCATTTTCGTATTCTTCTGGACTTTTATAATTTAAATAAGAATGTAAACGGTTTTTATTATAAAAAACCTCAATATATTCAAATATATCTCGTCTAGCTTGAGATCTATATTGATACCTATTATGATAGATTAACTCTGTCTTCAATGATGAGAAAAAACTTTCTGCAACTGCATTATCCCAACAATCTCCTTTACGACTCATGGAAGCTTTCACACCATGTTTTAGTAAGACATTTTGAAAATCATGACTGGCATATTGACTACCACGATCCGAATGAAATATTAATCCTTTTGATGGATTGCGATTTTTTACAGCCATTACAAGAGCGTCAATAACAAGTTGTCTGGTCATTCTTTTATTCATAGACCATCCCACTATTTTGCGGGAGTATAGATCTATAATTACTGTCAAATAAAGCCAACCCTCTTTTGTAGATATGTATGTTATATCAGAAACCCAGGCTTTATTTGGAGTTGAAACATCAAATTCCCTTTTTAAAAGGTTTTCTTTTATGGGGAAATTGTGTTTAGAATCAGTTGTTATTTTAAACTTCCTTTTTTGTATTGCTTTTAATCCAAGTTCTTTCATCAGTCTTTCTATACGCTTAATATTATAATGATAGCCTTCTTTTTTAAGCTTTTCATGTATACGAGGGCTGCCATATGTGCCCCGGCTTTGCCAGTATATTTCAGCTATCTTTATTTTAAGTCTGTTATTTTCTAATTCTCTCTTGCTGGGATTTCTATTTAACCAGCTGTAATATCCTGACCGAGATACATTCAGTACCTGGCACATCTTCGTAACAGGGAATAGGTCCCTGTGATCCCGGATAAAACCATAGATTACTTTGGTTTCTTTGAGAAGATAGCCACTGCTTTTTTTAATATATCACGTTCTAATTGAGTTTCTCTAAGCTCCTTTTTTAACTTGTGTATTTTTTCCTGTTCAGGTGTTAATTTTTGTTTACCCTGTCCAGGGAAAGCCAATTCACCTTTATTAGAGTATTCACGTTTCCACCTGGATAGATTATATGGACTTGTACCTAAATTTTCAGCTATTTCTTTAATGGTTTTATTAGAATTCAAACACAGTTCTACTGCATCACGTTTGAATTCTTCACTGTAGTACCTTCTTTTGCCCATTTGAGCACCTCCTGAGTTTAATTATACACCTTAACTTAGTGTCCGACAAATAGGGGGAGGGTCAATACCTGTTTCTTCTTCATAAGCATAAACTCTTGTTCTAAAATTAGTAAAGGTATTAATAGAAATCGGTGGTTTATCGAAGCTAGTTAAGCGTAAAGCATATTGAAACCTATCATCAAAGTAAATAGAATCTAATAGTTCAACATCAGAAAGTCCAAATATTTCTTTTAAGATCAATGCTCCAATGATTACATTTACTGGAGAATTAGGTCTAGAAGGTTTTTTGCTATATAAAACCGCAAATCTATCTTCATTAATAGCTGGAAAGATTATTTTTTGGAAAATATGAGCCCATCTGTCTTTAAGAAAATCTTTTAGATAACCTGGCATATTGGTTACAGTATCGTCAAAAGACATTTGTTGGAAACTATTTTTAGTCCACATAAAAGCACCTCTTTTGTTGTATATGATACTTTAATTATATCATATAAACGCTGTTATAACAAGGATTATGAGGGATTAAGTGGACTAATTTCAAGATTATTTTAATCAATTAATTATATACTAATTGGTAAATATTTCTAGGTTTTTGTGGTACAATCAAAGATTTAGTTGAGGAAAAAAAGTCCGTGGCTTAGAGTTTAAATACTCTGCTGAAAGGGCTGATTGTAATGATTGCGGAGATGAAATACTTATTTCCCAACTTCATGATCGTAATCTACAAAAATTAGATAATGCTTATAGAGAAAAAGCTGGGATTATTAACGTTTATTATATTAAAAAAATTATTGAGTAATATAAAACTAGAAAAAGAACATTATCTTTACTTTTAGGCTGGGGTAAAACTACTTTAACGGTTATCTGCATTATAAAAATACCTTCAAAAATTCATTCTGATACTTTAAAAATAGTAAAAGATAATTATAATTATGTGATGAAACATGTAGAAAAAATAGAAATAAAGTTACAATTGAAGTTATTAACGAACTAGTTAAAACTATAAAAAGTTTGCATAAAAAATTAATAATAGAAAGATAAATAATACACTCACTGGGATTATTATATTTCAGTGGGTTTTTTACTGTACTATAATGTGACTTATGTTACATAAAAATTTTTTTATTGCAAGTATGTACTTTAATGTTACAATATAAATACAAGAACTTAAATGAAGGGGTGACCAAAATGTTAGATTATGACCAAATAGCAAAAAGGTTAAAAGAAGCACGTTTGGCAATGAATTATTCCCAGCAATAGGTCGCTGATTTTATTGGTAAAAAAAGAAGTCAAATATCTTATTATGAAACTGGTGCTAGAAAAATTAATTTATCTCTATTAAATAAATTCTCTAATTTATATGGAAAAAGTATTGAATATTTTATTGGAGAACTTGAAGAAGAAAATAAATTAGAAATAGCTCATCGATCAACAGATATTTCTACTGATGGTTTAGAAAAAATTGAATGGGCAAAGAATTTTGTAAATAACTTATATGAATTGAAAAAATTATTGGAGGTAAGATAAATGAGTAGGGCTAATCATCCTCTGGCTGAAACAAGAGCTATAGAAACTAGAAATTAATTTGGATTAAGTATTACAGAATCTATCAATATTTTTGAAGTATTAAAATACAATGCTAATATAAGTATTATAAAAATACCCATTGATAGTGATCTATTTGGATTATTTATTAAAAAGGATAATGTAAAGGCAATTCTAATTAATGTAGATACATCACTAAGTCGTTAGTATTGTACTGCAGCACATGAATATTATCATCTGAAATATAATGTAAATTTAAATGGAAGACAAAAACATTTAGAAAAAGAAGCTGATACTTTTGCCTCTTATTTGATAATGCCTAGAGAAGCTTTAAACTTTCATTTAAAGAAAAGATTAACTAAAAAAAACAAGAACATAGTTGATATATCAGACTGTTTATATTTAGAAAATTATTTTAAGATAAGTCATCAGGCTCTTAATTTAAGACTTAAACTGGATAATCACATAAATAATAAAAAATATAAAGAATTAAAAGATATAAATATTATCAAAGAAGCTAGAAGATATGGATATTCAATAGAATTATATACTAAACCTAAGATTAATAAGGATATAGTTGTAGAATCTGAATACGCTGAATTAGCTGAAGAAGCTTTAGAAAGTGATATTATTTCAGAAAGTAGATATAATGAATATCTAATTGAAGGTGGTTATGGTGATCTAGTATTTGGAGATGGAGAGGATGAGTGATACTAAATTAATATATCAGACAAATATTAAACTAGTTTTTGATAATAACTGTCTAGCTTCTTTTATCTGGATAAAAATAATTGATATTTTAAAAAAATTATATAATGGTAGAATGTTTATTTTTCAAGTGGTAGTAGATGAATTTAGTTTTTTAAAAAGATATAGTAAGTACAAATGGGTTTATGAAGAGCTATTAAAAGCTATAAATGAAAATTTTTTCAAAATAATTGAGATTAATAGTGTCAGTCAAGCTTTTTATGAATATACTAAATTGAGAAACATGGGTAAAGGCAAAGGTGAATCTGCAGCTATTGCAATTGCAAAAACTATGGACAATTATACCGCTTGCAATAATTTGAAAGATATTAGACCATTTATTGATAATAATGAAATTAATAATTTATGGTTCTCATCGTAAACCGTTGGTGAAATTATAAAATTTATTAGTATATAATTGTTCTTATCCCTTATATGTCAAAACTTTTATTATTCCATTATACTTAAACTATATTATAATATTCTTCTCAATTAATATGGACAATATTTATTGATATAACAGACAAGTTAATTGTTTGTTACCAACGGATATGGAGAAGATCCTAATTTATTAACTTTTGATATTTTATTTGAATATTACCATAAAACTGGTAAACATATTAAAAAAATTGAAACAATAATAACTAAAATGAGAAATAAAAGAAGAAAGTTACCAAATATTCAATTTAAAAATTATATTAAAGATAAATTTGATAATATCTAGTAAAAATAATCAATTTATATAGGATTTAATTAGCTGTTAAATTGATAATATGTTAGATTGTCTACAAATATTATTATATGCGGACAATTTTAACAACAAGATAATTTTCGATGACCAAAAAAATAATGATCTAATACTTACATTACCAGATTTTGCTCATATTAAAAATTACCATCTTTCTAAAAAATAATATGAAGTTGATATCCAAAAAACCAAATATAAAATCATTATATAAAGATTTATGATGATGAAAAGACAATTTGCGTTTCTCTAAGATTTAAAATGAAAATCATATTGCAGAAAAAGGTGACGGTTAATGTATAAAGAAATGCCTAATAAATGCTGTTGGTGTAGAAATGATACGACTGATAGTGAAGTGTTTACAGTTCCTGTTAAATTTAAAAAAGATACTAATCATCCACAAGTTAAACTCAATGGGTATATTATAGACTTAAAAGTTGGTGGTAAAAAAGTGTGGGCTATTGTAATCGGATTAAATTCTGAAGCAAAACAGGCAGGAAATGATTTAATTTTTATGTTTTGTTCAAAAGATTGTGCATATGAGTTTAAAGAATATTTAGAAGAAGATATGAGATTTTATAGTAAGTTGTTTTAGAAGATAGATAAAATTATTCTAATATTGAATAGAAAAAAATAGCTGCTCTATGCGATATATTATTTTATAATTATCTTGGGTTTGATTTAAAATATAATTTAAAATGAAATAAAAGTTAAAATACCAAAATTTAACATTTTGATCTTTTTATAAAGCGTAAAAAGATAAAACAAAAAGAAACAGTTCTAAGGAAAACCGAGCAGTTATACCTTGCTATTTTAATATAATATAAAAATTTCCTAGTTTTAAAAAATTACTTAATTAAACACTCACCATCTGCTATTTACATGTAGAAGAAATTTTGATTGATATTAAAATCTATGGTATACTTACGGTAAATAGTAGGCTTTTGTTATATAAAGCCTATTTAAAACTGTAATTAAAGAACTAGAAGGTGTTATTATGATTTCGAAAGAAAAAATAAAACAAAATTTCAATAAAAATGGAGGTATTATGAAAACCTCCGAACTAAATGAAACAGGTCTAAATTATAGGCAAATCCAACGGCTAATTGATCAACAAGTAATAGAAAAATTTAGACATGGGTATTATATTCTTGCAAATACTTTCCCAAAAGAAGAGGTAATAATTACACGTATGTTTCCTGAAGCAATAATTTATCTTGAAAGTGCACTACTATATTATAATTATTCTAATAGAATACCAAATTTTTGGCAAATTGCTGTAGATAGACACAGTAATCCAAAAAAATATAATATACCTAATCTAAATATAAAACCTTATTTTATTAAAGAAAAATTTCGTAAAATTGGTGTAAAAAATATTACTATAGATAATGTAAAAGTACCAATTTATGATAGAAATAAAACAATATGTGATATTCTTAGATATGAAAAAAAAATTGACAATGAAGTATTTACAAATGCAATAAAAAATTATATAAAAGATGACAAAAAAAATATTAGATATCTTATGGAATATGGAGATAAACTGAATGTTAGTAATAAAATACAGAAATATATAGGAGTGTGGTTATGATAATGAATGATCCAGCAGCTTCTACTTTAGCTAAATTAAAAAATAAGTCTAAAAAATTAAATTTACAATTCCAACAAGTTTTAGTTTTATTTAGCCAAGAGGAATTACTTCGAAGAATTTCAATATCTAATTATAAAGAAAACCTTATATTAAAAGGTGGTTATCTTATATATTCAATAAGTGAAAAAAGTTTTAGACCTACAATTGATTCTGATTTTTTAGTTGTAAATAATCATTTAAATATAAAAAAAATAAAAAAAGTTATAAATAATATAATTAATCAAAAAACTCAATATGATTATGTTAAATATGTAGTCAAAAATTTTGAAAGTATTACGGAACAAATGAAGTATGATGGTATAAAAGTTAATTTAATTAGTAAAATAAAAAATACAAGAACTAATATTAATATTGATTTTGCTACTGGAGATGATTATTTAATTCCTGAATTTGAAACAAGAAACCTTCGGACAATACTAGAAGATTTCGAAAAACCAAATATTTTAACATATTCATTAGAATCTATTGTCTCAGAAAAATTAGATTCAATTCTTTATCGCATGGAACTTAATAGTAGAATGAAAGATTACTATGATATCTATTTTTTGCTAAATAATTATCAATTTTCAGGAGAAAAATTAAAAATTGCCATTAAAAAAACACTAACTAATAGGAATAGAAACTATTCTAATGATTCTATTGGTTCTTTAAATAGATTTAAAAATAATAGACAACTTAAAGAAAGATGGGAGAATTTTTGTAGTAAAATTCTAAATGAGTCTTTGAATTTTGATAAAGTAATAGAGGAAATAATAATTTTTCTTAAAGCTCCATATAAAGCTTATTATAATTCTAATCCAATTGATTCTTTTTGGAATCCAAACGATAAATCTTACCATTAATATTTCATGAAATATTAATGGTAGCAAAAAATAAATTTAAATTTAATTGAAAATACTGATTTTCTATACAGTTTTTATTGAATTTAAAAAATCAATTATATTTTTGTTTAAGTAGCAAAAAAGAGAGTAGAATGAAAACTTTTTATCCTGAGTGTGGAAAAGAGGTTGAGTACCAGGTTAAAGAATTAATTGAGAAAAAAAGTGTTCGTGGTTTAGAGTTTGAATATTCTGCTGAAATAGCTTTTTGTAAAGAGTACAGAAATCAAATATTATTTCCCTACTTCATAATCGTAATCTACAAAAATTAGATAATACTTATAGAGAAAAAGCTGGGATTATTAGTGTTTCTGAAATTCAAAAATTATTGAGCAATATAATACGGGGAAAAGACCATTCTCTTTACTTTTAGGTTGGGATGAAACTACTTTAACCGGTTATCTGCATGGTGAGATACCTTCAAAAATTCATTCTGACACTTTAAAAAAGTTAAAAAATGATTATAATTATATGATGAAACTTTCAGAAAAAAATAGAGATAAAGTTACAGATGAAGCTTTTGATAATCTAACTAAGACTATAAAAGATCTTTAGCAAAAAGAACTGAAAGCAGAAAAAATATTGATAGTGAAATTAAATATCTAATTAATAAATTGGGAGAGATAACTCTTCTTACTCTGTAAAAACTATTATATTATAACCAGGGTTTATATAAAATATTCATGACACATTCTTATTTGATGACGATAGTGAAGCCTGGATCAACGGTCCTGTTTATAAAGATATAAATATTAAATACCGCGTTTGCGGATATAACCCAATTAAAAATAAAAATATGAAATTTGAATATATTGAACTAACAATCATAGAAAAGATGCTTTTAAATCGTATTATTGATAACTTCGGCTGTTACAGCGCTAAACTCTTGAAAGAATGACACATTAAGAAAAATTTGTTTCTACTTATGAAGAAGTTGCTCCACAAAAGTTTGACAGAAACACAAAAAATATTGCAATTGATTTTGCATAGAATTTAATGTATAATTTAATTAAGATAATCATTTATGAAATATTTTAATCTATGGAGGTGCAGATAATGGTTACTTTAAAAATTGATAGAGATCATATGGTTTCCTCTTCTGAAATTGTTCGTAATTTCAGTAAAATGTTAGATAAAACAAAAGAGTCCCCACTTTTTATTACCAGAAATAATGATATTGAAGGTATTATGATGGATATTGAAGAATATGAAATGCTACTAGAAAAAATAGAATTTTTGGAAAATCAATTAGAAGATGCCTATATTGAAGAAATTATAGCAAAACGGAAAGAAAACTTTGATCTTAAAGATGCAGTAAACGAAAAAGAAATAATGGATTTATTAGATAAAGAATAATTTTTTAGGGGATTAAGTTGATGAAACTTAAATTTCATTCTGAAGTAAAAAATGATATTGATAATTTAGATGGAAGTGTTAAATCAAGACTAAAAAATACTTTAAATAAAATCAAAAGATCACCCGAATTAGGAAAACCACTGGGTAATAAAGGCAGTATTGATCTATCAGGCTGTTTAAAAATCTACTTCCATCGGAAAAAATATAGAATTGTTTATGAAATTTTGAATGAAGAAGAAGTTATCGTTTGGTCTATTGGTAAAAGAGAAGATAGAATTGTTTATATAAGTGCATATAAAAGAATACTTGAAAAGAAGAAATAAAAACCCCTTTTTTATTTATAATTAATTTCTAAAATTTAACAAAATATCAAAAAAAGCTCCTTTTGATAAAGTAATACTGACATTATACCAGTAAATATCAAAAAAAGCATGTGTTTTTTTTAAAAGCCCCCGTCTCTGGCGGTTTAATTCAACATGGAATTGGTGGCGTCATGCCTCCTGTCATAAAGCTTGCAGGTTAACCAATTACGAATATGAAAAAGCAAGTTTTACGCCAGATGAGTGCAAATCCCAGTATCGTTAAGCGAAATTCTAAAGAAAGTTTATTATTAAATGATGTTGTCCATATAAAAATAATTTGACATTCGGATATAAACGTAATACAATATGTAATACGGAGGTGTTACTATGTTAAGTGTTAGATTACCAAAAAAGTTGGAAGAGAAAATCAACTTATTATCGGAACAAGAAAATACAACTAAATCAGATATAGTAAAAAACGCTTTGGAAAATTATATTGAGAAAAAAAACAAACAAGTTAAACCATATGATCTTGGAAAAAAATTATTCGGAAAGTATGGTAGTGGAAATGGTAATCTATCTACCAATTATAAACAGGAAGTGAGGAAAAAAATAAATGAAAAAACGTCTCATTGATTCTGGCCCTTTAATTGCATTATTTGATAAAGATGATAAATATCATGATTTAATAAAAACTTTTTTAAAATCATATGAAGGAGTTCTATATGCTTCCTGGGCAGTAATTACTGAAGTTTTGCATATGTTGAATTTTAATGTTGAGGTACAAATAGATTTTTTAAAGTGGATAAAGAGAGGCGGAATAGATGTTGTTCAGTTGTCGCAAAATAATATCTCAAGAATAATAGATTTATCAGAAAAATATTCAGATGTACCAATGGATTTTGCAGATGCAACATTAATAATAATATCAGAATTAAAAAATATAGATAAAATAATATCGATTGATTCTGATTTTTATATTTATAGAGATATTAGAAATAAATATTTAAAAAATGTATTTAATTATTAGAAATAAGGTTTAATAGGTTTAGAACGTCGCTTAACAAAATAGGATTGTATCTGGAATTTTCATTAAAATATTAATACCTATCTTTAATTTAAATAATTGATCTAAAGGTAATAATTCAATATACTATTTTTTTTGCCAAACTTCAGATACAATCCTATTTTGTTTCTAGATATTCTTCGATGATTTCAATGTATTTTCTGTACATATTGAGTGCGGCTGTGACATTTTTGAAAACAATTTTGTCATTAATGTCATCATATTCATGGACTAAGCGGTTTCTGAGACCAGCAGAAGGGGCTAGTTTTTCTGCAAACTTCTTTTTTATTACCTCCTGTTGAGATAATAAAATAAAAGATTCATAATAATCTTTGGGTGGGGGATTACCGTTATCAACTATAATATGTCCATTAATATCTGTTGCTGTTTCTACTATCATCTGTAATAATCTTTCAGTTGTTCTTTTAATAAAAAAATTATCAAGATATTCTTTTAATGTATAGTTTTTGATAGAATCAAGTTCCTGGAGGTACTGAATAAGTTTATTTAGCTTGCGGCGGACTAACTCTCTGTTGACCATTATTTTCACTCCTTTTCAGGAAATCATTTATATATTTTTTATCTAGTTTATAAAACTTTTTTGCATCATTATGTTCATTCATTGCTCTGACCTTAAATTTGTTATATATTCCGGTCTCTTTTTCATAAATTATTTTTCCTTCAGCAGCAATATTAAATTTCAACAGAGGGTCAGCATGATTTAATAAAATCAAATCTATTTCCCTGTGTTCAAACAAATTTCCAAGTTTTTTAAGAATTATTGATTTGTTATCTTTAATTAAATTTATATCTGTTGCAAGAACCGCTAAATCTATATCACTTTGGTGGTTAAAATATTCTGTGATAAAGGAACCAAATATGACCATTAATTTGATCTGATATTTTCCACACAAATTTATTAATTTTTTTTTGGGTAAATCCATTTTGACCTCTCCTCAACAGTAATTTTCTTATTTAAAATTATATCATATCTAATTAACAGCATCAATTTCTATTAAAATATCACTTGACTTAAAATAAATGATATATTAAGATTGATTTGCAATATAAATTACTAACCTAGTTAGTGCAAGAAGTAGCAATGGAAGGGATGTTAATTAAAGTGCTGGTTTGATAGAAACAAACCAGCACTTCAGTTTATTTTGCTTAGATAATTTATTTGAGAGCAATTTGCCAGCATTGTTAAGAAAATTCCCCTTAATTAGATCAATTTTATAAATCTAGATTAAAATAAATATCGCTATGATCTCTTGTATACTGTAGGATTTTATCGTATAATATATTTTTTTGAGAACCGTAGTCGCACTTCATAATCAAAAGGTTTCGGATGCGAGTTCCACCGGCGCGGCTCCATTGATATGATATAGTTTTTGGTAAAAAAATACCTTTTTACAAAAAAGAGTTTAAAGGATAGTGAGTATTAATTCAGACAAATAGATTTAAATTCTTCCTGTAGAGCTGAATGACGTGGGTAATTATCAAGTATACTCTGTATGTATTTTTCCCATTCTGAATGAGATTTAAGAATTTCAGTATATATTTTTTTTATATTTAAAGCGACATTAGCGCCATTACGATAACTAGATCGTTTTTTCTTATTTATATATTTTTGTACTTCCTGTTTATAATAATCTATCATTTCGTTGGGAAATCTATTAATGAGTATATCTTTATATTTATCAGGAGATATTTTATTTTCCAGCACTAATTTGAGTATCTTTTCATAATTATCCTGATATTCGTAGATTGAAGCAAGAACATTTGCAGTACCAAAGCGGTTATTTTGTTTTAAATAACTCACTAGTTCAATTTTTATTTTATCTTTATTGTCTTTTTTATAATAATCTAGAATAGATAAATATTTTTCAAACGAAGGGGAGTCTTTAAATTCTTTAATAGAATATTCCAGTGCTTTCTGGTAATTATTACGTTTTTTATAGTATTCTTTAAGAAAAGTAATATTATCTATTATACGTCCAATTCCTTCTTTTTCTCCTTTTAAAGCAGTTTGAACTGCTTTTTCCTCCTGGTTTTTATTCCAGTAAAAACAGGCTAATTTATAATAATCCATCCCATATTCAAGGTATTGTTTTCTTAGCTTTAAATATTTTTCTTCATTATTTAATTGATTCAAATAAATATCCATAGCTCTTTCTTGGTCATATTTACTATTAGATTTTTTAAGTTTATTGATTATTAATTTCCAGTCATCTTTATCTTGAGCTGTGCTAAATATTAAATCAAGAGTGGGATCATTTAAACCAGAATTATTTTTTAAATATTCTTTCATAAATTCAATAATAATTTCCTGACGCAAAGGAGAAGGTACATCGAAATCGATAATCAGTTCTTTCATTTCATTAATACATTCAAAAAAATAATTTTCTTCATCAATAGGACCTCCACCATATTTGTTAAATTCTTTTATAATATTAAGTGCTTGACTCTTTAAATTTTCAAGTTTTTCAAAATATAATTTATCAGTCATTTTGCCTTTATCCTGAATATAATTTAAAATTTTGGATTTGATGTATTTATCTTCATAGACAAGTTCATTAAGAATATCTATAAGATTTTCTCTGTTCAAAGGACTAAAAAGTTTTTCTAATTCATTTTTCAATTTAACTTTTTCTTTTTCAACTTCTTTAAAAGCTTCTTTCTCTTTACACCAGTATAAACCGAGGGCAACAATATGTTTGCAGATCCCGCCCCAATCATATGGACAGCTGCAGTAATTAATAGAAGGATTATCAATATTTATTTCAACTTCATAATAAGGGTAACTACTTCCCGAAACTTCAGCTTTTATAGTATTTTGATCGATAACTGGATTGTTAACTAAATCCATCTCATAATAGTTTATTCCTTTTTGGAAGGATTGTTCTGTGGACATATTTTTTAAATCTTCAACAGAAAGTTGCATACAATTCACCTCATTTGTTATTATATAAAAACTTATTTCTTCAAGCAAGGTATATTTTTATTGATATATTTAAAATGATGTGAATTTTTGCGAGAATTCCTGAGTTTTTGAGCGCTTATTTTACCTGTTAAAAAAATATAAGCAGTATTTTTTAAAAAGTGTTTTTGCTTATACTTTTTGATATGATAGTTTTGGAGGGTTAACTAGATGGATTATAATGAATTGTATAAAAAATATAAGAAATTATTAAAAGAAAATAAAAAACTAAAAAAAGATATTTCTTTATATCAACAAAAATATGGTTCTATTTCAGACAAAGAGGCTAAAATTTATCAAGATGATAAGATGATTTTTAAAAAGACAAATGAAGATAATTCTAACATAATAAATAAAGTTAGTCCTCCTGATAAAAAAATAGATTTATTTATGTCACTTTTTCAAGGAAGAAAAGATGTTTATGCTCATAGATGGAAGAATAAAAACGGAAATACTGGTTATTCTCCTGTATGTGTCAACGAATGGGTCCAGGGAATATGTAAAAAGCCAAAAGTTAAATGTCTAAATTGTAAAAATAGAAAATTTGCCACTTTAACTGAATCGGTAATCAGAAATAACTTGCTGGGAAAAGAAATAATAGGTATTTACCCATTACTAAAAGATGCAACCTGTAAATTTCTTGCTATTGATTTTGATAAAGGAAACTGGCAAGATGATGTTTCTACTATAAGACAAATTGCAAATAAGAAAAATATTCCTTTGTATATTGAACGCTCACGCTCGGGTGATGGAGCACATGTCTGGTTTTTCTTTGAAGAAAAAATACCAGCTTCTATTGCTAGAAAATTTGGTACAGCATTAATTACATGTGCTATGGAAATGAGACATGAAATAAAATTTGAATCATACGATAGATTATTTCCAAATCAGGATAAGAGGCCTAAAGGGGGTCTAGGGAATCTAATTGCCCTACCATTACAAAAATTGTCCAGAAAAGATGGTAATAGTCTATTTGTTGATGGAAACTATACAGCATATGAAGACCAGTGGAAATTTCTGTATAATATAGAAAAAATAAAAAATGATAAAGTGGAAAAATATATACTTGAACTAACAACTGGTAATGAACTTGGAGAGTATGGAACAGAAAATGATGAGAAACCATGGGATAATATTTCTAATCAAACTATAATAACTTGTTCAGAGTATCCTAATAAAGTTTCTATTGTGAAAGCTGATATGCTATATATTAAAAAGGATGGTTTATCTCAAAAGCTCATGAATAAAATAAAGAGACTGGCTGCTTTCCTAAACCTGAGTTTTTTAAAGCTCAGGCTATGCGTTTACCAACATATAATAAACCAAGAATTATTTCACTCTCGGAAGAGACAGATAAATATCTTTGTTTGCCCCGTGGTTGTGAAAAAGAACTTAATACCTTATTCAAAAAAGGTAACACTGAATTTTTTCTTATTGATAAAAGAAATAAGGGAACTAATATAAATGTTAAATTTAATGGAAAATTAAGACCTACTCAAACTACGGCTGTTAATCAACTACTTAAATATGATAATGGTGTATTATCTGCTACAACAGCTTTTGGTAAAACAGTCGTTGGAGTAAATATTATTTCTAAAAAGAAAGTTAATACGTTAATTGTTGTTAATACCAGAGAACTTGTACAACAATGGAGAGATAGCTTAAAAAAATTTTTAAAGATTAATGAAAATATACCTCAAAAGAGTAACAATACAAATATAAAACACTTGGAAGTAATAGGTCAAATAGGGGGAGGAAAAAATAACCAGAAAAAAATTATTGATATAGCTCTCATCCAGTCTCTGGTTCGAAAAGGAGAAGTTAAACAATTAGCACGAGACTACGGTATGGTTATTATAGATGAATGTCACCATGCAGCTTCTTTTAGTTATGAAAAACTATTAAAAACCGTAACTGCCAGATATGTTTATGGTCTAACCGCAACACCAATTAGGAGAGATGGTCAACATCCAATAATTTTTAAGTGTCTTGGTGATATTCGTTATAAACAAAACCCAAAGAAAAAAACAGAACAAAGACCGTTTGATAATTTTGTAATACCAAGAATAACTCCTATAAAAATGCCAATAACAGAAACAAGAATACACTATAACTCAATTCAAAAAGTGTTTTCTTATATTATAGATAGTCAAATAAGAAATGAATTAATTAGTAAAGATATAATAGAAAATATTAAAGAAGGTAGAAATATTATTGCGTTAACTGAAAGAACTGCTCATGTTCAAAAGCTTTATGCTTTACTGAAGAATAAAGCAAAAAACATCTATATCCTTACTGGTAGTTTAACTGCAAAAGAACGGAAAGAGACCAGAAAGCAACTAAAAAATATTCCCAAAAATGAAAATATACTTATCATTGCTACAGGAAAATACATTGGTGAAGGGTTTGATTATCCAAGATTGGATACTCTTTTTTTAACTTTCCAAATATCATGGAAAGGCAGGTTACAACAATATGCAGGTAGATTACATCGGTTATATGAAGGAAAAAAAGAGGTAATTATTTATGATTATGTTGATATCTATATAAAAGTTCTTGAAAGGATGTATCAAAAAAGATTAAAGGGATATGCATCAATTGGTTATAAAGTTAAAAGTAATTTAAATGAAAAAGAAAACATTAATGTAATATTTGATAATACAAATTTTTTATCTACCTTTTCTACTGATATCGCTGTTGCCAATAAACAAATATACATTGTTAGTCCCTATATTAATAAAAGAAAGACTAAAGAAATAATAAGTTTATTGTCTGCTGTTTTAGAAAATAATGTAAAAGTAACTATAATAACCCGTCCTATTGATGATTTTATTGAAAAACAAAAAAGTAGAGTCCTCAAATTACATAATATGATTAAATCTGAAGGTATTAAATTGAAATATAAAACACAACTATACCAGAAATTTGCATTAATTGATGATCATATAGTATGGTATGGAAACATCAATTTATTAAGTTATGGGAAATCACCGGGAAGTATTATGAGGTTAAATAGTTTAGCTATATCGAATGAATTGTTGGGTAGTATCAATTAGTTAGATTTTCATGATTCTATTCTTAGTCAGACTTTAAATAATTTTTAGAAAAAAGACAAAATACTTCCTATATAAATTTCAAATAATTAAAAGGTTTTTATTATGTTTGCAAATTAGAATTAAAAGAAGTGAAAAAATTTATTACCGAGAATCTTCTCCATATCAGTTAGTAAA
>Ga0209942_1000495_pt1 | contig 23622 bp, 16 predicted proteins | sample SalPonR1_A_D2_MG_FD_185695 | JGI IMG/M metagenome (GOLD analysis project Ga0209942, IMG submission 185695) | Salt pond soil microbial communities from South San Francisco under conditions of wetland restoration - Salt Pond MetaG R1_A_D2_MG... ...
TATCGGATGACATATCGCATACAATGGGGATCGCACTTTCTGGAAATTCAGCATATTGAGTGCCGTAAATGGTGTTATTACTCGTGAGATGCAAGTAGGTGCCTGAGGTCGGCTTGGCGTAATCCTTGGGGATATAGGAGAACTTATCCTCTTTGGAGGAGGCGAGGACATTCACCTCGCCATAGAGCTTGGCTTCTTTTATGGCTTTCGTCGACCAAGAACCGGTGTCGACGTAGTGCGCAGTATCTGAAGCAGCCAGTAAATTCATCGGCGCCATAAAAAACTGACTGCTGGCTCCACCGGTTAAAAAAAGCGGTTTGTGCGTATCCGGTAAATTCAACAAGTCTTTCACGAGCTCTACCGAGCGGTCAAGCACCTCCACAAAATCCTTAGACCGATGTGATATCTCCAGAACGGATAATTCCAGATCATTGAAGTTGAGAATGCCATCGGAAGCTTGTTGAAAAACTTCTTTGGGCAGTATAGATGGTCCGGCGCTAAAATTGTGTTTCATGTGGGAAGGCTTTTTTTGTTTATCGTCGAGGGTAAGATAAGCATATCTGAGATATTGAAGAAACGCAGAGGACGCCTTACTGAAAAATTCACGATTATTTTATGCAGGGGGAGAATAAAGACAATGGAATCAAGGGGAAGGTAGAACGCGGATTTCGCGGGATACCTGAATTGGTTCTGCTAATTGCTGTGGTCCTAGCCTTCCTAAAGGCCATACCACCATAAAAAAAGCTGAATGCGTTTGCATTCAGCTTTTTATTCATCCACAATTCGGACATTTTAGGCATCGGCCAGCGACGCGTGCAAGTACTCGCGATTCAGTTTTGCGATATTGTCCAGAGAAATCTCTTTCGGGCATTCCGCTTCGCAGGCCCCGGTATTGCTGCACATTCCAAAACCTTCCTTATCCATCTGCGCTACCATTTTGCTGGCGCGTTCCGTTCGCTCCACCCGGCCTTGTGGCAATTTCGACAGGTGGGCTACCTTGGCTGAAGTAAATAGCATGGCTGAGGCATTAGGGCAAGCCGCAACACAGGCTCCGCAACCAATGCAGGTAGCCGCATCAAAAGCCTCTACTGAATCGTGTTCTTCCACGGGTATACTGTTTCCATCCGGCGCCTGTCCGGTATTCACAGAGATGTAGCCTCCGGCTTCAATGATGCGATCAAAAGAAGAGCGATCCACGACTAAGTCTTTTACGATGGGGAACGCTCGGGCTCTCCACGGCTCAATGGTAATGGTCTCTCCATCTTTGAAGTGCCGCATGTGCAACTGACAGGCCGTCGTGGCTTTCATCGGCCCGTGGGGCTTGCCGTTGATGACTAAGCTACACGACCCACAAATACCTTCACGGCAATCGTGCTCAAAAGCTACGGGCTCGCGTTTCTGAGAAATGAGGTCCTCGTTGAGTACGTCCAGCATTTCCAAAAAGGACATATGCTCATTTGCCTCAACCTGATACTTTTCAAATCGACCTTTGGAAGTCTGGCCGTCTTGTCTCCATATTTCTAATGTAAGATTCATCTTCTATTTTATTTGTATGATCGAGTTTTCAACTCGACGTTATCAAATTTAAGCTGCTCTTTAATCAACTCGTGGTTTAGATCGTCGCTCCAGCGCCAGGCCGAAACATAGGCGTATTCATCATCGCGGCGCAGGGCCTCGCCATCCTCTGTCTGATATTCTTCCCGGAAGTGTCCTCCGCAAGATTCGTCGCGATCGAGGGCGTCTAAAATCATAAGTTCACCGAGTTCCATGAAATCAGCTACTCGGGTCGCTTTCTCTAATTCCGGATTGAAGTCATTGGCCTTGCCGGGCACGTAGACATTCTCATAATACTCTTTTCTCAGCGCGCGAACTTTTTCAAGCGCCGTTTTGAGTCCTTTTTCGTTTCGGCTCATGCCACAGTAATCCCAAATCAATAGACCGAGTTCTCGGTGGAAACTTTCCACCGACTTAGAGCCATCGACATTCAGTAAAGCATCAATTCGGGCTTTTACATCGGCTTCAGCTTGTTTGAACTCCTCTCCCTCCGGATCGAAAGGCGGGGTGTTAATTTCATTGGCGAGGAAAGTACCAATAGTGTATGGAATCACAAAGTATCCATCGGCAAGGCCCTGCATGAGTGCAGAGGCACCTAAGCGATTTGCGCCATGATCAGAGAAATTGGCTTCGCCAAGAGCAAACAAGCCCGGCAGGTTCGTCTGTAAATTGTAGTCTACCCATAAACCACCCATGGTGTAGTGAATGGCCGGGTAAATTTGCATCGGCGTTTTGTAGGGATTATCGCCGGTGATCTTTTCATACATTTCGAAGAGATTACCGTATTTCTTCTCCACCACTTTTTCGCCCAATTCGATTATTTTTTCTTGGCTGGCCTTGTCAATACCCTGACTGTGTGCTTCTGCTTTTCCATATCGCTCGATCGCCGAGGCGAAATCTAAGAAAACAGCCAGCCCGGTACTATTCACACCATAGCCTTCATCGCAAGCGGTCTTAGCTGCGCGGGAAGCCACATCTCGCGGGACGAGATTACCGAATGCCGGGTATCGTCGCTCCAGATAATAGTCCCGATCTTCTTCTTTAATGTCTGTCGGATGCAGGCTGCCTTCGCGGACTTTTTGTACATCCTCTTTCGATTTCGGCACCCAAACCCGCCCGTCATTTCGAAGGGATTCGGACATCAAGGTCAATTTAGATTGATATTTTCCTGAAACCGGAATACAAGTCGGGTGAATCTGACAAAAGCTAGGGTTAGCCATCAATGCGCCTCGCTTAGAGGCTCGCCATGCAGCAGAAACATTGCAATTCATGGCGTTAGTGGACAAATAATATACATTGCCGTATCCACCGGTAGCTAAAACCACCGCATGAGCAGCATGGCGCTCCAATTCGCCCGTCACTAAATTACGGGTAATAATACCGCGCGCTTTGCCATCAACCATAACCAGGTCGAGCATTTCATGTCGGTTGTACAGTTTGACACCGCCTGTCGCCACTTGACGCTCCAGGGCCTGATAGGCTCCCAATAGCAATTGCTGGCCGGTTTGACCTCGGGCGTAAAAGGTACGACTTACCTGGACCCCACCGAATGACCGGTTGGCCAAAAGTCCACCGTATTCTCGGGCAAATGGCACTCCTTGTGCCACAGCTTGATCTATTATTTCAGTACTGACTTCTGCCAGTCGATAAACGTTCGCTTCGCGGGAGCGGTAGTCGCCCCCTTTTATTGTATCGTAAAAAAGTCGATACACACTATCTCCATCATTTTGATAATTCTTAGCGGCATTAATTCCTCCTTGAGCAGCAATACTGTGCGCCCGACGTGGTGAGTCGTGAAAAGTGTATGCTTTGACTTTGTAACCCAATTCACCCAAAGAAGCGGCGGCCGAAGCTCCCGCCAGACCGGTTCCTACCACGATTACTTCCAGTTTCCTCTTGTTATTAGGCGCCACCAAATTCATGGAAGACCGATATTTCTGCCACTTCTCTGTCAGTTCGCCTTCGGGTATATTTGCATTCAGTTCCATAGATATATTAGATTAGGATTGACTTTCGAAAAACATGTAAATAGGGATAACAGCAAAGCCCGCCGGTATAATGATGGCGTACAGCTTACCCACTGTTTTGATTAATGGGGTATACTTTTCATGATCCAGCCCCAGAGTTTGAAATGCGGACCAGAATCCGTGCCACAGGTGAAAAGCGAGTGCTAATAGACCCACCAAATAAGCGATCACAATCCAAACATTGGCAAAAGATGCCTCTACTTTAGACTGTAAATCTGCCACCGGCTCGCTGTAGCCGGCAATGGATACCGTCTCAATATTTCCCGTTTTCATAGAAAACCAAAAATCGCCCATGTGAAGCATAAGAAAAGCAAAAACTAGAATACCTAGTAAAGCCATTTGTTTGGACGCCCATGAATTCACACCCGCATTATATTTTCGATAACCTTGAGCACCTCTGGCTTTATTGTTGCTCAGTTTTATAACGATACCTTGTATGGCGTGTAGCAAAATAAAAAAGTACAGGCCGTAAGACAAGGTCTTAATCAATGGATTATGCGTCATAAAATAGGCATACTCATTAAAAGCTCTTCCTCCGTCGCCGGATAACAACTGCAGATTACCTGTAAGGTGCACGACCAGAAAAATAATGAGAAAGAGTCCGGTTAGACTCATGATCGTTTTTCTTCCAATGGAAGAAGTCAGGAAATTTTGAAACCAATTTTTCATAAGGGTTGTATATTTCGTATCCCAAATGTACCAAATTAATGCGTTTTTAGTCGAATAGTTTTACCCAGTCATTTTGATTTGCTGTATTTAGAATAGTTTTAAACTGCCATGACAAAAGGCATGTGGACATCCTGGCTTGATGATTTGTTGATGACCTAACCCGAATGAAAGAGGGTGGTTTTTGTAAGAATTGAGCAAATTGAGCTTCATGTATCAAAGACTATCTGGGTTTGTGTTCCATAGAGGAACGGTGCTAAAGGATTCGCGTGAGATACATAAAATAGGCTACAGAAATCGGGATTTGCGGTTTTTCCTGGATTATGAAGGCTATGTATTTTCTGAGTTCAGGTTGAGGGAGTTGTTGTTTTATTTACCTATCTGAACCGCTAATTTTTCTTGTGAACTGATTACTCTGATCAGAGACGGTATTCCTAGACATGTCGGGAGCCAAATCCAGAATGGATGGTATTTTTATATTATTGCTCAAAAGCTAATACCGGAGGGGGGGAATGCAACGGGAGCAAGTGCACTGGCCACGCCTTTAATGGAGGAGGATGAACCAGCCCGAACGCCTACGCAATTGCTTCGACAGGGCAAGGCACGCCCTGTATCTGCAACGGCAAAAGCACCCAGCCTCATTGTCTGAATCAAATTTTAGGATGATGGGATGATAGGATTGTTTTTAGGGGATCGGGAAAACGCGGAGCTTGACTGCAATACACAAAGACATGGATAGATGAACATGCAATTCCTCTGGCCTGGCGCGGAGGCCGCGTGAGGGGTACGGAGGGCGCCGGCAGGCGGTCCCGAGATCGCGAATGGCGATCTCGAGGACGGCACCCCGCAGGGGCCCGACCCCCGAGCTCTGCCGAAGGTCAGAGCCTCGGGGGGCACGCCCTAAAAAAATAAGAGTGCCGCCTAAAGAAATAAAGGATAGGGGGACTTATACCTATAGATTGCGACATTATCCCCATCTTTGCTGTCAGATTGAGGAATATTTGTATATGAATAAAGAAAAGCGAACATCTTTTGACCGATTCTTGAGTTACTTCCCTGAATTGGATTTGCCCGTTATCTTGACAGCGGATGCGCATCACGAATTTAGTAAGACCAACACGCCTTTGCCGCAGCCCATGATACAGGAGTATCTGCTGGACCAGAGCATAGAGGGAGCTACGGACGCATACGATGAATATATTCCTTGTTTAAAAATTCCGAACACTAATGCGTTTCACGCTGTTGTCTACTTTAAAGCTACTTTACTGGTATATGAGTACTTTTTATTGACGTATGATTTAGATGGGGAGCAGATTGCGCAGGAGAAAATAGGCGGAATGCTCACGGAGGGCGAAAAAATTCATCGGGCGATCCCAACGATCAGCGAGGATTGGACGATTCACATTGTAGAAGGGGCGAACCCCATTGAGTCTAAAAAATATCAACCAACAAATTCAAGGGCTTTTAGTATGGAATTGCTCCCCGATGGCAAAATCATCTACAGTCTTTCTGATCACAACATATAAAATAGAATGGGAAATAATAAATCACTGAGCACAAGAAGATTAGTTCAAAAACTAAGCAACTACATCAATTCAAATGCCAACGAGAAATACAGTATTGAAGAGCTAAAAACGCACCTGAGGGTAGGAAATTCAACTAAAGAAATTTTGCAGGCGGCAGAAATGCTTATTGAGCGAAACAAAGTGCTTCGAACTGAAGATGGGAAATACACCTATCCAAATACTAAAAAGCAACGCAACAAATTGCAAAAACAGGATCCGAAAATCCCTTCTATGCACGGCAAATCGAAGGATAAGCAGCATATTGGAACCGTAGATAAGACTCGAAGCGGAGCTGCTTTTGTCATGATTGAAGGGATGGAGACCGATGTTTTTGTCCCCCCGAGGCGAATGAAAACCGCTTTGCATCGAGACACGGTGAAAATTAACATCGTGAAGTCAGGCAAGCGGAAACCAGAGGGTGAGATCACCGGAATTGTCAAACGCGACAGAGATCGTTTTGTGGGAAAATTGGTGCATCGCAATAAATTCTGCATTGTAGAAACCGAGGACGGAAAAACGCACTTTGACGTAAAAATCTTCGATCAATCGGCCTACGAGGTCGCGGATGGCACCATCGTGGTGGTTAAAATAAACAATTGGCCGGAGCGAAAAGGGCAGCTGCCCATTGGAGAAATCACTACGGCACTGGGCGAATCGGGCAGTAATGATATCGAGATGAACTCCATTCTTATCCAGAAAGGGTTCAACCTCAAATTCCCAGAAGAAGTCATGAAAGAAGCGGAGCACATTCCGGCTGAAATTCAGCCTTCAGACTTGAAAGACCGCAAAGATATTCGTGACATCACCACATTTACGATCGATCCGGCTACCGCCAAGGACTTTGATGATGCCCTCTCCTACCGGGAGTTGGAAAATGGACATTACGAAGTGGGGATTCATATTGCCGATGTCACTCACTATTTAGTGGAAGGCAGTGCTATGGATGAGGAGGCTAAAGAGCGCACCACTTCCGTCTACCTGGTCGATCGGGTAAATCCCATGTTGCCCGAGCGCTTGTCAAATAATTTGTGCTCGCTCGTTCCCAAACAAGATCGACTTGCCTTTTCTGCCATGTTTACTTTCAATGAAAAGCACCACATTCAAAAAAAGTGGTTCGGTAAAACGCTGATCCATTCGAATGAGCGATTCACCTATGAGCAGGCCTACGAAATCATGCGTGGCGATGTACCTCACGCCCTATCCGACGAGATTCAGGCAATGAATCTCGTAGCCCACCGGCTCCGTGACTACCGCTTTAACCATGGATCCATCTCTTTTGAAACCGATGAAGTCCAGTTTGAGCTGGATGACAACGGAAAGCCGGTAGAGATTTACGTCAAGGAGCGGAATGAAGCCCATATGCTGGTCGAAGATCTCATGCTTCTCGCAAATCGGGAGGTCGCGACCTTTATCATTGAGAAAGAAAAGCACGGGAAAGATATCCCGTTTCTATACCGTATTCACGACACGCCAGATCCCGAAAAAATTCAGGACTTTGCCGCGATGGCCAAAGAGGTCGGCTTTCAGTTCGATTCCTCGAGTCCGGATTCGATCACGAATTCCTTCAATCGACTCGTGGAAAAGGCGCGACATGACGATGCGCTTAAGATATTGGAGCCTTTAGCTATTCGAACCATGGCGAAAGCAATATACAGCACTGAAAACATCGGCCATTATGGTCTGGGATTTGAAAATTACACCCATTTCACCTCGCCCATTCGCAGATATGCCGATGTATGGGTCCACCGAATTCTTCACGAGCAGCTGCAAGAGAAGCCCAAGAAAAGAGACCAGAAAGAAATCAAACGCCATGCTCGATACATCTCCGACATTGAACGTCGGGCACAGGAGGCAGAAAGGGAGTCAATTCGATATAAGAAAGCCGAGTTCCTCGAAAATCAGGTAGGGGCCATCATGCCGGGCTACGTGTCGGGAGTTATCGAAAAAGGGATATTTGTCGAATTGGAAGGAAGTATGGCCGAAGGCATGGTTCCTTTTTCCACTCTGGACGAACCCTTTTTGGTGGAACCTCGCAAATATAGAGCTACGGGCAAGAAAACATCATGGGTCCTCAAAATGGGTACCCGAGTCAATGTTAAAATACTGGGCGTCAACCTAACCCGTAGAGAAATTGACATGGAGTTGGTCAGTATGATCGACGAGAACTAGAGCCCGCGAAGGTCAAGCACCCTCGGGGTCAAAAAAAGCCTGAAAGGGCTACCCTTTATTGCATAGTATGGTTTACTCTCCCTTTTTATAAGGTAGTCTTTTTTTAAATTTTTGGGCGTCCATCGAGCATTCGCCTATCGGCGATGCTCGATGCGCTACGGTCCAGGCTATCGGTACTCGCTGCGCTCGCACTCGCGCTTTGAGCGCGACCTTCCCCATCGCTGACGCAAAAACTCTTGTCAAAATGAGACCACCCTGGATTAGGATTGTATCGCTCTTATCATGGAAGACAGGAACCTATTTATTATAATGACTAAAAATAGTTTCTATCTTTAAGCCTATATTTTTTCATCAAGTGTGGAATCTATGGCGCCCATTTTTACAAACGATGCTGTCATCTTAGGACTGTTAATCCTGGTTTTGACTCTCATCTTTTACACGGCACGTCTGGATCATCCGTTTTGGAAGAAATTTTACACCTACATCCCTGCACTGCTACTCTGTTATTTTTTGCCCGCTGTATTGAATTGGCCTCTGGGATTGATCGCACCACACTGGTATGAACCGGGTATTATAGATGCCCTCATGCAGCAAAATATTCAGCTGCCCTCTAATTTTGAGCAACTATCCTACGAACAGATCAATAGTTTTATTGAGTCTCAGGGACTAAAAGCATCTGAATTCTCTGCCCATACCGGCCACTCGCAGTTATACTTTGTGGCTTCGCGGTATTTGCTTCCCGCCTCCTTAGTACTGCTTTGTCTCGGAATTGACATTCAGGGGTTCATCAATTTGGGACCCAAAGCGTTGATTATGTTTTTGGCGGCTACATTGGGCATAGTTATTGGAGGCCCCATTGCACTGTTCACGATCCTGAACTTTTTCCCGGGTTTAATCACAAATGCCTCACCGGACGAAATCTGGAGAGGTCTTTCGACCGTGGCCGGCTCATGGATCGGTGGCGGAGCCAATCAGACGGCGATGAAGGAGATTTTCAAGGTCGGCGACGGCATTTTTGCCTCTATGATCGTCGTCGATGTGATTGTGGCGAATATTTGGATGGGATTTTTGCTTTACGGCGCAAATATCGCACCCCGTGTCGACAAATGGCTGAAGTCGGACACCTCCGCGATTGAAGATTTAAAAAACCGAGTGTCTGACTACCGCTCAAAAATAGAAAAGATACCTTCTACCACAGATATTTTTATCGTATTGGGTATTGGTTTTGGAGGAGTTGCTTTAGCCCACTGGGGATCCGATGTGATTGTCCCCTTAATGGATGGGGTACGCAGCACTCTGGAGTACTATAGATTAAACAGTTTACTTTCTCCATTTTTCTGGCTCATTGTTATATCGACCACTGTAGGTTTAGCCTGCTCATTCACCCGGCTTAAAGAAGTGGAGGGACTCGGAGCTTCCAAAATGGGATCGGTATTCATCTATATTTTGGTCGCTACGATTGGAATGAAGATGAACATTGCGGAAATATTTTCGAACTTAGGTCTATTTGCTGTAGGCGGGCTCTGGATGCTGATTCACGTTGCCATTTTGTTGGTCGTCGCCAAACTTATCCGAGCGCCTCTATTTTTCGTAGCAGTAGGAAGTCAAGCCAATGTAGGCGGCGCAGCTTCAGCGCCTATTGTAGCTTCCGCTTTTTCACCTTCATTGGCGCCAGTGGGTGTGCTTATGGCCGTACTGGGATATGCCATGGGCACCTATGGGGCCATAATATGCGCTATTATGATGCAGGCTGTGGCGGGTGGTTAAGCGCGAGATATCTCCATTTTACTTCGAAGATATGTGAGTCCGCGTCTGCCTGAACGCAACTGTATTCCGTAAGCTCGTTATTTTTTGTTATTTTTGTGAACACTGAATAAACGGTGAACGGATATGGACAAAAAAAGAATTCTCTACATTACTCAGGAGATGAAGCCCTACACCACGGCCTCCTTAATTTCAGACATCGCCCGGAAACTTCCACAAAAAGCCCAAAATGCCGATTACGAAATTCGGATTCTGATGCCAAAGTTTGGTACGATCAATGAAAGAAGGCACAGGCTGCATGAGGTGGTCAGGCTCTCCGGGATGAATATTATCGTTGACGATGAGGATTACCCTCTTATCATTAAAGTGGCCAGTTTACCCGGCGCGCGGATGCAAGTTTATTTCCTTGACAACGACGAGTTCTTTAAGCGCAAGTACGTTTTTACGGATAAAAATGATGAAGCCTTTGAGGATAATCCCGAGCGGATGATATTTTTCTGTCGCGGCGTGATCGAAACATTAAAGAAATTTGGCTGGCCGCCTGATGTCATTCACTTGCACGGTTGGATGACCTCCTTGATTCCGACGTACATAAAAAATGCATACAAAGCAGAGCCCATTTTTGAAAACTCGAAGATTCTCTACACGGCTTATGACTTAGCGCCTCCTCAGGAGTTTGATGAAGACTTTTTAGAAAAAGCCCTCATCCATCATTTAGAGGAAGAGAATTTAGAGGCCTTTGATCAAGATGGGAAGGTCAACTTTCATCAAGGAGCGGCCGCCTATTCTGATGGCCTGATTTCAACCTCGGCTGATTTGAATGAGAACATGAAAAGCCTGGCTGAATCGGCCGATATTTCCTTTTTGCCATACGATGAGGAGGAAGATAGCGTTACACAACAGATCAATTATTACAAAGAATTTATTCAAGAGGAAGAAGAGGAAGACGAATAGCCTCAATTAGAAACCATCATACATGCCATTTACAAAGTATGTCCTATTACTATTCGTAGTAATGGGAATTGCGAATTGCACAAATCCCACCTCTATTGGAACGGATTTCATTGGTACAGATTTAATTTCTGTGACCCGAGTAGACAGTCTTTCGGTGCGCGCCCAGACCCTTGCTCCGGGGCCCATTAATGTATACCAGGGACAAGCTAATTTGTCAAGGTATTTATGTGGAAACCTAAACGATGACTACCTGGGTTCCAGTCGTTCTGAGATTTATGGCCAATTGCGCGTCAGAGACAACACCCGAGATTTCAATAATTCATCCATCGACTCCGTGGTTTTAAGTATGCGTTACGATTCCACGAGTTTTTACGGGAACTGGGAAAACGAGGAAGTCGACATTCAGGTTTTTCGGCTCACTGAAGCCATAGATGCAGAAGCTGATTATAAGTCGGACATTACTTTTATGACTGAGGCCGACCCTATTGGCCAAAAAATCGGTTTTAAAGCTGAGCCATCGAAACCTTTAACGATTAATTTTGAAACGAGTGAGGGGGAAATCGATACCGTAACCATAGCTCCCCAACTTCGAATTCCAATAGATATAAGTATTGGTGAGGAAATTCTCGCTTATGATTCTCTACCCCTTTCAGATAATGAAGTTTTTCTCGAATCTTTCAAGGGAGTTAAGCTGGCGGTGGAGAGCGAAAATGCCATGTTAGCCTTCCGGCTTATCACCCCAGAAACGCGCATGATTATTTATTACAGAAACGAAAATGATGAGCCGGCGGAGATGAATTTAAGTTTTACAGATCGCAGTGCAGTCATGCCTAGCTTTTCTCACAATTATGAGGATAGCGAGGTAGAGTCTTTCATTGGCCGTCAGGACTTAGGGGATTCGCTGGTATTTACTCAAAGCATGGCCGGTGTCGAGGCTGAAATTGAGTTGCCGGATCTCTCAGATTATAATGACCTCGAATTAAACCACGCCAGTATATCTTTTACCCTAGCTTCTGACCTACCGGGAAATATGACGAACCTGTTTCCCCCGGCGGACCAAGTCACTGGTGTTCGGACCGATGAAGACGGAGAATTGCGATTGTTGATCGACGCCGCCTTAGCTGAGTCTCAGGCCGGATCGAGAGAGTTTCTCCAAGATGCATTTGGTGGATTTGTAGAGGAAGAAGAACTGCCGGATGGTAGTAAACGAGAGCATTACAATCTTTTTATTACCCAATTTGTAGAAAGCGTTCGCCGCGGTGATGTTGATCCTACTTTTCGAATACGTCCTCGGCTGAAAAACATAACGGCCAGTCGCTCTATCATATTAGGGCCTCAACACAATGAGTATCCGATGAAATTAACCTTAGTTTTCTCAACCCCTTAATGATTACACATGTGTGGAATTGTCGCTTACTTAGGAAAAAATGAAGCGTACCCCTTCCTTCTCAATGGATTGCAGCGATTGGAATACAGAGGCTATGACAGTGCGGGAATAGCCTTGATCGATGGCGACAACTTACGTATTTATAAAAAGCAAGGTAAGGTATCCAAACTCAAGGAATACAGCGAGGATAAAAATAGAAAAGGAAGCATCGGAATTGGTCATACCCGCTGGGCGACGCATGGAGAGCCTTCCGATTTAAATGCGCATCCACATCAATCCAATGACGGTCGGCTTGCGTTGGTTCATAATGGAATCATTGAAAATTACGATTCACTCAAGGAGGCCTTAAAAAAGGCGGGGCATCGTTTTTATACCGAGACTGACACTGAAGTTCTGGTTCATTTGATTGCCCATTATCAAAATAAATATGAGCTAATCCTTAGGGAGGCCGTTCGCAAAGCACTACAAGTTGTGAAAGGAGCTTATGCTATCGTTGTCATTGACAAAGATGATCCTGATACTATGGTTGCGGCTCGAAAAGCGAGTCCCCTGGTACTTGGAATAGGCGATGATGAAATGGTCGTCGCTTCTGACGCTACTCCACTAGTTGGCTTCACCTCTCAAATCGTATATCTCGGGGAAAACGAGATCTGTGAACTCAAAAAAGATGGCAGCTATCAGGTTTTTTCTTTGGAGAATATTACGCTTAACCCGAAAGTGCATGAGTTAGAGCTTGAACTGGAAGAGTTGGAGAAAGGGGGCTATGATCACTTCATGTTGAAAGAAATTTTTCAGCAAACAGAAACTGTAGCAGATGCTATGCGAGGGCGTCTCAACGCAAAGGAAGGTTGGGTCAGACTCGGAGGTTTAGAGGAGCGCATAGAACGCGTGGCTAAAGCTGAACGGATCATTATTCTAGGTTGTGGTACGTCTTGGCATGCGGGACTTATAGGTGAGTACTTGATAGAGGAATTGGCTCGTATCCCCACTGAAGTGGAATATGCATCTGAGTTCAGGTATAGAAACCCCATAATCAATGAAGGAGACGTTGTGATTGCCCTTTCCCAATCGGGAGAGACGGCCGATACGATGGCGGCATTGGAAATTGCAAAACAAAAAGGAGCTATTACTTACGGAATTGTGAATGTCGTAGGTTCGTCTATAGCCCGATTGACAGACAGCGGATCTTATATTCACGTGGGGCCTGAAATCGGGGTGGCGTCAACCAAAGCATTTACCGGGCAACTCACCCTGCTTATTTTACTGGCTTTACACTTAGGTCGGAAAAGAGCTCTTGTGCCGGATTCCTTCTTTCAACGGTTATTATTAGAGTTAGAAGCCATTCCCAAGAAAATTGAAGTGGTATTAAAGCAAAAGGATCATATCCGATATATAGCTGAAAATATCTCTGAAAGCCCGAATGCCTTGTACTTAGGTCGGGGTGCGAACTTTCCCATGGCCTTAGAAGGCGCATTAAAACTGAAAGAAATTTCTTATATTCACGCCGAGGGTTATCCGGCCGCTGAAATGAAGCATGGGCCCATCGCCCTTATCGATGAGAATATGCCGGTTATAGTCATTGCCACCAATCAGAGTGCCTATGAAAAAATTGCCAGCAATGTACAGGAGGTGAAAGCCCGAAAAGGTAAAGTCATCGCTATTGTAAAGGAAGGCGATAAGGAAATTAGCCAAATGGCTGACTATACTATCGAGGTGCCGCATACCGAGGAGCTCGTCGCTCCTTTGATGGCCGCCATCCCTCTTCAACTATTATCATATTATATCGCGACCATTCGAGGATGCGATGTAGATCAACCGAGAAATCTGGCTAAGTCCGTAACGGTAGAATAAAAAAAACATTAGAGCGCCAATTATTTTGGCCGAATTTAGTAATCACAAGTATGAAAAATTTATCCCTGGAATATAATTCTCAACGCGACAAATTGCTCATTCCCGAGTATGGGCGTCACATACAAAATTTAGTAGATTTTGCCTGTACTCTTGAAGACGATGAGGAGCGTCAAAATTTCACAGCCTATATCGTTAAACTCATGGAGCAAATCAATCCCGGCGGAAATGATGGAGATGAGTTGAAAGAAAAACTGTGGAAGCACGCGGTCATGATCTCGGACTACAAACTGAAGGTGAAGATGCCTGATGGCACTGAAATCAGCGAAGAGGAACGATTTAAGAAACCAAACCAACTTTCCTATCCGCAAAAAGAGTTGAAATACAGTCACTACGGACATAATATTATGTCTATGATAGATCGTGCCGTAGAAATGGAGGATGAGGAGAAGCGAAATGAATTTACAAAAGTCATTGCATCCTATATGAAAGTGGCTTATCAGAACTGGCACAAAGAACACTATGTGTCAGATGAGAATATAAAAGCCGATTTAAAGCGAATTTCTAAGGGTAAGTTGGACCTCGATGAAAATGAACGAATTGAGGGTTTGAATAACAACTCTTCGAATAAAGGAAATAACCGTCGGAAGCGGGGTCGATCTAAAGGTCGGCGCCGACGTAATTCCAGATCGCGGCGCAGAAATTAGAATCCCCTGCATTAGATGCAGATAAAAAGCCCCGGCCATTACTGACCGGGGCTTTTTTGATTCAGCTCTTACTCTTCGTTCATGGTACCCTCTGCATCGGACTCAAGGCCGCTTTCCTCCGCTTCCATTTCGGATTCAATCTCTTGTTCAACTTCCGATTTGTCGAGATTGTTATTCTTTAAGGCGCGGCGTTCACAAAGGCTGCAGAGATTGGTGATGTTCTTGAGTTCGCGGGCCTGAGCGACTGTTCCCTCAAATATCTCGTCTGTACGATCGGTATTGATGTAAGAACATCCCGATTCCAGGTGATACACCGTCCCTGATTTTGTCCAGTATACCAGATTTTGGTTGTTATTTATTTTCTCTACGAATTTCGTCTGCTCCGTATATTGCTCCACAGAAGGGGGATTGAAGTCCACACCGGCAATTCCTGCAATTAAGAGGGCGACAACGGCGACTCCACCCAAAATGCCCTTTTGTTTTTTATCCAGATTCTTACTGGTAAAGATGAATATGATCAATGGCAGGAACGCGATAATCGCGGCAACCAAACCCAATTGGCTTTGCATAAAAAACAAGAATCCATTTTTCTCTGAGGGTGGGTCGAGCCGGTTTGACTTCTTCCATAGTTGTGCTCCTACCACCGCTAAGATCAAATCAATCCCAATTAAAACAATCAGCCAGGTCATCATGACCGGGGGTTGAAATAGTAGATAAATAGCACCTCCCTGAGCGCCTAAGGCTAAAATCCATGATAATACAGCAAATAAACGAAGCTGTTTGGCTTTGCCTTTATTTTCTTCGGTCGGGCGAAAGGTACCTGAACTCTTCTGCTCTTCAGGCTGAGATGATCCACCCTCTACTCGAGTCACCTTTTTATCCGATTTCTTTTTAGCCATTTTCTTGCTTTTAAGTTTATTTGCCGTGTTCTTTAGGCCGCACGATACTGTTATGAATTAGGACAAAATTACAAACTAAAATACAAACGGTAGATTATCCGATTTTCAGGAGGGGTTTTATGATCGAAAAATCTGGGTTTTGAAAGAATAAATGCCAAATTCATTGCCTTGTGTTAGGGATAGGAGGGGCCGCGCGCATCGCGAGCGGGTACCGAGGGACGCCTGCGGCGTCCTCGAGTACGGAACCCCCGCATAGCCCGACCCCGCCCCGCCTCAATACTAAAGGTGGCGGGGCGGGGAAACACCCTAAAAAATATTATCGAATAAAAATGAGGTGGTCGCTCTAATAAACAATATATTTGAATAATATATATACATCACACATACAGGATAAAACCAGTGCTATGAGTCAAGCTTATTTTGAAGTAGAAGGCGGTCATAAATTATCGGGAGAGTTAGTGCCGCAGGGGGCTAAAAATGAGGCCTTACAAATTCTATGTTCTGTGATACTTACGGCGGAGCCGGTACAGATTGATAACATACCGGATATTCTGGATGTCAACCGGCTCATGGAGTTGCTGCGAGGGCTGGGTGTGCGTATTGAAAAGCTGGGAACCGGCAAGTATGAGTTTGAGGCTGGGGAAATTGATCTGGAATACATGAGCACGCCAGCGTACCGAAAAGATGCGAAAAAAATCCGTGGATCTGTCATGCTTCTGGGTCCCCTTTTGGCTCGTTATGGCAAGGCCTATTTACCAAAACCTGGAGGAGATAAAATTGGCCGACGGCGATTGGATACACATTTCTTAGGTTTTGAGAAATTAGGAGCTCACTTCGAATATGACGAACAGCGAAAGGCATATTATTTGCAAGCCGAGAATCTGGAGGGGAAATATATGCTTCTGGATGAAATTTCAGTGACGGGAACGGCCAATATCGTGATGGCAGCTGTCATGGCTGAGGGTGTGACGACCATATACAATGCGGCATGTGAACCCTATTTGCAGCAGTTATGCAAGTTGCTAGTGCGCATGGGAGCGAAAATCTCCGGTATCGGAAGCAATTTGTTGCGTATAGAGGGCGTACATAAGTTGTCGGGGGCTAGCCACCGCATCTTGCCGGATATGATCGAAGTGGGATCGTTTATTGGCCTGGCGGCGATGACAAAATCAGAAATTACGATTAAGGATGCTGCTGTCAAGGAGCTGGGAAATATCTTGCCGGCTTTTCAGCGTTTGGGCATAGAAATGGAGATTCGGGGTGACGATATTCGAATTCCTGAGCAGGAATTGTATGAGGTTCAAACCTTTATCGATGGATCAATCATGACAATTTACGATGCGCCCTGGCCTGGACTAACTCCAGACCTGCTCAGCATCTTACTGGTGGTGGCTACGCAGGCTAAAGGCAGTGTGCTGATTCACCAAAAGATGTTTGAAAGCCGCTTATTTTTCGTAGATAAGTTGATCGATATGGGAGCGCAGATTATTTTATGCGATCCGCATCGGGCTACGGTCATTGGACTGGAACGCAAACATCCTTTACGCGGCATTGAAATGAGTTCGCCGGATATACGAGCGGGTGTTTCTCTCCTGATTGCGGCCCTGTCTGCCAAAGGGACAAGTAAAATTTATAATATCCACCAAATTGATCGGGGCTATCAAAACATAGACGGTCGGCTTCAGGCTTTGGGAGCGAGGATTCAGCGACTGCAAGAATAAATTATTTTTCGCGATCCGTGACGAAGGCGATTAAATCTCTCAGGGCTTGTGTGGCATCGCCCTGTGGCAGGTCCTCGAGAATTTGGAGAGCCTCCTTACGATAGGCCAGCATCACATTTCGGGCATATTCGAGACCGCCGAGCTCCTTGACCCGCTGAATGAGCGCGTTAACTTTCTTTTTGTCTTTATTGTCTTTTTTGACAACTCGAATCATCTGTTTTCGCTCTTTTTTCGAGACCTGACCCAGAGCGTAAATAAGGGGCAGTGTCATTTTCTTTTCCCGGATATCAATTCCTCTGGGTTTACCCACATTGGATTCGCCATAGTCGAATAAATCGTCTTTAATTTGAAATGCGATACCAATTTTTTCACCTAATTCTTTTAAACTGCCTATGATCTCTTTGTTTTCTGTAACCGATGCGGCTCCTGCTGAACAGGCAGCGGCAATGAGCGAGGCCGTTTTTTGACGAATGATATCGAAGTAGACTTCTTCTTTGATATCCAACTGCCGGGCTTTCTCCATTTGGAGCAGCTCTCCCTCCGACATATTCTTAACTGCTTCGGATAAAATCTGCAACAGATCGTAATCTTCCGCCTCCAGCGCGATAAGTAATCCTCGGGACAGCAAAAAGTCGCCTACCAGAACAGCGACTTTGTTCTTCCAAAGTGCATTAATGGAAAAAAATCCACGGCGCTCGAAAGCATCATCAACGACGTCATCGTGAACTAAGGTCGCTGTATGTAATAGTTCGACCAGAGCAGCAGCCCGATACGTTTTGGGGCCGATCTCACCCATCATTTTGGCGGTGAGAAAAACGAAAAGTGGACGAACCTGTTTTCCTTTGCGCTTGACGATGTAATAGGTGATCCGATCGAGCAGGGGGACACGCGTTTTCATGGAATCCCTGAAAAAGGATTCAAACTGGTCGAGTTCTTCAGCTACGGGAGCCTTAATCGGCTTTAAGTCGGATTTTTTCATTGACAGCACAAAATACGCTGTATATATGAATGAAAAAATATGGGCAAGAGTTTATTCTAACTCCAATTACCGTATAAGTGTAATCGAGCCATGAATAATCCGGGGTACAGTCTCGTTGGGATGGACTAAATCTACCCGAATCTGGTAAACATAAACACCCGGGCCATAGCCCCCTCCATCCCAAATAGCTTGCGGCTGTCGGCTTTCGGTGATCATATTGCCCCAGCGATCAAAGACTTTCGCTTCAAAAGACCGCATTTGACAAGAAGTACTGAAAATAAATTGATCGTTTATTCCGTCCCCATTCGGGCTAAAAACATTGGGGATGGCGATATTGCAGGGCGCACATGCTGGAATATGCACTTCATCAAACATATCACAGCCCGCCGGAGTCTGGCCACTCCAGGTATAACTCCCCGGAGACTGAATCCATAGGGAATCTGATTGATCACCTTCTACCGACCATTGTCCCCAGGCCATTTCCTGTGGGACTAATCCAGCAAGAGTGAGTAAAACCGAACCTTCACATAGATCTCCCTGCACCAGGATCTCCGGGCTTCGACGGCGTTCCCTCTGAATCTTGAGATTTAACAGCGTATCGCACGAACCCATCTGACCCGACAATCGAAATTGGTAGGTCGAGTCAGCTATGAGGGGGACGCCATTAAAGAAATACGTTTCATCATAACAGATCACAACATTTTCTTCTATTTCGGTCAGTTGAACATCTTCAACCTGAATCGTACGCAGGGTATCGCAAGTTTCCATAGAGGGAATCAGGCGCTGGTAGCTGCCAGCCTGAGTGATTTCAAGCCCATCAATAAAGAGTGTATCTCCATCACATTTTTGCAGCGAAATCGTATCCTGAATATTGGGAAGGGCCACCACAACTAAAAAAGCGGCTGTATCGCAACCCTCTGCACCCGACAAAAGAGTATCGTATTCTCCGGAGGAATCTATCGTTCGGCCTCGCCACTCTAGACTTCGCCCCGGACAGAGCCCGATGGTGTCCCGGACTTGAATTAAAGGCACATCAATAACTGTTATTTGAAGCAGAGTATCGCATCCCGAGCTGGCCGGTAAAAACGTTTCGTAGCTACCTGCTGTATCCAGTTCCAATCCTGCAATCTCGAGAACGGTGCCTGGACAGCGCTCCACTACTTGATCTATCACGGGATAGGGTAAAGTATCGACATGGAGGTGGGCAATGGTATCGCAGCCCGTGTTTGCGGCAATTCGTCTTGTGTATACGCCCGCTTGACTTATTCGTTCACCTCTCCATAAGATGTCCTCGCCGGGACACAATATGACAGAGTCAGCGACTTCGTGTAACGGCAGGTCAATGACATGCAAATCAAGCAAGGTGTCACAAGTTGCAGTGGCTGGCAACTGAAGCTGATAATGACCTGCAGTATCCCAACTTTCTCCGTAAGCAAAGAGTGTATCGCCAACACACCGCCAAAGAGTATCGAATTTCGTTTGATATTGAAGCGGATCAACGGACAGATAGGCAAAGGTGTCACAACCCACTGTCGCCGGGAGGCGTTCAAAATACATTCCAGCACTGTCAATCTGGCGACCACGCCATGTCAAGCTTTCCCCGGGACACAAAGCAGATGTGTCTCGTAACACCGGTCTGGGCAAACTTCTGACCCGTAACTGTAAAAAGGTATCGCAGCCCACAGCTGCGGGAATAACCACATCGTAGTTACCCACTGAATCTATTGTCATCCCCTGCCAAAGGACGGACTCATCCGGGCATAAGCCTATCGTATCTCGCTGAGGAACATAGTCCAATGCGAGTACTTCGAGTTGAGCAAAAGTATCGCAACTTGCCATGGAAGGAATAATAACTTCGTAAGGCCCGGCACTGTCGATCGTTATTCCCTCCCATACGATTGAATCTCCGGGGCATAAGCCGAGGGTATCATTCCGGAGGATATAATCCAGGGCTACTACCTCGAGTTGAGCGAGCGTATCGCAGCTTCCCGAAGAGGGTATAATGATTTCGTACAGTCCCGCACTGTCGATTGTCATCCCCTCCCACTCGAGGGAATCGCCAGGGCATAAGTCCTCGCTGTCATTGCGAATAATGTAGTCGGCTTCATCTACATGCAAGCTAAATAGCGTATCGCAATAAGATCCCGAAGTAATCACCGTATCGTAATCGCCCGGGCCTTCAATCGAAATTCCTCTCCATATCGTTTGGCCACCAATACATAGACTCAGTGTATCTCTATTTTCGAGAACCTCCGGCACCTCTGTGACCTCATACACATCTGACCATATACAATTGTCTCCATAGGTTACATCCAGCCAATATCCTCCGGATGAAGTTACCGTCACTGCAGGTTCATTGCTTCCCGTACTCCAAAAGTAGGCCGATGGTTGTCCGGTGTAGACATCGAGCTCCAGCACGGCAGAGTCCCGTCCACAGGTCAGTGCGCCCGAACTTATAATTTCTGCATCAAACTCTTCTACCAATACATCCAACTGGATTAAGCTGTCACAGCCGTTCTCATCTGTCAAGATCACCTCAAATGTACCTGTCTGATTGTAAACTTGTCCTTCGTAAATATAAATATCACCGGGGCATAATTCGACCTCGATTTCCGTCGGTGGAGCCAGTGAATTAAAATCCAAAAATGTAGTGTGAATCGAGTCGCATCCATTCGCCGCGGTATAAACATCGACATAGGTTCCAGGTTCCGTTTGAAGCGCACCCTCCAGAAAAACGGATTCGCCCTCGCATAGCGTGAGATTTTCCTCAGTAAACACGTCGCTCAGGTCTTCTAGTTCCAGGTTTTCAAAACATAATACATGCTGATTTACTGAACCGCCAGTCGATGCTGACACACCCCAATTGATCAAAGTCTCGCCGCCAAAGGCATTATTAATGAGATCGAAATTAATACTGTGGACGATGGTTCCATCGAATGAAACCTGAAAGGATTGAGTTGCCGGGTCCCAGGAAACTACCACCTCGTGAAATTCGCCATCAGAAATCGCTCCCAAGCCTACGGGGCCAGAAATATGGTTATACATATCTCCATTAATACTAACGGCTGTGTGGTCTTGAGGTATATCATCATGCGGAGGTCCATTAAAAAAAGTATCAAACTCAATACCCAGTGAATTGGGAATACCCAGATATCCAACTCCCCCACCGGGCTCCCCACAGGTGGGAATATCTTCTGCAGTATATATAATCGTCATGCCATCGGCACCATTCTGTCCTTGAATATCGCCCAAATAAACATTAAACTGATGTTCAAATGCTTCTGAAAAATCGACAGCTACAGGATACCAGGCGCAACCAACTTGTCCTGTTAATGCTGGGGTTAATTCTATGCAATTACTCGACCCTTCAAACGAAATTTCATTGGCCGATCCCGTCGTGATATAGGGATTGCCGGATGGATTTGCAATAATGATATCTAATGTTCCACCGACGGGGCCCTCTTCATTCCAAATGCGCAAAAAATAGGTCTCACCTGGATCTAAATCTTCAAAATAATACGCCGGCATCGGCTCCTGTCCACATAAATAATCAGTAACACACCGGACTTGCTCCAGGTTATCACAAGGCCCTTTATACAGCGCAAAAGCCGCATCCGTAATCGAACCTGCATAAAGCTGGATGGCAACATCGCCGCCTGCCGGAGCGGTAAACGAAAACCAACTGTCCGCATCAAAATAAGATCCACATGTTGGGTCGGGAGCCGAAGAGGATGTTGTCCCGATCGAAATCTCTTCAGGCTCCAACATCTCTGCCCATAAATTAGTAGAAGAACAGGGAGTGGGACCCGCATATAAGAGCTCACCGAGAGATAAAAACAAATAAACTGTCAAAAACCAATACTTCCTCATTTTCTTTTCCTTACTTGCCATTCTATCTAAAGATAACACTTCAGAGGAAAAAAACTAAAAATAGAGCATTTCCAGGGATGTAATGCCTAATTTAAGACTTCAGTTGAGGGGATCGCAGTGGGCCGTTGACGCCAATACAGAGATAAAAAGAAGGCAGAAATCAAATCCCATATGCCCCACCATGCCACAACCAGAAGCATTCCTCCCAGTTCCGGAAAAAAGTTAAAAACTAAAACCAACCCTAAGCCCGCATTCTGCACACCAGTTTCCAGAGCGATCGCGCGAGCGTCTCTGGTTGTCATTCTCCATGTTTTACTATATGCATAGGCAAGCAGCAGGGCCAGCCCGTTGTGGGCAATCACAAGCAAAAATACAAGCTGAACATAATCCACGATTAAATTCGAGTTTCCCAATAAAGCACCAATAATAAACCCTACAAAAATAATTAAGCTGATTACAGATACCGGCTTTTTCATCCGCTGAATAAAAGAGGGAAAATAATGTCTCAATCCCATCCCTAAAACTAACGGAATAAAAATAATTTGCAACACTATATAAAACATGCCCAAAAGGTCTATGTCTATCTGTAAACTTTGGCTTGCAGCATCCGGGATCCATTGGGCCCAAAAATAAAACGTAAATGGAGTAATGAAGGCAGCAGAAAGTGTAACAATGGCTGTAAGAGTAATCGACAAAGCAGTATTCCCCCGTCCTAGATGTGTTGCGTAATTAGAAATATTTCCGCCCGGGCAACTAGCGACCAGCACCATCCCCAAGGCAATACTATATTGCACCTCCCAGAAATAGATCAGTATCAGAGTGAGAATGGGAAGTAGTATAAGCTGACTCGATAGACCTATGAGAATCTTTCGGGGCCTCCGAAAAAGCGCTCTAAAATCCTCCATTCGTAAATTCAGCGCGACCCCAAACATGACAAACGCCAGGCAGATATTCATCAGCACAATCATATTGTCATCAAAGTTGATACGAATTGCGTTGATTTGATCTGGCGTCATAAAATCATTTTGAGTCCCTAGCACCTGAACTTCCGCTCAAAGCTTGGCTGCCAACTAATATTCCAAAGGTAATAGAAACTTCATAATTGCTAAAACTAAGTTCTATGGAGTTGAGTAAGCCGTGTTTTTGGGGCCTACCCCCGAGGTGCCGCCGATGGGCGGCGCTCGAGGGTCGCTACGCTTCGTCACTCGTTCAGATTCTCCCCTCCGTCACGCATTCAGCGCGACTGCGGGGCTTCACTCGGCCCTGCGCGCCCTAACGGCCGCTTGGTCTCCCGGCACAAGGCCGGGGATGACTTCGCATCGCTAGTCCGAAATAACCAAATGTCTTTTTAATCATTCATCAAAAAAACTGGATAAATTTCAAACCCAATCGATTCCAAATTCACATAAAACAAAAGGGCGCCTCCTTGCGGAAACGCCCTTTTGTCATTTCATTTCAAATGGAGCAGCGTGCCTATCGACCGCTCACCGCCATCTTCTTCGTGGCTTTGAA
>Ga0209942_1000496_pt1 | contig 23614 bp, 18 predicted proteins | sample SalPonR1_A_D2_MG_FD_185695 | JGI IMG/M metagenome (GOLD analysis project Ga0209942, IMG submission 185695) | Salt pond soil microbial communities from South San Francisco under conditions of wetland restoration - Salt Pond MetaG R1_A_D2_MG... ...
TGGTCTAACGTTTAAAAGTGAACTTTTATCTGGTTTAACAAATTCCTCTAGATTACATTGGGGATTTATAATCGTAATATTAGCAGCATTATCTTTTTGGTTTATTATTAACAAAACTACTTTTGGATTTGAACTTAAAGCGGTTGGACACAATCCATTTGCTGCAAAGTATGCAGGTATGAAAGTTGAATTAAATGCTGCTCTATCTATGGCTATAGCTGGTGCTTATGCTGGTTTAGCTGGTACATTAATTGTTATGGGTACATTTGGCTATGGACGTGTTTTATCAAGTTTTGAGAATTATGGCTTTGATGGTATAGCAGTAGCCCTTGTAGGTGGTACATCGGCATTAGGATCTGTTTTAGCTGGATTCTTATTTGGTGCTTTAAAAGCAGCACAGCCAATTATGCAATCTGCAGGTGTTCCAAGAGATATTGCCATTATTATAAGTTCCATGATTGTATTATTTGTAGCGATGCAAAATGGTATTAAAATAATACTAAAGAAAATGAAAGGAGCAAAATAATGGATGTTATTTATTCAATGGTAACATTAACACTAATTTTTTCTACACCAATTATTATCACAGCAATTGGTGGTATGTTTTCTGAAAGAAGTGGTGTTGTAAACATAGCATTAGAAGGGATCATGATGGTCGGTGGATTTGCTGCTGCAACTTCTTTAGTTTTTTTAGAAAAAAGTTTTTCATTTGCACCTTGGATGGCATTGGGCGTTGGAATTATAGCAGGCGCTCTTATATCACTGATTCATGCATATTTAAGTATTAATCTAAGTAGTGATCAGGTGATATCTGGTACTGCAATTAATTTATTAGCTGGTGGATTAACTGTATATTTGTCTCAAATTATATTTGGTCAGCAAAGAACACAGACATTTAATACCGGTTTTATTAAGACAACTTATGATGGTTTAGTAGATATTCCAATTATTGGACGTATGTTTTTTGAGAATATTTATCCGACAGTTTATTTAGCTTTAGCTTTGGTAGTGATCAGTTGGTTTGTTTTATATAAATTACCGTTTGGTTTAAGACTAAGAGCAACTGGAGAGCATCCTCATGCAGTAGATAGTATGGGTATAAGTGTATATAAAATGAGATATATTGGTGTTGTTTTATCAGGATGTTTTGCTGGTCTTGGTGGTGCCGTAATGGTGTTAACCTTTGATACACAATATACCATTGCTAGTATTGGTGGTATTGGTTTTATCGCTTTAGCTGCATTAATCTTTGGTAAATGGAAACCTTTTGGATTATTAGGCGCAAGTTTATTCTTTGGGTTCTCACAGATTTTAAGTGTTTATTCGACAAGTTATGAATGGTTGGCTCAGTTTCCGCAAGAGTTCTTTAAAGCTTTACCTTATGTCTTAACGATTGTTGCTTTAGTAGTTTTTAGTGATAAGTCAGTAGGACCTAAGGCAGCCGGTGAACCATACGATAAAGGATCAAGATAATTAATAAAATTTGCACATTTTCTTTTAAGAGAATGTGCTTTTTTCTTTATTTACACAAAGATTACTGATATAATAGGTAAGCGGAGGTGAGTTATAATGAAAATGGGTTTTAACTTAGAAATGTCCCAGAAACAAGAATTAGTCATGACAACTGAATTAAGACAAGCAATAGAAATTTTACAGTATAATTCACTGGAATTGAATGATTTTATTAATGAACAATTACTTGAAAATCCTACTCTTGAAAAAGAGTCAGACTTAGACAAGTTTGATGAAATCGATTGGGAAGCGGTGGGTGATGATGATTATCATAATCGTTATTCTGGAGATTCTTATTATTCTGAACATGAAGACTATAACTATGAAAATTTTATTTCGAAGAATATGGAGTTAAAGGAATTTTTAGAAACCCAGCTGGTATTTTCTAATTTAGATGAGAAATATTACGATATTGCTAGGTATTTAATTAATAGTGTTGATATAAATGGTTATCTAGAGTTTGATCATGAAAAGATACATGAAATATTTGATATTTCAGATGAAATGATTAATGAAATTGTTTTATATTTACAAGAATTTGAGCCGGTAGGTGTTTGCGCAAGGGATATTAAAGAGTGTTTATTGATTCAACTCTATAGAAAAAATGAAGCAAATGATTTAGCAAGGAGAATTGTTGAAGAATATCTAGATGAATTATCAAAAAATAACTTAAAGAAAATTGCTAAGGAGTTAGATATATCGATAAAGAAGGTCCAGGAAGTGTCAGATTACATTAAAACATTAGAACCAAAGCCTGGAAGAATCTATAATAATGTAGATACTAAATATATTGAAGCCGATGTAATCTTAAAAAAAGTTGATGGGGAGTATCGAATTACGATCCCGAATTACACAGCGCCTAGGTTATATTTAAGTAGTTTTTATAAAAAAATTGTAAAAGACAGCAAAACAAAAGAAAATGAAAAAGAATATATAAAGAAGAAAATGCAAAGCGCTTTATTTCTAATTAAGAGTATAGAGCAGCGAAGAAATACAATCTATAGAGTAGTTGAAGAAATTTTGAATAAACAGTATGATTTCTTTGAAAAAGGCGTTTTATATTTAAAAACATTAAACATGAAAGATGTTGCTGATGCACTTGATATTCATGAATCTACTGTTAGCCGTACAGCAAATGGAAAGTACTTACAATGCTCCCATGGATTATTTGAAATTAAATATTTCTTTCAGGCGGGTATTGAAACAGAAAATGGTGGTGTTTCTGCTGAAAGTATAAAATTACTTATAAAGAAAATGATTGATGAAGAAGACAAAACCAAACCAATTAGTGATCAAAAAATTACTGACAACCTTGCAGAACACGGTATTAATTGTTCAAGAAGAACGATTGCTAAATATAGAAAAGCTATTGGTGTAAGGTCATCACGCAAACGAAAAAGATTTTAAAAAAAACTTGATAAATTCACAACTTATGTTATGATAAAGTAGAAGGAAAAAGTTGTGAGTTTATTTTTTTTTGCTGTTGACGGGACATAAATTGTAAAGGGGATAAAAAACGTCCCGCGAGGTGGTTTTATGACAAGTACTAATGGAAAAATCGCAAATTATTTAGACACGCTTTTTAGACTAACACCAGATTTTAAGGATACTTTTGAAAGAAGATATAGAATTCTAAAAATGATTGATATGATTGGTCCTGTAGGTCGCCGAACCTTATCAACTAAAATTGATATTTCAGAACGAATTATTAGAAAAGAAACAGATGTACTAAAAGAAAATAAATTATTAGAATCAACTTTAAAGGGTATGATTATAAATGGTGAAGGTAAAGAAGTCCTTCGAGAAATGGATGAAATATATTTTGACTTCAAAGGTATTATAAAGAAGGAAGAACTATTGGCTAAAAAATTAGGTGTTAAAAAGGTAATCATTGCACCTTTCAATGCTGCAAATCATGAAATGAATTTGAAGTCAATTGGCGAATGTGCTGCTGAGTATTTATTGAAGTGCATTAAAAATGATATGATTATTGGTATCACTGGTGGTACAACTGTTGAAAAAGTCATTGAATCTTTCTCTTGTAGACAGAAGAAGTATAAGAATGTTACAGTTGTTCCGGCTCGTGGAAGCTTAGGTAATAAATCTGAGTACCAAGCCAATACTCTAGTAGAAGCATTAGCAAACAAAATGGGTTCTGAATACAAGTTATTATTTACACCGGATAAACTATCGGAAGATACAATTAAACGGCTTAAAAACGAACCACAGATAAAAGAAGCAATTGATTTAATTAACAATATAGATACCTTATTATTTGGCATTGGTAAATCGGAAACAATGACAAAACGCAGAAGTCTTGATAATGAAGAAATAAATATTATTAATGAAAAAGGTGCCGTAGCTGAAGCCTTCGGTTATTATTTTAACGCTGAAGGAGAAATAGTGTATGAAATCAATACGATTGGTATTGATTTATATAAATTTAAACAAATTAAAAATCTAGTGGCTGTAGCTGGTGGCGTTGAAAAAGCAGACGCAATTCTGTCTATAGCGAAATTAGATTCAAAATTGGTTTTAGTAACAGATGAGAATGTTGCTAATGAGATTTTAAGAAGATTTAGGAGGAAAAAGAATGGCTAAAGTAGCAATTAATGGATTTGGAAGAATTGGTAGAGGTTATTTAAGATTATTAACATCAAGAAAAGAAAGTGAATTAGAAGTTGTTGCAATAAACGACTTAACAAGTGTTGAAAACTTAGCTTACTTATTAAAGTATGACTCTGTACACGGAAGATTCCCTGGAACTGTTGAAGTTGAAGACGGTAACTTAGTAGTTAACGGAAATGTAATTGAAGTTTCTGCAATTATGGATCCAGCAGAATTGCCTTGGGAAGAAAAAGGTATTGATTTAGTAATTGAAGCAACTGGTGTATTTAAAACAAGAGCAAAAATTGCAAAACACTTAGAAGCTGGCGCTAAAAAAGTTATCTTAACGGTACCTGCAAGTGACAAGTTAGATAGCACAATTGTATTAGGTGTAAATGATCATGAATTAAAGCCTGAGCACCAAATTGTTTCAAATGCTTCATGTACTACAAACTGTTTAGCACCTTTAGCAAAAGTATTAGATGATGCTTTCGGTATCGAAAAAGGTCTAATTACAACAGTTCACGGTTATACTAATAACCAAGCAACTTTAGATAGTCCTTCTTCAAAAATGAGAAGAGGTAGAACTGCAGCAGCAAACATTATTCCTACAACAACAGGTGCAGCTATTGCTACTACTAAAGTTTTACCTAACTTAGAAGGTAAAATTGATGGTATGGCTATGAGAGTACCAGTTCCAAATGGTTCATGTGTTGATGGTGTATTTACTTTAGGTAAAGATGTTACTGTTGAAGAAGTTAACGCTGTTTTCAAAGAAGCTGCTGAAGGCGATTTAAAAGGTATTTTAGGATACACTGAAGATGAATTAGTATCACAGGATATTTTAGGAATTTCTGAGTCTTCTTTAATTGATGCTCAGTCTACAAAAGTAATTGCAGGAAATATGGTAAAAGTTATTTCTTGGTACGATAATGAATTAAGTTACACTAACAGAGTTGTAGATTTATCTTTAAAATTAATTAAGTAATCAATTTAAATTATGGCCCTGTGAAAGCAGGGCTTTAACTGCTTTAAGTTAGTTGGAGGTAGAAATGCTAAATAAAAAAACGATAGAAGATATAAATGTAAAGGGTAAAAAAGTTTTAGTACGATGTGATTTCAATGTACCTTTAAATGACAATCTAGAAATCACAGACGAAAGTAGAATTGAAGGTGCTTTACCAACAATAAACTATTTATTAGATCATGATGCAAAAGTTATATTATGTTCTCACTTAGGCAGACCTAAGGGAAAACCAAGCAAAGAATTTAGTTTGGCTCCTGTTGGCAAAAGACTAGATGAGATTTTAGATACGAAAGTAGTATTTGCAGCTGACGATACAGTTGTTGGTGAAAATGCTAAAAAGGCTGTTGCTGAGTTAAAAGAAGGCGAAGTCGTTTTACTAGAAAATACTAGATTCAGACCAGAAGAAAAAGGTGAAGGTGATGCATTAGCAAAAGAATTAGCTTCTCTAGTAGATGTATTTGTAAATGATGCTTTTGGTACTGCACATAGATCACATGCTTCAAATGTAGGTGTAACTAAGTTTTTAGACACAAGCGTTAGTGGTTACTTAATCCAAAAGGAAATTAAGTTTTTAGGTAATGCCATAGAAAGTCCTGAAAGACCTTTTGTAGCTATTTTAGGTGGTGCAAAAGTATCTGACAAAATTAGTGTTATTGAAAACTTATTAAATAAAGTTGATTCAATTCTAATTGGTGGCGGTATGGCGTATACATTCTTAAAAGCTCAAGGTTATACAGTTGGAACTTCTTTAGTAGAAGAAGATCGAATTGATTATGCATTGAAGATGATTAGTCAAGCGAAAGAAAAAGGTGTTGATTTTGTTCTACCAGTTGATCATTTAGTTGGAGCAGAATTCTCAGCAGATACTGAAGCCATTACTACTGAAGATGAAAACATCGAAGATGGATTTATGGGATTAGATATAGGTCCAAAAACTGCAAAGTTATATAAGGATATTGTAAAAGATGCTAAAACTGTAGTATGGAATGGACCAATGGGCGTTTTTGAGTTTGAAAAATTCGCTAAAGGTACAATTGCTGTAGCTGAAGGGTTAGCTGAAGCTGACGCAACAACTATTATCGGTGGTGGTGATAGTGCAACTGCTGTAAATACATTAGGTTTTGGAGACAAAATGTCTCACATATCTACTGGTGGTGGCGCCTCATTAACATTTTTAGAGGGAGAAGAATTGCCTGGAATAATGGCATTAAATGATAAATAAATTAGAAGTGAGTAATTACTGGAGGTAAACATGAGAAAACCATTTATAGCTGGAAACTGGAAAATGAATATGACTATTAAAGACGGTATCGCTTATATTAACGAGTTAAAAGACTTAGTTAAAGATGCTGATGCTGAAGTTGGTATTTGTACACCGGCAACGATGTTAAAAGATATCGTTCAAGCAGCAAAAGGCACTAATATTAAAATTGGTGCTCAAAATATGCACTTTGAAGATAATGGCGCTTTTACTGGTGAAATAGCACCTGCTATGTTGACTGAAGTTGGCGTAGATTATGTTGTTATCGGTCATTCAGAAAGAAGATCATACTATAATGAAACAAATGAAACGGTTAATAAAAAGGTTTTAAAGGCTTTAGAAGTTGGCATTGATCCAATCGTATGTGTTGGTGAGTCATTAGATTTAAGAGAATCAGGAGAAATGAAGCCTTTCGTAAAAGAGCAAGTGGTAAAAGCATTTGAAAATGTAGCAAAGGAAGAAGTTTCTAAAATTGTTGTAGCATATGAGCCTATTTGGGCTATTGGTACAGGAAAAACTGCAAGTGCAGATCAAGCGAATGAAATGACTGCTTTTGTTAGAGAAACAATAGCTGATTTATATGATCAAGAAACTGCAGATGATGTACGTATTCAATATGGTGGTTCTGTTAAACCTAAAAATGTAACTGAAATAATGTCTAAATCAGATATTGATGGTGCATTAGTTGGTGGCGCTTCTTTAGTAGCAGAAACATTTGCTCAAGTTGTAAAGTATTAAGGAGTGATTCATATGTCAAACCCAGTTGCATTGATTATTTTAGATGGTTGGGGAATAAACGAATCAGAAGAACATAACGCTGTAATGGCTGCAAACACGCCTAACTTTGATAAATACAATAGTAATTATCCAAGTACAACAATAAAAGCGAGTGGATTAGATGTAGGCTTACCTGATGGTCAAATGGGTAATTCAGAAGTTGGTCACTTAAATATTGGTGCAGGTCGTGTAGTCTATCAAGATTTAACAAGAATATCTAAAGCTATTGAAGATGGATCTTTCCACGAAAACGAAGCTTTGGTAAAAGCATGTAAGAATGTGAAAGAAAATGACTCTAACTTACACATTATGGGATTATTATCCGATGGTGGTGTACACAGTCATATTGATCATGTAAAAGGCCTAGTTCAAATGGCAAAAAAACATGGCGTTGAAAGACTTTATCTACACGCATTTTTAGATGGAAGAGATACACCCCCACAAAGTGGTATTAAATATATAAGAGAAATCGAAGAAGAAATGAAGATGGTTGGCGTTGGTGAAATTGCAACGATTAGTGGTAGATACTATGCCATGGATCGTGATAACAGATGGGAAAGAATTGAACTTGCTTACGATGCTTTAGTACATGGCAAAGGAAAAGAAGCTACAAGTGCAGAACAAGCAGTTCTAAATTCTTACGCAGATGATGTAGTAGATGAGTTTGTAAAACCTACAGTTATAATGAAAGACGGCAAACCAACAGGTCAAATCAAGGAACATGATTCAATAATTTTCTTCAATTTCAGACCAGATCGTGCCCGACAATTAACACGTGCAATAACTGATCAAGACTTTAAAGAATTTGAAAAAGATTATTTCGAAACTGATTATGTTTGTATGACAACATATGATGTTACTTTTGAAAACGTTGATGTCGCTTATGCCCCAACAAGTATCAAAAATACTTTAGGTGAGTATTTAAGTGCACAAGGGAAATCACAATTAAGAATTGCTGAAACTGAAAAGTATGCACATGTAACGTTCTTCTTTAATGGTGGTGTAGAAGTTGCTAATGAAAATGAGGAAAGATTACTAATCAATTCCCCAAGTGTAGCTACTTATGATATGAAACCAGAGATGTCTGCTTACGAGGTGACTGACGCTTTACTAAAAGAGTTAGATAAAGATAAGTTTGATTTTATTGTCTTAAACTTTGCTAATTCAGATATGGTTGGTCATACAGGAGATTTTAAAGCAGCTGTTAAAGCTGTTGAAGCAGTAGATGATTGTTTAGGTAAAGTTGTTGAGAAGCTTTTAACTAAGAATGGTAAAGCAATTATAACAGCTGACCATGGTAATGCCGAATTAATGGAAGATGAAGACGGTAATCCAATGACTGCACATACCAGTAATATTGTACCGTGTATTGTTATTGATGGTGACATTGAGTTATATGATGATGGGAAATTATCAGACTTAGCACCTACTTTATTGGAACTTCTAGAAGTAGAAAAACCTGAAGAGATGACTGGCAAGAGTTTAATTAAAAAATAGGAGGAAAAAAATGTCTTATATTTTAGATGTATTTGCAAGAGAAATTTTAGATTCAAGAGGAAATCCAACAGTAGAAGTTGAAGTAATGTTAGAAAGTGGTGTTATTGCAAGAGCTGCAGTACCATCAGGTGCATCAACTGGTGCTTTCGAAGCTGTAGAATTAAGAGATGGCGACAAAGCAAGATATATGGGTAAAGGTGTTTTAGATGCTGTAAATAATGTAAATGAAGTACTTGCACCAGAAGTAGTTGGAATGAATGCTAATGATCAAGTTCGAATTGATAAGAAAATGATTGAAATTGATGGCACACCTAATAAAGGTAGATTAGGCGCAAATGCAATTTTAGGCGTTTCTATGGCAGTAGCAAAAGCTGCAGCTGCTAATGCAGGGTTATCATTATACCAATATCTTGGCGGTGTAAATGCTAAAACGTTACCAGTACCAATGATGAACATTTTAAATGGTGGAGAACATGCTGATAATAACGTAGATATTCAAGAGTGGATGGTTATGCCAGTTGGCGCTAAGTCATTTGCTGAAGCTTTAAGAATGGGTGCTGAGATTTATCATAATCTTAAAAAAGTTCTTCAAGATAGAAACCTTGGAACAGGCGTTGGTGACGAGGGTGGATTCGCACCAGATTTAGGTACAAATGAAGATGCACTTAAGGTAATTATGGAAGCTATAGAAAAAGCCGGATACAAGCCAGGCGAAGACATCAAGTTAGCTGTAGATGCTGCAGCAACAGAAATGTATGATAAAGAATCTGGTAAGTATATCTTAAAAGGCGAAGGATTAGAAATGACTTCTGAAGAATTCGTTGATTACTATGCTGATTTAGTAGACCGTTACCCACTTGTTTCAATTGAAGATGGTTTAGATGAAGAAGATTGGGATGGATGGAACCTAATGGTTGAAAAATTAGGAGATAAAATTCAAATCGTTGGTGATGATTTATTCGTTACTAATACTGAAAGATTATCAAGAGGAATCGAAGAAGGTTCAGCTAACTCAATCCTAATAAAAGTAAATCAAATTGGTACAATTACAGAAACATTAGATGCTATTAAGATGGCTAAAGAAGCCGGTATGACTTCAGTTATATCTCATAGATCTGGTGAAACTGCAGATTCTATTATTGCTGATTTAGCGGTAGCTGTAAATGCAGGTCAAATAAAGACTGGTGCACCAGCTAGAATTGATAGAGTAGAAAAATATAACCAATTATTAAGAATAGAAGAAGAACTAGGTCAAGCGGCTCAATACCTTGGCATGGGTGTATTTTATAACCTTTAAGAAACTAAAAAATAGAAGGTTCCTAAAATTAGGAACCTTTTATTTTTATAATAATTTAACAAAAAAGATAAATGAAAAGGTTTTCCTGATAGGAAAATAATATATTTGATTGATTTTTTAATAGTACTATGTTAAGATTGTTTTGCAATTAAAAGAGAAGGAGGGGTTTTTATGGCTTCAACAGTAGTAACAGTAATTCTAGTAATATCGGCTTTAGTTCTAATCGCTAGTATCTTATTACAATCAGGTAAATCAGCTGGTTTATCAGGTTCTATTGGTGGCGGTGCTGAGCAATTAATGGGAAAAAATAAAGCTAGAGGATATGATAAATTATTTGATAGAATAACAAAAGTAGCAGCAGTTACATTCATTGTTAGTGCATTAGCTTTAGTAGTTATACAGTAGAAATTAAGTGAATATCAGGGGGGCGATTAAATGGACTTTGTTATAGTCGCAATAGTAGCTGCATCAATTGCACTACTTTTTGCGTATTTTACATCAACAAATAAGGTTATGAAAATGGAGGTTGGTTCTGCTCGAATGGCAGAACTTGCGAAATATATTCAAGATGGTGCGATGACTTTCTTAAAAAGTGAGTATAGAGCACTTGTTATTTTTGCAGCAGTACTAAGTATAGTGATTGCTGTTGGATTAGGTATTGAGACAGCAATTGCTTTCGTATTTGGTGCTTTCTTTTCTGGCTTAGCTGGATTTTTTGGTATGCGAGTAGCAACAGCTGCAAATGTTAGAACAGCTAACGCAGCTCATAAAAGTGGTATGAATAAAGCGTTACAAATAGCTTTTTCAGGTGGCGCAGTTATGGGTATGTCAGTAGTTGGATTAGGTTTATTAGGTTTAGGTATACTTTACAAAATATTTGGTGATCCTACAATATTAACTGGTTTTGGTTTAGGAGCTTCTTCAATTGCTCTTTTTTCAAGAGTAGGTGGGGGAATTTATACTAAGGCAGCAGATGTTGGCGCTGATTTAGTAGGTAAAGTAGAAACAGGTATTCCAGAAGATGATCCAAGAAACCCAGCAACTATTGCTGATAATGTTGGGGATAATGTTGGTGACGTTGCTGGAATGGGTGCTGACCTTTTTGAATCTTATGTTGGTTCAATCATTGCATCAATGACTTTAGGTGCTGTAACATTTGCAGGAACTGAGGGTATTATTTATCCATTAGCTTTAGCAGCTGCAGGAATTATTAGTTCAATTATTGGTACATTTTTTGTTAGAGGTGGGGAAGATGCCGATCCTCATAAAGCTTTAAAGAAAAGTACTTATGTAAGTGGTGTATTAGTTACAATAGCGGCATTTATTTTAAGTTCTTCGTTTTTCGGAAATTACAATGCAGCCTTTGCAATTGCATCAGGATTGATTGTAGGTATATTAATCGGTGTAATTACTGAAATATATACTTCTGAAGAATACAAACATGTTAAAGAAATTGCTGAACAATCAAATACAGGTGCAGCAACAACTATTATTTCGGGAATCGCTGTTGGTATGGAATCAACTGCTATGCCAATTTTGCTAATTGCTATTGGAACATTAGTAGCATTTAATTTTGGTGGATTATATGGTATTGCATTAGCGGCTGTAGGTATGTTATCAACTGCTGGTATTACTGTAGCGGTAGATGCTTATGGACCAATTGCTGATAATGCTGGTGGTATTGCTGAAATGGCTGAGTTACCTGGCGAAGTAAGAGATATTACAGATAAACTAGATTCAGTAGGAAATACAACTGCAGCAATAGGTAAAGGATTTGCAATTGGTTCGGCTGCATTAACTGCATTAGCTTTATTTGCATCATTTTCCAAAGCAGTTGGTTTAGAAATGATTAATATTCTTCAACCAACAGTTGTTGTTGGATTATTTATTGGTGGTATGTTACCTTTCTTATTCTCAGCTTTTACAATGAAATCTGTTGGTAAAGCAGCTTACGAAATGATTGAAGAAGTAAGAAGACAGTTCAGAGAAATGCCTGGGATCTTAGAAGGTACTCAGACACCTGAATACAATAGATGTGTAGAAATTAGTACAAAAGCAGCGCTACGTGAAATGATTTTACCAGGTGTGATGGCTGTTATTTCGCCATTATTAATGGGATTCATTTTAGGACCAGCAGCACTTGGTGGTTTGTTAGCAGGTGCTTTAGTAACAGGTGTACTTTTAGCCATTTTTATGTCAAACGCTGGTGGCGCTTGGGACAATGCTAAAAAATACATTGGTTCTGGACACCATGGTGGTAAAGGTAGTGAAGCACATAATGCAAGTATTGTTGGTGATACAGTTGGTGACCCATTCAAAGATACATCTGGTCCATCAATCAATATATTGATTAAGTTAATGACAATTGTGTCATTAGTATTTGCTCCATTATTCTTAAAATATGGACACTTATTAAAACTTTAATGATAAATAATCAAGCGAAGTGAGAGCTTCGCTTTTTTGATTCTAAATTTCTTTTTTTATTAACCGTTTACATTTGATAGGAATAGGGTATAATGAAGGTAAGTGATTGTATAGAAGAACGAAAGATAGGAAGTGAAGAAATGAATATTGAAAAGAAGGTTATGGATTATATAATAGATAATGATTTAACTCCTCAATTTGATTATGAACTCGCAAAAGTATTTGATATCGAAAAAGATCAAATGAATGAATTTCGAAAAGTACTTGATTCTTTAGTGCTAGAAGGAAAATTAATCAAATCAACTAAAAATAAATATGGTTTACCTAAGTACTTTTCTTTAGCAACTGGAAAACTTGAAATTGCAAAAAAAGGTTTTGGCTTTGTTATTACAAACAGTAAAGAGGAAACAGATATTTTTATTCCAAGGTCAAACTTAAATGGCGCAATGCATGGAGATGTTGTAGCTGTTAAACTATTAAAAGAAAGTTCAGACGGACGAAAACGTGAAGGCGTAATTAAAGATGTCATTAATCGTGGAAATTCAGAAATTATTGGAACTTTTGAAAAAGCTAAAGGCTTCGGTTTCGTTGTTCCAGATGATAAACGAATTAATTGGGATTTATTTGTTCCAGGTGCAAAGACAAAAAATGCTAAAGACAATTATAAAGTTATTGCTCAGGTTGATAAATGGCCTGAAGGCGATAGAAATCCTGAAGGCAAAATTATAGAAATACTAGGAGAAAGTGATGATCCTTTTGTTGAAGAAGAAGCGATTATTAAATCAACTGATGTCAGACAAAAATTTAGTGATAAGGTGATACAAGCAGCAGAAGCTTTAGATGATACTATTAGTAAAAGCGATATCAAAAGAAGAGTAGATTATAGAGAGTTAAGAACCGTAACAATAGATGGAGCAGATGCAAGAGATTTTGACGATGCCATTTCAATAGAAGAAAAGGAAAATGGATTCAATTTATGGGTTCATATCGCTGATGTGTCACACTTTGTAAAAGAAGACGATATCATAGATAAGGAAGCCATAAAAAGAGCAACGAGTATCTATTTGCCAGATAGAGTAATACCAATGTTACCTGAAAGAATTTCTAATAATTTATGTAGTTTAAAACCAAAAGTAGATCGAATGTCTTTTTCTGTAAAAATGGAGATTGATGAAACAGGTGAAGTAACTGCATATAAGATAAATCCATCCATTATTAATTCAAATGAACGAATGATTTATGAAGATGTTACTCGAATCTTAGACGGTGATTCAGGCGAAGATTTGAAGAAATATGATTATATTAAAGATGACTTTTTTGTCATGAGTAAGTTGGCTAAAATTCTCAATAAAAAAAGATTTGATCGTGGAGCCATTGATTTCGATTTTCCTGAAACAAAGATTAATATTGATGATAAGGGTTATATAACTGAAATCTACAAATATGAACGTGGAGAGTCGAATAGGATCATTGAAGAGTTTATGCTATTAACGAATGAAGTTGTTGCTGAACACGTTTATTGGATGGACTTACCTTTCATCTATCGAGTACATGAAGATCCAGATGAAGAAAAAATAAAAGATTTTAAAAAATTTATTCATAATCTTGGTTATAACTTAAAGGGAAGTGAAACTGAGTTACATCCAAAACAAGTTCAAGATTTACTTGAAGCGGTAAAAGGTGAAAAATCAGAGTATATTATTAATAAAATGATGCTTCGTTCTTTAAAACAAGCAAAGTATTCGCCTGTTAGTGAAGGCCATTTTGGTTTAGCTGCTGAATATTATTCTCATTTTACTTCTCCGATTAGACGTTATCCAGATTTACAGATTCACAGAATTTTAAAACTGATCATTGATAGTAAGATGGACAAAAAAATGGTCGGTCGAATGGAGAAACGTGTACAAGAAGTTTCAGAAATTTCTTCTGAGAAGGAAAGAATTGCAGAAACTTTAGAAAGAGATGTAACAGATTTAAAGAAAGCTGAATATATGAAAAATCATATTGGTGATGAGTTTGTAGGTCTTATTTCTTCAGTTACTAGTTTTGGTATTTTCGTTCAATTAGAGAATACAGTTGAAGGGCTTATCCGTATGGAAGATTTAAAAGATGATTATTACGAATATATCCCTGAGCATGTTAAGCTTGTTGGCGAACGAACAAAAAATGAATATAAATTAGGACAAGAAATCAAAATAAAAGTAGACCGTGTAAACATTAAAAACAGAGAAATTGATTTTATGCCTGTTTAAAAGAATATTAGTTAGCAGTACTTAATGAAAATTAGGTACTGTTTTTTTGTATTACAGATTCTTATTAATAAACATTATCAATAAGAAATGGCTATTTTACATGCTGTATAGCTTTCGTTATAATTCATATGAGAAGAATTTATTATAGGAGGAAGTATATGGAAAAAAGTGTATTTAAATCAACAAATGCTATGGTTTTAGCATCATTTGGTATCGTATTAAACATTGTTGCAGGAATGGTTGTAGACTTGCTAAGTATTCCTTTATTATTTTTGGATACTATCGGAACTATTTTAGTTTCAGTGATTTTAGGGCCATGGGCTGGTGCAATGACAGGTGGTTTAACAAATGTTATTAGTGGTGTACTAACGAATCCCAAAAATATTCCTTTTGCCCTAGTAAACATAGTTATCGCCTTGATTGTAGGTTTTATTGCAAAAAGTAATAAGTTCAATTATAAAATAGCAGTTATTACAGGACTTATTTTGTCAGTGGTTGCGCCATTAATTGGCACCCCTATAGCCGTTTATGTTTATGGAGGCTTAACTGGTGATGCCAATGATATAATATTCACATGGTTATTGACAAGTGGCCAACGAATTTTTACAGCTGCCTTTATTCCTAGAATCACAGGTAATTTCATTGATAAAATCATTAGTTGTCTAGTAGTAGCTTTTTTAGTGCAGCGGTTAGAAAAAACACCATTTATGAAGAAAGTGTTTAATAATGCTTAGAAACAAAAAAATAGTATTCACAGCACACTGTGTTTTAAATCAAAATTCAGTAATAAAAGATTGGGAAAGAAGTGCTTCAAGTTTTAAAACCATTATTGATTTAATTACAAAGGAAGATATCTCAATTATTCAGTTGCCTTGTCCTGAGTTAAAACATTTAGGATTAAATAGACCGCCTCTATCAAAGGAAGACTATGATAACTTAGAGTATCGACAGTTATGTTCTCAACTATCAGAGAATATTGTTGAAGAGGTATTAGTTTATAAAAAAGAGAACTATAGAATTATTGGTCTAATTGGGATTGAAGAAAGTCCAACATGTGATACAAATGGTCGAAAAGGTATTTTTATGGAAGAGTTATTTAAAGAACTAAGTAATAAAGATCTAGAATTAAGAACCTTTGATATACCAGAAAAGTTTTCAGAAAATGATAAATTTTCATTGGAAAATGAGTTTGTAAATTTTCTAAAAGGATATTCAAAATAATATTTCCAACTATTAACTCCTACTATAATGAATAGTTATATTAAGTAACTATTTTATTTTGTAGGAGTTTTTGCATTTAGATGTTTAGAAATTTCTATTTGTGGTATATATTACTTGAGGTGATATTATGAATGGTTTTTCTAAGCGGTTAAAAAAATTAAGATTAAAAAATGGATTGAGTCAAAAAGACTTGGGTATCAAACTAGGTATAGGACAGACAAGTATTGCCAATTATGAAGCCGATAAAAGAGTACCGTCCCTTGAAATATTTATTTCAATTGCAAATATATTTAATGTGAGTCTTGATTATTTAGCTGGAACAATCAGCACAAATAAAAAACATATAAGTAATAGGATTATTGAGATAAGCCCTGAAGGTGAGCATTATTTATACTTGCTTTTAGAAGGGAAAAAAGCAGAAGGGCTTAAGTATATATTACAGCTAAAAGATGATGGTTGGCAGAATATGGATATTTATGAAAAGATAATGGTGCCCCTATTGGAAAAAACTGGTGATTTATGGGAGAGTGGAGAAATAAAAGTAAGTGAAGAACACTATATATCTAATGCTATTTTAGATAGCTTTTCCCATTTAAACAGTTTAAAAACAAATAATAAGTGTAAAGATAAAATCCTAATGGCTACTGTTAATGAAGAAGAGCATATGATTGGTTTAAAAATAATGGAAAATATTTTAGTACAAAAAGGATATGATACATATTTTTTAGGGAGTAAAACATCATCTGACCATCTGATTGAAGCAATTAAGTTACAAAATCCTAAAATAATTATTTTATCAGTTACTTTACAACGGTTAATAGTAAATTTAGAACAAACAATACGTAGTATTAGGCGTAAATTAGATGATGATACTATAAAGATTGTTGTAGCCGGTAAAGGCGTTGAAGATCAATTAGAATTAGTTTATGAGTTTGGTGCAGATGCATATGGTATAAGTTTTAATGATATCTCAGATATTATTGAAGAGTGGACTAATGATTAAGGAATGGTGTATATATGGATTTTAAAGAATTAGATTTAAAAAAGAACTTTCTAGGTAAAATAGCTGAATTTTTTATCAACAGGTTTCAAATGGTTGTATTAGTCATTTTATTAGTAGTATCTCTAGGCGTTACAAGTATAATCCTATTGCCAAAAGAATCTTTGCCGGAAATAGTGTTTCCTACTGTACTAGTGCAAACAGTTTATACAGGTGCAAGTCCAGAAGATGTTGAAAATTTAGTATCAATTAAAATAGAAAATGCTGTTAAAGATGTTGAAGATGTTGAGAATATAAATTCTGACTCAAATTTTGGGTTTTCTGTTGTAACTGTTGAATTTAAAGAAGGTGTTGATATTGATCGGAAAAAAATTGAGTTAGATAATGAGTTAAATAATATCAATTTTTCTGATGGTATTCAAAAACCCCAATCAAACATTTTGAAAACTTCTGAGTTTCCATTAATGAATTTTAGTATTTCAGGAGATTATAGTATTTTTCGTTTAACGAGTATTGCTGAGACGATCAGTGATGGACTTGTAGGCTTAAATGGTGTAGAAGAGGTTAATGTTCTCGGTGGGCTTAATAGAGAAATGCAAGTAATTTTAGACGACACAAAATTGATGGAGTATAGTTTAAATCAACAAAATGTAAATAATGCATTGAGAGGTTTAAATATTGGTGTGCCTGTTGGTGAAGTCAATTTAAATGGTACACGTTACAATATTAGGGTAGATGAACAAATCAATACAAAAGAATCATTAGAAAATGTATTGGTTAAGAATCAACAAGGCAACCAAGCTTTTATTAAGGATTTAGGGGAAGTACGGGATACATCGGAACCAGTTGAATCTTTTAGTAGAACTTATGACGAAGGTTTTAGTAGTAGTCAAATGGTTTCCTCAGTAGTTCTAGAGGTTATTCGTAAGAACGAAGCAGATGTTATCGGTACTAGTGAAAATATTAAAGAATACTTAGAAGCACAAAAAGGAAGATTATATCCTGATGATATCCAAATAAGTATTTCTTTTGATAATGCAGAAAATGTAGAAAGAGATTTAACAAGTATTCAAGACAGTGCGATATCAGGTTTAATTGTTGTTATTTTAGTACTATTCTTATTTATTGGCTTTAGAGAAGCACTTATTGTATCACTAACGATACCTTTAACACTCCTATTAACATTAGGTATTTTAAACACTGTTGGTATTACTTTAAATACCTTTGCTATATTAGGATTAATTGTTGCACTTGGACTTTTAGTTGATAACTCAATTATTGTTATGGAAAATATTGATCGCTTGCATAAAAATGGAATAAAGAGTAAAAAAGCCGCTTTAGTTGGAACCAATCAAGTAGGGTATCCTATTTTAGCTTCTACTTTAACCACAATTGCTGCATTTTTTCCACTTGCAATATTGCCTGGTATTTTAGGTGCTTTTGTTGAGACAATACCAAGAACAATTATTATTGCTATAGCAGCATCCTTAACAATATCTATTGCAATTACTCCAGCACTATATGTAAAGATTATTAAGGATAAAGACTCTGATTTGAGTAAAAAATTTAAACAGGGTAAGATTAATAAAATTGTAAAAGTTCTTTTAATTATAGTACTAAGTTATTATGCTTTTATAAATGATGGCGATAGCTTAATTGTCGCAATTTTTGCTATGGTGTTCTTTGGTGGGTCAATGTTTATTAAAGAATTCTGGGTAAGTAAAAAAGAATCAGATGAAAGTATTTTAGTAGGTATTTATGAGAGATTTATTTCAAAAATAATAAAATCTAAAATAAAGAGAGGTCTTGTGATTATTTTAGGAATAGCATTTTTCTTTGGTAGTATTAGTCTAATAGCTACTGGTATATTAAAGGTTGCTTTTTTTCCAACAAATGAACCAAATAGCGCCATTATTAGAGTTGATACACCTGGGGGAACAACTTTAGAGGAGACCGGTGAAATTATTAGTCAGATAGAAAATAAATTATTAGAAATAGGTGATGTTAAAAACTTCAATACAACAATTGGTGGTAATGAAGTGGATCAAGGGACGATTAATTTATCTTTTGTTAATGAAGACAGATTAGAAAAAGATGGTTACTTAGCCTTAGAAAAAGTTCAAGCTTCAGTAACAAATATACCAGGTGCTCAGATTATTGTAGAAGGTCAAACTTCAGGTGGTCCACCTGTTGGCAAACCCCTTAGAATAGATATATTTGGTGAAAACCTAGATGAGTCAAAGCGCTTAGCATCAGACTATATTCAAATTTTAAGTGAAATTCCAGGGGTTTATAATCTGGAGACTTCAGTAAAAGATGGCGTTCCTCAAGTCTATGTTGATATACTTGAAAAGAAGGCTCAAAATATGGGGTTATCAGCTCAGGATATAGCTGGACAATTACGTAATAGAATTACTGGTATTACTTCTACCACATTTAAAATTAATGGGGAGGAAATTGATGTTGTGATCAAGTCTGGTGAGGAAAATTATGAAGATTTCTATTTACTTAACAGCATATATATTGGATTGCCTACCGGTGAACAAGTTCCTTTATCAATGGTTGCAGAGTTAAAAGAGCAAAGTGGTTTCTCTTCTATTAAAAGACAAGGACAAGAACGGCTGTTGTTTATAGAAGGTGATTTAAGAGAAGGGACAAATATTAATGATGTAATTGATACTTTTAACTTAAAAAGAGAAAATATTATTATACCAGAAGGCTTGCGTGTATCCTTTGGCGGTGATGTTGCTGGTATTCAAGAAAACTTTTTAAGCCTTTTTCAAAGCATGATTTTAGCCGTATTCTTAGTATTTATAATTCTAACGATACAGTTTGATTCAATATTACAACCCTTTGTAATTTTATTAACCGTTCCAATGGCAGTAATAGGTGTTATCTTAGGACTGCTAGTTACTGGAAATGAGTTTGGATTTTATGCTTTCATGGGTATAGTTGCTTTAGTTGGTATTGCAGTAAATGATGCCATTGTACTAATAGATTATATGAATTTTCTGCGTGAAAGTGGTGAGAAATTATCTGACGCAATTGTTAATGCTGCCAAGACAAGGTTTAATCCAGTACTTGCCACATCATTAACGACTATTGGTGGTGTATTGCCATTAGCTTTTAGAGAAGTATATTATGAGCAATTTAGTTATGCGTTAATATTTGGGCTATTAATCACAACAATTTTAACATTAGTGTTTATACCTGTTATATATTCGATTTTAGAAGGAATAAAATTGAAAAGAATTAAGAAGGATGTGGTTTAAATGAAAAAGAGTTTAGTTTTATTTTTATTAGTAATTAGCTCATCAGTGATTATTACTTCATGTAGTGCTGATCAAGCCAGTGACGAAGTGATTGATAATAGAGTACCTATTACTGCTGTGAGTGTGGAGGAAACGGATTTAAATGAGACTTTTTTGTCTCTTGGACGTATAGAAGCTAAAACTTCAGTAACAGTCGAAACAGGTGGTATGGGAACTGTTGAATATATTGATGTTAAGGCAGGAGATATAGTAACTAAAGGACAAGTACTATTTGAGCTTGATCAGGAAGATATAAGATCAAATTTTACTGTAACTGAAAGTCAGTTACGTACCAATAGAGATAACTTAAAAAGACAGGTTGATGATTTAGAGCAGAAAGTAAATGAGAATCAGATCCTATATGATAATAATGCTATTTCAAAAAATGCATTAAATCAATCAATAGAATCTTTAGAACAATTAAAGAATCGATATAATGATGCAATCGTTAATTATAATACAACGGTAGGAAATCTGAGAGATGATTTAGAATCAAGGAAGGTTAAAAGTCCAATTGAAGGACGTGTGGCCGCTGTATTCATTGAAGAGGATGAATCAGTTCAGAATCAAAGAGCTGTAGAAATAATAAATGATGATGAAGTTATTGCAATTACAGATGTGACTGCAGATCAGATTAATCAATTAGAAATCGATGGGCCGGTTATAGTATATCCAGATGGCAAAAGTGCCAGTGAATGTGTCGGTAGTATTGTTCGCTTTAATGAGATTCCAAAAGATGCCCGTGGGTTATATGAGGTTGAAGTACTCGTTTGTAATAAAGAAGGAAATTTAAGAACTGGCGAGTACATAGAAGCTTATTATATTGTTGATCAAAGAAGAGCATTAATGGTTCCTAAGAATGCAATTAAAAAAGTTGGTGAAGATTCTGTAGTTTACATTATCGAAGATGAACAAGCGAAGGAAAAGATAGTAGCCTTAGGTATTACACAAGATTCTTCAGTTGAAATTTTAGATGGGTTAGAAGAAGGTCAAGTGATTGCATTAAGAGGTAGTAGTTATTTGAAAGATGGAGATTTAATAAAAATAATAGAATAAACTTAAAAACCCACTGAAAAGTGGGTTTTTGTCAACTATTTAAATCTTAAATATTCTAAGCGACTATAAGCAACTATCAGTTGAGAATCAATGTTTTCTAGAATTTCTTCATCTGTTACAAAAGAATACTTATTAGCATCAAATGTATAATCTAGTTTTGAAATATTGATACAATATAGATAGAAAGTTTTTCCGCTATCTTTACTTGCTTGACAAATGCCTAAATTGTAATAGTCTTCAAACTTTGCTTCAACATTTAATAAATTATTCATATTACCTTCAATAACTGTTTCAATATCTTCCGTATCTTTAAAAGGAAAAGATATTGAACAGTGATCGGGATGATTGTCCCATTTCTCAATTACTTCTGTTTTGATTAAATACTCTTTGTGGTTTAATTTTTTGCGGTATGGCAGAACAACTATTTCATTTACACTCATAAAATCACCCTTTCTATAATAGTATATATACCGAATATTTTACTAATATAACAATTAATTTGAAAACTTGATAAAAATGCAAACATATGTTATCATAGTAGATGTGTCAAAGGAGAATGATATTATGAGTGAACCGTACTACAAGTTAATCAGTAATAATAAGAAGGCTAAATTCGAGTATTTTATTGAATCAACCATTGAGGCTGGTATTGTATTAAAAGGTACTGAAGTCAAAGCTATTCGTATGGGTCGGGCATCTATTAAAGAAGCCTATGCAGAAATAAAAAATAGCGAAGTTTTTATCAATGGTATGAACATTAGTCCTTATTCAAAAGGTAATCGATATAATGAAGACCCTTTACGTACACGAAAATTATTATTGCATAAAAGAGAGATAAAAAAGCTTGAACGCTTAGTTCAGCAAAAATCTTATACCCTTGTACCATTAAAGTTATATATAAATGATGCAGGAAAAATTAAAGTATTAATTGCTATTGCTAAAGGTAAAAAAATGCATGATAAAAGAGAAAGTCTAGCTAAGAGAGATGCCCAACGACAAGTTGAACGAGCTCTTAGTGATAAATACTAAAATCTGGGGGCGTACAGGTTTCGACAGGAGAATTATTTACAATAGTAGCGAGTCGTGTTTCTTAATCTGGGGTACACGTTAAAGAACTGGATTAAACATTTTAAATGCTAAAAATAATAAATTAGCTTTAGCTGCGTAGTATAACGCAGTAACTGTTATATCGTGTACGGTCCTAGCGCATATAATGGTCACTAATAGGACCCTCAATTAAGCTTTTTCCGACTTAATAATGAGTAAAATGGAAATAATTTGAATAATGGTTTGTCACTGAGCCATTAGGAGAATGAAAAACTTTGTCAGTGACTGTTCTCGGAGAAGCTATTGTAAATGTTCTTTTGGACGTGGGTTCGATTCCCACCGCCTTCACCAAATAAAATCTTTTTAGTCTGAATAAATCCTTATTATAAGGGTTTATTTTTTTTTTGAGTTATAATTCAAAACTGAATAAGTTTTAAATATATGGTTTGAAATTGATGTAATTTGATTTTTGAACTTTAATCATTTTGAATATTTTAAAATTAATAGGGTATTAATGTATTGAAGACAATACATATCAACAATATTATGTAAGAAAATCATTTAGTTGAGTCTTCAATATTCTAATAAACAACCAATGATTAATGTATTAAAAACAAATAATAGAAATGATTCAAAGAGTACTTGAGTAATAAGGAGGCAAGATATGGCTAGTTCCATAGATAATAAAATTATTAAAGAGAATCAGTTTTATAATCTTACAAGAGAAAAGTTATATGAAAAGTTAGATACTACAGAAAATGGTCTTTCTAATGAGGAGGCGGAAAACCGTCTAAAGACTTTTGGAGATAATAAACTTCCTAAAGAAAAAAAAGACAGTCCTCTGAAAAGGTTTCTCAAGCAATTCAATAATACATTAATTTACATTTTACTTGGTGCCTCGGTACTTACAGCTGCATTGGGAGAATATATTGATATGTCAGTGATTCTTGGGGTTGTAATCATTAATGCCCTCATTGGATTTATCCAAGAAGGTAAAGCTCAAAAAGCACTTGAAAATATTAAAAAGATGCTTTCTTTAGAATCAAATACTATACGCTCTGGCAATAAGAAGAAGTTAGATGCAAATGAACTCGTTCCAGGAGATATAGTTATACTTTCGGCTGGTGATAAAATTCCGGCTGATGTACGACTTATTGAAACAAATAGCTTTCAAACAGTTGAAGCATCCCTTACAGGTGAATCTGAAGCTGTAGATAAATATTCTGAAATAATAGAGGAAGAATCGGTATTGGCGGAAAGATATAATATGGCTTATATGGGTACTTCTGTAGTATCTGGGAATGCAAAAGGAGTTGTTATTGCAA
>Ga0209942_1000498_pt1 | contig 23557 bp, 19 predicted proteins | sample SalPonR1_A_D2_MG_FD_185695 | JGI IMG/M metagenome (GOLD analysis project Ga0209942, IMG submission 185695) | Salt pond soil microbial communities from South San Francisco under conditions of wetland restoration - Salt Pond MetaG R1_A_D2_MG... ...
GAAGCCTCGCGCAGCTCGGCGTTGTTGGACAGCCAGATCGAGCTGCCGGGCGGCAGCACGCTCTCGATCGCGCGGCGCGACGCCGCAGTGTCCGCGCCCGGCTCGAAGCTGACCCCGATCCCCTCGCTGCACTCGTCATCCCACAACTCGCGGTAGCGATCCCGGTGCAGGGCGATCACGCCGCGGTCCGAGGTGTAGTCGCGAAACACGCCGGCCACGGGAAAACCCCGCTCTCCCGCCGGCGTCGGCAGGGTCAGCACGTCGCCCACTTGCGTGCCCCGCCGCATCGCCCACGGTTCGGACACCAGCACGGCTTCGCCGGCCGAAAACCGCGCGCGCGCCTCGGCGGGATCGCCCGCGAGGATCTCGGAGCCGAGGCCCTCGCTGCCCGCGTCCACCGCCCACAGGCGCCATTCCTCGGCGCCCACCTGCAGGCGGAGGCGCTGCGAGTAGGTCACCTCGCTGACGCCGGGCAGGGCGCGCAAGTCGGCCGACAGCTCGCCGACCCCGCCGGCGCTCTCGCACCACGCTTCGTCCACCGCCAGGTAGAAATCGGCCACGAGGGTCTGGCGCAGCCAGTCGTCCACGCTGACGCGGAAACTGCTCACCATCAGGCCGACGCCGATCACCGTGGCGACGGCCACCGTCAGCGCGGCCACCGCCACGCCGGTACGGCTGAGCGAGGCGGTGGTGCCGCGGATGGCCATGCGCATGGGCACGGGCGCGCGCGACGGCAACAGCCGGTCCAGCAGGCGCATCAGCCCGGCCGTCGCCGGCGGCGTGGCGAACGCGCAGGCCAGGAATACGCTGAACAGGCCCGCGAAGGAGATCACGAGGGAGTTGCGTCCCGCCGCGAGCAGCAGCACCGCCACGGCGCCGGCGACCGCCGCCGCCGCCAGCAGCCACGGCATGCGCCGCCGGGTGCGCCGCTCCATGGAGGCGCGCGACAACACGGCGCGCGGCGGGATGCCCGCGGCCTCCAGGGCCGGGCCCAGCGCGGCCGCCAGCGTGACGCCAAGCCCGAGCGCCGCCGCCTTCGCAAAGGGCCAGCCGCTCAAGGCCAGTGCATCCACGCGCAAGCGGAAATAAAGGTCGTCGATCGTCTGCACCACCAGCCCCGTCAGGCCGGAACCGAGCACCGCCCCCAACAGCAGTCCCAGCAGCGTCCCGGGCAGCCCGACGATGAGCGCCTCCGAAAGGATCGCGCCCACCAGGCCGCGCCGGTCGACGCCCACGCTGCGCAGGATGCCGATGGTGCGCGTGCGTCGCACCACCAGGAAGTTCATCGTTCCGTAGATCAGGAAAGCGCCCACCAGCAAGGCCAGCAGGGACAGCGCCGTGAGGTTCAGGCGAAAAGCCCGCGTCATGCCGAAAGTGGCGCGCGAGCGCGCGGACGACTCCACCAGTTCCACGCTATCCGGCAGCAGCCCGGCCAGCTCCCCGGCCAGCGACTGCGAAACGATCAGGTCGATGCGGCTCAGGGTGCCGACCTTGCCCAGCAACTCCTGCGCGGTGGCGATGTCCGCGAACACGTAAGCCGACGCGGCCGCGGCGCGCTCGGCGTCCGGCTGCACCAGGCCCGCCACCCGCAGCGACACCGTGCCGGCAGCGGTGACGGCTTCCAGCCGGTCGCCACGCGCCACCCCCAGCTGTTCGGCCAGCGGCAGCGGCAGCGCGACCGTCCCCGGCTCGGCCAGCAGCGCGAGCAGGTCCAGCTGGCCCGAAAACACCGTCAGCTCGTCGCGGAAGGGGGCTTCCGCGAAGGGGTCCAGTCCCAGCAGCGCCACTCGCCGGTCGCCGGGCAGCGTCAGCGCGCCCTCCACGCTCGGCGCAGCCGCCGCGCCCGGTTCGCCGGCGGCCTGCAGCGCCCTGCGCACCGCGGGATAAAGCGACTCGTCCAGCCCGCCGGAACGCGGCAGCACCTGGTGCGTGGCGCGGCCCATGACCATTTCGGTGGAGGCGTCGAAGGCCCTCCTGGCGCTGGCGCCGGAAAGGTCCACGCCCAGCACCACCGCCACGCCCAGCGCGACGCCGGCGACCGCGAGCACGTATTGCCACGGGTGACGCGCGAAGAAACGCCGGCCGGAGCGCGACAGCAGCCGGCTCACGGGGTGGAGATCTCCAGGCGACCCTCGTGGATGGTGAACACCCGGTCCGCCACGCCGATCACCTCCGGGCTATGGGTGGCCATCACCAGGGTGGTGCCCTGCCGACGGCACAGGTCGTCCAGCAGGCTGAGCACCTGCCGCGCGGTTTCCAGGTCCAGGTTGCCCGTCGGCTCGTCGGCGATGACCAGGCCCGGCCGGTGAATCAGTGCGCGTGCCAGCGCGATGCGCTGTTGTTCCCCGCCGGACATCTCCTCCGGGAAGGAGTCGCCGCGGCCGGGCAGCCCCACGGTTTCCAGCCAGTGCTGCGCCCGCTCGTCGGCCTCGTTGCGGTCCACGCCCAGCAGCTCCAGCGGCAGCAGCAGGTTCTCCCGCGCCGTGAGCGTCGGCACGAGGTTGAAGAACTGGAACACGAAGCCGATCTCCCGCCGCCGCAGCCGCGCCAGCCCGTCCTCGGAAAGTCCCGACAGGGGCTGGCCGGCAATGCTCAGCTCGCCCCGGGTGGGCCGGTCCAGCCCGCCGATGATGTTCAGCAGGGTGCTCTTGCCGGAGCCCGAGCGACCGACCAGCACGACCAGTTCGCCGCGCGTGATGGCCGCGCTCACGCCGTCGAGCACGGTATGCGGGCGGCCGTGCTCGTCGTAGTCCTTGCAGACCGAGTCGAGTTCTATGTGGGCGGTGCCTTGCGGCTCAGTCATGGCGGGCGTCCTTGCGGTCACGGCCCCGTGTTCGCCCAGTGCGGCGTTCCGGTTCCACCGCCGCTGCCTTTCAGCGTGCCGCGCTCAGGCCTCTCTCTCCAGGTCGCGGAACTGGCGACGCAGGTCATAGCCGGAATCCGTGACGATCCGCTCGAGCACGCGGACCCGCTCCTCGAGCCGTTCGAGCCGCGCGTCGTCTGCGGGCGGCGTGGCGTGCCGATACTTGACCCATTTCGCGAACATCCCAGACATTACGCCGAGAAAGACGATGATGATGACCATTTCGAAGACGTTCACGAAATTTCCTCCTTTGGGGCTGACTCGATCGCGGCCGCGCGACGGCCCATGGGCCGTGCCAGTCGTGCCACGCGTGTCGCCCGCGTCAAACCGGCCTCTGCTCGCTGCGTTCCAGGTCCCTGAACTCGCGCTCCAGCGTGAAGTTGCGCGAGGTCACGTAGCGCTCCATGCGCTGCAGCTTGGCATCGGCCGAGCGGAAGCGGTGCCGCACCTCGGAGAGCGTGGCCGCCGGCGAGACGCGCACGCCGCGCCAGAAATCCTTCTCCTCCTCGTCACGATAAAGCTGGCCGGGCTTCATTGGCAACAGCCACCAGAGGCCGAAATACACCAGCAGCAGCGTCGGGAAGAAAAACATGGCCACCAGCGTCAGCACGCGCGTCAGCGCCAGGTCGAAGCCGAAGTACTCGGCCAGCCCGGCGCAAACGCCGCCGACCTTGCCCTTGTCGGTGTCGCGATACAGGCGCGCGGGGTTGGGCTCGCGTCTCATGCGCGCACCCTCCCGGAGCCGCCGCGGCGCCATAGCTCGCGCTCGTCGCGCTCGCCGTAGTAGGTCAAGGGCTTGGCCGGTAACAGCAGGCCCGCGGCCACGTAAAGCAGCAGGGTCGGCACGGTGAACAGCAGCAGGCACACTGCGACGATCACCCGCAGCGGCACCAGGCGAAAGCCGAACTTGTCCGACAAGCCTGCGCACACGCCCAGGACCAGGCCGTGGGCGGGATCGCGGTAAAACAGCGCGCCCGCAGGTGCATGGCGAGTGTTCATGTCTTCCTCCTCCAGTCCGGCACCTGGTCGTCCAGGATCGTCTCCAGCGCGTTGATGCGGCTCTCCATTTTCTGCGCGTCCTGCCAGAGCTCTTCCAGCATGCGCTGCTCGTCCCCGGAAAGCGTGCGCGACGATTTCCACTTCGTCACGTAGTGGAGGATCACCACCAGCGGCAGCACCACCGCCGCCAGGATGACCAGGAATACGCCAAACATCTCGCTCATGACCTTGTACCTGTCTGCCCGAATCGCCCGTCAAGCTTTCTCACCACCGCCGCCTCAGGCCTTGTCCTGGCTCTCGCCCCCGACGCGCTTCTTCAGCGCGGCCAGCTCGGCCTCCACGGACTCCTCCGACTCGAGGCTGACGAACTCCCGGCCGAGGTCCTTGCGCTGGCCCATGTCGTAGGACTCCACGCGGCCCTCGACGTCCTCCAGCTTACGCTCGAAGCGCTCGAACCTCACGAGGGCGTCGTCGATTCGGGTCTCGTGGATCTGGCGGCGCATCTCCAGCTGGTGACCGGCGGTCCTGTGACGGACCAGCATCGCCTTCTGGCGCGCCTTGGCGTCGGCCAGCTTTTCCTGCAGCCGCGCCATGTCGTCGTTCAGTCGCGCCAGCGCCTCCTCCACCTGGGCATGCTGCTCCTCCAGGCCGGCAACGCGTTGCTCGGCCTGCGTCTTTTCCGCCAGCGCGGCGCGCGCCAGGTCGTCGCGGCCCTTGCGCACGGCAAGCTCGGCCTTGTTCGCCCAGTCATCGCCCTCGCGGCGAGCCTCGGCGAGGCGACGCTCCATCTGCTTGCGGTCCGCGATCGCGCGGGCCGCCGCCGAGCGCACCTCGACGAGCGTGTCCTCCATCTCCTGGATGATCAGCCGGACCATCTTTTCCGGATCCTCGGCCTTCTCCAGCAGGGAGTTGATGTTCGAATTCACGATGTCAGAAAAGCGGGAAAAAATGCCCATGACGGTTCCTCCGTTGTCCTGACTGGAGATTTGCAGGAAGCGTGCCAACCCACGGTGGGTTCTTAAGCCCTTGTTTTATTGATAAATTACACACCGGCTTCAGAACGCCGGGGTGTAATTAGGGTTTTCTCGCCATATTAAAACTGGTTCTTTTCACCAAAAACCGGCATTATTAACGCCATGCGGCAAGAGATGGACACCGCGGTGCTGGGCACCTCGCCGGCCTTCGGCGCGATGCTGGAGCAGGTCTCACGGCTGGCGCCGCTGGACCGCCCGGCGCTGATCATCGGCGAGCGCGGCACCGGCAAGGAACTGGTGTCGTCCCGCCTGCACTTTCTCTCGCTGCGCTGGGAACAGCCGCTGGTGAAGCTCAACTGTGCCGCCCTCACCGAGAGCCTGCTCGAGTCCGAGCTGTTCGGCCACGAGGCCGGTGCCTTCACCGGCGCCACGCGGCGCCACGTGGGCCGCTTCGAGCGCGCCGACGGCGGCAGCCTGTTCCTCGACGAACTCGGCACGCTGCCGGCTCGCATGCAGGAAAAGCTGCTGCGCGTCATCGAGTACGGCGAGTTCGAGCGCGTCGGTGGCAGCGCGACGATCAAGGTGGACGTCAGGATCCTCGGCGCGACCAACGAGGATCTGCCGGCCCTCGCGGCCAGCGGCCGTTTCCGCGCCGACCTGCTCGACCGCCTCGCCTTCGACGTCGTCCACGTGCCGCCGCTGCGCGCGCGCCGGGAGGACATCCTGGAACTGGCACAGCACTTCGCCGTGGGCTTTACCGCCGAGCTCAAGCGCCCGTTTTTCGCCGGCTTCAGCGAGCGCGCGCAAGACGCGCTGCTGCGCTGGCCCTGGCCGGGAAACGTGCGCGAGCTCAAGAACGCGGTGGAGCGCTCGATCTACCGTGCGCCAGAGGCCGATGCGGCGGTGGAACAGATCCACTTCGATCCTTTTGCCGATCCGGCGAGTGCTCCGGATACGCCGGGCGCACCGCCGGCGGATTCCGCTCCGCCGGGCGGGAATGACTCGACGAGCCCGGGCCCCCCGCAAGATCCGGCGCCGCCGGCGCCGACTGCGGACCTGCAGGAGGCAGCGACACTGCCGCTGGATTTTCCTGCCGTGGTCCGTGACTTCGAGACGCGGCTGTTGCTGCGGGCGCTGGCCGCGGCGGACCAGAACCGCCGCGTGGCGGCCGACTCGCTCGGGCTGAGCTACGACCAGTTGCGCGGCCTGCTGCGCAAGTACGGCATCGGCGGAACGGGGCGGCCCGGCCGGCCCGCCGCCTAGTTTTCCGCCGCGGCCTCGGGCTCGTCCTGCTCTGCCGCGAGCGCCGAGGTGACGGGCACCGACGGCCCCAGCAGCACCGCGAACCAGCGGCTGCGCGGATCGGTTTCCAGCGCGATCTTGACCGTCATGGTCAACGGGCCGGACAACAGCATGCCGACCGGTCCCAGCACCCAGCCCCAGAAAACCAGCGACAGGAACACGACCAGGGTCGAGAGCCCCAGGCCCTTGCCCATCATGCGCGGCTCGACGATGTTGCCGAAGGTCACGTTCACCGCCACGAAACCGGCGATCACCAGGAGCACGCCGCTCCAGTCCAGCGCCACCGTGGCCAGCAGCACGGCGGGCACGGCGGCGATGATGCTGCCGATGTTCGGCACGTAGTTCAGCAGGAAAGCCAGCACGCCCCAGAGCATGGCGAAATCCAGCCCGACGATCCACATCCAGGCCGCCACCGTGGCGCCCGTCATCAGGCTGACCAGCGTCTTGATGCGCAGGTACTCCTGCAGGCGGTCCGAAAACTCGCGGAACGAGTCCAGCACTTCGCTGCGCGCGCCGAGCGCCTCGCGGACTTTTTCCGGAAAGCCCGAGGCTTCCAGCAGGATGAAAATGATGGTCAGCAGGATCAGGAATACATTGGCCAGCACGGTGCCGACGCCGCTGCCGATCTGGCGCACGAAGGAAAGCGCGGCGGCCGGCTTGACCAGGTCCTCCATTGCAGCGCGGCCGGCCTCGATGCCGTGACCGCTCAGCCAGGCGCCCACCTGCGTCACCATCGCCTGGATCTTCTCCTGGTACTCGGGCAACTCGACGTAGAAATCGTCGAAAGAGGCGCCGACGATCGCCGCCAGCGGCACCCAGATGAGCGCCAGGCCGAGCGACAGCAGCAGCATGGCCAGCGGCAGGGGCACGCGATGACGGGTCAGCCATTGCAGCGGCGGGATGAGGATGGTGGCCAGCACGACGGCGAGCAGGAAAGGCACGACCAGCGGTGCCGCCGCCTTGAGGCCGCCGATGATGATCACGACCGCGGCGCCGCCGAGCAGCGCGTTCACGGGTCCGGGTGCGGGGCGTTCCGGTTCGTTCATGTGGGGCGCGGTCCTGCGGCGTGCCGGCGGGCGCATAGAGTACGATAACGCGCGGATCAACCGATAGCGGTGGAAAGATGACAGTACTCGGCACCCCCTTCACGGAGACCGCCACCCGCCTGCTGCTGCTCGGCTCGGGCGAGCTCGGCAAGGAAGTCGCGATCGAGGCGCAGCGGCTGGGCGTGGAGGTCGTCGCGGTGGACCGCTACGCCAACGCCCCGGCGATGCAGGTCGCGCACCGCAGCCACGTGATCGACATGCTGGACCCGCGCGCCCTGCGCGCCCTGGTCGAGGCGGAAAAACCCGCCCTCATCGTGCCGGAGATCGAGGCCATCGCCACGGGCGAGCTGGTCGCGCTGGAAGCCGAGGGCTGGCGGGTGATCCCCACCGCCGGCGCCGCCCGGCTCACCATGGATCGCGAGGGCATCCGGCGGCTGGCCGCCGAAGAGCTCGGCCTCGCGACCTCGCCCTTCCGCTTCGCGGACGACCGGGCGCAGTACGACGCGGCGCTCGCCGAGGTGGGCATGCCCTGCGTGGTTAAACCGGTGATGAGCTCCTCCGGCAAAGGCCAGTCGACGGTGCGGGGACCGGCGGACGCGGAGCGCGCCTGGGATTCCTCGCAGCAGGGCGGGCGCGCCGGCGCCGGGCGGGTCATCGTCGAGGGCTTCGTGGAATTCGACTACGAGATCACCCTGCTCACGGTGCGCCACCGCGACGGCACCAGTTTTTGCGCGCCCATCGGCCACCTGCAGGTCGACGGCGATTACCGCGAGTCCTGGCAGCCGCAGCCCATGAGCGCGCCGGCGCTGGAGCGCGCGCAGGAGATGGCGGCGGCGGTCACGGCGCGGCTGGGCGGCCACGGCCTGTTCGGCGTGGAGCTGTTCGTCCGGGGCGACGAGCTGCTGTTCAGCGAAGTGTCGCCGCGACCGCACGACACCGGCCTGGTGACGCTGGTGTCGCAGGACTTGTCGGAGTTCGCCCTGCACCTGCGCGCGATCCTGGGGCTGCCCGTGCCGACGATCCGCCAGCGCGGACCCTCCGCATCCTGCGCGATCCTCGGCGAAGGCGACTCCCGGCGGATGCGCTACGCCGGCGTGGCCGAGGCGCTGGCCGAGCCGGACACCGAGCTGCGCCTCTTCGGCAAGCCCGAAGTCCGCGGCAAGCGCCGCCTCGGCGTGGCGCTGGCGCGCGGCCAAAGCCTCGAAGAGGCGCGCGACAAGGCCCGGCGCGCCGCCGGCCGGGTCGAGATCCGGCTGTGACGAAATGGGGAAGGGCCCCATTTAATGAATTAAATGGGGCCCTTCCCCATTTTTGAAGCTAGGGGGCGATGATCCGGATGCCGCCGCTGCCGGTGGAGATCCTGGCGCTGCCCGCGCCGTCGCCGACCACGCCGCGGAACTTGCTGCGGCCGGTCTCGACATCGCTCAAGGGCGATGCATCGACGCGGATACCGCCGCTGCCGGTGGAAAGACTGAGCCGAAGCGACAAGGGCTGGCTGCTTTGCAGCTTCACCTTGCCGCTGCCGGTATCCACGACCACGCGGCGCACCGCTGACAGGTCGCCGGACAGGTCCACGCCGCCGGAGCCGGTGTCCACGTCGAGTTCGGCCCCCGCAACCAGGTCGGAGCCGCGCACCGAGCCCGAGCCGGTGTCGACCTTCAGCGATCCGCTGACCTGGCGCAAGCTCACGCTGCCCGAGCCCGTGTCCACGAGCGTCTCAGCCGTGCGGGCGTCGGTGATCTCCACCGAGCCGGAGCCCGTATCGACCAGGATATCGCCGTCGATGCCGCGCAGCTCGGCGTCGCCGGACCCGGTATCGACCGCCACGTCGCCAAGCACGTTCTCGACCCGCACCCGGCCGCTGCCCGTGTCAGCCAGCACATCGCCGCGAAAACCGGCCACCGTGACGCGCCCGCTCGCCGTGTCGGCGCGCAGGCTGCCGACGCCGTCGGTGACGGTGACGTGCCCGTAGCGGGCCGCCAGCGCCAGGTCGGCGTCGACCTGTTCTGCGGCGACCGGGCCGATGCCGTGGCGCAGGCCCAGGCGGGCGCCGGCCGGCACCTCGATCTCCAGGTCCACGCGCACGCGCTCGCCGCCCGATCGGGTCACTCTCAGCGTGCGCCCCTGGTAATCCAGCCGGGCGTTGAGCGCCTGGAACTCCTTTCCGTCGTAGCGGATCCGCGACAGTTCGCCGGGATACTCGACGACCACTTCCAGCACGCCGTCGCGCTCGCGCGTCGCCAGCCGCATTGCATCCGCAATCTCCGCCTCGTCGGCCGACACGGTTGCGCGGATGACCAGCTCGTCGCTGCCCGGCACGACCCGCACGGTCCCCACCAGGTTGTGCACCCGGGTCTCCTGCGCCCCGTCCAGCCGCAACTCCAGCACGCGCTCCGCCGCGCCGGCCGGCGTCATCGCAGCCAGCGACAATGCCAACAGGGCGCCGAACAGCCCCATCGGGCGCGTGCTTTTCTTTCCGCTTGCGCTCATGTCAGTACCCCTCGCTCTCGACCGTGACCCGCGACACGACCCGCTCGACGCCCGGCGTCTCGCCGGCGATCCGCATCGCGTTTTCCAGCAGGATCAGCTGGCCGACGCGGCCGTGCAGGGTCACCATCTCACCGCTGGAGGAAACCGTGAGATCCGCATCCGCGAGCGCCGAGTCGGCGCGCAGGCGCGACTCCACCTCGCGCGCCAGCGACTCGTCCTCGCGGGTCGGTCCGAGCCGCAGGTCGCCGTTTCCAGTATCCGACCACTCCACCGTGCTCACCTGCCGGGGCTTGCCGTCGCCGTCGATCACCAGCACGCAACCCGTGGCTGCAAGCGCTCCGGCGACGATCGCCAGCATGCCCAATCGGCGGATCACATTAGTCGTCTTCATGTCTTGCCATCTCCAGGAAAATCAAAAAATAATCGGCGCCCCAGCTCGCGCCGCCCACACGCTCAGGACTCGTCGCGCCAGCGGCGCAGCCAGACGGCCCCGGCCAGGAATGCAAGCGCCACCGCAAACCCGATCCACAGCCCCGGGGCCGACAACAGCCGACCCGGCGTGAGGAACTCCGCCAATGTCGGGAACGCGGCGATCACCACGTCGTCGTCGATATTCACCATCGTGTTGCCCTGATTCGAGAGCGCCAGTTCGAGCCCGCCCGAAAAACGCGCCGCCAGCAAGGTCGCGAAGTGGCGGCTGTCGAACACGATCTTCTCGGCCACGATCAGCAGCACCGGCGGCAGCACCGCCCAGCCGAGCACGGCGCGCCGCGCGTAGGCCGACACCAGCAACAACCAGCCGTGCACCGGCGCCAGCCACAAGCCGATCGCCAGCAGCGAATAGACCATGATCACGATCACTTTCAGCACGGCCAGCGGTCCCTGGACCAGGAACTGCAGGCTTCCCGCCCACATCATCGTCAGGCCGATCAGGATCCAGGACAAGCCGGCGACCAGGACGAACACCGCCACCGCCTGTGCCGGCATGGCCAGCAGCGCGGCCAGGTACTTGGACCCAACCGTCTGCAGGTCCGAGACCGGCAAGGATTTCCAGAACAGGATGCTGCGATCCTTGCGCTCCGCGTACAGCGCGTCCAGCAGGTAGAACACCACCACGATGCTCACCACGAAGGCGAGGGTCATGGCCATGGGCAGCAGCACGATCAGCAGCGCTGCCTGCGCACCCATGGCGTCGGCCTGCGAAGCCAGCACCTCCAGCGTCACTTCTCGATCATTCAGTCCGACGCGGGACAAGCCGAACACCGTCAGCAACTGGACCAGCACGAACAATGCGCCGAAGACCGCGGGCACCAGCCAGCCGGCGCGGTGCTCCATCAGTTCCCGGCGAACCAGGGTCAGCATCTCTTTCATTGCCGCGACCTCCTGACCTTGGCGATGAACAGGTCGGCTACACCGGGCACCTTGATCTCTCCCAGCGCGGCGAGGCGCTCGCGCGGCTGGCCCTCAAAAATGAAGTAGTGACGCCCCAGGCCCTGTCGCTCCGACAACGGCCCAAGGCGGCGCGCCTCCTCGGCGCGGTCCGGACGGGTCTCCAGCTCCAGGAATTTCTCGCCCAGCGCGTCCATGCTCTCGTCCAGCACGAGTTTGCCGTCGCTGATGAACATCAGGTCGCTGAGGATGTGTTCCACTTCCTCGACCTGGTGCGTGGTCAGCAGTATGGTGCGCTCGCCGTCGAAATAATCGTTCAACAGCGCGTCATAGAAGTCCTTCCGGTAGATGATATCCAGGCCCAGCGTGGGCTCGTCCAGCACCAGCAGGCGCGCGTCGATGGCCATCACCAGCGCGAGGTGCAACTGGGTGACCATGCCCTTGGACAGCTGGCCAATCTTCTTGTCGGCCCCGACGCCGGTGCGGGAGAGGAAATTCTCCGCCCGGCTGCGGTCGAAACGCGGATGCAGCCCCGCCGTGATCTCCAGCGCCTGGCGGACCCGCAGCCAGCGCGGCAGCACGGCCACGTCGGCGATGAAAGCCACCTGCTCCATCAGCTTGGCGCGCTGCCGGCGCGGATCCAGGCCGAGCACTTCCAGATTGCCCTGGAAGGGTCCCAGCCCGAGGATCGCCTTGAGGGCGGTCGTCTTGCCGGCGCCGTTGGGGCCGATCAGCCCCACGATGCGCCCGGCAGGAATTTCAAAATCGACATTGTCCAGCGCCACGGTGCTGCCGTAGCTGCGCGACAGTCCCTGTGCACGGATGACCGTGTTCACTGCGGCTTCTCCTCGTCTTCGATCTGCTGGCGGGCGCTGGCCAGCAACGCTTCCAGGTCCAGGTTCAGGCGGCGAATGGTCGACACCACCTCGGGCCATTGCTCCTGCAGGAACAACTGGCGCTCGTCCTTCATCAGCGCCTTGTTGGCGCCCTCCCGCACGAACATGCCGCGGCCGCGCCGTTTTTCGACCAGGCCCTCGTCCACCAGCTCCTGGTAGCCCTTGAGCACCGTGAGCGGGTTGAGCCGGTACTCGGCGGCGACCGTGCGCACCGACGGCAGCGCATCGCCGTCCTGCAACACGCCCTCCAGGATCATCGTCACCACGCGGTCGCGCAGCTGGCGATAGATTGGCTGGCTGTCGTTCCATTCGCCTTCCATGCGGTTCCCCTCCGGGCCTCAGGCCATCATGGACGCGAGCGTCAGGCAGGCGATCGCGCAAATGGTCAGCATCCGCATGGTCTGTTGGCGAGTCATTGGTGTCTTCATCGCGGGTCTCTCTGGCGGTCATCCGCCTGTTGGCTGAACCGGTGTTGTAGTTGACTATAACACTAATCCCTAAGAATGCAACCCCCCGTGCCAACGGCTTGCCTGGTCCGCCAGCCGATCCGCTGGGCGCGCGTCACCGTCGGCCCCGCCGGCTGCTAAAATGCCTTCCGGTGCATACGCCGGGCCGCCGGCGCAGCATGCCCGCCAACCCGGGATCGACGTAAATCAGAACACCCCCCAGAACCCAGTACAGGGAGTCCCCGATGACCCAACCCGCGAGAGTCGCCATCACCGGCGCCGCCGGCCAGATTGGCTACCAGCTGGCCTTCCGTGTCGCTTCCGGCCAGCTGCTCGGCCCCGACACCCCCGTGATCCTGCAGCTGCTGGAGATTCCGCCCGCGCTGGGCGCGCTCAAGGGCGTGGAGATGGAGCTGCTGGACTGCGCCTTCCCGACGCTCGCCGGCGTGGTCTCCACGGACCAGCCGGAAGTGGCTTTCGGCGACGCCAACTACGCCATGCTGGTCGGCGCCAAGCCCCGTGGCCCGGGCATGGAGCGCAAGGACCTGCTCATGGAGAACGCGAAAATCTTTTCCGTGCAGGGCAAGGCGCTGAACGACAACGCGCATCGCAAGGTCAAGGTGCTGGTGGTGGGCAATCCCGCCAACACCAACGCGCTGATCGCGATGAAGAACGCCCCCGACCTGGACCATGCGCGCTTCACAGCGATGACCCGGCTGGACCACAACCGGGCCATCGCCCAGCTGGCGCTGAAGACCGCGGCGGACGTGCCGTCCATCCGCCACATGACCATCTGGGGCAACCACTCCGCAACCCAGTATCCCGATATCAGCCACTGCGTGGTGGACGGCAAGGCTGCACCCACGCTGGTAGACCAGGCCTGGGTTCGCGATGACTTCATTCCCACGGTGCAGCAGCGCGGTGCGGCGATTATCAAGGCGCGCGGCGCGTCCTCCGCCGCCTCCGCCGCCTCCGCCGCGATCGACCACATCCACGACTGGGCGCTGGGCAGCGCGCCGGACGACTGGGTCAGCATGGCCGTGCCGTCCGACGGCAGCTACGGGGTCGCCGAGGGCATCGTCTACTCCTTCCCGGTGCGCTGCGCCGACGGCCGCTACGAGATCGTGCAGGGCCTGGACATCGACGAGTTCAGCCGCGAGCGCATGAAGGCGACCGAGGCGGAGCTGCTGGAAGAGCGCGACGGCGTCAAGGACCTGATCTGAGCTGAGCTGAACGGAGCTGCGTCGCCAGCCGGGTGAAGGGCGGGGACCGCACGGTCTCCGCCCTCGCTTTTCCAGCCGCCCGCGGGAGTTTTTTGCCGCCCGGCCGTCTCGAAGGTTATATTCAAACGCTTGTATGCCTGCCTTCAGCGGGCCGGCCGGTCGTCTTGCAGGGAGTGTTCATCGTGTCGACTCTGTTCTGGTTCCTGTTGTTCTTCGGCGGCGCCGTAGCGCTCGCCTACCAGCGCGTCAGCCTGGGGCGCTCCACCGCCCTCGCCGGCGCCGCCCTGCTCGCCTACACGATCTTAGGCGACGGCGGCGTGGTCTGGACGCTCCTGCTCTGGGTACTGTTCGCGGGGATGGTAGCGCTGAACCTCACCGACTTGCGGCGCGAACGCGTCACGCGGCCACTGCTCAGGATCTACCGCAAGATGCTTCCCTCTATGTCGCGCACGGAGCGCGAGGCGCTGGAGGCCGGCACGGTCTGGTGGGAAGGCGAACTGTTCGCCGGGATCCCGCAGTGGCGCAAGCTGATGGACGCGCCCGGGCCGCAGCTCTCGGAGGAGGAACGCGCTTTTCTGGACGGCCCCTGCGAGGAACTGTGCCGCTCGATCGACGAATGGCAGGTGACCCACTCGCTGCAGGACCTGTCGGAGACCACCTGGAAACTGCTGCGTTCCAAGGGCTTCTTCGCCATGATCATCCCCAAGCGTTATGGCGGCCTGGAGTTTTCGGCCTACGCCCATAGCCAGGTGCTGAGCAAGGTCGCCAGCGCCAGCGCCACCGCCGCTTCGACGGTGGCGGTGCCCAACTCGCTGGGGCCCGGCGAACTGCTGCTGAAGTACGGCACCGAGGAACAGAAGGACCGCTGGCTGCCGGGCCTCGCCGACGGCAGCGAGATCCCCTGCTTCGGCCTGACCAGCCCGCGGGCCGGCTCCGACGCCGCCTCCATTCCCGACCGCGGCGTGGTCTGCAAGCAGGAAGTGGACGGCGAGGAAGTGCTCGGCCTGCGAATGGACTTTTCCAAGCGTTACATCACGCTCGCGCCGGTCGCGACCGTGGTGGGCGTCGCCTTCCGCCTGTTCGACCCGGACGGCCTGCTGGGCGAGGAAAAAGACCTGGGCATCACGCTCGCGCTGGTCCCTGCGGGCACGCCCGGCATGGAAATCGGGCGGCGCCACCTGCCCCTGTCGGTACCCTTCATGAACGGGCCCATCGAGGGCAAGGACGTGTTCGTGCCGCTGGACGCCATCATCGGCGGGCCGAAAATGGCCGGCCAGGGCTGGCGCATGCTGATGGAATGCCTCTCGGTGGGGCGCTGCATCTCGCTGCCCTCCAACGCCAACGGCGGCGCCAAGGGCGCCGTGTTCGCCACCGGGGCCTATGCGCGCATCCGCAAGCAGTTCGGCATGCCGATCGGCCGCTTCGAGGGCGTGCAGGAAGTCATGGCGCGGATGGCAGGTTTCACCTACATCGTGGATGCGGCGCGCAGCGTCACGATCGCCGCGGTGGACGCGGGCGAAAAGCCGGCCGTGCCCGCCGCCATCCTGAAGTACCACACCACCGAGATGGGCCGCGTGGTCACCAACGACGCCATGGACATCCACGGCGGCAAAGCCATCTGCATGGGGCCGCGCAATTACCTGGGCACCGGCTACAACTCGGTCCCGGTGATGATCACGGTGGAGGGCGCGAACATCCTGACGCGCAGCCTGATGATCTTCGGCCAAGGCGCCATCCGCTGCCATCCCTTCGTGCTCAAGGAACTGCATGCGGCCCAGGACCCGGACCGGGAAGCCGGGCTCGAGGCCTTCGACCAAGCGCTGTTCGCGCACATCGGCTACGCCATTTCCAATGCGGCCCGCGCCTTCGTGCTCGGGCTGACGGCGGCGCGCGGCGCCGAGAGCCCCACGCGCGGCCCGACGCGGCGCTATTACCAGCACATCGGCCGCTTCAGCGCGGCATTCGCGCTGGTCTCCGACACCGCCATGCTCAGCCTGGGCGGCGCGCTGAAGAAAAAGGAAATGCTCTCGGCGCGGTTGGGGGACATGCTGTCCAACCTCTACCTGGCCTCCATGGTGCTCAAACATTTCGAGAACCAGGGCCGTCGCGAGGCCGACCTGCCGATGGTGGAGTGGAGCTGCCGGTTCCTGCTCTATCGCGCCCAGGAACAGCTGCACGGCTTTTTGAGAAATTTCCCGGTGCGCTGGCTGAGCTGGGTGCTGCGCCTGGTGGTCTTCCCGCGCGGACGCGGCTTCAGCGCGCCGCGCGACACGCTGTCCCGCCGTATCGTGGAGGGCGTCATCACCCCGGGCGAGGTGCGCGATCGCCTGTGCGAGGGCGTCTACCGCACGGTGGAGCCTGGCAACCCCCTGGGCCTGCTGCAAGAGGCCATGGAGTTATCCATCGAGACGGCCCCGCTGGAGAAAAAGCTGCGCAAGGGCGCCAAGGAAGGCGTGATCAAGGCGCTGGACCTGCCCGGCCAGCTGGAAGAAGCCGTCGCCGCGGAACTGCTCACGGCGGAAGAGGCAGAGAAGCTCAAGCGCGCCGATGAAAAGATCATGGAGATCATCCACGTGGACGACTTTGCGCCCGGGGACCTCAAGCCCTTCGTGAAGATGGGCGGAGCCAGGTCCGGCGGCAGGCGCGCGCCGCGCAAGAAAGCCCCGGCGAAGTCGACCCGGAGCGAGGCCAGCGAGGCCTGACGCCTCGCGGCCTCGGACTCCGGGATGAGCGCAGGGATCACCTACGAGGTTGCGCTTCAGCCCGATGAGGAGATCCTGGGCGATTTCGAGGCCTGGCTGGAGTACCACGCCGACGAGATGATCGCGCTGCCCGGATTCACCGGCGCGACCATCCACAAGGCCGAGGACCCCGAAACCGGTGCCGCGCTGCGCATCGTCCGCTACGAACTGGAGGATCAGGCGGCGCTGGAGCGCTACCTGGAGGAGTTCGCGCCGCGCATGCGCGCTCAGGGCATCGCGCGCTTCGGCGACCGCTTCCGCGCCACCCGCCGGATCGTCCAGGAGGGCCGCGACGCCGCCCTCACCGACGCCCGGCCCTGCCCCAACTGCGACCAGTTGCTTTGGGGACAGTACTGCGCCAACTGCGGCCAGCGCGCCCGCGCGCGCATGATCACGCTGTGGGAGATGCTGAAAGATGCCGGCGACCTGATCGCCTCGCTGGATTCCCGGATGTGGCGCACCCTCGGGCTGCTGCTGTTTCGGCCCGGCCGGCTGACCCTCGACTACCTCGAAGGCAAGCGCGCGCGCTATGTGCCGCCCTTCCGCCTGTTCATCTCAGCGAGCATCGTGTTCTTCTTCGTCGCATCCCTGCTGACGGACTTCGACATCGGCGACGACGTGGTGATCGACAGCGACACTCAGCAGGAAGCCGCCACACCCGCAGAGGCTGACGGCGACGCGCCGCCTGCCACTGCGACCGCGCCCGAATCCGAGTCAAACACGCCGGACGTCGATGTCACGGTTGGCGGCGCTCATTTTGACGAGCTGTGCAATGTCGACTACCAGGGCGTGCCGGACTGGTTCGCCGAATGGATCCCGCCGGAACGCGCCCGCGACATCTGCGAGCGCATCACCATCGACCGCGGCCGCACCTTCTTCCGCGCAGCGCTGAGCAACGTCCCGGCCATGATGTTCCTGTTCCTGCCGGTGATGGCGCTGGTGATGAAGCTCGCCTACCCGCTGTCCGGCCGTTATTACGCCGAACACCTGTTGTTCCTGGTGCACTACCATTCCTTCTTCTACATCTTCAGCCTGCTCCTGATCCTCGTCGAGCAAGGCGGCGCGGTGCTGGCCCCGGACCGCATACCGACCGCGTTGATCAATACTGCTGCGCTGCTGTACATGATGGTCTACCTGTTCCGCGCGCTGCGACGGGTCTACGGCCAGGGCTTCTGGCTCACCCTGTTCAAGTACGTGCTGATGGGGCTGAGCTACCTGTTCGCGCTGCTCTCCACCTTCGTCGGGCTGCTGCTCTACACTGCAATCACCCTCTAGCGGATTGCCCGGCGCGCGCGCCCGGTGCATCATCCGGGGCCCTGCCGCGGGAATGCCCGCGCGGACGTCAGTTATGTACGCAAGCTTTTTCGGACTCAACGAGAAACCGTTCTCGATCACCCCCGACCCCAGGTACCTCTACCTGGGTCCGCGTCATGCGGAGGCCCTCGCGCACCTGCTCTACGGGATCACGGAAAGCGGCGGTTTCATCCAGTTGACCGGCGAAGTGGGCACCGGCAAGACCACCGTCGTGCGCAGCCTGCTCGAGCAACTGCCCGAAAACACGGACGTGGCGCTGGTGCTGAACCCCCGTCTCTCGCCGCACGAGTTCCTGCTCACCATCTGCGACGAGCTGGACGTCGAGGTGCAGCAGCGCGCCAGCATGAAGTCGATCGTCGATGCGCTCAACGAGCGCCTGCTGGAAGCTCACGCGGCCGGGCGGCGGGTGGTGCTGATCGTCGACGAGGCCCAGAACCTTTCCACGGAGGTGCTGGAGCAGATCAGGCTGCTGACCAATCTCGAGACCGCGAAGCAGAAGCTTCTGCAGATCATCCTCATCGGCCAGCCCGAGCTGCGCGAAGTGCTGGCGCGCAGCGACCTGCGGCAGCTGGCGCAGCGCATCACGGGCCGCTACCACCTGGAGCCGCTGGCCTCGCAGGAGGTGCAGGCCTACGTGCGGCACCGGCTGGAGGTCGCCGGCGGCCGCGGCCAGCTGTTCAGCGCCGGCGCGCTCAAGGTGCTGCACCAGCGCTCGGACGGCATTCCACGGCTGGTGAACGTGATCGCCGACCGCGCGCTGCTGGGCGCCTGGTCCCGCGAAGAACCGACCGTTTCCACGAACATGACGCGCAAGGCCGCCGGGGAAGTGTTCGGCCAGGCCGGCCGCCGTCAGAAGCCGCGCTCCCGCAAGACCGCCGTGGCGCTGCTTGCGCTCACTGGCGTGGCAATCGCGCTGCTCGCGGCCGGCGGCACGCGTTTTTTCATGCAGCAGGCGGAGCAGACATCGGCGCCGGCGGTCGCGGGAACCGCCGGGCGGGATGCCGCCCGCGCCGGCATTGCCGCCACGCCGTCCACTCCGGTCAGCCGGCCGCAACCCGACCGGGCGGAGATGGCCGACCTTCCGGTAGCCACTATCGAAGAGCCCGCCGCGACTGCCGCAGTGCCCGCGGGCCCATCGGCCGCCGAAGCAGGCAGCGGACCTGTGGAACCGCCTGCAGCCGCAGTCGAGCCACTGGAACGCCAGCTGGCGTCCGGCCGGCTCGCCACGGGCACCGACGCCGCCTTCGGCGCGCTGTTTGGCCGCTGGGGCCTGCAATATCTTCCGGCGGAAGGCCCGGCCTGCGAGCAGGCGGCTGACGCGGGACTCCGTTGCCTCCTGCAACGAGGCACCTGGGGCGAGCTCAGGGTGCTGGACCGCCCCGTCATCCTCGTCCTCACCGACGGTGCCGGCCTGGATCACCAGCTGGTGCTCCAGGGCATCAGCGAGCGGGGCGTGCTGTTGTCCGCCGGCGAGACGCGGCTCGAGCTGCCGCTCAGCGAAGTGCTGGGGCTCTGGTACGGCGAGTATCTATTGCTATGGCGCCCGGAGGCCGGCGACGGCCGCGTACTGGCGCGCAACACCTCCGGGCCTGACGTTCTCTGGCTGCGCCGTGCGCTCGGCGGCCTGCGCGGCGCGCCGGTGCTGCCGGCGGATTCGCCGGTTTACGGGCCCGCGATGGAGGCCGCGGTGCGCGATTTCCAGCGTGCTTCGCGGATCGGAGTCGACGGCATCGCCGGCGCGATGACGCTGATCTCGCTGCACAACGCGCTCGAGCTGGCCGGGCGGCCGTCGCTGGCCGCGGAACAATGAGGGCGCCAACGCGATGTCGCTGATCCTCGACGCCCTGCGCAAGTCCGAGCACCAGAGGCAACGCGAGAGCGGCCCCGCCATGGCCGTGGTGCCGCAGGCCGGTACCGAACGCCGGCGCGCGCCCTGGATGCTGGCGCTCGCGGCGTTGCTGGCGCTCAATATCGTGTTCGTCGCCTGGTTGCTGCTCAGGGACGGGAAACCGCCGCCGCCCGCATCGGCAGGACCGGCCGCCAGCCAGGCTGCACCGCCACCGAGCACGACGCGCCCGCCCCCCCGCGAGACGACGTTGCGAAATCCCGCCGCGACGACGCGCACGATGGACACCTTGCCGCTGGCCGAAAAGCCGCCGCGCCAGGAAGTGCGGCCGCTGTCCACGGAAGTGGGGGGGCCCGCCTCCCCGCCGGCCGGCACGGCGGCCGACCCCGCTTCCGGTGGCCCCGCCGCGACGGCCGCTCCGCAGTCCGGGCGTGATGCAAGCGGCGCCGATACGGAGACCGCCGACGCCCGGCTGCCGCGTTTCTCCGACATGGTGGTGCGCGGAGAACTCAACGTGCCGCACCTCCACCTGGATATCCACGTTTACAGCGGCGACCCGGCCGAGCGTTTCGTGTTCATCAACATGCAGCGCTACAACGAGGGCCAGGCCACCCGCGAGGGGCCCGCGGTGCAGCGCATCACCCGCGACGGCGTGGTGATGAGCCACCAGGGGCAGCGATTCTTCCTGCCCCGGGACTGAAGACGCTTGGCCAGCGCGGCAACCCGCATTGCTTACCTGGACGGCCCGCGGCTGTCGCGCGGCCTGCTCGCCGGCATCGCGCGCGTGGCCGCCGACGCGGAACACCTCAACCGCATCAACGTCTTCCCGGTGCCCGACGGGGACACCGGCACCAACCTGGCGGTCATGCTCGGCGCGGTGCGCGGGGCGCTGTTGCGCCAACGCGAGCGGCATGCCGGTCGCCTCCTCGAGATCGTCGCGGACGCCGCGCTCGACGGTTCGCGGGGCAATTCCGGCGCCATACTGGCGCAGTTCTTTCACGGCTTATGCGACGCCTGCCAGAACCGCCGCATGCTGACCACCGAGCATTTCGTGCGCGCGGTGGAGCGCGGCGCCCATTATGCCCAGGACGCGCTCAGCGAGCCTCGCGAGGGCACCATGCTGACGGTGATACGCGATTTCGGCACCGAGCTCGGCGCGCAGCTGGCGGCCGGCGGCCAGGATTTCTCCGAGTTACTGGAGCGCGGCCTGCAGCGCGCCCAAGCCTCATTGCTCGCCACCACCGCACAGCTCGAGGCGCTGCGCCGCGCCGGCGTGGTGGATGCCGGCGCACAGGGTTTCGTCGACCTGCTGCAGGGCGTGACGGATTTCGTGCGCAGCGGCTCGCTGCGCGCCGGAGACGCGGAAAGCCTCTCGGCCGAGGCGGCGGCGTCGCTGGGTGATGCACACTTCAGCGACGCGGCGCGCGAGTCGGCGCATCGCTGGTGCACGGAATGCCTGGTGAGCGGTGCGGGGCTCGACCGGCGCAAGTTGCGCGAGGCGATGGCCGGCCTTGGCAGCAGCCTGGTGATCGCCGGCGGCAAGAAGCGCGCGCGCATCCACGTGCATGCCGACGATCCGGACGCCGTTTTCCGCGCCGCGGCGCGCTTCGGCGAGGTCACGGGACGCAAGGCCGACGACATGCATTCGCAGCAATCCGCGGCGCGCGCGGGCGCCGGTACGGTGGCGGTGGTGACGGACAGCGCGGCCGATCTGCCCGAAAGCTTGCTGACCTCCCTGGAGATCCACATGGTGCCGGTGCGCATCCACTTCGGGGCGCGCAGCTATCTGGACAAAGTCAGCCTGGACACCCGCGAGTTCTACCGGGAAATGGAGAACAACCCGGTTCACCCCACGACTTCGCAGCCGCCGCCCGGCGACTTCCGGCGGCTCTACCAGATCCTGGGCAGCCACCATGCCGGCATCGTTTCGCTGCACGTGACCGGCTGGGGCAGCGGCACTTTCCAGGCGGCCAGCTCGGCCGCCGAGCGCGCCGCTACCCGCGCCCCGGTGCTGGCCCTGGATTCGCGCAACGCCTCCATCGGCCAGGGCCTGGTGGTGCTGCGCGCCGCCGAGATGGCCGCCGAAGGACGCACGGTGGACGACATCGCGCTGGCGCTCGGAGAGGTCATCGCCGGCACGCGCACCTGGGCGCTGCTGGGCAGCATCGACCACGCGGTGCGGGGCGGGCGCGTCTCCGCGTCCAAGCGGCGCCTCGCGCGCCTGCTGCGTCTCGAGCCGGTCCTGGCCACGCTGCCGGACGGCCGCATCGGTATGGGCGGGGCGCTGTGGGGACGGCACCGGCGCCTGCGACGCTTTGCGCGCTGGATCGCCCGCCGCACGGACGCGTCCCGCGACTGGCGCTTTGCCGTCGGCCACGCCGACGCGCCGGCAGCGGCCGCCGCGCTGGTCGAGGAGCTGCACGCGGCGCTGCCGGGCATGGAACAGGCTTTCGTCACCGAGATCGGCACGGCGCTCGGCGTCCACGGCGGGCCGGGCACGCTGGTGGTCGCGCTGCAGGAGCATGGCGGCAGCCTGTCGGGCCGTCCCGCCGACGCCCGCGACGCGCCCCGTTAGGACGGCCGTCTCAGCAACCCGGCTTGCGCCGCAGTGTGCGCCGAAGTAATTGCGGTTGTACCAGTGCAGGCCCATGCGGACTTCCACGCGCCACCAGTCGGGCGCGATCTCGTGCACCCGGATGCCGGTCATGAGATAGGGCGGGTAGCAGTTGAACAGCCACTTCATCGCCGCCCGGGACTGCATTGCGCGCACCAAACGGTTCATCGCGCGCCAGCTTCCCCGGCCGCCGCCAGCGGGTCGCCGTGCTCCTCCAGGGCATGAAGCAGCGGCGCCAGCTCGCTTTCCAGCTTGCGCCACCTGCCCACCGACGAGCTGTAGATCGGTTGGCGGACCTGGTGCGCGCTGGCCGTGACCACCGCCTCCTCCCGTTCGTGAAATGCCAGGCACGCCGGCTCCCAGCCAAGGCCGCAGAACTCGGTCATCCGGCGGGCGTGGCGCTCGGGGTCTTCGACCAGGTCTTCATAGGCCACTTCCAGCAGCGAGCCCGGCGGCAGCGTGTCTTTCAGCGCCTCCACCAGCACCTGGTGGGCGCGATAGTAGCGGCCGAGCGTCTGCAGGTCGTAGGTGAACGGGTAGCCGGAGCGGAACAGCGTGCGGAACATGGCATAGCAGGCGTCCGCGGGATGGCGGGTGGTCAGGATGAAACGCGCGCCGGGCAGCGCGCGGTGGATCAGGCCCGCCCAGAGATCGTTGCGCGGCAGCTTGTCGATGAAGCGCGCGGTACGTCCCGTGCGGGGCCGCGTGCTCTCCAGGTAAGCGGCGCCCAGCCGGGCGAAGTCGAAGCGGTCAGACGCGAGCACTGCCTGGAAGGCCTCGGCCACCGTGCGCGCGCCGGTCAGGCGGCGCGCCTCGACCTGGAAGTTGTGCAGTTCGCCGGCGGCGAAGACCTGGCTGTGGCCGCCAAGGATGCGCTCCACCAGGGTGGAGCCGGTGCGCGGCAACCCGATGACGAACACCGGCTCTTCGGACGGGTGCCCCCTGCCGGGCTTTTCGAGCAGCCCCGCGCGCAGCGCCCGTACCACCGCCCGGATATGGGAACGCTCCGTCTCCAGGCCGGCGGGCAAGCGTTCGTGGATGAGCCGCGCGCCGTGGCTGAAGGCGCGGAAGGCGTCTGCCGGCCGGTCCAGGTCGTCGAGCTCCTTGCCCAGTGCATAGGCATAGTGGCTGAGCGCCCGCCAGTCCTGCCCGGCTTCCAGCCTGCGCTGCAGTTCGGCAACGTGATTGCGCTCCCGGGTCTGGCGACGCAACAGGCTGCGGCTGTGGACCGCCTCATGGTCGTCGGGGTCGAGCTCGATCAGCCGCTCGAACAGCCGCTCGGCCTCCCCGACGCGCCCGTGGAACCTTAGGGACGTCGCCAGGTTGTAGATCGCCGCCGGATTGTCGGGCGCCAGTTCCAATGCCGCCCGGAAGACTTCCAGCGCGCGCGCCTGCTCGCCGGCGCGGCTGAACA
>Ga0209942_1000500_pt1 | contig 23535 bp, 25 predicted proteins | sample SalPonR1_A_D2_MG_FD_185695 | JGI IMG/M metagenome (GOLD analysis project Ga0209942, IMG submission 185695) | Salt pond soil microbial communities from South San Francisco under conditions of wetland restoration - Salt Pond MetaG R1_A_D2_MG... ...
TGGTTATTAAAAGTTATACACAGTTTTTTTGAAAAAGTTATACACAATATTTCATCCAGTTATACAGAAAAAATGTTGATAAGTTTTTTAAGTAGTAATTTCTTTAATTAAATCTTCAATAACAGATTTAAATTCTGGTTCATCTTTCATTTTATCAGCAATTTTGTCTTTGGCATGAATAACAGTGGTATGATCTCTACCACCAAATTCTTCTCCTATTTTAGGTAAAGACATATCTGTTAGATTGCGACATAAATACATTGCAATCTGTCTTGGAAAAGAAATATTTCTTGAACGTCTTTTAGAAACAATCTCTTTTAATGTAATATTATATCTTTTACAAATAACCCCTTTAATTAAATCAGAAGTTACTTTTTTAGGTTTCTTATCTGATATAATGTCCTTTAATGCTTCATTAGCCAAATCAACTGAGATTTCTTTATTGGTTAATGAAGAATAAGCAACAACACGAATCAATGCCCCTTCAAGTTCTCTTATATTGGATTTTATTTTAGTTGCGATAAATTCATAGACATTATTTGGTATTTGAATGTTATCGTGTTCAGCTTTCTTTTGTAAAATTGCAATTCGTGTTTCATAATCTGGTGCTTGAATATCTGTAATTAATCCCCATTCAAATCTAGATCTTAATCTTGCTTCTAAAGTAGGAATTTCCTTTGGTGGTCGATCCGATGATAGAATAATCTGCTTATTGGCTTCATGCAGTGCATTGAAGGTATGAAAGAATTCTTCTTGTGTTCTCTCTTTACCAGCAATAAACTGAATATCATCGACTAATAAAATATCTGCTTTTCTATATTTATTTCTAAATTCAACATTTTTATCATCTTTTATAGAATTAATCAATTCATTCGTAAATTTTTCTGAAGTAACATATATAATATTTGCATCAGGATTTTGATCTTTTACATAATGACCAATGGCGTGCATTAAGTGGGTTTTTCCTAAACCAACGCCTCCATAGATAAACAATGGGTTATAAGCATTGGCAGGTGATTCCGCAACTGCTAATGATGCCGCATGTGCAAATCTATTAGATACACCAATAACAAATTCGCTAAAAACGTATTTAGGATTAAGTATGGATTCCGTTGATTGACTGTCAAGTACATCAACAGAATTATCTTTTGTTTTGCTTTTTTCTTGAAACTTATCGCCTACTTCTTGTCCAGGAATGACTAACTTTATTTGATAATTCTTTTGAGTGACTTGTTTGACAGCATTTTTAATAAGAATTAAATACCTATCTTCAAGAATTTGTTTATTAAAGTCATTAGGCGTCGATAGAACAATAAAATCTTCACCAATATTAATGGGTTCGATAGATCCTAACCAAGTATTAAAACTTACCTCCGTTAGTTCAGATTTAATTAACTCTAAAGAATTATCCCAAACTTGTTGCAAATTATTCATTATGTACCTCCATATACATTAATATCAACAATTAATCAACAAAAAAATGTTGACTATTTGATATAAAAAAACCGATTTTACTAAAAATTAAAATTAGAAACATGTGAATTAAATTGTTAATAAATAAAAATTATACAAAAAAAATAAATAGTCCCCAAGTAATGAACAGATGTTATCAAGGTATAAATCCCTAAATATACAGGTTCTGATAAAAATTTGTGGATAAAACCTCTAGTTATTAACAAATTAATCCACAGCCACTTCAAAAAGTGGATTTGTGGAAAACTAATCAACATATCAACATGTAATGATATACTATCAAAAAAACACAAAATTATCAATTGAATTATAAATTTTATCCACAGTCTTAAGAGCCTGTTGACTATTTTTTTGTTGATATTGCTTATTTAGTGAAATCCATTGCCTTGACATTTATTTTTTGACAATGTATAATTGTTTAGCAACAAGCAGTTAATTATTGATTGAGGAGGATGAATGCTACCTCAGAGCATACGGAAAAATGAAGATTTTAAGAACGTGTATTATAATGGTAAGAAAATTGTAAATAAATATTTTGTATTTTATTATTTTAAAAATAATTTAGGATATGATAGAATTGGATTTACTGTAGGTACAAAAATAGGAAAAAGTGCAACAAGAAATCATATTAAAAGAAGAATGAGAGAAGTTTTTAGACTAACCTATGATCATGAATTTAAAGGATATGATTTTATAATGGTTGCAAGAAATCGAATGAAAGACAGTGCGTACCAGGAAGTGGATAAGGAGTTTAAAAAGACGTTTAAAAAGTTTAGGAGTCAGATTAAATGAAAAAAATATTAATTTTCATCATTAAAATGTATAGAAAATTCATTTCTCCTTTAAAAAGTCAACCAACCTGTCGATTTTATCCCACATGTTCTCAGTATTCGTTAGAAGCCCTAGAAAAATATGGTACAATAAAGGGGAGTTATTTAAGTGTCAAAAGAATCGTAAAGTGTAACCCATTTCATCCGGGAGGATATGATCCATTAAAATAATAGGAGGAATATAATGTATTTTTTAGCAAAATTTATTGGTCCAGTTTTAGGTTTTATTTATGAGTTCACAGGTAATTATGGATTGTCCATTATATTATTAACAATTTTAATAAAATTAATTTTATTTCCATTGTCAATTAAACAAGTTAAATCAACAAATAAAATTTCAAAATTACAACCACAATTAAAGAAACTTCAAGAAAAGTATAAAGATGATAAAGAAACTTTAAACAAGAAAACAATGGAACTCTATTCAGAAAATGGTGCCAATCCATTATCAGGATGTTTACCATTATTGATACAAATGCCAATTTTGTTTGGATTGTTTGGTGTTTTAAGAATGCCAGAAACTTACGTTTTTAGTGGTAATTTAGAAGCTGTTAAATTAGCTACAGAGACGAGTTTTTTATGGTTACAGAGTTTAAGTCAACCAGATACATTAAGTAATATAATTTCTTCAGGACCGAGTTGGTTATTAGCTTTACCAGGAATATTTCCTATTATCTCATCAATTTCAACATATTTTTCAATGAGTATGAATGGTTCAGCTCAACAAGGTGGAAGCCAAATGAAAATGTTTAGTTTAATGATGCCATTAATGATTTTATGGATGGGTGCAACATTTGCTTCAGGTTTAATGTTATATTGGACTGTAAGTAATGTATTCCAAATAGGTCAACAAGTATTGATTCCAAAGTTAACTAAGGAGGACTAATGATATGGAAAGTACACAGCAAAAAGGTAAAACGGTAGAGGAAGCTTTACGGTATGCCTTAGCAAGATTAGGTGTAGAACGTGATGAAGTTAAAGTCGAAATTGTACAAGAACCAGAAAAAGGAATATTTGGATTAATTGGAAATAAAGATGCAATTGTAAAAGTAACTAAAGTTGATCAGGAACAAATGGTGATTGATGAAGCAGAAGATTTATTACTTAGAATACTAAATGAAATGGGAATTGATGCATCATTAGATATCAAAAAAGAAAAAGAAAACCTACATGTAGATATTAGTGGTGAAGATATGGCTTTAGTTATTGGTAGACGTGGTCAAACATTAGATTCACTTCAATATTTAGTTTCATTAGCGATGAATAAAGATCGTGATGATTATATTAGAATTTTATTGGATGCAGAAAATTATAGAGATAAAAGAAAGAAAACATTACAAAATTTAGCAAGAAGATTAGCTAAAAAAGCTGTTCGTAAGAAGAGTGATATTGTATTAGAACCAATGAATCCTTATGAAAGAAGAATAATCCATTCAACATTACAAAATGTATTTGGTATTACGACTCAATCAAGAGGAAAAGATCCTTATAGAAAAGTAGTTATTTGTTATACTAAAGGTAAAAAACATTAAATCAAAACATTTTTTAGTTTTAACCGAGAAAACTTCACTCAGTAAGTGAAGATTAATCGGTTTTTTTGATTTTTAGTTACAAAAAAATTAAATATAGGATATGATAATATAAGAAAGTAGACGAAAGTTAACTGAAGAGAGGTGAATTAAATGGAAGATACAATTGTAGCTATTTCTACCCCACATGGTGAAGGTGCTATTGGGATTGTACGTATGAGTGGTAGTAAAGCATTTGATGTTATAGAAAAAATATTTAAACCCGGTTCAAAAACTGTAGATGATTATGAAAATAGACAACTGATTTATGGACACATACTGGATAATAACCAAGTGATAGATGAAGTTTTAGTAGCTTTAATGAAGGCACCTAAAACATATACTACTGAAGATTTAGTTGAAATTAACTGTCATGGGGGCAGTGTACCCATTCGAAGAATTTTAGATTTAATTTTAACCTTTGATGTACGAATGGCTGAACCAGGAGAGTTTACCAAACGTGCTTTTTTGAATGGTCGATTGGATTTATCTCAAGCTGAAAGTGTTATGGACATGATTAGTGCGAAAACACCTAAAGGTTTTGATGTAGCTTATAACCAATTAGAAGGTTATTTATCGAAGAAAGTAAAAAAAATTAGGGAAGATATAGTTGATTTATTTTCTAAAATTGAAGTGGGTATTGATTATCCAGAAGCAGACATCGAGGATATTACCCATGAAGAAATAAAAGAAGTATTAGAGTATAACTTAGAAAAAGTTAATCATATGATTGAAGGTTCTGAAACAGGAAAAATAATTCGAAATGGTTTATCAACTGTTATTGTCGGAAAGCCTAATGTGGGTAAATCATCACTTTTAAATGCTTTATTAAAGGAGTCAAAAGCAATTGTTACGAGTATACCTGGTACCACCCGTGACGTCATCGAAGAATATATAAATATTAATGGAATCCCACTGAAAATCATTGATACTGCCGGCATCCGTGAAACAGATAATGAAATAGAAAAAATTGGAGTTAAACGATCAAAAGTTTTTTTTAATAAAGCTGATTTAGTCATTCTGGTATTAAATAATGCTGAAGAACTCTCTGTTGAAGACAGAGAAATCATAAGCTATATTGAAGATAAGAAGGTTATTGTAGTTGTAAATAAGACAGATTTAGAAAATAAGTTAGATTTTGATGCTTTAGAGGTCTTAGTAAAAGATAAAACCATCTTAAGGACCTCTGTTATGAATGAACACGGTATTGAAGCAGTAGAAAACGAAATTGCTAAATTAGTTTACCATGGAGAAGTAAAATCTAAAGAAAATGATTTTATAACTAATGTAAGACATATAGCGGCATTAAAAAAAGCTAAAGAAAGCATTCAAGCGGCAATTAATGCAACAGATTCTGCCATTGGATATGATTTTATCGAAGTAGATATTAAAGATGCCTACGACTATTTAGGAGAAATAACAGGTGAAACCCTTGGAGAAGATGTAATTGATAAAATCTTTAGTAAGTTTTGTTTAGGGAAGTAGAAGAAAGGTGATGAAGTGAATAATAATTATGATGTTATAGTTGTTGGTGCTGGTCATGCGGGTAGTGAAGCTGCATTAGCTGCTGCAAGAATGGGATCAAAAACTTTATTATTAACAATAAATTTGAATTCAGTAGCTATGATGCCTTGTAGCCCCTCTATTGGTGGCACAGCTAAAGGGCATTTGGTGAGAGAAATTGATGCCCTTGGTGGAGAAATGGGTCGTGTGATTGACAAAACATATATCCAAAGTAAGATGTTGAACACTAGAAAAGGGCCCGCAGTACATTCGTTAAGAGCTCAGGCAGATAAGAATGAATACCATATTGAAATGAAAAGAGTTATTGAAGAAACGGATGGATTGTATTTAAAACAAACAGAAGTAACAGATTTAATGATAGAAGATGGAATGGTAAAAGGTGTAAAAGATAATTTAAATTTAACCTATAGTGCCAAGGCTGTAATTATATGTACGGGAACATATTTAGGCGGTAAAGTTTTCATTGGTAAGAATACTTTTCAAAGTGGACCAGATGGCCTAAAAGCTGCTACAGAATTATCTGAGAATTTAAAAGAAAAAGGCATTTATTTAAGACGATTTAAAACTGGTACACCGGCACGAGTGAATATGAGAAGTCTTAACAAAGACCAAATGCTGATTCAAAAGGGAGATGAAACGGTAGTACCCTTTTCTTTTATGAGTGATGATATTTCAAAAGAACAAGTACCATGTTGGTTAACATATACAAACAATGATACCCATGAGTTGATTCTTAATAATTTACATGAAACAGCTTTATTTGGTGGACAAATAGAAGGTGTAGGACCAAGGTATTGCCCTTCTATAGAAGATAAGATCAATAGATTTTCTGATAAAAATAGGCACCAGTTGTTTATTGAACCTGAAGGAAATTATACCAATGAAATGTATGTTCAAGGAATGTCTACATCATTACCCTTACCACTACAAGAAGCTTTTATGCAAACGATAAAAGGATTAGAAAATGTTGAAATTATGCGTCCGGCTTATGCCATAGAATATGACTGTATTAACCCAACAAAAGTAAGAGACACACTAGAACACAAGAAAATTTCAAACTTATACTTTGCAGGGCAAACCAATGGTACCTCTGGGTATGAAGAAGCAGCAGCACAAGGATTAATGGCAGGTGCTAATGCGCATTTAAAGATTAATGGAGAAGAGGCTTTTGTATTGGATCGATCAGAAGCTTATATTGGGGTTTTAATTGATGACTTAATTACTAAAGGAACCAATGAACCTTATCGTATGATGAGTTCAAGGTGTGAGTATCGGTTAGTATTAAGACAAGACAATGCTGATTTTAGATTAACAGAAAGAGCTTATAAAATAGGTTTAGCAACTGAAGAACGCTATCAAAGAATGTTAGATAGGAAAAAAGCTGTTGATGAAGAAATTGAACGCATGAAAGCGTTAATGCTAAAACCTGATGACATCAATGGTTTCTTAGAAAATCAAGAAAGTTCTACAATTAACTCATCAAAATCACTTTATGATTTATTAAAGCGACCAGAGTTGACTTATGAAATAATGTCGGAAGTTGATACTGATCGTAAACCATTGTCAGAAGATGTTATTTTTCAATGTGAAAACAAAATTAAATATAAAGGATATATAGTAAAACAATTGGAACAAATTAAAAAGTTTAAGAAGTTAGAAAAAAGGATTTTACCTGAGACTATAAATTATACTGATATTGATGGCTTAAGAAATGAAGCCAAGCAAAAGTTAGAAGAAATTCAACCCAAGTCCCTTGGGCAGGCATCAAGGATTTCTGGTGTAAATCCTGCTGATATTAATGTTTTATATATTTATATAGAAAAGATGAAAAGACAAGGAGAGTTGAATGAATAATTTAGATGAATTTATAGATAAAGCGAATAAAATAGACCTTTCATTAGATGAAAATCAGTTAGAAGCCTTCGCTAAATTCATGGATTTTATGATTCAATGGAATGACCGGGTACGATTAACTTCTATTACAGAGGAAACAGAAGTAATTGACAAACATTTTGTAGATTCACTGACGGCTTTAAAGGCAAAGGTAATAAAGAATCATGATAAGATTTTAGACTTAGGGACCGGTGGTGGTTTTCCTGGTATACCATTAAAGATTATGAACCCAACAATTAATTTAGTAATGCTTGATTCTCGTTTAAAAAAGATAGAATACCTTAAGGAAGTAATTAAAGTTTTTAATTTAAAGGATACAACAGCTATTCATGGTAGAGCAGAAGATTATGGGCAATTACCAGAGTTTAGAGAAACTTTCGATGTTGTTGTTTCACGTGCTGTTGCAAATCTTACTGTTTTATCAGAATACTGTTTGCCCTTTGTTAAAAAAGGTGGCTATTTCATTGCTATGAAAGGCACAAAATCAGACGAGGAGATAAATGAGGCAAAAAAAGCAATAAAATTGCTTGGTGGTGCCATAGAAGATGTAATGGAGTTTAATTTACCTGAAACCGATTATGACCGAAGTATTGTTCTGATAAAAAAAATTAATCATACACCGAAGAAGTATCCTAGAAATCCTGGGAAACCCAAGAAAAGTCCAATTAGCTAAAGGGTGGTTTAATGGAAAAAATAAATGATGTTATATTTGTAGATGTTAAAGATATTAAAAAGAATCCAAATCAACCAAGAAAAAATTTTGATGATGATGCAATAAATGATTTGGCAAGATCAATTGAAAAAGTTGGTGTTATTCAACCCATTAATTTACGAAAGGTCGGTAGTTATTTTGAACTAATTGCTGGGGAAAGACGACTGTTAGCAACGATAAGAGCAGGTTTTGATAAGATACCTGCAGTCGTAATTGAAGTAACTGATCATCAATCAGCAGTTTTAGCATTAATTGAAAATGTTCAAAGAGAAGATTTAGATTTTATTGAAGAAGCCTACGCCTATAAAACCTTAATTGAAAAATATAATATTACCCAGAAAGAGGTATCCAATCGTGTTGGTAAATCACAATCAACTGTCTCTAACAAGTTACGCTTACTCAAACTAAATGATAAAATATTAACAAAGCTAGCTGTTAATGGTTTAACTGAGCGACATGGTAGAGCCCTATTGAAAATTGAAAATGAAGATTTGCAAAATGAGGTATTGGATTATATTATTGAAAAGGCATTAAACGTTAAACAAACAGATGTTCTGATAAGCAGAAAGATTAATGAGCTTTCCAAGGATAAAAAAAGAAAGAATACTAAGTTTAAAATTAATACATCGATCTATGTTAATACAATAAAAAAAGCATTTCAAACAATTATTGATACCGGTATCGATGCAAAGTATGAAAAAGAGGACAAAGGCGACCATATAGAGCTAAAAATACGAATTCCAAAGTAATTTCTTGAAAAGAAGTTACTTTTTTTTTATTTATACTTAAATTTAATCTGAAAACAGTGTATAATAAAGAAAAGAGTCGATAAGGAGAGATTATGAGTAGAATTTTAAGTGTTTTTAATCAAAAAGGTGGCGTAGGGAAGACGACAACTGTAATTAATTTAGCAAGTTACTTAAGTCATTATGGTAATAATGTATTAATTGTAGATATGGATCCTCAAGCGAATGCAACCGGGGGCTTAGGTATACGTAATAAGAATGAATTGAAAAATACTGTCTACGAAGCCCTAATGGGTGATGAGTTAATTGGTAAATGTTTATTTAACACTGAATTCGAAAATTTAAGTGTTTTACCTGCTAATATTAACTTAGCTGGGGCTGAAATTGAAATGTCCCGTATGATTAATAGAGATTATTTACTAAAGGATATTTTAGATGAAATTAGGAACAATTATGACTATATCTTAATTGATTGTCCACCTTCTTTAAATGTTCTAACTGTAAATTCTCTAGCTGCATCCGATGGCGTGATTATTCCTATCCAAAGTGAGTACTATGCCTTAGAAGGTGTTAGTGAGTTATTGAATACTTGTAAGTTAGTGCAAAAAAGAATCAATCCAGCATTAATAATCGATGGGATTTTAATGACCATGTGTGATAAACGTACTAATTTGTCTAAATTAGTTGAAGATGATGTAAGAGCTTATTTTAAGGATAAAGTTTATAAAACTGTTATTCCAAGAAATATACGTTTAGCAGAAGCACCTAGTTATGGTATGCCAATATTAGAGTATAATCCAAATTCTATTGGCGCCATTGCTTATAAAAAACTAGCAAAAGAAATTATGAAGGGTGATTCAGATGAGTAGTAAAAAACTTGGTAGAGGTTTGGGCGCATTAATTTCTGAAAATAGCACTGAAACAGAAGAAAAATTGATCACAATTGATATTGATCAAGTAAAGCCGAATAAAAATCAGCCGAGAAAGCAATTTGATCAAGAAAAAATGGCTGAATTAATGAACTCCATTGATCAGTATGGGATTATTCAACCAATAGTTGTTAGATCTGTCGTAAATGGTTATGAAATAATTGCAGGTGAAAGACGATGGCGCGCAGCAAAGAATTTGAAGATTAATGATGTCCCTGTAGTCATTCGCAAAGCGGATGATGTAACTGTGGCTAAACTTGCCCTAATTGAAAATATTCAAAGAGAAGACTTGAATGAAATTGAAGAGGCCAATGCATATCAGCAACTCATCAGTGATTATTCATTGACTCAAAATGAATTGTCAAAAATCATAGGCAAAAGTCGATCATATATTGCAAATTTACTAAGATTACTTAACTTAGAGGAAGAAATCCAGCAAGAGTTAATTAATTCTGAAATTTCTAATGGTCATGCAAGAGCATTATTATCACTTGATGAACGAGATGACCGTCTAGAAGTACTAGAAAAGATAATTAAGTATAATTATTCAGTAAGAAAGACGGAAAAAGTCATAAAAAACATGAAAAATGGAAAAAAAAGTAAGAAAAAAGAGGATAGAAAGCAAAAATCACCAGAAGTAATAAGATTTGAAAATGTTTTAGCTGATAAATTTAACACAAAAGTATCTATTAATCACAACAGTAATTATAAAGGAAAAATAGAAATTGAATACTATAACCTTGATGATCTAAATAGAATTATAGAGCAACTTTAAATGTTTCACGTGAAACTCTTCTTCGGAAGAGTTTTTTTGTTTCACGTGAAACACTCAGAGAAAAATAACTATGGATTGTTTCACGTGAAACACATCAGAAGATTTTTGATCTCAGTAGTTTTTACAGGTAATATATGATAAAATGTTATCATAAGCGAAATGAGGAGATAATATGAATAAGATACTATTTATAATAAACCCAGTTGCTGGGAAAGGTAAAGGTCATGAAGTAATACCTAAAATAAGTGAGTTCTTTTCTAGAGCAAACTATGAAATTGTCGTATCTCCTACTAAAGGTGGAATAGAAGCATTAGTAAAAGAAAAAATTAATCATACTAATTTCGCTTCTGTAATAGCTGTTGGTGGGGATGGTACTTTAATGGAAACAATCAATGGATTAATTGACTATAATGGAAATGTTGGAATAATACCCATTGGATCAGGAAATGATTTTGCAAAGACTTTAGGGATTACGGAAGACATTGAAGCAGCTTTAAAAATTATAGAAGCAGGACATACAAAAGAAATATATTCAGCCTGGGTCAATGACCAGAGATTTTTAAATGTAGTTGGTATTGGTATTGATGCATTGATTATCGATTATAAAGATAAAAGCAAAATATTAAAAGGGAAATTAAACTATCTTGCTGCGACAATAAAAGGTATTTTTAGATACAAAGGAACAGAATTAGTAGTAAACATTGATGGTATTGAATATAAAAGGATACCATTATTTATAGCCATAGGTAATGGGAAATATATTGGCAATGGTATGAAAATAACACCAACGGCTGACTTAACGAGTGAGTTATTTGAGGTATGCATGATTAAAAATTTAAAGAAACGCACACTTCTAAGAAATATTACAAACTTGTATAAAGGTTTACACGGAAAAGTTAATGGTGTTGATTTCGTTAAAGGCAGAAAAATATCAATAGAGTTTAATGAAGTGAGGCCAGTGGATGTTGATGGGAATTTAATTACTTGTAAATCAGTTGATATTAGAAAATCTGATAAGAAAATAAAATTTATAGTTAAGGGGTAAAAATGGATAATTCAGACCGCTCTTTTGAGCTCATTAAAAAAAGTAGAAAACTATATTTTGAAAAAGGTTCATTAAGACGTTATTGTCTAAGAGATGAAATTGCAAACTCATGGATTAAATTTAATTTATTAAAGAACCAAAATCTAGAGTTAACAAATAGTTTTTCTAAAAATGGTAGAGCCTTTAAATTAGTCAGCGAAAATGTATCAAAAATTCTAGAAAAATATCATTACAAAGTCCATATACTATTAGATAACGATCATATTTATGATTTTTCATTTAAGAAAACAAGAGAGTATTATTCAACAGGCGCAGAAATAGCTTTTAAATTAAAAAAAGATTTCACAGTTTTTAAAGAAGAACATATTTCAGAAAGATTTGATGATTCTTTTACACATGGTTTTTTTATTAAAGAAGAAGGATCAGTTGAATATATTTTAGGTATTTACGGTGGTTATGAAGACTATTCAGAAGAGAGAATTAATGAAATTAGAAATTTGATTCATGAAGAATTTGTTAATCGGAAAAAGAGTAAGAAAGAACATAATTTTATAGATTATGAAAAAAAGTACAGTAAAATTTCACATTACTATTTACCAGTTGTTTTAATAGGTGATACTGGTACTGGAAAAAAATATTTTGTTAGAAAAATACATGAAAAATTTTATCCTAAAAGACAATTTAAAACCATTGATTGCAAAGATATAATTGATATCAATGAGTATTTAGATATAAAATCAAAATCTTTGTTGTATCTTAAAAACATTGAATGGTTAACATATAAAAACCAAGTAAAAATAGCCAGTTATATTGACAGTAAACTGGTTAACAGCGATCTTAATAAGACCAGTAATAAACACAATATAGCAATTTTTATTTCTACGACTAGAGAAGCAATTGAAGAGGGGAAGAAAGAATGGATAGACAGGAGGCTGTTAACCAGGTTAACAGCGAATAATATCTATTTTAAGTCCGTTACCAACCATCATAGCAATAGACTTTTTCAGATAATTGAAAATGAAACTAACAGACGATTAACGGATCAAACAAAGGAAATCATTGGAGAGTTTTCCTGGGAAAACAACTGGAACGATGTTAAAAAAATGATTGAATATATTAATGAATACTCTAATAAATTAGAAATAGAGTTGGTAGATTTACCTAAGTTTATATCGAATAGAGATGCTGAAATTCCAACGATTAAAGATGCTGAGAAAAAGCTTATTCAAAGGAGTCTCAAAGTCTTTGATGAAAATATAACATTGGCGTCCAAAGCTTTAGGTGTTAGTCGTAGCACACTTTATAGAAAAATAAAAGAGTATAATTTATCATAATAAATAGTGTTTCGTTTTGAGAAAATTTCATTTTACGACACCCAGTGAAACGTCCCAAAACTGGATTAAAATTAACTGAAAATCTGTTGCATAATAAAAAAAATATAAAATCTTGCATAAATAGTGTTCAATAGTGTAAAATAGGGTTAACAGCTAAAGGGGGACGCTATGTATAAGCTTAGCGAGATTGCAGAGAATTTTAATGTTGAAAGAACAGAAATTATAGAAGCCCTTATTGATCATCGAACCTTATTAGATGACCACGTGGAAAAGAAAATGGGTATTACCTATGTTGATGATCGTGGTATTGAAATATTATATAAGTTATTAATTGAACCATTAAAGGTAAAGGAAAACAAAGATAAACCTCTAAAGAAAAATAGAATTAGTAAATATAATACTGAAGAGTTTAAAGATTATATTAACATAGAAGAGAAATTGCGTTTAAATATTACAGAATTGAAAAATGATATTCTAGCCTTAGATACTGAGATTCAGAAGAAAGATAAATTTCTTATTGATTACCAAGAAAAGCTTTTAGAGATCAATCGATTATTGGTAAAATATGAAGAAAATTTATTGTTGGATAATTTATAGTTGAGGAGTTCATATGTTACGTGTCATTGAAGTAGCAAATAAATTAGGGGTAAGCAAAGTAACAATTTATAAGAAGATTAAAAAGCTTAAGGAATTAAAACCCTATATTGTGAAAAAACAAAAAATAACATATATAAAAGAAGATGGCATTCAGATTATTAAAAATGATTTGGTGAAGTTTAAAGGTATTGAAACTAAAAATATTTTAAATGAGAAATGGGATGAAGAAATAAACCATTTAAATGATTATAAAATTTTTTTAGAAAATCAAAAATCTGTTAAACAGAATCAATTAAAAAATAAAGAGGAACAAATTAACAAGATAAAGTATCTAATTAAACTTAACAAAAGACGGCTAGAGTTATTAAAAAAGAGATATAACAATTAGGGGGTTATCAGGAATGGTTGCAAAAAATATTTTTGAAAAATTAGGACTTATTGAAAAAGTGAATGAAGAAGAAAATCAAGAATCGCTACTAGAAGAAGATGATTTTTTTTCTGATGCAGATGATTTTGAAAAGGATTTATCAGATAATGATGAAGATGACATGGGTAAAAAAGAAGACTTGGAAACAGAGGAACAACCCAGTGAAGTTTCAGATTTAGAAAGACGCATTGAGCAAATGAAAGAAATTGATGATGAGTTAGCAAGCAAAGAAGAAAATATTAATAAGGAACAAGATTTTTTTGATGAAGAGGACATTGAAGATAAACTAGATGTATTAATTGGATCTTACGAAAAAAACAAATTATTGTCAATTGAAGACATTTATCGTAACGCTCGATTAACCTTAGATACTAAAAAATCAATTTTCATGGTAGATATCTTAAGCAAAACTTTGCCAGAAAACTTACCTATTGATGTGAAACGTGAAACAGTTTTAAGTTTAATGAATGTTTCAGATTTAAAAAAGGATAATTTATTAAATGATGCTTACCAAAGAATAGATACATTAAATACTGTTTTGGAAGAGACTGTTGAAACATCTGAAGAAATTATTGAGAAGAATAATAAAACGATTGAAGAATTAAAGAAAAGAATAGAAGAGTTAGAATCAATTAATGAAGAACGATTAGAGTTCCAACAAGACCAAAATACATTGATAGAATATGAAATTCAAAAGATTATTAATCTAGTTGATTTTGTAAAGCCTAAAAAATAGTTTGCATCTGTAGCTCAGTGGATAGAGCAATCGCCTCCTAAGCGATCGGTCGAAGGTTCGATTCCTTTCAGGTGCGCCAGGAGATTAAATGAAATTAAAATATATGAAAGAAGCATTAGAAGAAGCAAAAAAAGCTAAAGCCATTGAAGAAGTACCAATCGGTGCCATTATTGTTAAAGATAATAAAATCATTGGCCGAGGACATAATTTAAAAGAAACACTTAAAGATCCAACCAGGCATGCAGAAATGATAGCCATTCAATCAGCCGCCAAAGAAATTGGTAGTTGGCGTTTGACTGATTGTGATATGTATGTTACAATAGAGCCCTGTGTGATGTGTGCAGGTGCTATTTCTCAAGCGAGAATAAAGAACTTGTATATTGGATCACCTGATTTTAAAGCAGGTGGCGTAACATCTTTATATAACATTTTATTTGATAAACGATTAAACCATCAAGTAAAGGTTTATTATGGAATGATGCGCAATGAATGCTCTAAAATCATGAAAGATTTTTTTAAAAGTTTAAGAAAAAGGAAGTAATTTCCTTTTTATATATTTGCTGTGCTAGATGGGGGAGTAGCGGTACCCTGTAACCTGCAATCCGCTATAGCAGGGTTGATGTTTATATGAGGTATTTGGCTGTTTGGCCTGCCCTTAACAAGTGATGTTGAAGATTGGGTCTTACGCAATAGAAACTTCTGAACCCCGTCAGGTCCGGAAGGAAGCAGCGGTAAGGGAGACCTTCTATGTGCCGTAAGGGTGCCTGGTACGAGTTAACTATTCTGGTAACGCAAGTAGTTAAATATCGAGTATAAATGCACAGCTACATATTTAAGGATTAGCATTTAGCTAGTCCTTTTTGATTATTAAAATAAGAAAGGACATGGATATGGCTCATTTAGCCCTTTATAGAAAATTTCGACCATTAATATTTGATGATGTTGTTGGTCAAGAACGGGTTGTTCATACAATTATAAATCAAATCAAGAGTGATAGCTTTGCCCATGCATATCTGTTCAACGGTATCAGGGGTACAGGCAAAACAACAATTGCAAAGATTTTTGCAAGGGCAATTAATTGTTTAAATCCTCAAGGTGTTAATCCATGTAATGAGTGTAGTGTTTGTCAGTCAATTTTGAGCAATGCTTCTATGGACATTATTGAGATGGATGCTGCTAGTAATAATAGTGTTGATGATATACGTGAAATTAATGAGAATGTTAATTTTCCACCTTCCAACGCAAAATACAAAGTGTATATAATAGATGAGGTACATATGTTATCTAAAGGGGCTTTTAACGCTCTTTTGAAAACCTTAGAAGAGCCGCCGGAATATGTTGTTTTTATGTTGGCAACAACAGAACCAAATAAAATTCCAGATACAATTCTGTCTAGATGTCAACGGTATGATTTAAAACGCGTTGGTAGAAGTGATGTTTTAAAAAGGTTAACACATATTATGGAAACGTTAGAACTAACCTATGAACCGGAAGCCATGGATATTATTATTTCTAAAGGTGAAGGATCTGTAAGAGATAGTCTAAGTATACTTGATCAATGCCTATCATATAGTGAAGAACTAACCTATGATTTAGTGATTAAAACACTTGGTCTCATAGAAATCACATTACTAAATGATTTGATTGAAGCATTTATTAAGAAAGATACTAATAAAGCAATTAATATTATTCATTCGACAATTGATGAAGGGAAAGATGTTCGTCAATTAATTGAAAGTTTAATTGAACATTTTAGAAACTTATTATTAGTAAAAATGCATAAAGATCCTAAAAAATTAATAGAAGCTTCACAAGAGCAAATACACTTGTTTTTAAAACAGAGTGAATCCTTCGATTTGATTGAGTTAACAAGGGCAATTAATATTTTAATGGATGCTGAAAGCAATATTAAGTATTCTACTCATGGTAAAGTTTTACTAGAGATGGCTATAATAAAGATGTTTACATTAGAAAATGATCATTCTATTGAAGGGTTAATTTTAAAGGTAAAAGATTTGGAAAATAAGATTGAAAATTTAGATTTTCAAAATATCAGTCAAAGGGGTACTTCAAATGATACAACTATAGAAATACCACCTAGTAAAGGGACTACTGATCCTGGGGCTAAAGAAAAGCCTCAAGTGAAATATGAAACAACAGATAGTATAGAAGCCTTTATTGATGAAGGTACTCAAATGAAAATTTCTATAGATGAAGTGCAGTCTCAATGGAATGAAGTTTTAAAAATAGTTAAAAAAGTTAAAATACAGATTTATGCTTTTCTAATTGAAACAGAACCCATTGATACCAAAGGCAATAGAATTGTCTTAAAACTCCATAAGGATTATAAGTTCCATGGGGACAATTTAATGAAAGCAAGAAATAAGAAAACCATTGAAGATATTTTGAAAAAAGTATATTCGAAGGCTTTGACCATTGACGTAACTTATCAAGATGTTCAAAAAAAAACTAAAATAGATGAGGATATAAGTGTAGATGAAGAACTAAGTACTTATTTTAGTGATTATGATAAAGTGTTAGAAATTAAAGAATAATATGTTATAATAAAAATAAATTATAGAGTAAATGAATGGAGGATAAAAATGGCTAGAGGAAGAATGCCTGGAAATATGGGCAATATGATGAAACAAGTTCAAAAAATGCAGAAAGATATGGAAAAGATGCAAAAAGAATTAGAAGAAAGAGAATATGAAGCTTCTGCTGGTGGTGGCGCAATAACGGCTGTCGTAAATGGGAAGAAAGAGTTACTCAAAATAGATTTAGACGAAGATATTGTTGATCCAGAGGATGTTGAAATGTTACAAGATTTAATCATTGCTTCTGTTAATGCGGCAATGGAAAAGGCAACAGCAGACAGTGAAAAAACAATGGGTAAATTAACAGGTGGCATGAACATACCTGGTATGTTTTAATGAATAGTTATGCAGGGCCTATTGCACGGTTGATTAATGAGTTTTCAAAATTGCCCGGCATAGGGAAAAAAACAGCTGAACGATTAGCTTATTATATTATTGAAATTGAAAAAGATGAAGCGATGAAATTGTCAGCAGCTATTGAAGAAACAAAGGAAAAAATAAATTTTTGTGAAAGATGTTTCAATTTATCTGAAAATAAACTGTGTGAAATATGCCAAGATCAAAAGAGAGAAACACAAGTGATTTGTGTTGTTGAGCGCCCAAAGGATATTCACTCCATTGAACGCACAAAAGAATATAATGGTTTATTCCATGTATTACACGGGCATATATCCCCTATGGATGGTATTGGGCCAGATGATATTCGATTAAAAGAGTTGATTCAACGGGTAAGAGATGAATCTATAGCAGAAGTGATTGTTGCAACCAACCCTAATGTTGAAGGGGAAGCAACATCAATGTATATTTCAAAATTATTAAAGTTTTCAGATGTAAAAGTGACCCGATTAGCACATGGGATTCCCATTGGTGGCAATTTAGAATACGCCGATGAGATGACATTAAGCAAAGCTTTTGAAGGACGCGTTGAAATATGATGCCAATTGGCATCTTTTTTTTAATGAAACTTTTCCCAGGAAAACTTTTAATTAGCATAGATTTTTTGTGTAAAATCTAATATAATGAAAAGAAGAAAGGGGCAAAAATGAATATTAGTCAAGAAAGTATACTAAAATTGTTTAATCATTCAAAGTATCCCATTTATATAATTGATGATGCTTATCATATTTTATATAATAATTTATTTATTGAAAAAAAGCATCCAAACATTATAGGAGACAAATGCTTTTATGCGCTTTTTGGCAGAAGTAAACCCTGTGAGAAATGTATTTATTTTGAAGCCATTAAGAATAATGATATTACTGTCAACACCCTTAATCGGAAGAAAAATATATTAGAGATTGATGGCAACTGTATTAAAAATATTGGCTTACCAATTGTAACAGATGATATGACAAAGTGTGTAATTATTGAGTTTGACGATACTCAAGAGACTTTAAAGTATGAGGAAAAATTAAATGAGTTAGAAGCTTTAAGTTATATGTTAGAACAAAATCAGAAAGTTCAAAAGGAAAAAGACATTTATTATACGAATCAAGCCCATGAGATTAGTCGTTTTATTCAAAACATTCGTTTTCGATTAGATCTTTTAGAAAAAGAGTATCCAAGGCTTATGAAAAACGAAAATTCTGAAGGTATTAGAAGTCTTATTGAAAGTAGTGAAAATGCATTAAACCGCTTATTTCAGTTCAATGACGTCAATTCAATTAAAGAGATCAATGAAGAGGTTTTTAATTTTAGTAATCTAGTACGAAGGATAAAAAAGAGATATTATATCATTTCCAAAAACAGAAAGATCAATTTTAAAATCAATATCTCAAAAGATTTGAACAATACGTATATTGGAAGTTCACAAAGTATTCGTCAGATTATCGAGAATATATTAGATAATGCTTTTGATTTTACAACGAATGGAGATATAAAACTTCATGTTTATCCTATTGAAACGACTAAAGAGGAATCAAAAATTAAAATCAATATTACAGATACTGGTATTGGTATTCCTAAAGAGCATATTGATTTGATTTATCGGCGTTACTATAAAAAAGGTAGTAAATTTGTTAATGATTTTACTAGGGCAGGCTTAGGGTTAAGTATTTCTAAAGCTTTAGCTGAAACATTGAAGGGTGAGATAAAAGTTGAATCTAAACTCGGAGAAGGTACAAGTGTTTCTGTTGTTTTGCCACTTAAAAATGTAATAGAAGAGAAGAATGAAAAAAAGCATATAGAAAACATCCAGAAGAAGTTACTAATTATTGGTTTACCAGAGTTATCAAAACTTGTTTTAAAAATGAAATTGAATATTAATAATAAAATAAAAATGGTTAACAGAGGCGATGATGGATTAATAGCCTATTATCAAATAAAACCTGATTTAGTTTTAATGGATGTTATGGCAAGGGGTTTAAATGCATTTGATTTTTTAGATGAAGTAATAGCAAATGATACACATAAAGGGAAAATAATAGTAGCCTCAACAAAAGTATTAGATGAAGAATCAGAATACTTAAAGAGTTATGGTTTTCATGGTTACATTCCAAAACCAATTAAATATGATGGACTTATTAATTTGTTAGAAAACATAGAAAAGAAGTGAGGAATTTATGAACAAATTCAAATTATTAGCAACAACTGCCTTTGGAACAGAGGGTATAACGAAAAAAGAAGTAGACAGATTAGGTTTCAAGAATATTTCTGTAGAAAATGGTAGAGTTTATTTTGAAACAGACCAAAGAGGGTTAATACAATCTAACTTATGGTTAAGAACAGCAAGTAAAATTTATTGGGTCATTGGTTCATTTGAGAGTCATACCTTTAGTGAATTATACGATTCAGTTCATGAGTTGCCTTGGGATGAAATACTTAATAAAAATGCAACAATGTTAGTCAATGCTAAATCTGTAAAATCTGAACTTCATAGTTTATCTTCTATTCAATCCATTTCTAAAAAAGCCATAGTTGATAAGTTACAAGACCAACTGGCCTGTGAAGAACTTCCAGAAGATGCAGAAGATTACGAGATTCTTATTGATATTTTAAAGGATCAAGTAACTGTTCGAATTAATACAACTGGTGAAGGTTTATTTAAAAGAGGGTATCGGTTAGAGAATAATGAAGCGCCTTTAAGAGAAACCCTTGCCTCTACATTAGTAGATGTTACCAACTGGAAAGCAAAAATACCATTAATTGATCCGATGTGTGGTACTGGAACAATTTTAATTGAAGCAGCAATGTATGGTAGAAATATGGCGCCAGGGGTGGATAGAAAATTTGCTTTTGAAGATTGGCCTTTTATTAAAGATTACGTTGTTGCTGCTGAACGTAAAAAAGCAAAAGCTCAAGTAGTTGACCGTGACATGATCATAAAAGGTTTTGATAAAGATCCTGAAGTGATTGAAGTTGCTAAGGCAAATGCAGAAAGAGCAGGTGTTGGTGACTATATAACATTTGAATGTAGAGATTTAAAAGATTTTGAAACAGATATAGAGTATGGTTATTTAATTTCTAATCCGCCTTATGGTGAGCGATTAGGAAATTACGAAACAGCTGAAGAGATAAATGAAATTTTAGGAAAATTGTTTAGAAATGAGTTGAAAACATGGTCCATGTATATTTTTACAGCTTTTGATAAGTTTGAAGAAGTTTTTGGTAAAAAAGCGACTAAAAACAGAAAATTATACAACGGAAAGTTAAAATGTTATTTCTATCAATACTATGGACCGAGACCACCAAAAAATAGACTGTAGGTGTTTTTATGTACAAGATTAAAAATAATGGATACAATCCATTATCATTAATTTTTCTAGTTTTAATTGTGTTACTTGTTTTTAATGCAGAGCATTTAGTACGGATGGTTCAGCCTAATTTAAGTTTTGGAAAAGCAAACATGGAGGAAATCACGCGTATAAAGAAAGATAATTTTGATAAGGATGAAAGTGTCTTTTTAATTGATCATGGAATTATTCAGATATCTAACGATGAAATGATTTATATTGATGAAGCATTAAATAAGAAATGGTCCAAGGTAGTTAATGGAACAGACATTAAAGTTTACAATAATGGGGATTATATTTATGTAATAGATACCACATTAGGAGATATTTTTAAAATCGATTATGAAGGAAATATTGAATCTCAGATTTTTAGCCAAGGGTCTATAAAAAAAGTCATTGATTATAATGATGTATTATTGATACTATTAACTCAAAAAAATTATTTGCTTTCTTTTGATAAAAACCTAGAAAAATTAAATGAAGAGAATTTAAATCTAAGTCATATTTTAGACATTAAAAAACATAATGACCAATATTACATTTTGAATATTGAACACAAAAACAAAACATACTTTACCCGTATGGTCAATTTAGATGAGTCATTTGCCTTCTTATCAAATCTGAATATAAATGATACGATTGTCTATAATATTCATTTTAATGAAGATCAGCGGTTACTTCAAAGTAATAAAAAAATGCTGTTGGTCAATCCATCAGATGAGATTTTATGGTCTGTAACGACAGATTATTTTATTCAAGAGTTGATTTATAAAGATTATATATACGTGTATACTTCAGATAAGAAGCCAGATGAAGAAACTATTGAGAACCAAGGTGTGGATCGAATTTTACTATATGATGATAAAGGTGTTAAAATTGAAGAGATCCCTTCACCAATTGAAGATGTCAAAAAAATAGTAAAACATAATGGGAAACTTTTTCTTGTGAATGATCAAGAATTATGCATAATTGATAACAATTTAGAAGTACTATTTATAAAAGAAATGGTAGAGAATATAAATGATATAAGAGTTTTATCCAACGGAAGAGTTATTTTAGATACAGAAGAAAATCTAGTAATTTATGAGTTCAAATATTAATGGGGGCAATTATGGATGGTGTGAACATAACTTTAATTGATGGCATACTAATAGGTTTTATCTTAATGCATATGTTTTTAGGTTGGAAGAAGGGTTTAATTCTTTCTCTAGCTAATTTTTTTGGCATAATTGTTGCGTTCTTTGTTTCGAAAAAATTCTTTGTAGAATTTGGAGAAATACTTAATAAAAATATTGCTTGGGTAAAAAGTTTTGAAGAATCAATGGTTATTAAAATTAATGAATCTTTTGCCTCGAATGGTGAAGTGTTTTCTGATTTAGGTGATGGAACTTTTCTCAAGGAATTAGAGTTACCTGAATATTTAAATATAGGCATTAACCAAATGCTTCGCGAATTAGATTTGTCTCAAACAGAGACAATTAATACTAAATTAGCAGAGATCATCGTTCAAGTCATTATGAATTTTATAAGTTTTGTTTTACTATTTATTCTCATTTTATTGGCCATTAAATTGTTAGCAATTGTTTTAAATATGTTTTTTCAATTACCCTTATTGAAAGGTATTAATAAGTTCGGTGGTTTATTAATGGGCTTTGTCATTAGTCAAATATTCATTTATTTATTTATGACAGTTATGTTATTGCTAGAGCCTATGAATTTAGATTTCAGTATTGTTAGTAGTATTAAAGCATCTACTCTTGGGCTTTTTTATTATAATAACAATTTATTGTTCGTTTTAATTAATTATTATTTATAACTTAGGAGGTTTTACACATGGCAATTAAAACAGTTGATGGTAGAGGTTTGGCTTGTCCAAAGCCAGTACTTGAAACAAAGAAAGCTTTAGAAAACTTAACAGGTGAGACATTAATTACTTTAGTGGATAATGCTATAGCCGTTGAAAATGTAAAAAAATTATTAACAAAGCTAAGCTATTCCTTTGAGGTAACGACAAAAGATGATTACTTTGAAATAAAAATCTTGAATACAAAGGGCGAGATTCAATCAATGGAAACGGTAGAAGAAAAAAGCCTAAAGGATCAAAGCATTTTATTCACAAGTAACAAAATTGGAAAAGGTGATGATACATTAGGACAAGTATTAATGAAGGGTTATATTTATACATTAAGTGAAATGACAGAATTACCTAAGTATATTATGTTTGTTAATTCTGGCGTTGAATTAACGACGAAGGGCTCAGAATCAATCGATGACTTAAAAGCTTTAGAAGATAGAGGTGTAGAAATTCTTTCTTGTGGTACATGCTTAGATTACTTATCTATTGACTTAAGTGATTTGGCAGTTGGATCTGTGACAAATATGTATACTATTGTAGACAATACAACAAATGTTAAAAATACACTAACAATTGGATAGGAGGTAACTAAATGCCATTAAAATTTGAGATTGGCGACCAAGTAACACTAAAAAAGCCACATCCTTGTGGTTCAAAGGATTTTGTAATTACACGTATGGGAGCAGACTTTAGAATTAAATGTCAAGGCTGTGATAAAGAATTATGGTTGTCTAGAAGAAAACTAGAACGACGCACACGAAAA